>Ga0172369_10000897_pt1 | contig 44242 bp, 36 predicted proteins | sample LakKiv25m_FD_114539 | JGI IMG/M metagenome (GOLD analysis project Ga0172369, IMG submission 114539) | Freshwater microbial communities from Kabuno Bay, South-Kivu, Congo - kab_022012_11.25m | ecosystem: Environmental > Aquatic > Freshwater > Lake | place: Democratic Republic of the Congo...
ACCGTGGCCCTTCGGAGCTAGGGGGGCGCGCCTCAAGCGGTTTCCTGATTCCGCTAGTCTCATATCGGAATGCAAGACGTGGGGGTTAATTTAGAATCTGCCAAAAGCAATGACCGGAACACTCGGAAGCTCCAACAACATTGTACAAGAGACGATCGGGGTGAGTTCGTGCAGCGGAGCCGGTTTCTGGGACGGTCATTTATAAAAAGCCGCCCTATAATTGGGGGACGACACTCGCGCAGTGACAACCTCCGGCTGTATGAACGCAGACTAGTGTGTGCATCCGATCACATTACTCATTAGTTTGCGGAATTGCGATTTAGGCCGGCCCAAAATAGTCAGGGACGCCAATTCGTTGCGAAGTCGCTTGGGGAACAACCTTGTAGTGGTATGCCCAGCGCGCCATTGAGCAGAGTTGCAGCGTCGCGCTTGGAGTGCACCGGTGAGCAGAGAATACGATCTTATCAGCCCATTGATTGCCCTGTATGACGAAATGGATGCGGCGTATCGCGTTGCCGCCGGTCGTGGATCCTTCAGTTGCCAAGGATGCGACGGCATCCGGTGCTGCACGGTGGACCTGCGCATTTATACCTGCGCCGAAATGGTCTATCTAAGGCGGGGATTTAATGAACTTCCGGTGGCCATACGCGACGAAATGGGCGAGCGGGCGCGGCAAGTGGTGGCCGCAAAAGATCGGGCACCCATGGGTAGTGAGTACCGCAATGCAGTGTGCCCAGTCAACTTCGAGGGTCGATGCGCTTTGTATCAATATCGCCCTATGATATGCCGTTTAGCCGGCATCCCCTATATCGTGACGAGGCCGGACATGGCCACTATACAAGGGACGGGATGCAAGCGGTTTCAGCATGAAGTTGCGCCGGTACATTCGGACCTGGTGTTGGACAGATCCTCTTTTTACCTACGTATGTCGGAAATTCAGATGGACGCCATGAAATCCCTACGCCGCAAGACCCCTGTTCAAACCATTGCGGAGATAATTCACTACGGGGCTTACGGTTTATAGTATGATTGACAATCAAGAGTCGTAGAGGGGTTCAGCGTGCCGCTATACCGGTGTTGCCAGTTTGTCTTCACTCTGAGGGGATCGCTCCTTGTGATAGGAGCGGTATGGGCAGCAGTTATATTCATCGTGGGGCCGGGAGATAGCTTTTTCGTAAACGACGATTGGAGTTTCGTCAGGGCCTTTGAAAACTTTGTCGCCAGCGGTCGCATGACCTCCACCGGGTGGGGGCCGAGCCATGCCACGGGAGGACCCGCCCTTGTCGTCCACATACTCTGGGCCCGACTCTTCACGCTTATAGCGGGTCAGTCCATGACCGTGATGCGCGTAAGCATACTCTCCATGGGCATCTTAGGCTCTGTGGGTATGCTAATGCTCCTGCGCAACGCCCGGTGTTCAGGGTTGACAAGCTTGGTCGCAGCGCTCGCTGTACTGGTGAATCCCCTGTACCTTTCACAGAGCTTCACCTTCATGAGCGACATCAGTTTTACAGCCTTGAGTATCTATGCCCTGCTGTTTCTCTCGCTGGCAGTCCAGGGTCGATCTAGCTGGATTCTTACCATAGGCTTTGTTTTTTGCCTCGGGGCCATCCTAGTGCGGCAGGTCGGAGTTGTCATCGTTGTGGCTTTTCTCTGGATGTGTCTGGTTCATCCTGGGGGCCGATGTCTGGGTTTTGGCCGATCCCTGCTAATTTCGGCGTGCGTGGTCTTTCTCCCGTGGTCTCTGTATGAATACGGGCTGTTCGCACGCGGCGGCACCCCCTTGCTTAACCATCAGGTGGTATATGACCTGGTTCGAAATTTCACGGGGCGTTCATGGTCGGATTACGCAACATTATTGGGCTGTAATCTCTTGGCCGCGGTTCTTTATTGCGGCCTATTCACCTCGCCAATCTGGCTCCTCCGGTTCGGACAGTTTCTGAGGAAAAAGGTTTTTTTAGTTTTCCTAAGCGTTGCCCTAACCGCTTTCGTGATCGTAGAGTTCGGGATATTTATGCGCCTGGTTGATCCCCCTGTGTTTTTCTGGGGCAACGTCATCACGGATTTCGCCATTGGGCCGACTCTACTGAAAGATGCTGCAATATTGAATATTAACCGACAGGGACATCTGGATGCCTGGGCCTATTACTTTTGGATTTTAATCGCGACATTGGGTGTCGGCATCATGGTCGGCAGAACTCGTCTCGCCGTGATGTGGCTCCTGAAGAAGCCCCGCGAGGGGGAGTCTACAAGTTTCCCCGGGGGTCTCGCCTTGTGGAGCGCGTTGTTGTACCTGGCCTTTATCTGCGCCTCAGGATTCCATGATCGCTATCTCATTCCGCTCATCGTATGGCTCGTTGCTTGGCTGGCGGTCGAAGATCCTGACAGGGAGAGTTACGGAACACGCTGCGGCCCCGGGGCGGCGGCCTTGACAATGATCGCTGTCATCGGAATCCTCTCCGTTGCATGCACGCGGGACTTTATGGAGATGAAACGGGCGCAATACAAAGCTCAGCAGTATGTCATGACGCAGATGCATCTTGACCCCTGCTCATTCGACGGGGGCTTCGAATTCAACGGTTATCACTGTTACGATAACGCATTCAGACCGATTCCAGGAAAAAGCTGGTGGTGGGTCCATGAAGAGAGGGCGTTGCTGTCCCTAGGCCCCTTACCAGGGTACAGAGTCCAGCGCGTCTTCCCGTTTTCTCGTTTGGTTGGCCCGCACGGCGGAATATATGTGCTGATCCCGGAGTCCGGAGGATGATACGTCGTGGGGAGTCCGCAGAAGGTGAAACCTTTTCAATATTGAACTGCCACTGAGGGAGACGCGCTCTTATATAGCAGTCCTCAGAATTAAACACAAACTCGGCAAGGGCTTGGCTGCCCGATTGATGTGAGCTGATATTGCTTCTAGCCTTCGGCTCCTAGCGATGACAAGAGGGCTATTGAGTGTCGTTTCGAGCGAAGCAAAGCAATCTCACGATAACTTTCTAGCATCATTATAATATTGTCTATACCTATTTTCGGAATTAGTCGCGAATTACGCCATGATACTGTGTGTTGTTCTCGCGGAAACGGTAATCCAGCAATACTGGATGCCCGATCACTCCAGGCACGACAAGGCATCACCTTAAGCGTTAATACGGTAAAGGGTTAACATACTCCAGGCCACTTGAACGGCCATGACAGTCAACGCAAACAGTTTTCGATTCCGACAGAACTTTTGAGAGATACTATATTATGCATCAATGCACGGAGCGAGATGGAGTTTTTGATGCAGTATGACTCGAAACCGCAACTAATCGTCATTGCAGGCCCGACAGCTTCAGGGAAAAGCTCTATGGGTCTCGAATTGGCGCTGGTCATGTCCGCCGAAATTGTGTCTGCGGATTCAGTCCAAGTTTATCGGTATATGGATATCGGAGCGGCAAAACCAACCAAAGAAGAACGGTCAAAGGTCTCGCATCACATGCTGGACATAAGAGATCCCGATGACTATTATTCGGCTGGCGACTACGTCCGAGAGGCGCGGGCTGCCATGGCCAAGATATTGTCGAGGAGCCGCATCCCCCTTGTGGTTGGGGGCACAGGGTTGTATATTCGATTGCTCCTAGGGGGTGTGGTTGACAGAGCCCCGCGTGACCTAGGACTACGGGAGGAGTTGAAAAAACAGGAGGAACGCTTAGGACCAGGCACCCTGTATAGCAGACTCCAGGAAGTCGATCCGGTCTATGCGCGGCGGGTCGCGCCGAAAAACACTTCGAGGATCTGTAGAGCCCTGGAGGTATTTGAGCTCACTGGGCGGCCGATGTCGGAAGTTCAGGCCGAGCATGCGTTTCAGGATCGTCCTTATAGGGTCCTGTTCCTCTGTTTGTCGCCGGAACGGGAAGCGCTGTATGAGCGCATTGACCGCCGAGTGGACGAAATGATAGCCGCAGGCCTGGTGGAGGAAGTCCAGGGCCTGCTGAACATGGGCTACCATCTGGGTCTGAAGTCCATGCAGTCCATCGGTTACCGTCATGTCGGGTGGGCCCTCAGTGGATTCATGAGTTTAAGTGAAGCCATTACGCGAATGAAACAGGATACCCGGCGCTTTGCAAAGAGACAGTTCACATGGTTTCGATCCGAACCCGGAGTATTGTGGTGTGATCCTACTCAAAAGGACAGAATTAAACGTATGGTTGTTGATTTTCTGGACTCGGACTGATGTTCAGAGGATCTTTGCCCTGACGTGTCCTACGGGCTTGGCCCCGAGGGCATCGAGGGTTACGGCACGGGGGTGCGGAGATGCCGAAAACACATTTTAATATTCAGGACCAGTTTCTCAATCAGGTACGTAAGGCGCGAATTGAAGTCGAGTGCGTGATGCTTTCGGGTACGAGCGTGAAAGGGTTTGTGCGCAGCTTCGACAGCTTCTGCATCATCCTGGAAGACGTCCAAGATATTCGGTTGCTGTACAAGCACGCCCTGAGCCTGATTTGTCCGGCGGAACCAGGAACGAAGATACCAGGCCTCGTGTAGAACCAATCAGCGGTTTTTGAATAGAGGGGTGTCTCGTCATTGTGACGACCAGAGGAGAGGTCTTCGCGTCAACTTGTAAGTTGCACACGGAAGAATATACTCGTTTCCAGAACTAAGGACGAGATTGCATCTCTTTGACCACAATGACACCTCGATGGCCTTCTTGACATTGCGAGGAGCCGAAGGCTAGAAGCAATCTCAGATCACATCCATCTAGTACCGGGGCCGTACCTATTTGGCGTTGACTTTCGAGAACCGCTTTATTATTGCGATGCGCCGGGTACGGCACGAGCTTACGCGACCAAGTGGATGCCCACGGGGCAGTGGTCCGATCCAATGACGTCCTGCTGGATAAAGGCAGATTTCACCGACGGGAACAATTCCGAAGACACGAACACATAGTCGATCCTCCAGCCGATATTCCTTTCCCTGGCCTTGCTCTTGAGGTCCCACCAACTGTATTCCACCGCGTCTGGATGTAGTCGACGGAAGGTATCCACATACCCCGCCGCAACTGCATCGTCTATCCAGCGCCGCTCGATGGGTAAAAAGCCTGAGACCGTAGAATTCTCTTTCGGCCTAGAAAGATCGATCTCCTTGTGCGCAGTGTTGACGTCACCTACGAAAATGAGATGAGGCTGTTGGCTACGCAATGTTTGGACATGGTCCAGGAACGCAGCGTAAAAATCCATCTTAAACTGGAGTCGCTCACTGCCCATCTTCCCGTTGGGGAAATAGACATTGAACAAGGTAAAGGCGCCGTATTCCAGACGTATTAGACGACCCTCGGCGTCGAAGCGATCTATGCCCATACCCATTTCCACTGCCTTCGGCTCTATCTTTGTATAGACCGCCACCCCGCTGTAGCCTTTTTTCATTGACGCGGAACACCAGAAGCTGTGGTACCGGTCAGGATCAATAAGCTCTCGGGGTAATTGTTCCTGCGTTGCTTTTGTTTCCTGAATGCAAAGGATGTCCGGGGATTCTGCGACGAGCCATTCAAGAAATCCTTTCTTGTACACAGCTCGGATGCCGTTAACGTTCCAGCTCAATATCTTGATGGCGCGAGGCATAGACTGACGGAACCCCCTCTAAAGAAACAGCGGCCTGACAATTCATGGTGGCGTCCGCTTCCACAGGAATGAGGTGAAATAAAAGAGGCATCCGAAGTCCCTGGCGTTTTCGAGTACCCCTGTACGCCAACTTTGCGCTAGCAGATGTAGTCAAACCATGAATGGTGCCGAAGGCCGGACTCGAACCGGCACGAGCTCTCGCCCGCCACCCCCTCAAGATGGTGTGTCTACCAAGTTCCACCACTTCGGCACTCTAGTGGAAATCTACTCCATGGATGTGTGTTAGTCAACCACAAATAGGGGCGTCGAGAAGGCAATGCTACGCGATTGCTCCACAAAAATCAATAATTATAACTGCTAATAGATAGGTATTCAAGTTAAAAATGGCTTGACAACTGAACATATCGGTTATAATGTCGTTTTTAGACATAACCCATTGTCAGGACGACACGGCGGCCCCAGCGCCCCTCATCCCACGATGCCCGCATCATTGCCGAGCACGTCAACCAAGAAAGCATCGGGGGCTGCCAGCGCCGGACAAAGGGTAAGAAGAACCTGCGGAATTAATAAGACCGCTGGCCGTAAACAATATTATGACGAAGGGGCTACCGAGGCATCTCATGGCCCATTATCAGGCGGCAAAGTACGTTGAACCCAACGCCCCGGGGCCGCTTCCGGCGCACATGGATGCCGGTGGAGTGTCTCAATGTACAAATCAACGAGTGAGTTTGTTCACCACTCAAATGGAAAACGACGCCGTGCATATCCCAGTTCTATGTAAAGAGATGATCCAGGCATTAGCCCCCATCTCTGGCGGCGTGTATCTGGACGGAACCGTCGGGGCCGGCGGCTACGCAGAGGCTATTCTCGAGGCTACGCATCCAGCAGGTCGGGTCATTGGCCTAGACGTGGACAAGGACGCGGTGGAAAAGAGTCGGCAGCGCCTATCGCTATACGGCAACCAAGTGATCCTAGTCCATGCGGGATTTCACGAAGCGCGGTCAGTTTTGGAAAGCTTGGGCGTACACGGCATAAACGGCGCGGTTCTGGACTTGGGGCTGTCTTCTGACCAACTGGATAACCCTACTAGGGGCTTCAGTTTCCAGCGGTCAGGACCGCTGGACATGAGGTTCGACGCGTCGTCGGGAAAAACGGCTTTTGAATACTTACAACAATTTTCTGCTCATGAACTTGAAGAAATACTTGCAACATACGGTGAGGAAAGATATTGCAAGAAACTAGCCCGCGCTATCTTTGACGCGGCGACACACGGTAGTCTGGAAACCACAGCGGATCTGGCGCGCGTCATCGAGAAGGCCTTGCGCGGCCGCCGGGGAAAGATTCACCCCGCGACGCGGGTGTTTCAAGCTCTGCGCATTGTGGTGAACAGTGAGATGGAACGCTTGCGGAAGGCGCTTCTTGAGATTCCGCGACTGCTGGCGCCGGGGGCCCGTTTTTGCGTGGTGTCGTATCACAGCCTCGAGGATCGGGAGGTAAAGACTGCTTTTCGGAACATGGGCCGTATCAGCGTGCAATGGAGGCTGGTCACTCGAAAGCCTGTTCGGCCAATGCTTCGTGAAATCGCGACGAATCCTCGGGCCAGGTCTGCCCGTATGCGGGTAATCGAACTGGTAGAGGGTTGTTGTGGCGAGGAGGCGGCAGGACATTGAACGGTCACGCCGCCGCAGGTGTTGCAGGGTCTGCCTTGGCCCGTTTTTTGCCAGCCGATGCCACGCGAGAGCAGGTGCGGCGCAAGGGAGTGGTACTCGGGATGTGTTTGGCCGTAGTGCTGTTACTAGTAGGGCTTTTTTACGTTTGGACCCGAATGCAACAAGTACAGATCGGTTATGAGATTTCAAGGCTAGAGGCGATGAACAAAGACCTAAAAAACCGTAAGCGAGAATTGCATCTCGAGCTTTCGTCTCTTCAGTCGCCTCGGGAACTAGAAGTAAAGGCGAGAAAGCTAGGTCTTGTTCATCCACCGATGGGAAGAGTGGTACATGTACCCTAGGGGCAAGCCAATACACTGGGTTTCTGTTCGCATAGCCATAGTGGCAGTGGTCTTTGCTGCAGGCGCTGCTGGGCTGCTAGCGCGAGCGTATCGGCTGCATGTCTCTGAGGCGGACGCGCTGAAAAGGCGCGCAGAAAAGCAGCGCACCATGGTCTTGCAGCTCGAGGCCCGTCGGGGGATGATTTTGGATCGTACCGGTGAGCAGATGGCGGCAAGCCTCGAAGTCCGTTCCGTGTATGCCCGTCCGCGGAAGGTTGTTGATAAGCAGTTTGCAGCTCGGACGTTGGCGGGAATTTTGGACGTGGACGAGAAGACGCTTCTGAAAAAGCTCAATGAAGACAGGGCGTTCGTATGGCTCCAGCGCAAGGTCTCACCGCTGGTGGCGGACAAGGTGAAGGCAGCGGATATCGAGGGAGTGGCGACGGAGACAGAGTTTCACCGGTTTTATCCCTTTAAGGATCTGGCGGCCCACGCCCTAGGGTTTGCCGGAATGGATTCCCGGGGGCTCGAAGGGCTGGAATTGAGCTACGACGCCGATCTGCGAGCAGATCCTGTGCCTATCACCGCTCAGCGCGACGCTTTGGGCAGGCCTGTAATGTTTGCAGCCGTGGGGGTTGATCCCAAGCGAAAGGACATTCATCTAACGCTGGATTGTACGATCCAGTACATTGTCGAGAAAGAGCTCCAGAGTGCAATTACAGAGGCGCAGGCCAAGAGCGGCCTTGCAGTGGTGATGAATGCGGATACTGGCGAGATCCTAGCCATGGCCATTCGTCCCGGTTACAACCTGAATTCGTTTTCTCTTGCCTCCGCGGACGTGAGGAGGAATCGATTTGTTGCCGATACTTTCGAGCCGGGATCCACATTCAAAGTCTTTCTCGCAGCTACAGCGCTGGACCTAGATCGAATCGCCCCGGGGGAGAAGTTCGATTGCCACAGCGGTAGATGGCGCTACAATGGAGCCGAGATCCATGATGTTGTTCCGCACTCCAAGCTCACCTTTGACGAGATACTTGTTCATTCGAGCAATATAGGAGCTGTGAAGATATCCGAAAAGTTGACTCGTAGTGAATCCTACCATTTCTTGACCAGCTTTGGATTTGGCAGCCCCACGGGCATCGACTTGCCTGGTGAGAGGCCCGGGATGCTCGCGGCACCGGCGAAATGGTCGAACCTGACCAAAGCAAACATCGCGTTTGGCCAGGGGATAGGAGTAACTGCGGCGCAGTTGTGCGGAGGGTTTTCTGCCGTCATAAATGGAGGTTTGCTGTATCGACCCCATCTAATGAAACGTGTGACCAATGCCTTGGGCGAGACCGTGCGCGAGTATCATCCTTTGGTGATACGCAGAGTGGTGAAGGCCTCGACGAGTCAACATTTGGTGTCCATTTTGAGACAGGCCGTTCAAGAAGGGACAGGCAAGGCGGCGGGGATTCCTGGCGTAGATGTAATTGGCAAGACCGGCACTGCCCAAAAGGCAGACCCCTCCGGCGGGTACTCCGAGGACCGGTATGTGGCGTCTTTCATAGGCGCGCTAATGGATAGTAAACCAAGACTAGTGATTTTCGTGCTATTGGACGAACCAGGGGTGAAAAAAAGAACGGGTGGAAAGATTGCCGCTCCGCTGTTCAGCAGGATCGGCTCGGCGATACTGGGAGTATGCGGGGGCAAGCCTGTGGAGATAGGCCCGGCCATGGCCTCTGTAGAGAAGATTGATCAGCAGCGAGAAGAATCCACGGCCAAGACTGTGGTGGTCAAGAAGGGGCCGCGGGAAGGCGAGTGGCTTATCCCTGATTTTCGAGGCATGGACATTCGTCAAGTAGTTGACATCTGTGGAAAGATTAAATGCGATGTGTCTTTACTCGGGGCCGGCCTAGTTATTGACCAAGATCCCAAACCAGGGGCTGCCGTCAAAGAAGGCGCCCGCGTGAACATTACTTTCGGTGAGAACGCTTCGTGACTGTTTTGTTGAAAGACATACTCGATGCTGCCCGGGGCTGCCAATTGAAGGGTGAGGGCTATGTTGTGGTCACTGGCGTCACCCATGACAGTCGTCGAGTAACTCCTGGATCACTGTTCGTGGCTATGTCAGGCCACACATCTGATGGGCATCAGTTTATTCCCGCAGCAGCTGCGGCAGGAGCTGTGGCCATACTCGCGGAGAAGCCTGCGCCGGAAGGATGGGTCGGTCTGCCGTATATTCATTGTCCCGATGCGAGGATGCTCTTGGGAAAGATAGCATCTGTCGTTTATGGGCGTCCTTCGGCTGATATGAAGGTCGTCGGCATCACAGGCACCAACGGGAAGACCACCCTCACGTACCTGCTGGAATCAATCCTTAGAGAGGCCGCATACAATCCTGGTGTTGTGGGTACAATTTCATACCGCTGGTCAGGGAAAAAACATCCGGCACCCCACACCACCCCGGAAGCGTCCGACCTGCATCGCATCCTAGCGGACATGCGCATCGACGGCGTGACGCACGCATTGATGGAAGTGTCTTCCCACGGCCTTCATCGAGGACGCCTTGAAGGGTGCCTATTTGACGTGGGCGTTTTTACTAACCTCACCCAGGACCATCTGGACTACCATGGGACATTGGAAGACTACTTCGAGGCCAAGAAGCTTCTTTTCACGCGGCTGCTACCCGCGAGCGAAGACAAGGAACCATGGGCGTGCATAAACGGAGACGATGAATACGGCAGACGACTGCTGGACGAGATCACAGGGGTCAATACGCTGACCTATGGCGTGGGTAGTGGCAACCAAGTGAGGCCGGAAGACGTTTCTGTGACGCCTGTAGGCATCTGGGGCACTGTCAAGACGCCCAAGCGGTCGATCGAGATTCAGTCTCAGCTCACTGGTTCGTTTAATCTCTCGAACATCCTCGCAGCGGTCTCTGTTTCATGGGTTTTGGGGATTCAGGAAGAGGCCATTGCAAAAGGTATTGCAGGACTTTCAGCGGTTCCGGGGCGGCTCGAGAAGATTTCGTGGGAGAGAGGCACGGTCTTTGTTGACTATGCCCATACCCCGGACGCCTTGCGTAACGTTGTAGAGGCGTTGAAGGCGCTCCGCACATCCGGCAGGATTATTACAGTCATGGGATGCGGTGGGGATCGAGACAAGGCCAAGAGGCCTCTTATGGGATTCGAGGCAGCTCGTGGCAGCGATTTCGTGGTGGTCACGTCGGACAATCCTCGTTCCGAAGACCCCCTTGAGATCATTGGCAACGTGGAAAAAGGGGTTCTTACTGCCGGGTTTACCCGCGCAGCCGATTTGAACGGCGACTGCGGCCTGGAGCCCGGCCATTACGCAGTCATACCGGACCGCAGACACGCATTATCCGCGGCTCTGCGGATGATGCGGCCCGGCGATATCCTCCTTGTAGCTGGCAAAGGGCACGAGACCTACCAGGAGATTCAAGGGGTCCGCCATGCCTTTGACGACCGGGAAGTTTGTCTGGACGAGATTAACCGCATTAAACAGGAAATGCAAAGGCATTCATGCCGGGAAAATTGCGCGGCCAGAGGCCGACGCCAGGGATTGTAAGTCAAAGAGATGAGAGCACAGAGCGGACCTTACCGGACGTCATATATCTTGCAAGCGACTGACGGATTGTTGATCCAAGGCGCGGCCAAGGTCTGCTTTGACGCGATTTCCACAGATTCCAGAGACATACGGCTCGGGGATCTTTTTGTACCACTACGAGGCGCACATTTCAACGGACACGATTTTCTGATTCCGGCCCTGGAAGCCGGAGCCCGAGGCAGTTTGGTGGCTGCAGATGTGAACAGGGATTCCCTTCCTTACTCCTCTTCTTTTGTCCTGATCCAGGTTCAGGACACCCTCCGCGCTTTATCCGATCTTGCATCAGCCCACCGTACATACTATCACGCCCCCCTGATCGCAGTCACCGGCTCTTCGGGCAAAACCACAACGAAGGAAATGATAGCCTCTGTACTTCGTCTGAGTCATTTTCCTCTCGTCTCTGCGGGAAATCTGAACAATTTAGTCGGCCTGCCCATGACAGTTCTGAACTTAAACGGAAAGCATACTGCTGCTGTCGTCGAGGCAGGCATTAACACCGTAGGTGAGATGGAGCGCCTTGCCAGGGCTGCGCGGCCGGACGTGGTGGTCATCACGTCCATCGGACCAGTGCATCTAGAGGGTTTGAGAGACATTGATACCGTGGCTCGGGAAAAATTTAGGCTTGTCGAATCCTTGGGCGTGGAAGGGACGGCGGCGCTCCCACACGGGGAGCCTCATTTGAAACCGCTGCTGGCTCACTGTCGCGCCCGGATAACGACCTTCGGCATTGACGGCGGCGATTTTCGGGCACGTGACGTGACAGCCGGGGTCGAAACATCCTTCATCATGATCAGTCCGCTCGGAGAACGCCAGATTCAACTGGCAGCGCCGGGGCGTCACAATGTGTCCAACGCTTTATGCGCTGCGGCTGCCTGCTGGGCCCTCGGTGCAACCCTGGAAAATATAGCAGAGGGCCTCAGACGATTTCGGGCGCCGTGCTGGCGGATGGAAGCGGTCCTTCTTGCCGATGGCCGGACGCTCATTCAAGACTACTACAATGCAAATCCTCAGTCAGTGGCGGCTGCGTTGCGGGCGTTGGTGGATTACGGCCGCGACCTTCCCACTATGGCAGTTCTGGCCGATATGATGGAACTCGGCCCCGATGCCCCAAGACATCACGAAGAGATCGGAAGGATGTGCGCCGAGATTGGGGTAAACCATTGCGTATTCGTGGGTTCTTTCAAGGACTCCTTTGCCAGCGGTTTTATGGCCGGCGGAGGGAAATCGGCGTCCCTTGACATAGCTCCAGACCACGAAACCGCATGGAAGGCAGTGAGAGACAAAGTAGAGCATTTTCAAACCATATTAGTGAAGGGGTCACGGCGGATGAAGATGGAAATGTTCGCAGACAAGATACGAGGGGAGAATTAGCCGGTGCTGTACCATCTCCTTTACCCACTAGGATCGACTATGATCCCGTTCAATGTCTTTAAGTACATCACGTTTAGGACGATCATGGCCACGTTGACTGCCTTGATGATCAGCTTTCTCCTCGGGCGTCCGCTGGTGGATTACTTAAGGGCATTTCAGATAGGTCAGATGATTCGGGATGATGGGCCGAGCAGTCACATGGAGAAGAGCGGAACGCCCACCATGGGAGGCCTGCTTATCCTTTTCGCCATGACTCTTTCCTGCCTGTTTTGGATGCGTTGGGACAACATCTACGTGTGGCTAGTACTTGGCGTGACCCTTGCTTATGGGGCTGTGGGATTTTTGGATGATTATCTCAAGATCGTCCGAAAGAGCCACAAGGGGCTTTCCGGAAAGAAGAAGCTCGTCAGCCAGCTCCTTATCGGAGCGTTGGTGGGTTTTGTGCTATGGATGGAGCCAAGCTTCAAGACAACCATGGCGGCGCCGTTTTTCAAGAACGTCAATCCCGATCTGGGTGTATGGTACATAGCATTTGCCGCATTTGTCCTTGCCGGGGCTTCTAACGCCGTGAATTTGACGGACGGCCTAGATGGTTTGGCAATAGGATCCGTCATGGTATGCGGGATGACGTATTTGCTATTTGCCTACATCGCCGGCCACCTCAAATTAGCTCAATATCTTCAAGTCGCGTATGTGCCCGGGGCCGGTGAGCTGTCCGTGATTTGCGGGGCCATGTTGGGCGCAGGGATGGGATTCTTGTGGTACAACGCTTACCCCGCGGAAGTCTTTATGGGGGACGTGGGATCGTTAGCCCTCGGCGGCATGCTCGGCGGGGTGGCGCTCGTTACTAAGAACGAAGTGCTATTGGTTATAGCCGGCGGACTCTTTGTCATCGAGGCCGCTTCGGTAATTCTTCAGGTGGTCTCCTTTCAGACTACTGGCAAGCGAATCTTTCGGATGGCGCCTATCCATCATCATTTCGAGTTGAAGGGATGGCCTGAGCCGAAGGTCATTGTTCGATTTTGGATCATTTCCATTATTTTTGGCCTGATGGCAGTAAGCACGCTGAAACTGCGCTAAAATTGGGATCGGTTCTTCGTGGAAGAGCCGTTGTCCACTTCAAGAGGTTGTCGAGTTCTTATGGCGAATACCGCTGTCGAGACTTACCCCGATAACTCGGTGAAGCAAGGGTTCGGAACCGATCCGATCCTCTTCATAATCATCGTGATCATCCTTGCCATTGGCATCGTCATGGTGACTTCGTCTGGCTATATGATTGCGGCCGGAAAATACGGGGACGGTTTCTACTATACCAAGAAACAGGGCTTGTCCATGATGTTCGGGCTAGGCCTCATGTTGGTGTTGTCCAGGGTTCCGCCGTCTTTCTGGCGCAAAGCAGCAGGACCGCTTCTGGCTTCAGGCGTTTTTCTACTCATCCTTGTGTTTGTACCGGGGATTGGCACAGAGCTTGGTGGTTCGCATCGGTGGCTCAAGGCACCTTTCGGCTTCTACGTGCAGCCGTCTGAGTTCATCAAGTATGCGGTCATCATCTTCTTCGCAGGATCCCTTGCCAAGAAAGGAGAAGGGATACGGGATTTTGCCGTGGGTTTTTTGCCCCATGTTCTTATCATGGGTTTGGTCGTATTCTTACTGCTTATGCAGCCCGATTTCGGGTCTGCCGTCATAATAGCCGCCGTTGGTTTTCTGATGTTGTTCGTCGCTGGGGTAAGACTTCAGCACCTGCTGGGGAGCATGATCCTTTGCCTCCCATTCCTGTTTCATATTGCCATTAGCGCAAATTACCGCATGGCCCGTCTCCGGAGCTTTCTGGACCCGTGGGGAGATCCTCTCAACTCTGGTTTTCAGATCATCCAAAGCCTTGTGGCTTTCGGATGCGGTGGTATATGGGGGGTAGGTGTTGGAAAAGGCATCCAGAAGCTTTTTTACCTCCCGCAGCCCCACACCGACTTCGTGTTTTCTGTGGTTGGGGAAGAACTAGGATTTGTCGGCGTTGCCACTCTCATCATCCTGTTTTACCTGATCATTTTCCGAGGCTTTGTGTCGGCCATCAAAAGCTCCGAAGATTTCGAGAGGTTTTTAGCGTTCGGGATCACTGCCTTGATCGGCTTACAGGCTATGGTGAACATGGCGGTTGCCATGGGTTTACTGCCAACGAAAGGGCTTCCCCTGCCCTTTGTGTCTCTTGGCGGCACCTCGTTGGTCATGAACCTTGCCGGTGTAGGGATACTCATGGCCATCATCAGGCGCCGTGTAAGCGACCGAGGAAAGGTGCTGAGATGAAGCTAATCATTGCGGGCGGCGGCACAGGCGGTCATCTGTTTCCAGCCATGGCCATTGGAGAGGCTGTGAAGGAGTTGGAGCCTCGATCTGAGGTCTTGTTTATTGGAACTCGACACGGCATCGAGTCGCACATCCTTCCTGAGCGTGGTTTGCCTGTTCGGTTCGTTTCCACACGAGGCATACGAAAGACGGGACTCTGGAACAGACTATACGCAGTGGGCGAGCTCCCTTTGGCTGTAATTCAGTCTATTCGTATCATACAATCCTTTCGGCCGAACGCTGTTTTGGGTGTGGGCGGATATGCCTCGGGTCCTGCGGTGGCCGCAGCGGTGCTCTTGAGGATCCCAACAGCGATTCAGGAGCAAAACTCTGTTATGGGGACCACCAACCGACTGCTTGCTCGCTTTGTCGATCGAATCTTCATCTCCTGGGAGCGCACAGAACCAGCAACGACTTCTAAGAAGACGATCTTGGCAGGCAATCCCATAAGGCAAGACCTCTTTGGTGGAGCGGTATATCCTGACAACTCGGATCGTTTCAAAATCTTGATCTTCGGTGGTTCGCGAGGGGCGGCGAGTATCAACAAGGCGTTTGCAAATAATGTGGAGATGCTCGAGCCTTTCGCCGACCGACTTAGTATTGTACATCAAACAGGTAGGGAAAACCGCGCAGAGGTAGAAATCGCGTATCGAGAGGCAGGTATTCACGCTCACGTGATCGAATTTATCGACAACATGGGGCCATTTTACCGCTGGGCCGACCTTGTTGTGTGTAGGAGCGGCGCAAGTTCTTTGGCCGAATTGACAGCGTTAGGCAAGCCTGCATTGGTAGCCCCGTATCCGCATGCCATAGGGGATCACCAAATGAAAAATGCCCGAAATCTAGAGGGCGCAGGCGCTGTACGGATCATTCCGGACAACAAGCTGGCGAATGGCGGCTTGGTCAAGGCTGTGGTGGGACTCATGGCAGATCGAGACTCCTTGAACGCCATGGCGCGACAGTCGCATCTTCAGGGACGGCCTGAGGCTGCTAGGCTTATTGCTGAAAATATTCTTAAAATCGCGAGGCGTGGCCAATGATTGGGACGCTCTTTCAGCGTATTCGAGACGTACACTTCGTAGGGATAGGCGGCATCGGCATGAGCGGCATTGCGGAGATCCTCTTATCTCTCGGCTTTCGGGTCAGTGGTTCAGACCTTAGAAATTCCGAGACCACACAGAGGTTGGCTTCCCTTGGAGCGAAGATATGGATAGGGCATCACGCCGACCACCTAGAGCGTGCCGACGTTGTGGTGGTCTCTTCTGCGGTGTCAAACGACAATCCCGAGGTATTGGCAGCCCACGAGCGGAGAATAGCAGTTATACCCAGGGCGGAAATGCTTGCAGAGTTGATGCGGATGCAAACGTCCATTGCCGTGGCTGGGATGCACGGTAAGACCACGACAACGTCCATGATCTCATGGGTTCTGGCCGCTGGAGGGTATGATCCGACCGTTGTAATCGGCGGCAAAGTTGACTCCCTAGGGGGCGGCGCTCGTTTGGGTCAAGGCGAACTACTCGTTGCCGAGGCTGACGAATCAGATCGTTCATTCCTGAAGTTGTTCCCCGCCATAGCCGTTGTCACAAACATGGATCGAGAGCATCTCGATTGCTACGCATCCATCAGAGAGATCAGGGCTGCTTTCTTGGAATTCATCAACCGGATTCCTTTTTATGGGTATGCGATTTTGTGTTTGGACGACCCTGAGGTGCAGACGATCATCCCTGAGGTAAACAAGCGCTTCCTCACGTACGGTTTGTCGTCACAAGCAGCGTTTCGCGCGGCTAAGCCCAGCCTCCAAGGCCGATCTTCGAGTTTCCACGTCTTTAAGGAGGACGTATTCCTGGGGGACGTGACACTGCCGATGCCCGGTCTCCATAATGTAGTAAACTCGCTGGCAGCCATCTGCGTATCAGACATCTTTGAAATACCTTTTGAAGTCACGAAGAAGGCCCTGGACGGTTTTCCTGGAGTTCAACGCCGCTTTACTTTACGAGGCGTTGCGGCGGGGGTCACTGTCATCGATGACTACGGCCACCATCCGACTGAAATAAAGGCTGTATTGCTGGCGGCCATGCAAATTGCGCAGAATAGGATTGCAGTGCTTTTCCAGCCCCATCGATACACAAGGACTCAAGCCCTGTTCGAAGATTTCCTCACTGCATTCAATAATTCGGATCTCTTGTTTGTCATGGACATCTACGCCGCTAGCGAGAAACCCATCGAAGGCGTTTCCGCCGAGACTCTGTGTAGGGGTATCAAGAGTCGGGGGCACAAGGCTTGCCGCTACTTGTCCAAGAAAGAGAACATTCCTGCGGTAGTAGCCCGAGAACTTCAGGCCGGCGACATTCTCATTACGCTGGGCGCCGGAGACGTTACAAAACTTGGCCCTCCGATTATCGAGGCGCTGAAAGCTAGGGAGGCGGGAGCCAGTGACCTTTAATGCACGGATCATAGTTGATATGCAAAGGTTGCTGAGGAGCGGCGTCAAGACCATGGTTCCTCTTCGTGATCTAACATCCTTCCGCATAGGCGGAGCGGCGGATGCGGTAGTTGAGCCTTGTGACCTTGAAGAAATGGCTAATGTCAGATTATTTCTTACCCGAGAGGGCGTCCCGAACATTGTGCTAGGCGCTGGGACCAACGTGTTGTGCTCTGACAAGGGTTACCGCGGGGTAATTATACTTACTACTGGGTTGAAGGGTGCGGCAACGACGTTAAATGGAGCAGGTGTGGTTCACATTGCAGCAGGCGCAGGCGTCGGACTTACCGGCCTTATCACTCGGGCGCATAGGGCAGGGTGCAGCGGCATGGAACCCCTGTGGGGCATACCGGGCTCGGTGGGCGGCAGCATTGCCGTGAATGCGGGCGCCGGCGGGGTCGCTGCGTGTGACTTCGTCGAGGAATTGAAGCTGGTCAACCGTAAAGGGGCAGTGGCTGTTCTGAGAAAGGACGACCTGGATTTCAGATATCGTTATGCATGTTTGCCGGACAGCGGAGTAGTTGTGAAGGCCCTTTTTCGGTTTCCGTCGGGCGACCCGTTTGGGAACCAGCAGAGGCTCCAGTACTGGATGCGAGTAAGGAAAGAGCAGCAGCCGTGGCGAATACCCAGTGCGGGATGCGTCTTCAAGAATCCTGACCGAGGGGATCCTGCCGGCGCTATCCTAGATCGGTTGGGATTCAAAGGGATCAGCGAAGGCGGCGCGCAGGTGTCGCCTGTGCATGCCAATTTCATCGTAAACAAAGGCGGCGCCACGGCAGAGGACGTGCTTGGTTTGATTCGCAGGATTAGACGCCGCGTGAACGATGAATGTCACATCCGGTTGGAATTAGAGATTCAGCTGATTGGCGAAGGCTTCGAGCATGCAGATACTTGGTAGAAAAAACCGAGGCGATCGCAAGCGGCCTCTTAAAGGATCGGATCCGGGTTACGACCGTCAGCGAAATCGGCGCATCTTGAAGTGGCTCCTCGCCGTAACGTTGACGGCTGACTGCCTGTTGTTCGTTCTATTTGTGGCGCTCCTGCTCGTTTATCTGCCGTATTTCAACCTGCGGGAGGTGGAAGTGATCGGGAACAGACGCCTCTCCCGAACAGAGGTTGTCGAGGCCTCGGGAATGGAAAGCGGGACCAATATCTTAACTGTGGACCTCGGGTCCATTGCCGACCGCCTGCGCAGACATCCGTGGATTCGCTCTACCGCTGTGTACAGAAGATTCCCGGGACGCATCATCCTCGAGATCGAGGAACGGACGCCAAGGGCTATCCTTGCAGCCAACAAGCTCTACTATGTGGATGAGCAGGCTGAATTCTTTACCAGACTGCTGCCGGGGGACTCAGTTCACTTGCCGTTGTTCACAGGCGTCAAAGAAGAAGATCTTCGGGCTTCAGGGAGCGAGATCAAGGAGATGCTGCGGAGTGGATTAAGGCTCATAGACTATATGGACAGAAGAAGCTGCGGTCTGGATATTGTTGACGTTTCTCATATACGCATTCAGGTGGAAGAGGGGCTGCGCTTCTACACAAGATCGGGCCAGGTTGTCATCCTTGGCAAGTCCGATCTTGAACAGAAGATGGAACGATACGGGCGCTTGAAAAAATTCTTGACCCAGCGAGGGGAATGGCATAACGCCCGAGTGATCAATCTCGACTTCGAGGATCGTGCACTTGTCCGCGGTGCGGACAAAGCACTCCTCCAGGGGTAGTACTATGTCACGAAGCGAAGAGATTGTGGTAGGTCTTGATGTGGGGACAACGAAAATTTGTGCCATCATTGGGGAAGTCAATTCTGAAGGTGTGGTTGACGTTATAGGGGTGGGCAGTGCGCAGTCTCGAGGACTGCGGCGGGGCGTAGTGGTTAACATAGACCATACGGTGGCAAGCATCCGAAAAGCAGTCAACGACGCTGAGTTGATGGCTGGTTGTCAGGCGGAGAAAGTTTATGCCGGTATTTCAGGCGGCCACATCAAGGGCATCAACTCCCACGGGGTAATTGCGATCAAGAATCGGGAGGTCACTGCGGCAGAGGTAGCTCGTGTGATAGATGCAGCTAAAGCAGTTGCCATACCCCTTGATCGTGAAGTGATTCACATCCTACCTCAGGAATTCATGGTGGATGCACAAGAGGGAATCAAAGAGCCCATTGGTATGGCTGGCGTCCGGCTAGAGGCTAAGGTGCACATCGTCACCGGAGCAGTATCGGCTGCCCAAAACATAGTGCGTTGCGCTCACAGGAGCGGGCTTAGGGTGCACAATCTCGTGTTGCAGCAGATGGCGTCAGCTGAGGCGGTGCTTTCTGCTGACGAACGGGAGCTAGGCGTTGCCATCGTGGATATAGGGGGCGGGACAACAGACCTTGCAGTGTTTTTCGAGGGCGCTATCCAACACACATCTGTACTGGCAGTAGGTGGAGATCAGTTGACCAATGATATTGCAGTCGGCTTGAGAACCCCGATGGCGGAGGCAGAAAAGATCAAAAAAAGATATGGATGTGCGCTCGGCTCTTTGGTGGAAAAAGATGATACCATCCATGTGCCAGGTGTGGGAGGCAGACCTCCTCGAGTGGCACCTAGATCCACTCTTGCAGATATTACAGAACCGAGACTAGAAGAAATCCTGACGTTGGTCAGACGGGAGATGGAAAAACACAACGTGTTGCAAAACCTGGCATCTGGAATTGTGTTAACCGGTGGATCGGTAGTGATTCAGGGGATATGCGACCTGGCTGAGCAGATCTTCGATCTCCCAGTGCGCATAGGTTATCCCGCGGGTATAAGTGGTCTGGTTGACGTAGTGAATTCTCCAGTGTATGCAACCGGCGTTGGGCTGGTGCTGTGGGGGGCGCGAAACGGCGGCGACAGACTCGGAGTCGGCGGCGATGAATCAGGAATGTTGGACAAGCTGGTGGTCCGAATGAAGCAATGGTTTGTTGAGGCGTTTTGATGAGACGCAGCTCAATTTTCGAGCGATTACATGTGTGGTTTGTTGCCGGTTCGTTGGAGGGACAGCCGGCTGAATTAGGAAGGTCCAGGTCAATTTCAATGCGAGGAGGTGCCGGCAGATGCTGGACTTTGAAATGGAGATGAATCACAGCGCAGTCATAAAAGTGATCGGCGTAGGCGGCGGGGGCAGTAACGCAGTAAACAATATGATCAGGTCTGGCCTTGGCGGCGTCGAGTTCATCTGCGCCAATACGGACGCTCAGTCCCTCCAATACAGCCTCGCCGAGATAAAGATTCAGATTGGCGCTCAACAGACCAGAGGACTGGGCGCCGGAGCCGACCCTGAAATAGGGCGAATAGCGGCTAATGAGGATTATGAAGCCATACGTGACATGCTTGAAGGGGCTGACATGGTTTTCGTCACGGCGGGCCTCGGCGGTGGTACCGGTACAGGCGCTACTCCCGTGATAGCGCGAATAGCCCGCGAAGAAATAGGCGCCTTGACCGTGGCTGTGGTCACCAAGCCATTCCTTTTCGAGGGAAAGAAACGTATGAGGCAGGCCGAAGAAGGGATTGAGCTGCTCAGACGCGAAGTTGACACGTTGATCGTAATCAACAATCAGAGGCTTCTTTCTCTGAAAAAAGATATCACATTTATCGATTCCTTCCGTAAAGCGGATGACGTGCTGCTGCATGGCGTCAGGGGCATTGCCGATCTCATCACGGTCAACGGTTTGATCAATCTTGATTTTGCTGACGTCAAGACGATCATGCAGGAAAAGGGCGTCGCACTCATGGGCACCGGGACAGCCATCGGCGAGGGACGTGTGGAGCAGGCTACTAGACTTGCCATCAACAGCCCGTTGCTCGAGGACATATCCATGTCAGGAGCACGGGGTGTCTTGATAAACGTCACCGGTTCTGTCAACATGACCCTCTCAGAAATAAACGATGCCGTATCTATCGTGCAAAACGAGGCTCATGAAGACGCTAACATCATCTTCGGCGCAGTGCTCGACGAGCAAATGGGCGAGTCAGTGAGCGTAACGGTGATCGCTACGGGTTTTGGTAGGGCTGAGTCAACAGCCCAACCAGAACGCGAACCCTTGGCGGTGACAAGACCGGCACCAGTCATTCATGTCGAAAAATCTCCCGCGGATAAACAAGCGGCAAAGACAATTATTCCACCTGACCCACACGACATGGCTTTGCCAGCATTTATAAGACGCAGCAAAAGGGAAAAGAATAGTCGGCATCTTAATCTCGTGGATGATTACGAGACGGAAAACGATCAAGATCTTGACATACCTACATTTCTTAGAAAACAAGCTGACTGATACGCGGATCCAGCGGCACTTCTCGGGGGGAGGCTTTTGGAAGCGAGCCTCTCTCCGAAAGAGCTGAGTTGACACCAGAGGAGCGGTAAGGCTGGATGGCAGGGCGGCGTCAATTCCCCTCCGGTATTCCCGTCGCTTTGGTGTACCCGAATACATCGAAGGTGGGACTCAGCAATCTCGGGTTTCAATTCGTCTCTCAGGTCTGGAATGCACACCCCCTATTCTCTGTGGAACGATTTTTTTATGAAGCAGCAGACCCGTCCGTTCAAGGGGCCAGCGGCCGCGTTGTCTCGGAAAAGGCCCATCGCGCTCTATCCAGCTTTCCCATCATAGCTTTCAGTCTTCCGTTTGAGAATGACTACCCCGCTGTCATAAAATCTTTGTTGACGAACAACATCCCATGTTTCGCGTCTCAGCGGAGTTCACGAGATCCCCTCGTGTTGGCCGGGGGGGTGTCCATATCGCTGAACCCTGAGCCCTTAGCCTTGTTTTTTGATTTGATTTTTGTCGGCGAGATAGAAGAGGCGAATGGATGGACCTATTTTCTGGATACCTTGGCTTCTGTACACACAGGCAAGGTCAGCGGTAAGATATGGGAACGCACAGAGTTGCAGCGGTTCAGGGACGTGCCGGGAACCTACTTCCCCGAGGCTTACCGATTCCAATATCGACACGACGGATGCGTGGATAGCGTGGAAGCAGCCAAGGGCTTTCCTATACCGGTCCGGGCAGTCAAGAGGACAGGATCGACCGATCGTTTACCCATGGCCCTGGTACAGGGCAAGAAAGCGGTCTTTGAGGAGTCCATCCTGGCCGAAGTCAATAGAGGTTGTGGCCACGGCTGCCTGTTTTGCACTTCCGGATGGATTCACCGCCCGGTAAGATATCGTTCTCTGGATCAATTCCTCCTTGAGATGCGGGATAAAGCCGTCGCCGGACGGACCATCGGATTGATAGGCTCAGACCTTGCTGGCCACCCGCAGCTCTTGGAAATATTGGGTTTCATCGTCAGGAATGGAGGAAAATTTTCTCTTTCTTCTATTAGGCCGGAGGGACTCACTACTGAATTGATCAAGCTGATCGCGGCAACGGGTCAAAAGACCATTACGTTGGCGCCGGAGACAGCGTCTCCAAGGATGAAAAAAATCATAGGCAAAGCCCTTCCCGATGACTTATTTTTTGAAAAGATAGAATGCTTGGTGGCCAACGGCATCCCCAATGTGCGCTTCTACTTCATGGTAGGCCTTCCGACCGAAACAGATAATGATGTATCTCTTATAGTGGACTTTGTGCTGAGGGCGCGCAGATTATTTGTTTCCGCATCGCGATCGCGGAAAAAGATCGGTAGAATGTCGGTCCAGATAAACTCTTTCGTGCCCAAGCCATGGACTCCCTTTCAATGGGCAGCCATGGAGGCGCCCAAGGACCTTGAAAGGAAGATAAAAATCATTCGCGATGGTTTTGCCGGGGTTCCGAACATAATAGTGCGGGCTGAATCTGTTCGTGAGTCTCTCCTTCAAGGTTATATCTCCCGAGGAGACCGCCGTTTAGGCATTATCTTGTACGAAGCCTTGGGCCAACAGCGCCGGCCGTCGGCCGTCTTGAAACGCAGCGAATCCCGTGCAGACCTTTACCTCTATAGAGAAAGACAGTTTAATGAGATTTTCCCATGGGATGTAGTGGACCACGGTATTAAGAAAACGATATTGAGACGAATCTTTGAGCAGGCTTTGTCAAGATAACAGGTTACGACAGGAGGTCGTGTTGGAGACTAGCCCGGATGAATATAGCATGTGGGTCGAGAGGGAAAACACAGGCTTGAATGTCAGCGAACTCAATAGGTCGTATGAACTACTCATTCAGAGGGTCAAACGCATAGACCCTATAACAATAGCAGAGACGACAGAAGGCAGATATGAGGGAGACGGGGTACCTAGAGTGATAGTCCCATTCCTCAACAGCTGGTTCGTACTGGATTTGCTTCCTTATCGCATTCAGACCGGCCATAGGATTTTCGATACCATGACCATGAAGGTATTATTCCTCCACCACCTTATCTCGGCCGCTGAAAATCAGGGCACGGCAGTACGCGTAATGGGAACATGGATTGACTACAGATCGTTGCAGCATGGCGCGGTCTTAGGGGCGCACTTCGCCAAATCTACGTCGGATATGCTCGGACGCTTTTTCGCCATGGAGCCGGATAAATGCCTCGGCAAAGCGCTTCGATGGGGCGGTAAACCCATTGATTTGGGAGACAAGGGCTTCTTGTTCAAGTTTTTCCCTAGGCTCCCCATTGTGGTGATGCACTGGGCTGGAGACGAAGAATTTCCTCCGTACAACAAGATCCTTTATGACATTTCAGCAAGCAACTACATGCCTACCCATGGGCTTGCTACCCTTACGGATTTCTTAATACGTCGTCTTGCCGAGGATTAATCGCCCCTCCCCCCCGTCGGCTGCTGTTTTTCCTCCCCTCTCGTCTCTCCTGTCTTTTCCTTGAGCGCTTTTAACCACGGTCTCACCATCATGGCATGGGGAGAATCCCCGGCCTTCTCGAGAAACTCTTCCCAAGCCCGGATCGCCCCTGGATAGTCCTTCATGTCATCCCGTAGTACTATCCCCAAGTTGAATAACGTCAGCACGTGATTCGGGTCCGCATCCAGCGCTTTTTTAAATGCCTGAACAGCTTCTTGGGGCTTCTTTAATTTTCGATAGCTGATACCTAGATCAGTCAGCACGTCTGGGTTTTTCGGATCGATCACCGAGGCTTTTCGATATGCCTCTACTGCTTTTTCATATTGACCTGTATCGAAATAATCGTTACCGAGTTGGATAAGGGCTTCAACGTTATGTGGATTTTCTTTCAACATCCTTTCGATTCCAGCAATACGCTTTTGAACATCTTGAGGGCTAGCCTGCCCTTCTCCTACAGGGGACGGCTTAACAGAGCCAATGCTAGCGGTGTCAAGTTTCCATGCGGCAAAAAACACGCCCGCAAAGAAACCTGTACCAAAAACGATTACCCAAGAGATAAGAATTCGACTGTTCTTCATTAATAACTCCACTTTTTTCAAAAATCATTTTCAGACATGGGCGCCATGGTTGATAATCGAGGCCAAAATTTGTGATGAGATTACTTAACCTTGTTTCGCCCGCAAGACATGAATAGATCGTGTGTCTTCGCAAGAGGCTGTAGGCGGCGCGGTAATCTTGGTTCAACCCATGGCCACGGGGAACTTGCCCAATTTGGGTATTTCTTGAGTCAGTGATTATTTATTCACTCCGTCCGATACTCAAAACATCAGCGCTCAATGGCTCAAAAGTTCCGCCCTATTCTTGCGAATCACTGCGTCGTATGCCGCCTCCAAAAGAACCTTTTGGGTTAAGCTTGTGATCGTTTCAATGGAATAATCCTGTAATGCGATTCTCCTAGCGCTCGTTCCCATGAATTCACGCATCGCGCCATCCGAGAGAATCGTGTACATAGCGTCAGCCATGGCTAACGGGTCCTTTGCTGGGACCAGAAGACCGGTGACGCCCTCTCGAACCGCTTCAGGATTACCACCTACCGCGGTCGCGACTACCGGCGCTCCACAGGCCATGGCCTCGAGTATCACATTTGGGAGCCCCTCTGATACAGATGGAACTACAATCAGCCATGCTTTTCTGAGAACAGGCCTTACGTCCGTCGAGCCAGCTCTTATATCAACTCTATCAGTCAAACCATTAACCCGGGCATAATCCTGAAGAGATGCACGCAACCGACCATTTCCCATCATGATCATCCTCGCTTCTGGCATCCTATGGCTGAGGAGATGAAACGCGGCCAAGGCATTCATAGGATCTTTGATTCTTGCCATTCTCCCGAGATACAAGACGGTGGGGACTGAATCTTTCTGACTACCATCGGGCGTGAAAAAATCTGTATCTACTCCGTTGGGGACAACTGCTGACCGATATGGATCAACGGAATGCTTCTCTAGCAGAAATTGCCTTATCGCTTCGGAATTGCAAATAATCCTGTTGCTCATGCACCAGAGTAACGACTCGAACTGCTGTTCCTTACGACCTCGCCAGCTGGACACAATGACTGACACGCCGAGAAGGTATGAAAAGAGACGGCCCCAAATATTGGGGACTGCGGTAAGAGTATATATAATGTCAGGCGGGGTCTTGTAGATCGCAACAAAGAGTTTTCCAAGAGCCATCGGCGTCACCCAAGAATCTTGACAAAAGTATTTCACTTTGGCCCTCGGGATCTCAGCAAGGGGAAGCATATCTTCACCGCGTCGCAATACCCAGACCTCGAGATCAAACAATTCCTTGTCCAAATGCTTCACCAGATGGGTCGCGTATCGTTGCGTCCCCCCATACTCGAGGTCTTGGAGCAGGAGTACGGTTCGCAGAGGTTTTTTTAACTTAGCTTCCATAAACGCTATCTCTGCATATCAACCAGCCAGACTCACGCTTAACGATCCCTGCTTCAATCATTTCCGTGGCCACCAAGGCTGCTCATGACCAGATCATACACCTCTTTATGCGTCTTTTCTGGGGCGAATTCTTTAAGTACCAGTTCTCTCCCTACTTCCGCCATGCGAATGGCGCGGTTTCTATCTTGAAGCATTTCCGCCATAGCCCTTGCAAGTTCACGAGGATTCTTCTGGGGTACCAGGTATCCCGTCACTCCATCCTTTATGACCTCCGGAATGCCACAAACGTCGGTAGATACCACAGGCACTCTGTGAGCCAATGCTTCGAGAATCACCGTAGGAAGTCCGTCTCTGTCCCCCGTGGAATGGACAGCGCTGGACATAACGAACATGTCTGCGCCAAGGAATAAATCAGATACCTTGTGATAAGGAACGAATCCGGGATAGGAAACGACGTCTGTGAGTCGGAGCTTTCGCGTAATATATAGAAGTTGGTACTTCCGAGGGCCGTCCCCAACAAGTTTTAGATGAAAAGGCACGCCTTGATCCTTAAGCATCTTAGCAGCGCGCAGAAGATCGTCGAAGGCCTTGATGCGGGCAAACCTACCTAGGGCAAGGATCTCATAGGGCGGCTTCATTTTGACCGGAGCAATTGAATGGTTTTCCAGCGGAACTCCGTTGTAGATTGGGTGAATTTTGTGTTCACTCCCGGGCGCGTACTGAGCCATGTATGACACGTTCGTCTTATTCTCTGAGATCACGAAGCGGGCGGCCTCCAACTTTTCACCCAAGGCGCCATCCTGTGGATAAATATCACCAGCCCTGCCCGTAAAGCTGAAGGGTACCTGGATTAGCCTCGAAGCCACCCAAGCGGCAGTAGCCGGCCCCATAGCCCAAGGGGCATGAATATGGCCAATGCCTTGTTCTTCAAAAAAACGGGCTAGTGTAAATCCGGCTAAGAATCCAAAAATGTTTTCGCCGCCAAATTCTATGGACTTCCACCTTCGGACGGGAATTGTTTTGAATAGTTCACTGGTAAGGGGCCGATTTCGTTTCCACCAGTAAGCTAGGTCACTGGGCAGCCTTTTCAGAAACGGTATGCCGAGCCTATGGACCCTCTTAGACGCTTCAACCATTTCCGGAGATAACTGTTTCTTGATTTCTCCGTATAGGGTATAGACTTGGACATCCAACCCCATTCTCCATAAGTCCATAACCTCTCTAAAGATAAAGGTTTCAGAAGGCTTCGGAAACCATAATAAAATATAGGCTACCCTTTTTATTCCCAACGTCTTTTGCTCCCGTCTTACGTTCGGCCAAGCCGCGCTACTATTTTATCCGACATCGTGAGCTTGCAGTAGAGAGCTTGACTTTGCAAGCCCGTTGACGTGCAAGAGGAGGCCTTGAGAACCATCACGGCCTTGATCACACTTACCGAGCACCAATCATACGATACGATACTTGTTTTGGCTCAACCATAATTGCAGCACAAGCATGCTCCAGAGTTCTTTCCTGTGGTCAGCAACTCCTCTTTCATGACTGCGAACAAGCTCTGCAATCACCTCAGGCCGAAATAGCCCCTGCTCTATCAGCCGCTTGGGACTGAACATCTCCTCGACTATCGGTCGTAGTGTCTTTTTGAGCCACAGGGCTGAGGGTATGAGAAATCCCCTCTTTTTCCTGTTGATGATTTGTGCAGGCAGAATGCCTCTCAGCGCTTTCTTCAGAAGATACTTGCGACGCAGTCCTCTGATCTTATTTTGAGAAGGCAGTGCAAATACATATTCGACGAGGCTACGATCGAGAAAAGGCGCTCTCACTTCTAGAGAGTTCATCATTGAACATCTGTCCACCTTCACAAGTATGTAGTCAAGGAGATACTGTCGCGTCAATAGATAGAACACCTTGTCAAGCGGTTTTGAGGCGTCAAAGGCTTCATAAAGCTCAAGGGTTTTACGGTAAAGCAGTGATTCGTCGTGCAAGCACCCGGGGCATTCTATCCATAGACGTTTCTGCAAGTCCATCGAGTATGCCCCTAGCCATTTTTGCGTCCTCAACCATTCTGGAGCATATACCCCTGAAAAAAATTTCTCAGCCACGTGTCCAGGACTTACGTATCCCGTGCTGATGGGAAGCTTTTTCGCTACCGCTTCTATGAACCGTCTCCTCAAACCAAGGGGTAGCTTTCGGTAATAATCTGCCAATATGAAAGCTGTGTAGTACTCATAGCCGGCAAAAAGCTCGTCGCCGCCATCTCCTCCTAGCGCCACTGTCACATGCTTTCTCGTGATTTGCGAGAGAAGATAGGTGGGAACGATTGAAGGGTCAGACATCGGTTCATCCTGTCGCGCGACGATCTGGGGAAGTAGTTCACCCGCCTGCTCGGCATCCAGTATTTCTTCTGTATGGTCTGTACCGAAGCGCCGAGCCACTAATCTCGAATAAGGAGATTCATCATAACTTTTCTCTGTGAACCCTATGCTGAATGTCCTTATAGACTTGGCCGGAACTTCCCGAGCCATCAACGCCACTACTGCTGAGGAGTCTATGCCGCCGCTTAGAAATACCCCTAGAGGGACATCGCTTACAAGGCGCTTTTTGACGCCTTTCCCCAGCAACTGAACAATATTGGCGCAGCAGTCTTCGTCAGACTCAGCGCAGCTTTCGGATGGGACCGGCAGGTCCCAGTATTGGGTCGTATTCAGTTCCCCGTTTTGGAACGTCAAGAAAAAACCAGGTCTAAGTTTATAAACATTCTTGAAAATCGTTCGCGGGGTGGGTACGTATTCGTAGGCGAGAAACTGGGCTATGCTGGTTTTGTCTATTTCTAGTTCCAAGAAAGGGAGTTGCTTGAGCGCGGTAAGCTCTGAGGCAAAAACGAATGTTCCATTTTGCAGCGTGTAGTACAGTGGTTTTTTGCCCATTCGATCCCGGGCAGCAAAAAGCCGCTTTTCTCGGACGTCCCAGATGGCAAGAGCGAACATCCCATCCAGTCTCTCAAGACAATCTGTCCCGCTAACCACATAGGACATCAGAAGCGCCTCGGTGTCTGATCGTGTCCGAAAGGCGACGCCTTGACTGACCAGGTTTGTTCTTATCTCCTCGAAATTATAGATTTCACCGTTAAAGACAACAGAGTATCGTTTGTCCGGCGTTGTCATAGGCTGTCCGCCGCCCGCAAGGTCGATTATACTGAGGCGGCAGTGGGCTAGACCCACGAGGTTATCCAGCACGATTCCCGAACCGTCAGGACCTCGATGACGCAGGCTGAAATTCATCTTTTTCAGCCATGCTAGCTTCTGGTCATCGCCTCCTGGCGCATTCACGAACCCCGATATGCCGCACATTTGTTTCTGCCTTCCTTAGAAGATGAGTTTGGACAAACTAATAACCGCCAGAAGCCGTCATGCAGGATTACAGGATCAATGTCCAGACTTGACGAGGAGCATGTTTCTTGTGTTAAAGCACCAGCTCTGTGCATTCGTGCAGAAAAGTTACAAGAAAATATTACTAACATTACGGTCCTTGAACCCCGTCTCTTCGTCGAAACCAGTATCGGGTGTTCCCGCACGGCGGGGTATGCGTCATGCCGGACGCCATCCTGGATCTATGAAATCCCTACTGGGTTCCCCTTTCAGGGGGATTGACCTCAAGCCGGATACTGCACTGATGATTTCGCTCAGTACCCCCTATAGCATAAGGGACAACCTTGCGACCACTATACGGGTTCTCGAAAGTAAACGGGAATTGGACAAGTGCTTCGCTACACCAATGATGTGAGCTGCGATTGCTTCGTCGCCTTCTGCTCCTCGAAATGACTAGAGGGCCACCGACACCCCTTTGCGAGCAAAGTAAAAAAATCTCGTGATAAGTTCTAGAATGGTTACAACGATGGGCGACATCGAGCTCCGGCCATCCATCCGGGCTGTTCATCCCCCGGCCTCGCCTACGATCTCCTCGAGTTTTTCCCTCATAACATCATTGCCATAAAACATGTCTCTTGCTACGCAAGACTTAAAAAAATCCAGCCGACTCTCAAAATCCGAGAAAGTACTTATATCCGGATGAGGAGACATCGAGTACCGGCCGTAACCAAGTTCTTGTATCATGAAGGCGTTCAAAAACTGCTCGTATGCCAACCTTATGGGAAAACAAAGGATGGGTTTCCCGTAATAGAGTGCTTCTGATATTACGTTATGGCCACCATTGACGATGGCGTACCGGCAGCTGGACAGATCTTCCAAAAAACCGTCCACCGAATTGGGTTTGAACGTAATATTCCCCGTGGATTCACGCAGCCCGAACCCATATACGACCGCCGGATAATGCAGCCTCTTGAGTGTATCCAACAGGGGCAAAAACGATGGCGAGGTTTGGTACACCAGAACATGCTCACCCTCTGTGGGCTTATAATTTTGAACCACCGGTCTTAAGACTGAAGGCGTCACGTGGACTGCCTCGGGATTTTTTGGAGGTAGCTGGAAGAACGAAGCGATTATATAGCGTTTTGGTCGGCTGTACATCAGCCTCAGGGGGATAACTAGTAAAAGGCGACCCAAATAATTGCCGGGATTAACAGGCCAACGACACTGGCTGAGGATATGCTGATGGTCAATACTCACACAAGGGAGGTGAAGATATTCCGCAGCCAAGGCAGTGAAGTACTCATAGTTCGTCAATACGAGACAAGGATCAAATCGTCTGATTATATCCGCAGCTTGTCGAAGGATTTTGGGGCGCTGGAAAAGGGTTCTGGCGCCATTTTGAACAGTCTGTCTCAAATCGACTCGATTGTTTGTGTAGTGCGTGGCCAGCATCGGCAGCTCAACCACTTCATATCCCATATTCTTGAGGAGTGAGACTTTACCTCCCCCCATGAACAAGAACCTGTGGTTTGGCAACAGAGATGCAATGATCGAGGCGAAGGTTATGTGTCCCATGGCGTCGCCCATGACGCCAAATACAATCCTGGCCAATTGCGACGGCTTTCGTAGAAAATACGACATAGACTTTGCCCCATGGGGCAAGCCAATCAATACATATCCTTCAAGAGGATTATGTCTTAGTTCAATCACTAAAGCATTTCTTACGATCCTGTCAATGGAGGTTCAATCGAGGCGTTTTATAGTGTAGGATTGCAGGGGTCCTTTTCATTAAGTTGGCACCCTCTTATTCATTGAAAAACGACACGCTTGTGACTAAATCCCTGATGACAGGCAGACGATGGAGAGGAGATAAGGCATGGACGATACCAAGCGAAAATACGTAACGATTATGGACGACCATTTTCCCCCAGAAATGCAGATTATCTTCGGGGATCAGGTCTTGAAGTATCGAAAGCGCTCATGGAATATCGCGGATGCTTCGGGCACTTTTGTAAAGAAGGGGTTGCGTTATGGGGAGAACCCCGGCCAGGAAGCGGCCCTGTATGAGCTGGTGTCCGGCAACCTCGTATTGGGCGATTGTAAGTTCATATCGCCAGGAAAGGGTTTGGTCAGTTCAATGACCGAATCCGAGATGCTCCAGGCCGGAAAGCATCCAGGAAAGATTAATCTCACCGATGTTGATAACGCCTTAAATATCTTAAAGTTTCTTATGGATTCGCCCGCGTGTGCAATCATGAAACACAACAATCCTTCCGGCGTTGCAGCGACCGATACTCTTGCCGACGCATATAGGCGAGCCAACCTAGCCGATCGTATTGCAGCCTTTGGGGGCGCCGCCGTCGTCAACAGGTCCCTTGATAAAACCACCGCGGAACAAATGGCACAGAACTACCTGGAAGTCGTAGCCGCCCCTGATTTTGAGGAGGGAGTGGTGGATATTCTTAAGAAAAGAAAAAACTTGAGGATAATCGCTGTCCCTGGAATAGAAAGATTGCGAGACTATGAAAACCTTCGCTTTGTGGATTTCAAGTGTCTGATAGACGGAGGTATCATTGTCCAACAATCTCCGATCAACTCGATCCGTCGGCCAGAGGACCTCATTCCCGCAAGTGCAACCTACAAGGGAAACCAGTATGTTATTGAAAGGTTGCCGTCGGACCGCGAATTCAAAGACATGATCTTCGGCTGGGCCGTCGAGCAAGGCGTGACCTCAAATTCTGTCCTGTATGTGAAGCACGGCTGCACCATTGGAATAGGCACAGGCGAGCAAGATCGAGTGGGCGTTGCAGAGATCGCCGTAGCCAAAGCGTATGTAAAATATAGAGATCGTTTATGCTTCGAGAAGTATGGCAAGCCGTACAACGAAATGCGGGATGAGTCTGTCAGGATGGAGCTGGATGCAGAAGTAAAGGCCTGCAAGGCTGGCCTCATAGGGTCCGTGATGATCTCAGACGCCTTTTTCCCTTTCCGGGACGGGGTCGATGTAGGCATTAAGGAAGGTGTTTCTGCCATTGTCCACCCGGGCGGCTCTGACAGAGACCACGAGTCCATCATAGCGTGTAATGAAGCAGAACCCAAGGTGGCCATGATGTTCACCAATCAGCGCGCCTTCAAGCACTAATGCTTACTCAAGCTTAACATCCTCGAGAGGACGGGAATAAATATGTTCAAGCCCATAGTGGCCCTCTTTCTTATAGGACCCGTGATCGTTTGTTCACAGGTTCATGGCGCCTCATCCTTCGAGGAATTGGATCTAAGGATCGGGACATGCAACTTAGTTCTCAAGAGCATGCTAGAAATGCCCGATAGAGCGATTCCGAAAGATATTATCAAGAGATCCAGGGCTGTCGCTATTGTTCCAAAATTTTTCAAGATCGGAGCGCTTGTAGGCGTAGGCTACGGCAGCGGCGTCGCATTGATGAGGCTCAAGCAATCGGCGGAATGGTCGCGACCTGTCTTTTTCCGCATGAAAGGCGGCAGCTTCGGTCTCCAGATGGGTGCGCAAAGCACTGACATAATTCTTTTGGTGATGACAGAAAAGGGATTAGAAGGACTCTTGGAGGACAAAGTGGCCCTAGGAGTCGATGTATCAGTAGCAGGGGGACCTGTAGGCAGAAACGTAGCGGCCGAGACTAACCTCAGATTTGATGCTGCGTTTCTGTCCTACTCTCGATCTAGGGGTTTCTTCGCAGGCATGTCCTTCACGGGGGCCACCCTCGAATCTGATAGTGAAGCAAACTCGGTGTATCATGGACAAGGGATTTCTGCTCAGGACATCTTCTTTGAAGGGAAAGGCGTCTTGTCCGAGCGGGGAAGGATGCTCATTAGAACCCTAGATGAAGCTTGCAGCAACTGAAATTCGTGCTCAACAGGGCGCCCCAAAAAGGTTTTCCTAAGCGTCACTACAGCTATGCGGAATGTCTGATTGGAAAAGCTCAGAGTCATTTATCCCTGTTCTAGCCATGGTCGTCGCGTCTCATGCGCTTTTTCCCCGGAAACGGGTAACATGGGCATCCTCGCCTAGTCCTCTGAATGGCGCTGACACACCGGCCTCACTGAAAATACCCCTGTCAATGATCTGGTCCAGCTTTATATGGTGTCTCTGTAGAGTTCTGTCGGGAATCAAACACTGTCTTTGCGAGGTCTTCCATGACCGTTCAGATCACCCTGAAGACTCTGGCGCTTTATGGATTTATCGCTTCGGGTCATGCCTTGTAATGCCCGACGTGATGTGGCATCCAGGATTCCTGGTTTCCCGTTTTCACTGAATGACAGATGGAGTCATGCTGCAATTGGCGTTTACTTTCTAGAATCGCTATAATTTTATGGATCATGCAGTTCGTGAGGTCCTACCGCCGAAATTCTCCCAAAATTCTAGAATTTTGTCCAATGGTCGGGTTGTGCTATAATTAAGATGATTTTATCATATTAATTTATGGAGAAAAGCGTTTGGTTGTTGGGACAGTGGGGTGCTCTTTCACGGTTTGGCAAGAAGTTGCCTCGCGTTTCATAAAATTCTGTTTGGGGGCCATAGGAGCCGTATTTATCCACAACGTCGCAATCGCTCAGATCGCGCCAATCGACCTTTCTCGAGACAAGATAGTCATCTCCAAGAGCCAGCAGACCCTGGAATTCTTTAAAAATGGTTCTGCTGCAAAAAAGTATCGAGTTTGCTTAGGGCTCAATCCGCTCGGCCCCAAACGTGTGCAAGGTGACAGCAGAACCCCTGAAGGAGACTACTTCGTCTGTTACAAAAGCACCGCGAGCCGTTTCCACAGATTCATAGGAATCAGCTATCCCGGCGTCCAAGACGCTCAAGCTGCGTTTGAAGCCGGCCTCATCTGTCTGGATGATAGAGAAGCGATAACCGATCAGATCCGCAAAGGCGAATCGCCCCCGTGGAATACGCCGCTCGGCGGATGGGTCGGCATACATGGGTATCCCTCGAGTTCCTACGAGCATAAATGGGCCCTCTTGCTTTACCCGAAACCTCATAATTGGACTGACGGTTGCATTGCTTTGTGGAATTTTGAAATTGAAGAACTGTTCAGAAGCGTAGCGCTTAAAACACCAGTTCGCATCAATCCGTAGCTATGTTAAATTGATTCATACGAAAATAATTTCGTTCGATTCGTGGATATGGCTCGCTGTAATCATTGACAGCAGTCCTCGAACGTGATGCTGGACTTATCTTATGCTTTTCCAGTGCCAAGAATACCACATATTGTGCCACATCGCCTCCGATCCTGGAAATAATAGTATGCAGGTTTGGTTCATTGCGACGGACGAACGGATCTTGTTGTCAACTCAGGCAACCAGTACCCATTGTTGGAGGACCGATACAAATTGATTTCGTGAAACTAGTCTTGCTGACTGCTAGTCAACGGTGCTTTTCTGAACCCGCGCCCCTGTTTCTCTAAGGTCTCTCTCGTTTTGTTTAAGGTACTTTTCGGCTTGCTCTATCAACTTTTTCAGGTCCGGAGCGGACATGTTTTCCATGTAATCAAATTCAACTTGGATTTCTCTCAATAAATTGGCCAACTTGGCCTGCCTCTCTTCCACCAACAACAATGTGGCCGTAACTTCGTCGGAAAGTCCCGAGAGAGCGAGAAGTCTTTTCTTACTGAGCAGCCAAAGCGTCAGCGGAAAGACTATGGCAATCACGATGATAACGATCACCATAATCCGCACATAACGGATGAGTTCCATACTCATAAGCTTGTTGAAATACGATCGATCTTCTGCCTTTTCCCCGGTAACTCGAATAGACTCCAACGTTTGTTCAATTTTTTCAATCCGCTTTTCTATTGACTCGTCTGTGTTGTCAATAGCGGTATCTAGCTTTAGAGTCTGAGTATTTTTCTGGGGCGTTGCCTGATCAGAGACCGTCTGAGGTGCAGCGTGTATTTGACATGCCCAAAATGTCAGAAATGTAAGAAAAAGTGTTACAAGGAATACTTGCGCTCCGGATGCCCCCGACAGCCGCAAACGCTTCCCAATTGTACCGGTCTTTTCTATTGCCATTTCACTATTCCCCTTGTCCGTCAAGGTATGATCCCTAATTCTCTTCCGACCTTGGCACAGGCCTCAACAACTCTCTCCAAATCACCCCTCGTGTGTGTAGCCATAAGACACATTCTTATCCTTTGCTGGCCTGGTGGAACAGCAGGCGCGATGACGCAATTGGTAAAAATCCCCTCCTCGAACAAACGTTTCCACATCATCGCCGTAAGCGCATCATCCCCGATGATGAGCGGAACGACCGGCGTCTGGGTTGGCCCGGTTTCAAAGCCTAGTCCTATAATAGCGGTGAGCAGGAAACGCGTATTCTCCCACAGGTGTTGCCTAATCTCGGGCTCTGTCTTTATTACTTCCAGAGCAGCCTGAACTGCCGCTATGGCAGACGGAGGCATAGAAGCCGAAAATATCAACGCTCGAGAGTGATGCTTGATATAAGAAATGACACGCGTCCCTCCCGCAACAAAACCGCCCAGCGACGCAAAAGATTTGCTAAAAGTTCCCATGACTAGATCTACTTGGTCCGTGAGCCCAAAGTGTTCAAGCGTCCCTCCCCCGTGTTCTCCCAAGACGCCGATGCCATGGGCATCGTCAACCATGATTCTCGCTCCGAACTCTTTACAAGTCGTAACAATCTCGGGAAGCGGTGCTATATCGCCCTCCATACTATAGACGCCGTCAACAATGACCAGGATCCCTTGATTAGCAGGACAAGATTCCAAATGTCTGCGCAATGATTTGACATCACTGTGTCTAAAGCGGGTCACCTTCCCAAACCCTAGCCTGACTCCTTCCACAACACTAGCATGAACCAGCCTATCTATGACGACACAGTCCCCTCGTCCAACAAGCGGCGCAATAACACCTTGATTTGTCTGAAAGCCGGTTGAAAAAACTTGGGCTGATTCCTTACCCATGAACTCGGCCAAGGAGGCCTCGAGACTCTCATGCATATCCAATGTACCATTCAAGAACCTCGATCCTGAACAGCTTGTTCCGTATTCAACGAGAGCCTTCATGGCAGCCGCGCGCACCTTGGGGTGAGTGGTGAGGCCAAGATAGTTGTTTGATCCCACCATGATCATGTCTCTGGCATCAACAATCACGTGAGGTCCGTCAAGCCGAGATATAGCCTTAAAATAGGGGTAAATCCCGAGGCTTATGGCTTCTTCATCCCGATTGAACTGGTAGCATTTGTCGAATATGTCTGTCATGCAGGGATCAACTTTCTTTTCCCCCGCGTATTGAAGGCTTGCCGATGAAACGTCTTTTCCCTATGGCGTTTGGTCAAGTGCCCTCCACGGTGTTGCACGAACTCAGGTGTTTACTTATACCCGCCGAAAAAAGTACTGACAAGACGGGTTCGCTGCCATTGCTCTAACACGTGGGTTACAAAGGCAGAGCTGCAAACGACGCGACGATCCCATCTCACGTATGTCCCGACCACGAGGCCCAATAGATCAAAGTTTTCTTTTGGCAATGGCCATACATAATAATATTTTATGCTGGCCCGTAAGATTTCGTCAAGAAGGAGTGTCAAGCAAAGACACCGAGGTCACAGAGCCATGCAAAGGCGTAAAAAACCCGGCCATTCTTTTCGATGAGATGACCGGGTCTGCACTTTTTCCAATGGGATAGGTTGTTATTTCTTCACTTCCGCCGCGCCCGTGGCATGTCCGTGAAGCTTAATCTCGACCTTCTCCTCAAGACCTTGATAATATTGCTGTAGAATCTTAACGACTTCTGGTCTAGAGAACTCAGGAGGAAGCTGTCCGCCCTCTGAAAGGGTCTTTCGAACCATGGTGCCCGAGAGCAGGAGACGATCTCCCTTGCCATGGGGGCAGGTTCTCATTGAGGCCATTCCTCCGCACTTGTAGCAGTGGAATGTCCAGTCAATGTTCAGAGGCTGCAATTCGAGTGACCCTTCAGGGATCTCATCGAAAATCCTCTGGGCATCGAAGGGACCATAGTAATCGCCAACCCCTGCATGATCTCGTCCGACGATGAGATGGCTGCATCCGTAGTTCTGACGGAAAACCCCGTGAAGTAGCGCTTCCCTAGGGCCAGCGTAGCGCATCTCCATCGGATAACCTTTTGTAACCACAGTGCCATCGACAAAGTAGTGTTCCACCAGTGCATTGATGGCTGCCACTCTCACATCAGCTGGTATGTCGCCGGCTTTGAGTTTTCCAAGCAATTGGTGAATGATAACGCCGTCCATAACTTCAACAGCGATCTTGGCCAAAAACTCGTGCGACCTGTGCATGGGGTTCCTGAGCTGTAACGCAGCTATGCGCTTCCAACCTTTATCTATGAAGATCTGCCGCGTCTGCTCCGGAGTGGCATAAAGATCGCCATATTTCTCGGGGAATCCCCCTTCGCTTAGCACCTTCACCGGCCCAGCGAGATTATACTTTCCCTGAGCCATGACTTTTTGTACCCCGGGGTGCTCCTTGTCGTCAGTCCGGAATACTGCTTTGCATTCATAGTTCTTATCAATTTGATATTTCTCCGTTACCTTCATCGTGGCCATCAGGTCCCCAGATTCCGTGTCTATGAGGGCCACTTCGTCCCCTGCCTTGACGCCTTCATCGTCAGTAGAGACGGTGATAGGAATAGGCCAGAACAAACCATTGGCCATCTTGTATTCATCGCATACGCCCTTCCAATCAGCGTACGTCATGAATCCCTCCAAGGGAGTAAATGCTCCGCAACCCATCATAAGAAGGTCGCCTGACTCCCTGGAGGTGATGTTCAACTTTTTCAGCGAAGCGGCTCGTTGGATTTCCGCTTTGAGAGCTTCTCCCTTGAGCATCAAGGGCTTCAATGCTCCCCCGCCATGAGGGTTAACCAATTTGGTTGTTGCCATTGCTCGTCCTCCTTGAACGTTACACCTTTTCAAAAAAAATTGTGCTCCCCAGATGAGGCTTCTCACCTTGCCGGGTTCAGCATTTTGTATCTGAGATTCGACTATCCGGAAGGATGCCTAGCATAGGGATTCAAGAGATTATAGTGTAAGATTGTCACCCATGCATGTCAAGGAAATAACACGCTTCCTCACAGTCAATCAAAAAATGAGTTGAGAGTAGATCCCCCCTTGACAGGGTTAAAAAACATAGGGCTTTACTCATTCATTGATTTGCAGTGAGAAGGTCAGGGATAGCCCATTGAGCGCGCACAGGTCCCATCGGGGACTCGGAAAAACGTTTTGCAATCATGCTGCCGGTGAGTTCCGTTGGAGAAAAATATGCCAACGGATTGTACATTGTATTGGCCACACGGACTTCCAGGTGGAGATGAGGTCCAGTGGACCTCCCTGTGTTCCCCACCATAGCTATGCGTTGACCGCGCTTCACTTTCTGATTCTTTTTCACAAGTATATCATTCAGGTGAGCGTAATAAGTATAAACCCCTCGACCGTGATCGAGTAGCACAGTGTTCCCATATCGGCGGAACCCTTTTCGGCTGCCAGTGAATAATACTCGACCTTCCGCGCAGGCCAGTACAGAGCTTCCTAACGGCGCTGCAATGTCCAATCCTTTGTGAAAACGCCCCCACCGATACCCGAACGGGGAAGAAAGGACCCCGTGCGGCACGGGGAATTTTAAAGCCGGTACTGAAGGGTCTAGTTTTCCCTTTAACATCCACCCCAAATTAGAAATCGTTGTATTTCGACTCGTCGATCCAGCAGGTTTGTCAAAACCTCCTCCTGTTTTTTGTTTTCCAATAGACTCATCCTTCACGAGCGCCATTGCTGGCAAGAAAATTGTCTCTCCAACCTTGAGTTTGTAGGGAGGCATAACTTTATTCATTCTTGCGACCTTAGCGATATCAAGTCCGTACACATCGCATATATGCTGTAAGGTTTCGCCTTGGCCAACAATGTGAAAGGCACCATCCTGAGCGTCATCGGTATTTCGAACTGTTTGGGATGATACAGGTTTTGGCTTTGATTGCTGCTCTAGCGAAACCGACCGTTTAAGCAACCCATTTGTGGACGAACAAGATGCTGCGAGAGGAATAAGGAAAAGAGCAAGGTATCGCAGGGCAGGATGCATATCAGCTCCCTAAGGATTGGAGTTCGTCCGTGGTTATTGTAGCATATATCTGCAAAATTAATCTATTAAAAACAGTATATATTATCCGTTTATTTATGTGTTAATTTGTGTTTTATTAATACTAATTCACGTTAACATGTTTATCTTATCGTCACTAGAATACTTTATATGATGTTACTGTCCCAGAGCAAGCTCGTCCACGCGGAAAGATGCTGTGCATCCCCCGCGCGGACAAGCGGCCCTGGTCAAATAAATTCCCTATTACTACTTGGCAGAGGGAGCTACTGGTGCTGGAGCCGGGGCAGCCGCAGGAACGTTGCTGGGTTTAGCAGCAGCTTGGGGCGCGACAGACTTCTGCTGTGCGGTAGCCGCGGCTTGTTTCGCCATAAGTGCTGCCAGTTCTTTCGTCACGCTGCTGAGCTCTTTATCATATTGCGCGACCTGTCGGACAAGATTGGACTGACCTGAACTCTTTATTTGATCTATTTGACCTTCCAGCCGTGCGATCTGTGCATCGAGTTGCACTCTCTGATTGATCAAGCTGTCCACGGAGTTTTTCAACGCTGTGACCTGCTGATCAGTGCTTGCAGCATTTTGTTGTTTCGCCTGGTTGATCTGCGCCTGAATCCTCTGCGCCTTCTGTTCAAGTGCAACGACTTGGCTTGTGATATCTTCTGCGTAACTATTGAAGCAGAAAGCAGCGACGATAATCGAAGCCAGCGCCACAAAAATTGTTGCTTTTCTCATAGTTGGACTCCTCATTTCCAAGAAATTCGAGACGGGCAGTCTCTGTGTGCCGGATTCCTCATACCACAAACTAGAATTTATGCAACTGTTTTTTCAACTATCTCAGGGAGATTAGCTTATTTATTATAGTATAACATTAATTGTTCCGTAGGCCCCGATACACTATCGCGTTGACAACAACGCGTAGTCTCTTGTAATCTTTACTCTCCGGTTATCTACTTTTTATCAACCCTTTCAGTTGTCAGGACCATTTATCTACAAGGAGGAGTTTGCCATGGAAAAAAAGGCTCACAGAGGACTTTTTGGGATCTTCACGGCTATCGTTTGCTTTCTCGTCGTCGGTCTGATGGCTTGGGGGCTTCCGCAACCTGTGCTTGCACAGACGATTACTCTGACGTATGCGAATTTCCCTCCTGCCCCAACGTTTCCTTGTGTGCAAATGGAGAGGTGGGCTAAGGAGGTACGCGAGCGCACTAAAGGCAAAGTCGAGGTCAAAACCTTTCCCGGCGGTACCCTGCTTGGCGCAAAAAATATGTTTGACGGGGTGGTGAAGGGCGTTGCTGACATAGGGTGTCTTGCCACTGCCTACCAACCCGGACGCTTTCTGTTTTGCGAGGTGATGGATTTGCCTTTCCTTTTCCCAAGCGGAGAAATGGCCAGCGTGGCCATGTGGGATCTTTATGAAAAATTCCGTCCTGAAGCCTTTAAGGACGTTAAAGTACTTACGTTGTTCACTTGTCCCCCGGCTAATATCATGTCTCAAAAACCGGTAAAAAATCTGGAAGATTTGGCCGGGTTAAAATTAAGAGCTGCTGGGTCAGGTGTTGACATCATGAAGCTCTTAGGCGCTGCTCCAGAAGGAATGCCGATGCCTGCGGTACCCGAAGCCCTTCAAAAAGGGGTGGTGCAAGGTTTGGTCAGCTCGCTTGAGGTGTTGAAAGACATGAAGTTTGCCGAGTACTGTAAGCATGTGACTTTTGCGAACCTTTGGGTTGTCCCTTTTGCTGTAGTTATGAACAAACAGAAATGGGATGCCTTGCCAGATGATGTCAAGAAAGTGTTTGACGACTTGAGTAAGGACCAGGCTCAGTGGACCGGAAAGTATGCCGATGATCACGCCAAAGAAGCCATCGAGTGGGCCAAGAAAGAGCAGAACGTAGAGTTTATTACCTTAAGTTCAGATCAATTGGCAAAATGGAAGGCAAAGGTGGATCCGCAGGTCAAAGCGTATCTAGAACGAGCGAAGAAAGGCAACGTCCCGGGCGATGAGATCCTCAAAGAACTCATGAACCTCAAGGAAAAATACAGCGGGGGAAAAAAGTGAGTGCGGCCTACGGCTATCCCCGCCCAATACAGGCTGATCCATGACAGGATTGGGCATCGCAAAAAAAGCATTGACGCGTATGAGACAACGTAGGGACCCTGGGCTTATGAGGTACGGCCAGGGTCCCGAATTTGCTTTCCGCAATGCCTCATCCAAAGCAATTTATTACAGCGTATCCTCGACAGAATTTTTGGTTTACTTCCTCATGGACAAATGTTAGACACCTTGCAGCAAGGTTGGCCGAGTCCTCCCTTGTGAGAAGGATGTCGCTCCGCTTCATACACCCCTACTCTCGCTATGGAACAGCATGCCATGAGGAAACAAGAAGACTTCCCTGAACCACCAGAACACGCTGGGGGTCGCCGGCCTCTGCGCGAAGCCTTTATGTCAGCGCTAGGAAGTCTCGTTGTTTTTAGCTGCACAGCGATTTTAGCGCCGGGATCAACGCTAGCAGGGCAACCAATCCCTGGGGAGGTTGGATTAGGCTGGTTTTTCCACCTTACTCATTTGCCCATTGTCGTCTATGTCATTCTTTTCATCATATGCATCTTGTCTGTAGTGAATTTGTGGTTTCAAACTGGCCGTGTCGTCGGACGCGTGGGACCGCATTCCTTATGGGATTCTCTTAAAGACCTATGGCATGGAAATTTAGAATGGGGCTTATCTGAGCGGCATCAGCTTAATTCACAGAAGCATAAATCCAAAAAGCACGCGCAGAGCTCTTTCCGTATTGGCAGCGAGGCAGTGGTGGTAGGTGAAGTTGTAGGGGTTCCTCGCTTGAGTTCATCATCACGAAACACTAGCGATCCCGATGCAGTTCTCACACCGTTGGATGGCATTGATCATACATTGCCACAGTTCGTTGATTCGGCGTTAGGCCAGAGCGGTCCCAAGGAAAAGTCAGCACCAGCCCCCGATCAAGAGGGAAAGCAGGTAAGTTTTAGGTTCTCGTCCGCAGTGGACATACCAGCTCAGAAGGAAATGGACCGCAGGGACAAGACCGTACTCGTTGTATCAGGTTTTGTGACAGATCGGAATGGGAAAGGCCTCCCTTCAGTGCTAGTATATTTAACGGACTTAGAGGGAAATCGGGTCGGGCAGTCCTGCCGGACCTCACCAGAGACAGGAGAATATAAAGTCCTCGTGAATGAACCAGGTAAATACTTCTTACGGGCTCACAAACGAGGCATGATGGTGGAAAATGTTGACGGCATCTCTTTGCCAATGGAATCGGGAAGGATCGAGGGCCTTAATTTCAGCATGATTCCTGATGGCTGCGTCGTTAAAGGTCGCGTACTTGTTTCCGAGACTTCGGAACCAGTTCCGGATACAGTAGTACGGTGTCGATCTCGGCTCGGAGATTACACTGGAGAAACTCTGTCAGACGCAGACGGCAATTTCAGCATAGTGGGTGTACCTCCAAATTGTGAGTGCTACATAGAGATACTAGACGGTTCAGGGAAGCGTTTGCACGTAACTGACCATTTTGAGACGGTCCAAAAGAGCCAAATATCGCTCGCCGTGAACCTACCCCAAAAAAACAACGAACATTTGCGTTCGAATGACCCCCCTCAGACTGTTTCCAGGGTTGATGCCAACGTATAAATTCTGAATGAATCGTCTGTAGGCTAAATCGTCACAGAGCGCAACGCGCTTCGGTCCCTTTTAGAGTCATGGAGAATTGCATGAATGACTCTATCTTTCATTGGCGCGACAACGGGAATCCAGGAATCCTGGATGCCTGATCACGTCGGGCGTGACAAGGCATTACCTGAAGCGCTAATTCCATAAAGCGCCAACATCTTCAAGGTGCCCTAGCGGTTATGGAAAACTTCACAAAGACAGTCTTTGACTCCGACAGAAATTTAGAGAACCACTATAATGACCGACAATCCTACCGGCCAGCGTTGACAACCTGGAAGACATGTTTGGGCTGACCTCTTGCAGCGTCCTCTCGATTCGTTCTCAGCATTTGGGATAAACCGGCGCTGCTGACCTTGTGAAGCGGATTTCGGATTACAGCATTAGTCTAAAGGGATGGAACTCGGACTCGGCGCCCCGTTACCAGCCATTTGTCTTGGCAGTGGTCAGGGAACGTGTAGTCATTCCTTAACCATCACCAACGCGCCCGTCATTAGATTAGCAGCAACAACCGTCAGCCTCCGCCCCGGGAAGTTTTCTCTTTCGAAGGCCAGCCTGAGCTTATCTAGGTCGTGCGGAAGACTCAATCGATCCATTTTGTTTAATAGTACCATGAAACGAGCTTCATTGGGCACGCCTTTTAGGCCGCCTAGGGGATGATACGCCAACCTGGCCAGGGCATCTGGAGTGATCATATCATTGTGCTTAAGACCTGTTATTTCATAAAAACCGCCAATTCTGAATACCGTGTTTTCATTGACTCGCTGTCCTAGGGCATCTAGACCAATAACGAACGTTACGACATCAACAAAGGTAGGAATCACGGGTTCCCAGGCTTCAGGAGCCTTGATAGAGCGTCCCGCGGCACCGTCGGCTTCGATAATGGTACAATCTGCAAGGTCTCGGAATCTCAAAATGGTTTCCGCATCTACGCCTTTGAGCTTTCCCGAAA
>Ga0172369_10000900_pt1 | contig 44211 bp, 36 predicted proteins | sample LakKiv25m_FD_114539 | JGI IMG/M metagenome (GOLD analysis project Ga0172369, IMG submission 114539) | Freshwater microbial communities from Kabuno Bay, South-Kivu, Congo - kab_022012_11.25m | ecosystem: Environmental > Aquatic > Freshwater > Lake | place: Democratic Republic of the Congo...
GTGCTCTGCCTGGGCGCCGTGATCCGCGGCGCGACGTTCCACTTCGATCTGGTGGCAGGCGAATGCGCGCGCGGCGTGGCGGCGGTGGCGCTCGAGACCGGCGTGCCCGTGCTCTTCGGCGTGCTCACGACCGATACGCTCGAACAGGCGATCGAGCGCGCCGGCACCAAGGCGGGGAACAAGGGCGCGGAGTGCGCGGTGGCCGCGATCGAGATGGTGGATCTGACGCGACAACTCGCTGTCGCCCAAGGAGGAACCCGCCATGGGCAGTCGCCGAAGAGCCCGTGAGTCTGCGCTGCAGGTCCTGTTCGGCCTCGATTGGACGCCGACCGATCCTGCCGTGGCGATGGAGGAATATTGGTCGCGCTTTGCCGGCGAGCGGCCCGCGTCCTACGACGAAGTGCGCCGTCATTGCACCGAACTCGTGCTCGGCGTGGTGACACGTCGGCCCGAGATCGACGCGCGATTGCAGGCTTGTTCGCACCACTGGAAGCTCGATCGCATGAGCGCCGTCGATCGCAACATCCTGCGTCTGGGTGCTTTCGAATTGCTGTACCTGGGCGAGCGCGTGCCACGCAAGGTCGCGATCAATGAAGCGATCGAGGTCGCCAAGAAGTTCGGCAACGAGGACAGCGGTGCCTTCATCAACGGCATCCTGGACCGCATTGCCCAGGACATCGCGCGCGCCGCGGCAGCGCCACGCGGCGATCGCGCTCGGACAAAAACGCCCGCGCAATCCGCTCCTGCCGCCGATGCCGTCGGTGAGGACGCCGCACCGTGAAAGTTCGCCTCGCGCAACCGCGGCTCGACGCGCTGGATGAAGTGCGCGCGAGTTGTCTCGTGCTGACCTGTTTTGCCGACGATCGGCCGTTGCGTGGCCTGACGGGCCTGGTGGACTGGCGTTTGAATGGCCAATTGTCGCGGCTCATGCAGCGCGATTTCATTGACGGTCACTTCCATGAAGCCATGCTCACCCCGATCAGCGGGCGGCTGCCGTTCGAGAGACTATTGCTGGTTGGCATGGGAAAACGCAGCGAATTCAACGCTCAGCGCTTCGAGGACACGTGCCGGTTCTGCTTTGAGACACTGGTCAAATTGCCGACGCTGGACTTCGCGATGTGTCTGCCGGGTCGCGTGGGTCTGGATGTCGGGCTGCGGCAAGCGTTGGTGGGCTGGCGGCGGGCGATGGCGGACGGGTTCCATCCGGAGCATCTCGCTCAGCTTTCCATCACGATTCTGGAGACGTCTGAGGTGCAGCGCGAACTGGTCGAGCCGATGCGCGTGCTCGAGCGCGAACTGTCCGAACTGGCGGATCGGCACGCTGCGGAGGTGGCGCGTGCGGCCGAGGCAGAGCAGGCGCAGGCCTAGCAACACCAACACAATCAGCTCGATCGAGTGGATGCGTTGTCGTCGCCGCCAGGCAGCATCGGTGAGCTTGGCGACCAGACAACAAGCAAACGGAGCGCTGGCGAGTGATTCCCGCCGGCCCTCTAATCCGAGTCGGCCGATAGGCCAGTGCCGCCGGCTGGCACCAGCGAAGCCAGGGCCGACGGCGTCAGCAGGCGCTTGCGGACGAGCCAATTAGTCCAGAATTCAGCAACATGGCTGCGGCCGCCGCGTCCGACGGGCGGCCGGAACTGCACCACGCGCTCGATCCAACGCGCGGCATTGTCGCGAAATGGCGACGGCAGGCGCAGCGCCCGCACGAGTTCGGGCAATGCGCTCTTGTCCAACCCTGTCACGCCCAAGCCTTGCATGCGCAGACCGTCGAGCGCGACTGCCTCGCGATCCGCGCTGGCGGGCAGGCGCTCCAAGAACATGCGCCACGCCGTCGCCTCGGTTTGCGGCACCAGCGTCACGGCTGCCGCGCTTGCGAGCACATCGCCGCCCAACGCCGCCATGACGTCTTGCGTGCTGCGGTTCACGATGTGCGTGAGCGTGGCGCGAGCGGCGTCACGCACCTCCGGCAGCGCGTCGGCCAACAACGGCACCGCCGAGCGCGCGACATCCAGTGACTCGGAATCACGCAGAAATTCAATGGCCAATCGCCGCACCACCACCGCCGGCACGCCGAACGACGCCGACGGCGGCTGCAGCACGCGCGGATCGTCCAGATAGGCCTGCAGGATCGTCGTCTCGCCCAGCTGCGCAAGGGCCTGCATCGCAAGAAGAACGGTCTGCGCGTCGGACTCGCCGCGGATCGCATGGGCCAGCGCCGCGACGACGCCTGCGGGATGCCATTGCCCGAGCACTTCCACCGCGCTGCGCCGCACGCGCGCGTCGGGATCGCGGGCGGCGTCGAGCAGGGCCGGCAACGATGCCGTGTCGCGGTAGGCCCCCAAGAGCAGCACGGCATCTGCACGCCTGGCGCCATCTTCCGATCGGAGCACGTCGCGGATCCTCGGCAGCCGCGCGCGCACGCCGGGCGCCATTCCCACCGCCTCGATCGGCGCGCGCGCCACATCGAGACAACCTTCAGAGCTGTCGTCGGTTGAGCAGCCAATGCGCAAGTGCAGGTGATCATTGTGCGCCAGCGCATTGTGCGGCTGCGCCAGCACCTCGGCGACTTGGGCAATGATCTCGCTTCGTTCCTTGTGTTGCTTGGCATACTCGAGCACCGGCGTGCGCAGCCAGTTGGCCATGAACAGGTGCTGGATGGAGGTGCCACGGCAGGTGATCAGGCCCTTGACGAAGGTCCAGTTTGCGGCAACGTCAAAGCGCAGCGGTTCGGCCGAATCTGTCGATTCGAGTTTTCGATTGAAGTGATACAGCCGATCAGGCGAAGCGATGCGGCCCGACGGCGTGCGCACATAGAACGCCAGATCTGCATCGCGGCCGTTGTGGTGCGAGACGCTCCACGGCAATGTGCCACCGCTCATGCGCGACAGGTTGCCCAGGTGCAGACGATGGCCCGGATACGCCTTGGCGACGTGTTCAGCGGCGCACAGCAGCACGCTGCGCATTTCGTCGGTGGCAAAGCGCGTCTGGCGATCCGCCGCCGCCTCCAACACGCGGTGGTAGGGACCTTCCAGCGGCAATTCCGCCGCGTTGACCAGATAGCCACCGGTCACCGTGCCAATCGAGACCGAACCCGACGCCCGCGACGCGATCAGCGGATGCCGCGCCTTGGCCAATGGCAGAACCAGCGGATGCAGGAGTGCGTCGACGGTCTGGCGGGCGATGCGCCGCACGGGCTCGGCGGCGCGGTACTCGCCGATCTGATCCAATGCCGCGGATGCTTCGTCGTCCGGCGCGATCGCGGCTCGTGGTTGTGATTCCCGTTCTGCTACGCGAAGTTGCAACGCAGCGTCGCCTGCCGCACCGCAAGCGGTCAGCGCGGCGCACGCCAGCGCCATCCATGGACTGTTGCGGGTTGCCGTCACCGTTTCTGCTTTCCCCTGGGCCTGTGGTGCAGCGCGCGAACCGCTGCGCAGCATAGCATCGCCAACCCGTCCGTCGAGGATTGGCTGCAAAAGCTGCTGCCCGCTAGAAGCCTTGCGCCTCCGACTTGCGGCGCTGCACGCCAAAGCTCGTGCGCAGAAAAGACACCATATAGCCCACGGCGCTGATCATCGAAAACACCATGCTGAGGAGCAGCAGCGTCAAGCCGACCCGATGATAATCGACGACACCGCTGAAGAACCCGAAGTCTGTATAGATAGGAAAATGAAGAAGAAGGCCCACCAATCCTGCCATCTGCATGGCGGTCTTCCACTTCCCCCAGCGATCGCTCGGCAGCTCGAACCCTTCTTCGGCCGCGATGGCCCGCAGCCCCGTGATGCCCACCTCGCGCGACAGCAGCAGCACCACGAGCCAGGTCGGCGCGCGATCGAGGGCGACGAGTTCGATGAGGCAGGCCATGACCAGCAGCTTGTCGGCCAGGGGATCGAGGAAACGGCCGAACATCGATTGCAGATCGAGGTTGCGCGCCAGCCAGCCATCGAGAAAGTCGGTGATCGAGGCGGCGGCGAACAAAGCGGTGGCGACGAAGGCAGCCCAGCGCGCGTGCCAGGCGGTGTAGGTCAGGTCGTTCGAATGCGCCATGCCCCAGATGACCCAAGGGATCACGGCGACACGGCCCATGGTCAGCGAGTTGGGCAAGTTGAGGATTTCTTTCCGCAATGCCGATCGTGGCCGGCGGAGGCGGCGCTTCTTGCGGCGGGGCTTCTCGTCCTCTGCCATGGGGCTCCTCGCGTGGATGGCGCCTGCGAGTGTAACACTGACCGCGAACCCGCCAAGACGGTTGCGGACGGCGCGGGGAATCCCAGGGCAAGCGCGGGCGTTGCATCCTGCGACCGGGCTCAGGACAAGCCTTGGTGACCGGGCGCGGCGCATGCTAGGGTTGCACGTGTCCGCGCCTCATCCCACGCCCGATGTCGGGCCGCGACGGACCTAGCAGAGCATGATAAACCTGATTGAATACATTGCTTTGGGTTTCCTCGGCGGCCTCATCCTCAATGTCATGCCGTGCGTGCTGCCGGTCCTGACGATGAAGGTGTTTCACCTACTGGAGCAGCGTTCGAGCAGCGCGCGCACGCGCCACCTGCACGGCCTTGCCTATGCCGGTGGAATCATGACTCTGTTCGTGGTCTTGGCGGCGATCGTCATCATCGCGCGTGCCTCGGGTGAGCGCGTCGGCTGGGGCCTGCAGTTCCAGCACGCACCATTCGTCGCGACCTTGGTCGCTCTCATTTTTTCATTTGGTTTGAATTCATTGGGCGTGTTCGAGTGGAGCCTGTCCCTGTCGGGGCGGCCCGGCCACGACGGCTTTGGCGCTTCGTACGCCAATGGCATCTTTGCGGCCATCATGTCGACGCCATGCTCGGCGCCTTTCCTGGGAACAGCCGCGGCTTTTGCCCTTGGTTCTGGCGCCTTGTGGTGGCAGACCCTGGCCATGTTCATCGCGATCGGCCTGGGCCTGGCCAGTCCGTTCCTGGTCGTGAGCCTGGTGCCGCAGGCCGGCCGGCTCCTGCCCCGTCCTGGTCCCTGGATGGAAACCTTCAAGCAATTGATGGGCTTTACCTTGCTCGGCGCGTCGGTCTGGCTCTTCGGCACGCTGCAGGCGCAGGTCTCGCGCGGCAGCGCCAACGGCTTTCTCGCGTTCCTGCTGCTGCTCGCTGTCGCGCTGTGGGGCATGAACCGCTTCGGAGGCGTGCTCTACGAGCGACCGCGACGCGTCGCCGTCAGGGTCGCCGCGCTTGCCTTGACTGTGCTCGGTGGCTACGCCTTCGTCGATTTTCAACCGCCGGAAGCGCAGGCCAGGGCCGCGACGCACGCCGTCGCCGGCGCGTGTGCGGAACCGGTCGTCGTCGGCGATCACATTGCCTGGGTTCCCTTCGACACCGAGCGCCTGCGCCGCGAGAATGAGAGGAAACGCCCAGTATTCATGGACTATACTGCTGATTGGTGCGCGAACTGCAAGACCAACGAGCGTGTCTTTGTCGAGACCAGTGCCGTGCGCGACACGTTGCGCGCCCACAACATTCTGCCGATGAAGGCGGATCTTACCAATGAAAACGACGAGATACAGGGGTGGCTCGACAAGCTTGGGCGCAGTGGCATCCCCGCGTATGTCATCTACCTTCCTGACGGTACGCGCGATTTGCTGCCCGAGGCCATCACGACCGAACTGCTGGTCGGCCGTCTGACCGAGGCGGCGCGCCGGTTTCCCACGACCTGCGTCGCGGCGCGCTAGCGCAAGGGACCTGCCATGCACATCCTGGTGACCGGCGCCGCGGGCTTCATCGGCTCGCACACCTGCCAAGCCCTGCTGCGGCGCGGTGACAGCGTCGTCGGTCTCGACAACTTCGAAGCATTCTACGCCCGCTCGATCAAAGAGCGGAACCTGGCTCACGTGCGCGCGACGCCCGGATCGGAGCGATTTTCCTTTCTCGAAGCCGATCTCTGCCAGCAGGCCGACATCGAGCGCGCCTTTGACCTGGGGCCCTTCGATGTCGTCGTTCATCTGGCAGCACGCGCCGGAGTTCGGCCAAGTATCGACGATCCAGCGGGTTATGTGCGCAGCAACGTGGAGGCGACAGCGCTCGTGCTGCAGGCCTGCCGTGCCCGCGCCATCGGACGCGTGGTCTTTGCTTCTTCCTCATCGGTCTATGGTGCCGATTCGACGCCACCATTTGCCGAGGTTGCCCGCGCGGATCGGCCCGTGTCGCCCTATGCCGCCACCAAGCGCGCCGCTGAGCTTTTGTGTCACACGTACAGCCACTTGTACTGCATGGACATCACCTGTTTGCGCTTCTTCACGGTCTACGGCCCGCGTCAACGACCGGAAATGGCGATTCACAAGTTCGCCACCCTCCTGGTGCGCGGCCAGCGCATCCCGATCTTCGGCGATGGCGGCAGCAGCCGCGATTACACGTTCATCGACGACATCCTGCAGGGCGTGCTTGCGGCCATCGATCGGCCCAAAGGCTTTGCCGTCTACAACCTTGGCGGCGACCACGAGACGCGCCTCTGCGACCTCATCGACCTCCTGGGTCAGGCGCTAGGGCAGACGCCCCGGCTGGAATGGCTACCCGTGGCGCCGGGGGATGTGCCGATGACGTCTGCGGATCTGACGCTCGCCCAACGTGATCTTGGCTACGCCCCGCGGGTGCCGATGGCCGAGGGTGTGCGGCGGTTTGCCGAGTGGTTCCAGGAGTTTGGGGTCAAGTAGGTGGGGCCGGCGCCGCTCGGGGTTCGCGGCAGCCTTGCACCCACAGCCCAAGCAGCCTACACTACCAGCCCCCAAAGCCGGCCGCCCGCCATGGACGGCTCAACCTGCGAGGAAACGATGAAGAAAGAAGGGCACCCCAAGTACATCGAAGCCAAAGTCCACTGCGGCTGCGGCAACACGTTCACGACGCGCTCGACGGCCGGCAACATGACGGTCGACATCTGCTCGCAGTGCCATCCGTTCTACACGGGCAAGCAGCGGCTGGTCGACACGGGCGGCCGCGTGGACCGCTTCAATCGCCGTCTGCAGCAGCAGCAGGCGAAGTAGGTCGCGCCGCCTGCCAACGGGTCGCAAAGCGGAGCAACGCTGCGGCGCCCCGTGACAGCGTCTGTACTTTCGCGGCATTCGTCAGAAATTCAACAGCCTGCGCACTCTTCGCCCGAGCCAGCAAGGCTCGCGCGTGCGCTTCGACTTGCGCTTGCGTCCGCGGCGCAGCCGGCGCTGGCGGCGCTGCCTCGCCTGCGTGAGCCGCCAGTGGTTCCAACAAGCTCAAACCGATGAGGGCCAACGGATCGACGGCATACGTGCCTGCCGCGCCCGCGAAGGCGGCCCGCGCGCGATCGAGGTGCGCCTGTCGCGCAGACCTCGGCGATTCTGAAGCAAAGGTCAGCTGTTGCAGCGCAACTGTCAGCGCGTCGTTGTCGCGGTGACGGGCGCGCACGACGATCAGCCCGACGAGCAGCGCCGTCAGCGCGAGCACGGCAGCCGCGCCGATGAGCCTGTCGCGACGAGGACTCATTTTCTCATGAAGGCGGGCTTGTCGATGTCGCCGACGCCGCCCGGCGAAAACGGATTGGTCACAAGTGGTTCGCGCTTGACCAACGCCGGTGCAGCGATGCCGTACGACGGCGTGCGCCGTTGGTACGACGGCTCGTCCAGATCGACGGGCTCATCGACCGCTGGCCGCGCGCTCCGCGGCGCAGGCGGTGGCGTCTGCAAGCTGGCCACCATTTCGTGCTGCGACTGGGCCGCCGCTGCATAGACGTGAACCGGTTCCTCCACTTGCGGCGGAATCGGCGGCGGCACGGCCGTGTTGCGAATGCCAGACGTCGACGTGCTGCGCACGCGGTCGCGCACCTCGGCAAATGGTCGCACCTGCACTTCTGGTGTTCGCGTCAGGGCAGCGCGATCGAAGCCCGTCGCGACGACGGTGACCTTGATCTCCTCGCCCATGCCCTCGTCGATCGCCGTGCCGAAGATCGTATTGGTGTCGGCCGCCGCCGCTTCCTGGATCAGCGTCATGGCCTCGTGCACGTCCGACAAGGACAGATCGGAATTGCCGGTAATAGCGACCAAAAGCCCCGTTGCGCCTTCGATTCGAGCGTCCTCCAGCAGCGGGCTCGAAATCGCCATGCGCGCCGCAGCCCGTGCGCGATCGTCGCCCGAAGCGCGGCCCGTGCCCATCAGCGCCATGCCGCGGCCCTTCATGATGGCGACGACGTCGGCGAAATCGACGTTGATGAGGCCCGGCGTCATGATGATTTCGCTGATGCCGCGCACCGCCTCGACCAGCACGGAATCCACGAGTTTGAAGGCGTCCTTGAACGAGGTCTTCTTGTCCGCGACCTGCAGGATGCGATCGTTGGGAATGACGATCAGTGTGTCGACGGCCTCGGCCAGCTCGCGCAAGCCTTCGTCGGCCTGGCGCGCGCGCATGGACCCCTCGAAGCCGAAGGGCCGCGTCACGACACCCACCGTCAAGGCGCCAGCGTCGCGCGCTGCTTGCGCGATGACCGGTGCCGCCCCGGTACCGGTGCCGCCGCCCATGCCCGCGGTGATGAAGACCATGTCGGCATCGGCCATGATCGCTTGCAGTGCCTCCAGGTCTTCGAGCGCCGCCTTGTGCCCGATCTCCGGCCGGGCGCCAGCGCCCAGGCCGCGGGTCAGGGCCTGGCCGATTTGAACTTTTTCTTGTGCGAGGTTGCGCTCCAAGGCTTGCGCATCGGTGTTGGCCACGACGTAGCCGATCTGCGTCAGTTCTGCCGCGATCATGTTGTTCACGGCATTGCCGCCGCCGCCGCCGACGCCGATGACCTTGATGCGTGCGCCAAAGGGCGCCGGGGCGTCCATCTCGATGGTTTCAAACATGGGATCCTCCGAAACTTGCAGTGTCCAAGCGTGCGAATCGTCGCAGCGCCGAAACGAAAAGGTTGTCGTCTAGAATGCGGCGCGGACCCAGTCGAAGAACTTCTCGAAGATCTTCGGGTTCTTTCCGGACTTCTTGGTGCGGTTGCTGGCGCGCGCCTTTTCGCCGGCCTGATCGGCCTCTTCCGCTGCGCCCTGCATGACAAGCCCGAGCGCTGTGGCGAATACCGGCGAGTTGACCAGATCGTGCAACCCGCCAACTGCACGCGGGAAACCGATGCGCACGGGCAGCCCGAGCACGTCCTCGCCCAGTTCCGCCACACCCGGCAAGAGGGCGGTGCCACCGGAGATGACCACGCCAGAGCCGAGCACATCCGCAAAGTTGGACGCCTGGATCTCGCGCTCGACCAGACGGAAGATCTCCTCCATGCGCGGTTCGATGATGTCGCACAGCAATTTGCGTTTGCGCACGATGGGTTCGCGGCCGCCGACGCAGGCAACGTCGATGTTCTCGTCATCGCCGACCATGGGCGACAGCGCGCAGCCGTGCTGGATCTTGATGCGTTCGGCCTCGGCCTTGGGTGTGCGCAGGCCGACTGCGATGTCGTTGGTGATGTGATCGCCGCCCACCGGCAACACGGCGGAATGAACGATGAATCCGTTGTGAAAAATCGCGATGTCCGTCGTGCCGCCGCCGATGTCGACCAGCACCACGCCCAGTTCCTTTTCGTCCTCTTCCAGCACGGCACGGCCCGCAGCGAGCATTTCCGCTGACGTCTTCAAGACATGCAGCCCAGCACGCTCCGCACACTGCACCACGTTCTGCACACCGGAGTTCAGCGCGGTAATGATATGGACATTCACTTGCAGCCGCACGCCGCTGATGCCGACCGGGTGCTTGATGCCGTCGTTGTCGTCGACCAGGAACTCCTGAGGCACCGTGTGGATGATCTGGCGATCCGCCGGGATCTGCACGGCCTTCGCATTCTCCAGCACCCGCTCGATGTCGGTCTCCTGGACCTCGCGGTTCTGCACCGACACCACGCCACGGTTGTTGAACGACTTTAAATGCCCACCAGAAACACTCACATACACGGCATTGACCGTGCAGCCAGCCATCAATTCGGCTTCATGCACGGCGCGCTGAATGGCCTCCATCGTCTCGTTGACGTTGACCACCACGCCCTTCTTGATGCCATTGGACTGGCTGGTGCCCACGCCGATGATGTCGAGGCCGCCATCGGGCTTCAATTCGCCGACCAGGGCCACGACCTTGTGCGTTCCCACATCCAATCCCACGATGATTTCGTCACGCTTTCCCACGATGTACCCTCCCTCAATCGATCGGTGCTGTGTCTTGTTCTGCCGCCCGCGGTGCTGCTGCCGCGGCCGGCTCCGTCTTCCTATCGTCCTGTCTGGCCTTGTCGGCTTGTCCCGACGGCGCGGATGTGGGCAACCGCTCTCCGGCTGCGCCACCCGCTTTGGCTGGCTCCTCGTCACGCTGGCCAAACGGTACCACTTGCACGACGGCGCGATCGGGTCGCAATTCGTCGTCTAAAAGCGCGTACTTGAGCCACTCCTTGCGTCCTTCCACGGTGTCCAGCAGGCGTCCGACCATCTGGAACGCGCGCCCGAGATCGGTTTCCATTGCGCGCCCGAGACGCACCTCGGAGCCATCCTGCGCGGAAATCAGGGTCGTACCGAGCACCGGATCCCAATGCACTTCGCTGAGCGGAAACCGCGTCGCCACAGGCGAATCACCATGCGCTTCGATGAGGCGCAGCAGGTCGCGCAAGCGTCGCTGCGTCACGGTTTCCTTATCGCCCGCGGCAACTTGGGTGTGCACGTCCCGAACAAGCTCAGCAGGCAGACCGGTGATGATGGGCAGGTCACTCGCCTCGTCCGGCTCTGCTTGCTTGAAAATGAAGCCCGCACGGTCCACCACCATCATCTTGCTGTCGAGCAACAGCGCATAGGGCTTGTACTCTGTGACCGTAATGGCGAGCGTGGAAGGCAGAATCTCCTGGACATGCGCCGAGCGCACCCACGGCAAGTTCTCGATGTTGCGCTGCACCTGCACGCGATCGACCGCCATCAGCGAACTGCCCAAGTGCACGCCGCTGGCTTGCTCGACGGCCTCCGGCTTGACGCGCGTGGCACCCTTGATGGAGAAGTTTGCCACGTGAAATTGTTGGGTTCTGGCCGTATACTGATCGAAGTTGGCAGCCACGAACGCGACCAGCGACAGACAGACGACCGCGGCGACGACGCCAGCGATGCGGGTCAGCTCGTAGCGAGGTTCGCTCGGCTGGTCTGCATCGTCGCGATCATCGTCGGACGCGTGCGCTGCTTGCCGCGCCTGCCACCACGCCACCGCGCGATCGCGCAGGGAGATGCGCGGTGCGTTGCGGATGTTGCTCGGCCGGCGGCCGGAAAACGTGCGTGTTTTCACCAGCGTCCCTCCATCCAAGTCGCACAGTCGGCCGCGATGGCGCCCGCTGCGTCGTCGGCCGCGAACGCGAGGGCTGCGGCCGACCGGGCGCGCCACGAACTTGTGTTCGCGAGCAGGGATTCGATTTGGCCGGCTGCCTGCGATTCATCCCATGTTTCCTGCCGTTGCCACCAACCTGCGCCAGCCTCGGCAAAGGCCTTGGCGTTGGCTGCCTGGTGATCGCCAGCGGCATGGGGGAACGGCACCAGGAGGGCGGGCAATCCAGCCGCTGCCAGTTCGGCAACGGTCCCGGAACCGGAGCGCGTGATGGCGAAGTCAGCCCAGAAATAGGCATCGGCCATGTCATCGATGAACAAGTCGACGCGAGCCGGCAGGCCCGATTCGGCGTAGGCAGCGGCCACGGGCGCACCGTCCAACTTGCCGACCTGATGCCGAACTTCGATGGGCACACCACCCTGCGCCACACGCGCCAGCAAGGAGGGCACGTGGGTGTTGAGGAATTCAGAGCCCTGCGAGCCACCGACGATCAACACGTGGGCCGCGCGGTCGCCGCGTGGCATGCGGCGCGTGGCGACGGCGGCGATCTCGCGCCGCACCGGGTTGCCGGAAACGACGGTTCGCTCACGGTCGAAGTCGCCAGAGGCTGCGGCAAAACCGAGATAGACGCGATTGACCAACATGCCGAGAACGCGATTCGTCAGGCCTGGCACAGCGTTGGACTCGTGGATCGCTGTAGCGATGCCGAGGGAGCGAGCCGCAAGCAGCGCGGCCCCTGATGCGTAGCCGCCGACGCCCAGGACCAAGGAAGGCTTTTCGCGCTGCAGGATGCGGCGTGCCCCAAGTATGCCGGTGGCCAGGGCGCGCAGGCCGCGCACCTTGGCGCCGATGCCGCCGCCGACCAGGCGCGATCCGGACACGAGTTCAATGGGATAGCCGCGCTTGGGAACGAGCGTCGCCTCAAGGCCTTGCGGCGTACCGATGAACAGCACCTGTGCGCCGCGGGCGGCAAAGGCGTCGGCCAACGCCAGCGCCGGCGTCACATGGCCGCCGGTGCCGCCGCCAGCCAGCGCGACTTTGGGCGCGGTGGGCGTGGTCATCGTGCGTCTCCGTGACGGGGAGGCAGCACCCGGGTGTTGCCGGTGCGCACGTTGGCGGTCTTGTTGCGGTGCGGCTGCAGCCATGCCGGCAGGCCCAACGTCAGCGTCGGCAAGGCAAAGTCCGGGTTGCCGCCGCGCCCGACGTTGAGCAGGACGCCCGCAGCGAGCGCGAGCACGACCAGCGAGGAGCCGCCGTGCGAAACAAATGGCAGTGTCAGGCCTTTGGTCGGCAACGTGCCCATGACGACGCCGAAATTGATCGCCGCCTGCGTGCCGAGCAGCACGGTGATGCCGCTGGCCAGCAGCCGGCCGAATTCGTCGCGGGCACGCATGGCGATACGCAAACCACGCAAGATCAGGTAAAGAAATGCCAATGCGACCAGGGCCACGCCGATCAGGCCCACCTCTTCGGCGATGATCGACAGCACGAAGTCCGTGTGGGCTTCCGGCACGAAGCCGAGCTTCTGACGGGACAAGCCGAGGCCATTGCCGAACAGTCCGCCGGTCGCGACCGCAAGCTTGCCATTGAAGAGTTGAAAGCCCGATGTGTCGCGATATTGCAGCGGTTCCAGGAAGGCGACGAGGCGCCGCGAGCGCATCGGGTCGTGGATGATGAACGTCAGCAGGCCAAACACGCCGGCAAAGACAAGGAACAGCAAGTACGCAACGTTGGTGCCGGCGATGTAGGTCATCGAGAACAGCAGCACGGCCAGCACGATGCCTGTGCCCAGGTCGGGTTGCTTCATGCACAAGTAGAAGACGAAGACCCAGACCAGGAGATAAGGGAGAAAGCCGATGGAAAACTTGCCGACCGTGTTGCTGTCGGTCTTCTTGGTGAGCGAATGGGCGAGAAACAGGGCAAAGGCAAACTTTGCAAATTCAGCTGGTTGAAAGGGAACGCCACCGATGATGAGCCAACGCGTGGCGTTGTTGCGCGTTTCGCCGACCGCCAGCACTGCCATGAGCATCACAATGGAAAACAGCAAGATCGGCACGGCGGCTTTGCGCCAGAACTGGTAGGGCACGTGGCAAGCGATGAGCAGCACGACCAGTGCCACGCCGGCGTGGATCAGATGGCGGATGAGAAAAAATGTTTCGTTTCCACCATGTTGGTGCAACGCCACGTAGATCGAGGCCGAGAAGGCCATGACGACGCCCAAGGTCATCAGGCCGATGACCGTGGCGAACAAACCCCAATCCATACCCACAGGTACCGGTACAAGCGCCTCGGGGCTCCTGGGCACATCTGGAGGTGGCGAAATACGCGTCGCCGCGCTCTCGGCGCTGTGCTCGCCGGGTTCCAGGTCGTAGAGGTTGTCGTCCATGTCGGACGTCGCGACAGGCGGGGCCATCGGTTACCTCAACTTCAGGCTGGCGAGCGCCACCATGGAAAGCATGATCGAGATGATCCAAAAGCGAACCGTCACACGTGGTTCGGGCCAGCCGAGCTTCTCGAAGTGATGATGGATGGGCGCCATGCGCAAAATGCGTTTGCCGGTGCGCTTGTACCAGGTGCGCTGCAAGGCGACGCTGGCGGCCTCGACGACGAACAGACCGTTGACGATGAGCGAGAGCAACTCATTTTTCGAGAACACGGCGACCATGCCGAGCGCGCCGCCCAGGGCTAACGCACCGACATCGCCCATGAACACCAAGGCGGGGTAAGTGTTGTACCAGAGAAACCCGATGCCGGCGCCGACGACCGCAGCCATCAGGATCGCCAACTCGTGCGCGGCCGGGACGACTGGAATGAGCAGGTAGCGGGCGACATCAAAAGAGCCGAAGTGAGCGCCGACGAGGTAACACAAGATTCCGAAAGTCAAGGCAGAAACCATGACCGGGCCGATGGCCAGGCCATCAAGGCCGTCGGTCAGATTCACGGCGTTGGAGTAGCCTGCGACCGTGACGCTGGCAAAGAGCGCATACGCGATCGGCCCGATGTCGACGGCGAAGTTCTTGGCGCTGGTAAAGGGCAGGTAGAGGCGCGTGTCGCCGAGGTCCTGGCCGAACCAACCCATGTACATCAGACCAAAGAGAATGCCGAGTGTGGTGAACTGAGTCAGAAGCTTCTGTCGTTCTGTGACGCCCTTGGAGTTGCGGTCGCGGATCTTGAGGAAGTCGTCGATGAAGCCGAGGATGCCGAAGACGAGCGTCACCGTGAGCGCCAGCCAAATGAACGTATTGGTCAAGTCTGACCACAAGAGGGTGGATAGCGCGACGCTGGTGATGAGAAGCACACCGCCCATGGTTGGCGTGCCCTTCTTCGAAAAGTGACTCTGCGGGCCGTCATCGCGGATGACCTGACCGATCTGTTTTTGCTGCAACAGGCGAATGAACCAAGGGAACAGCACCATGGCGATGAGCAGGGCCGTCGCCATCGCGCCAATCGAGCGGAACGTCACGTAGCGAAAGACGTTCAACGGGCCGAACTGACCCCGCAATGCTTGAGAAAGCCAGAGAAACACTAGCACCCTCCCTTGTCGTGGGCTGACGGTGCCGCGGCCAGGGCGCGCAGGGCGGCGACGGCACGCTCCATGCGCGCGCCGCGCGAACCTTTGACCAGGACGACGCCGCCGCCGCGCAGGCGATCGGCGACCAGGTTGGCGGCGTCCGCCGGCTCGGCCACGGCGGCGACCGCATCCGCGGCGAGGCCGCCGTCGCGCGCCCCTTGCGCGTAGGCGTCCGCCATGGGGCCGACGGCGACCAGCAGATCGACTCCGGCCCGGGCGGCATGGTGGCCGACGCGGGCATGGAGCGTCCTGGACTCAGGGCCCAGTTCCAGCATCGACCCCAGTACCGCCACGCGTGGTCCGGACAGCGAAGCCAACGTATCCAAGGCCATTTCCGTCGAGCGCGGATTGGCGTTGTAGCAATCCTCCAGCACCAGCCAGTCGCCGACCTGCGAGGGCAGCATGCGCTGGCCGACGGGCTGGTACTGGGCAAGCGAGGCCGCAGCCCGGCCGAGATCGGCGCCGGCCGCCAGTGCAATCGCTAATGCGCCCAATGCATTGTGCGCAAGATGAACGCCGATCCCGGGCAGCGTGACCTCGACCCGCGTGCCGGCCACGTCGGCCGTGAAGTGTTGCGCGAGCCCTTCCACACGCAGCGGGCCCGCGCAGTGCACGTCGCCGCCTTCTTGCCCAAACCAGATGATGCGGCAAGCCAGTCCGGCCGCCCGCGCGCGCAACAGCGGCTCGGTGGTGGGAAGGGCGGCAACGCCGCTGGCGGGCAGCGCGCGGGGCAGCGCCATCTTCTCCTCGGCGATGGCGGCAAGGGTGCCCATGCCTTCCAAGTGCGCCTCGGCGATGCTCGTCACGATGCCCAGCTGGGGCACAGCAATGGCGCAGAGCGTCGCGATTTCACCCGGTTCGCTCATGCCCATTTCGACGACGGCTGCGCGGTGCTGAGGGCGCAGGCGCGCGATCGTCAGCGGCACGCCGATGCGGTTGTTGAAGTTGCCTTGGGTGGCCAGGACCGGGCCCAGGCCACTGAGCGCCAGCGCCGTCAGTTCCTTGGTCGTGGTCTTGCCATTCGAGCCAGTGACGCCGACACACAAGGGCTGATAGCGCGTGCGGTGATCCAGGGCTAGCCGCCCGAGTGCGACAAGAGGGTCGTCGACCTCCAGCAGGAAGGCGCCTTGGGCACGCGCGGCATCGGCAAACGCCGCGCCGCGCCCGCGTGCGCACACCACGCCCGCGGCGCCTTTGGCGATCGCTTCGTCGAGGAAGTCCGCACCGTCAAAACGCTCGCCTGGCAGCGCAACAAACAGCGAACCTTCAGCAAGTTGCCGGCTATCGGTGCACAGAACGGTACTCCAGCGTTTGCCCGGGACGCGCAACTTGCCGCCGCAGGCGCGCACGGCGATCTCGCCGTCGAAAGCGAAAGTCTCCGGACGCAGCCAGGGACCGCTGCTCTGCCGATGCTGTGCGAACCAGCGGCTCGCTTCGGCCACGTCGTCGAACGGGCGGACTTCCGCGCCGACAGTTTGGGTTGTTTCGTGGCCTTTTCCTGCAATCAAGAGCACATCGCCTCTGCCGAGGACACCGACTGCACGCCGGATGGCGACGCCGCGGTCAACTTCGATGACGTAGCCGGGCCGTCCCGCGAGGTCCGCCAGCGCGCTCGGCACCAGCGACCGCAGCGGCAGCGCGCCGCCCGTCACCAGGCCTTCTTCGATCGCGGCAAGGATCGCCTGTGGTTGCTCCGACCGAGGATTATCGGACGTTGCGATGATCACGTCGGCCAAGTGGGCGGCGACTTCGCCCATGAGTGGCCGCTTGCCTCGATCGCGATCGCCACCGCAGCCAAAAAGGCAGACCAGGCGGCGGCCCGGCGCAACGAGCGCGCGCAGCGCAGGCAACACCTTGACCAGCGCGTCGGGGGTGTGGGCGTAGTCGACAACACACAAGGCGCCGAGCGAATTGGGGACCGGCTCCAATCGACCGCGCGGCGCCTGCAGCCCCGCCGCGGCACGCTGCAAGTCGTCGTCCGTCATGCCCAAAGCGCGGCATGCCAACACGGACGCGACCAAATTCTCGGCGTTGTGGCGGCCGACCAGCGGCGCATGCAGGGCCAGATCTGCGTGTCCCGGACTTGCCAGGCGCAAGGACAGGCCGCCTGCGTCGGCGTGCAGGTCGTGGGCCTGGTGCTGCGCCGTCGGGTCGCCGCGGAAGCTCCACGCCTCGGCCATGCCCTCGCGCGCCATGGCTGCGGCAAAGGGGTCATCGCCATTGACGAAAGCCGGGGCGCCGACGACAGGCAATTCGCGGAACAAGCGCGCCTTGGCGCCCGCGTAGGCGGCCTCCGTGCCGTGGTAGTCGAGGTGGTCGCGGCTCAGGTTGGTCCAGAGTTTGACTGCAAACTCGACGCCGGCAACCCGGTGTTGGTCCAGGGCGTGCGAACTGACCTCGATGGCGACGTGGGTGAAGCCCTGGTCGCGCAACTCCGCTAGAAGCCTTTGCAGTTCAGCCGCTTCCGGTGTGGTCATGTGACCGGCGCGCGTGCCTTGCGGCGTCCAGATGCCGAGCGTGCCGATGGCCGCGGCGCGGTGCCCGCCAGCGTCGAGCAGCGTTCCAAGGAGGACGCTGGTCGTCGTCTTGCCATTTGTTCCGGTAATTCCAATCACCTTGATGGCGCGGCTGGGATGGCCGAAAGAGGCGGACGCCAGCGGGCCGACGACAGCGCGCGCGTCTGGCACGATGATCACCGGAACGGCGCAGGCTGCCAGCGGCGCTTGCGCCACGACAGCCGAGGCGCCGCGCTCGATCGCCTGAGCGACAAAGTCCGCACCTTGCACGCGCGCTCCCGCACACGCCACGAACAGTGCACCGGGCTCGACCTGGCGAGAATCGGCAACCACAGAGCGGATCTCGACAGCGAGGTCGGCCGCACTGGCCATCCCCGATGCAACGTCCGCGCTGTGCAGCAAGTCCCCGAGGTGCATCAGTTCTGTCCCACCACCGGCGGAGTCTGATCCGCCACTTCGCTCAGCCGCTTGAATGCCACCTGCACCACCGTGCCGATCCGAACCACTGCCCCCGGCAGCGGCCCCTGGGTGATGCCGATGCCGCTGCCGTGTGCCTGCATGCCGAGCCCGACTTCCGCGAGCTTGTGCCGTGCCGTCCGCATCGGCAGGCGGTGCAGATCCGGCACGCGCACATGACCGGGTGCCAGCATTTCCGCCGTGTCCGGCTGTTGCGCGGGCGCCGCCACGCGCTCCCGTAGCAGTAGCTCATTCGCGGCCTTGTGCGCCGCTGCCTGGCGCTGCTGGTCTTGCAGCCGCGCCCTGTCCACATCGTTGCGATCCAGGTACGGCGCGCCGGGGCTGGGCGATACACCCAGGTATGGCAAGGAAAACCGCGCGATCTCGCGGACAACTGGCGCGGCGACGATGCCGCCGTAGCGCGCAACCTTGCCCAGCTTGGGATCGTACTTGGTCGGCGTGTCGATGGCCGCCAGGATCACCAGCCGTGGCTTCTCGATCGGCGTCACGCCAATGAAGCTGCCCACCCACGCCGAATCCGAATACCCGCCGTGGCCGTTGGCCTGTTGCGCTGTGCCGGTCTTGCCGCCGATCGTGTAGTTCGGCATTCGTGCTGCAGTTCCTGTCCCGCCCAGGCTGGTCTCCGTGCGCGGCTGACAGACGGAGGCCATCGCTTGCAGCACCTTGCGCGTCGTGTCCTCGCCAAACACCCGCACTCCGGCCTCCACCGCAAAGTGCCTGTCATTCTTGCCATCTGGGCTGATGACGTCGTGGACGAGGCGCGGCCGCCGCCACGTGCCGCCGTTGGCGACGGCGGCAAAGCCGGCGACGATCTGCAGGGGTGTCACGGCTATACCCTGTCCAAATGCGATGTTGGCGAATTGGATCCGACTCCACTTGGCGGACGGCGCCAGTTGTCCCGCGCCCTCGCCGATGATGCCCAAGTCAAGGCGGCGGCCAAACCCTAGCTTGCGCAAGTATTTCTCATACACTTCACGGTCCATGCGCATGGCGATCTTGGCGTTGGCGATGTTCGACGACACTTGCAGCGACTGCAGCCCCGTGACCTGCGCGTGCGGGTGGTCGTCCTTGATGATCTTGTTGCCAACGGCAAGCGGCGCGCCGGTCGCGATCACTTCTTCGAGCGTCACAGCCTTTTCCTGCAAGCCGATCGCAAGGTTGAAGACCTTGAAGATCGAGCCTGGCTCAAACTGGGCTTCCAGCGCGATGTCATGGTAGCCACACTTGGGCTCGGCCTTGGGATCCGTCACGTAATACCAGCACTTCGCTTCCGTCCGGGTGTCGTTGGGATTGAACACCGGCCATTGCGCCAACGCCAGCACCTCGGCGGTCTGCACGTCCATCACCACTGCAATGCCATGCTTGGCCTGGTATTCGGTCACTGCCGCTTCCAGGTGGTGTTCGGCAACTGCCTGAATTTTTTCATCGATCGTCAGCGTGATGTTGTTGCCGCCGAACAGGCCCGGTTCGGGTGCGCCATCGAAGTACATCTGCGTCGATGCACTGTCTTTGTACGACCGCAGTTCCACCTGCTGACCGCGCAGCAACTGGTCGAAGCTGGCCTCGATGCTGCCCGTCGTCGCGTCGCGCCCGATCAGCGCGCCGGCCAGTGCGTTGTTCGGGAAATAGCGAACGAATTCCGGCTGGATGGTGATGCCTGGCAGCTTGCCTTGGGCCCGCGCCTCGCGCAGCGCCTTGGAAGCCGTGCTGTCGATGTGGCGTGCCAGATAGACAAAGCCCTTGGCGCGGTTGAGGTTCGCGATCAGCTCCTCGCGCGGCTTGCCGAGGATATCGGCGATGGTGAGGGCAATCTTCTGACGCAGCGCCTTGGCCTCCTCGCTGTGGAAGGGCATCTGCTTGGGCTTGATGCCCGGCGGCAGCACCCAGCGCGGATCGGCAGAAATGCTGTCGGCACGCAAACTTGTCGCCAACGTCACACCGTTGCGGTCGAGGATGTCGCCGCGCCGTGTTTCTATCTTCTGGTGCGCCATGAGGTTGCCCTCGGCGAAGTGCCGCACGTCTTCGACGTGCATCACCGTGAACACCGCTGCCGAGTAGGCAAAGACGACGTACACGCCGATCAGGAACACCACCTGCTGCACGCGCCGGTTGCCACGTTCGAGCCGTGCCGCCGGGTCGGAGCCTTGACGGTCCACCCAATGAAAGACCCGCTGACGCCAGCTACGGGGTCGTTGCGCCATGGAATCGCCCCCTGCATCTGCGGCCAAGCGCAGTCTCGCCAGCCAGTTCCGCGCACTGCTTGAAGGCGGCATCCGCCGGCCCCATCTGGTTGTCCGCCACCAACGCTTCGCCCAGTTGCAGGTGCAACTCGGCGTACTGTGGACAGCGCTGGACCGCCTCGGCCATCTGTTCGACCGCGCCATGAAAGTCGCGCTGCTGGGTTGCAACCAGACTCAAATTCCGATAACCATTGCAGAATTTCGGGTTGAGAAACACTGCCATGCGCAGGTTCTTGTCCGCCAGCCGCAGATCGCCCTGCTTGAAGTACGACCAGCCGAGGTTGTTGTAGACGAGGTACTGCGTCGTATAGGTCGGTTCCTTGAGCAACGGTTCCAGCGCGACGATCGCGTCGTACCAACGCTCCAGTTCGAGGTAGGTCACGCCGAGATGGTTGCGGGCGGCAAAGAAATTTGGTCGTGATTTCAATGCTTTGCGAAAGTGCTCTGCCGCTTCTTCGTAGCGCTTGCGGCCAAACAAGATAAAACCATACAGATAGCGCGCATCGGCGTGCATGTCGTCGAGATCAAGGGCGCTGATCAACTCGCGGATCGCCAGGTCGATGTTGCTGCTCTGGAAGTAGCCGTTGGCGAGGTTGTAGTGAAAATCCGCCTTTTCTTGACGCTTTTGCGCCTCGACCTCTGCCGACGAGCAGGCAGCGGCGCCGATGCCGAGGCATAGCGCGAGCGCCCAGCACCGCGTGGCGGCGCCGATTCGGCTGCGGGTTGTGGCGATCTTGCCCTTCACGTCAATCCACCTCGGCCATTTCGTCAGCGCCCGGGACATGCATCTGGTAGGTCTCGGTGGCTTCCTTTCTGAGATCATTTGGGTTTTTGAGGCCGGTCAAACGCGCCTCCAGGTGCCGGTTCGCTTCGATCTGCTCGCGCAACGCCTCGCTCGTCTTGACCAACTCGTATGCGGTGCGGATACCCACCGAGCTGCGCCGCACTTGCATGACGCCCAGTGCGCCGATGCTGATGCACACGCCGAGAATTCCGGTGACGCGCCACCAGAAAAAGCGCTCGGAGCGATCCGCGCGCTCGACATCCGTAAGGGGCCGCGTCCACCACTCGGTCACCGGACGGCCGTCAAACAAATCACTCACCATTCCCCTCACTTTCTGGTTCTTGCCGTCCTGCTCGCGCCACCACCCGCAGCCGCGCGCTGCGCGAACGTGGGTTGCCCTCCTGCTCCTTGTCCTCCGGAATCAGCCCTTTGCGTCGCGGTCGAATGAATGCTCCGTACTTTCGAGGTGCCAGCGCCGTAAAGGCTTGTTTGACCAAGCGATCTTCGCCGGAATGGAAACTGATCACGGCCATCACGCCACCGGGTGCCAGCAACATCGGACCGTCGCGCAGCAGGGTATCGAGTTGCTCCAACTCGCGGTTGACCCAGATGCGCAGGGCCTGAAACACCTGCGTCGCCGGGTGCATCGAGCGTTCGCGCGGCAAGCGCCGTGCCAGGTGCCGGGCCAGTTCCCCTGTCGTCGATGCGCCTTCGCGAAAGGCCTGCAGGACGATGCGCGCCGTACCGATCGAGTGGCGAATATCACCGTACTCATAGAGCACGTCCGCCAGATTCTCGAGCGTCACCGCTTCGAGCAGTTCGGCCAGAGTCGGTCCAGTGCTCGGATCCATGCGCATGTCGAGTGGGCCCTCGAAACGAAAGGAGAAGCCGCGCTCCGGCGTATCGAGCTGGTAGGATGAGACGCCAAGATCTGCAATGATCGCAGATAGTTCCCCCGAGTTCCGCTGCGAGCAGATCGTGCGGAGGTCGGCAAAGGGCGCGTGCAGGCCGACAAAGCGGTCGCCGAACGGCTGCAGCCGCGCCCGGGCCGCTGCAAGCGCCGCCGGATCCCTGTCGAGACCCAACACCGAAAGCTGTGGACATTGCGCCAGAATCGCCTCCGTGTGGCCACCGCCACCCAGGGTGCAGTCGACCGCCCAACCAACCGGCGTGGCCGCGAGGGCGGCAACGACCTCGTCCCGCAGAACCGTCTCGTGACGGAACTCCGCGACTTCTTCGGCACTTGATTCCAAAGACAAGGTTGTCAAAGATCCGTCCGGTCTTGCAGGCGCCGCGCGGGTGCCTGGACGTGTTCCCTTGCGTCTCACAGACCCAACCGGGCAAGATCGTTGCTCCATTGCGGCAGATCACCCTCGATGCGATCCTGTTCCGCGTCCCAACGATCTTTCTGCCACACCTCAAACCAATTGATTTGACTGGCGATGACCACTTCCGTCGACGCCGCGATGCCCGCATAGACACGCAGCGCGGCCGGCAGCAACACGCGCCCGTGGCCATCCGGCTCCGCCATCACATTGCTCGCCACCTGGAAGCGCCGCACGTTGCGCACGGTCGGGTCGCTGGGCGGCAGCGCGGCAATCTTGTCCTCGACCTTCTCCCAATCACCCGCCGTGTAGACCTGGATACAGCTGCCGATCATGGACTTGCACAGTACCAGCCGCGAATCGCCGTGCGCCTCGAGCGCCTGCCGGAACGCCGACGGGATGCTCAGGCGGCACTTGTCGTCCACCTTCTGGATGTGCTCACCGCGAAACCGGATCACGACGTTGCTCCCCTCACCGCGCTGCACTTCGACTCGAACCCGGCTGCTGATCCACTGTCGCCCTAAATCGCCCACTTCATCCCACCGGCGAGGATAGGAAGCCGGGCCCGAGGGTGTCAATGCTCAACCCTGTGCATGTTCGGCCCGAGCGCAAGAAAATCGCGGTTTCCGCCTGACAGTGTGTGGCAGCCTGCCGTTGCCGACTGCGTTCAGGCACAGAGCAACGGCCGCCGCAGACGACGGCGCGCGCGACGTGCGCAGGCAGGAACCCGATCGCTTTCGATCGAAATCACGCGAAATGCCGGCGTTGTCTCGCAATGGGCTGAAATGTAATCGATGTCTCTCGCAAGCGCCGTTCGATCTGCGTGTGCCGGGGTTGTCGGCGCCTGCGACCCAGGTACAATGCCGCGGCGACGGAGGTGCTTCATGCGGTTGCGCGAGTGGTTGGCAGTCGGGTCCATGATGCTCGCGCTCGGCGCGTGCGGCACGACGCAAACGGCCGGTGGCGCTGTACCAGACACGTCGAGTTCTGTCGGCGACGACAGCAAGGGCAGCGGCACGGATTCCGCCGTCGGCACGGACACCAAGGTCGCGCCGACGGTCGAGACGCTCGAGCTGCTGACGACGATCAACGTGCCGGTCAACAACGAACAGCAGCAGGCTTCGCTCAAGGGGGTGGTGCTGCATCCGGTGGCGTGCACGCTCAACGACAAGTGCCCGCTTGTGGTCATCGTTGGCGACTACGATGGCAACGCCTATGACACGTACGTACCAGCGGCCACCAAGCTGGCTGCCGGCGTGAACGTCAACGTCGTCGTCTTCAACCTGCCGGGCCAGGGACCGGGGTCAAAAAAATCAAGCGGCCAAGATGACTTCGGCGGTCTGTGGCATGAGACGGCAGCCAAGGAGGTCATGCGCTTTGTCGCAGAACGCCCCTATGTCGACAAGAAGCGTTGCGGCTACCTGACCATCGGTGCCGGCCTGATTCCTGTGGTTCGCGCGCTCAAGGTGTTCGGCACCAGCGCCCTGTCTTTCGTGAACTTCTTGATCGACGTGGAAGGGCCCACGGATCGCTGCGCGGTCAGCCAGGCGCCCCAAGACGACGGCAAAGGCATTGGACCCAGCGACGGCGCCGGTGCCAGCGATTCCTCCTGTCATTTCAGCGCTGCAGCGCCACATTCTGCCGTCTATCCAGCCGCGCAGGACGGCAAGCCTGCCAGCATCGTCTGCGCCGAAGGCGCCTGGCCGATTGCCGCGACCGGCATGACGTGCTCGGACAACACCTGGTGGTCGGCGCGCGAGCCCTACACCTATCTCGGAGACTTGTTCACTCGTTACCAGCGCTTGCAATTCACCCATGACCATCGGCTGCCGAGCTACTGGTCGAGTCGCATGGCCATCAAGCGCGTGGCCGGCTCCAAGTCGCGCTTCTTTGCCTTGAACGACATGCCACCCTGCCAGGCGCCGCTCACCGACGACGAATGCGTGGGCCAGCCCTGCTGGCTGGAAGGTCCCTACGGCAATGGCCTTGGGCCCGCGCCCTTTTCCGCAGGCAAACTGAAGCCCATTTCGATCGACAGCTTGTTCACGCAAGTGCTGCCGGGCTACGTGCAGCGCATGATCGACGACAAGACATATCCGAACTGCAAATGAATTCAATGACAACCAGCGACCTGATCTTGTCCGCGACCGTCGTACTGCTGCGTGATGGGCCGCAAGGCGTCGAAGTGTTTCTCGTGCGGCGCCACGCCGAGAGCGGGTTCATGGCCCACGCCACCGTCTTTCCCGGTGGCAAGGTCGACGTGGCGGATTTCGATGCCGCCGCGGCCGGCCTGGACCCAGCTGGCTGTGCGGCACGCCTCGGGCTCGACGACCCGGCAGCTGCGCGTTCGCTGCACGTTGCTGCGGTGCGCGAACTGCATGAAGAGTCTCATGTTCTTCTCGCGCGCTATCCCGACGGCCGTCTTCCGGACGCTGGTGAAGTGGCCGAGATCGACGGGCGCCTGGAGGCGCTGCGCGACGGGCACCGGCTGGCGGGGGCGGACTACCACCGCGTGCTGGCCGAGGCGCGCTTGACGCCGGCACTCGACCTGCTGGTGCCGTTTGCGCACTGGGTGACGCCGCGTGCTCAGCAACGTCGCTTTGATACATGGTTTTTTGCTGCCGCGTTGCCCGACCACCAGAACGCCGCGATGGACAAGCACGAGACGACGGCCGCGTGCTGGTCGACGCCGCGTGCCGCGATCGAGGATCACTTGCGGGGCGGCGAGATCCACCTGCCGCCGCCTACCCAGCACACCCTGCACCGTTTTGCCGGGCTGCCGGCAGCATCGCGACAACTGCTTGATTCGCTTGATGAAAATGGGCCTGGACCGCGCATCCAGCCCCATCACTTCGCGCAGCCGCCCCAAGGCCCCGCCATCGTGTTGCCGGATGATCCCGCACATCCCGACCACGCCTCGTGGACGGCCCAGTATGGCAAACCGGCCCGGCGCCACCGTTTTGCCATGGTCGCCGGGCGGTTCGTCTATTCGGGCTGACACGCTACGGATTCGCGTCGATGAACGCCGTGCGCTTGACCTGACGCACCAGATCGCACAGGCCAGCAGGGGTCAGCAACGCTTCCAGGCTCATGGCGGCGCGCAATTCGAAGCCGGCGACATAGGTGCGCTTTGGCGCGGCGGCGAGGTTCACCTTGGCGCCCCACTGCGTCAGGTCCGGCAGCTTGAGCGCCTTGCCCGCGGTCTCTTTGGGCATGACGATCAACCACTGGTTGCCTTCATCGCCGAACAGCGTCGTGCGGTAGAACTGTGCGCCGTCGATGGCTTTGGCTGTCAGCGTCGCCGTCGTCTTGTCGTAGGTTGAGCCGATGGGGTAGGGCAAGAACGCCTCCGGCGTCGTCGTCTTGGCGATCGTGCCCGGCGCGGAAATCGAAATCGATCCCCCCTCTTTCTTGCCCTTGCCGCCGAGAATGACTGCCGCTGTGATGAGGGTGTGGTTGGCGGTGCCGTAGCGCAGGCCACTGTGCAAGGGAGCTACCGCAAGGGACAGCGGCTGCATGCCATCGACCGTGTCGTCGCCGTCCACCTTGCCATCGGCCTTTTCCGCGCTTTCGATCTTGTCCGACCCCGCAGTCAGGCCCAGCGGCACGAACTCGCCGGAGGGCAACATGGCTCCACCAATCACGAATGCCAGGTCCGCGAAGGCAGCGAGGCCGGCAGCGTCCAGGCCGGTGGACGGCAGCAGGGGCAGCGTCACCTCGGTCTTGACACCCAACGGGAAGCTCGGCTTGAGTTCCATCTTCGTAAGCGGCTGCGTGAGCTTGTCGGCAAACACCACATCGAACAACACCTGCGACTCGAAGTTGGCGAGGTAGGGCAGCAGCACGGCGACGACGCGTCCGACGTCCAGACCGCCTTCGACGGCATCGAACACTTTGGGCACCTGGCTGTAGACTTCGTTCAGTCCGAGACGGCCGCCGAGATCCCACAGGATGTGCTTGCCGGGCGTGCCCGCAACGACGAAGCTGGTGGCGACGGGCGTGCCGAGCAGGAAGGTGATACCTCCCGGAATGTCTTGGGGTTTACCCTTCTCGGGGTTGATGATGGCGGGTGCCGCGTCGTCGAACGGCCGCTTCACGTTCGCGCCTAGAATCGAATCGAGGCTGAAGTTCAACAGCGACGGGCCAAACGCCAGCGAGGTCAGGCCGATCGCCGCTTCCCCGATGCCGGGATAGTTGACGGTGCCCGTGATCAAGTCGGCGTTGATGATCTTGCTGGCCGCGCTGAGCACGCCCTTGGCGTCGAACTCCAAATCGGAGAAGAACACGGCCGGCGAGGGCAACACGACCTCTGCCGGGCCCGCGCCCTTCTGGTAGCGCAGCACCGATACCGGCGCGTGGTTGGTCGGAATAACATGGATATCGCAGGGATACTTCACGGCGGTGAACGTCGCCTGGCCGCCCGCGAGGTCCACCGTCATGGCGGCAGCAGGCGTCGCATCGTCCGCGAGGCCGATCAGGATTGCCTTGCCGCTCAGAGGCGCCATCGTCACATCGTCGACCGCTGTGACGCGCAGGTTCGCTGCGGCCGGGCCAGCGCCAAAATTCCACAAGGTCGCGATGTTCGATGGCGTCGGCTCACCGCCCGTCACCTTGGCGGTGATGGTGGCGTTGCCGGCCTTGTCGCCCGGCTTGAGCGATCCGGTCGCGTCCAGTGTGAACGCGTCGGTGGTCGAAAGCGTCCAATCGAACTTGGCTTCCGGGGAGACATTTCCTGCACCATCCAGCGCTTGCGCTCCCAATGTCGTGGCCGCGTCGAAGGTCGCCGTGGTCGCGTTGCCGATCCAGAATGGGCGCAACAACCGCGCATGCAGGCCTTTGGCTGCGGCCGGAGCCATGCATCCGCCCTGGCTGCAGATCTTGCCCGTGCCGCAATCCGCGTCGGTCGAGCACATGGTCTGGACACAGGAGCCGTCGCTCAGGTCGCAGCCGCACGTGAAGCGGTTGTCGGGGCAGTCGGCCTTGCCGAGCTGGGCAGCGCAGTCTTCGTTCTTCTTGCACTTCACCTTGGCCACGCAGCAACCGGCCGTGCAGGCATAGTCCGCCTGCGGCGAAGGGCAAAGGCCGAGATCTTCCTGGCCCTTGTCGTTGATGCACTTGGGCAGCGCACCGCAGCCACCCCCTGTGTCCGCGGCATCCGCGCCGCCGACCTCGTCCGGGGTTGCGCTGACGTCGGTCTTGGCGACGGCATCGACCGTCGTCTTTGCCTTGGTGTCCGTGCCGCAACCGCCAGTTGTCGCCGCCAGGCACACCAGCCCTACCAACGAGATCGCCCGCACCATGTTCATCGACTGCATCTTGAATTCCTCCGCCCGAAAAAGCGCAGGCAGCATAGCCGGTCTCCTCTCATCGGACAACGAGGCCAAGGTCGCGTTGCGCAACCGTGACATTGGCGAAAGATCATTGGAGTCAAGGCGGATTTCCCGGTTGCCATGCAGGCGCCGCACCCGCCGTGGACCAAACACCCGTGAGCTTGTTTCCGCTCACGAGAAGCGTGACGGACCCTTCTTGACCAGCAGCGACAACTCGCTGCCGGACAGCCGTGAAGTCTTGGCGTCGTCCGGTTGGCGCACGACAGCGACGTGTGTGGGATCGGCCTGAGCGCAGCGCTTGTCGAACCAGGCGAGCCGCCCGGCCGTCAATGCCACGGTGGCGGCGAAGTGCCGTTCGACCGCGCGCGTCAGGTGCGCCGTGGAGCGTGCTGAAGCGGGCAGCAGCAATCGCTCCGGCATCGGCGATCGAATCCACACTTCATGCAACTTGCGCACGCCCCAAGGCGCGCGGTCGCCGAGACGGGTGCGCAGCGCTTCGAGGTTCATCAGTGCATCCAAGAACTCCTGGTCGGTCGATTGAGGCGCGTCATCCCGTTCTTGCGCCTGCAGCAACGCAAACGCATGCCACAGCTGCGATCGCGCCGCCTGCCGCTGTTCGCGCGACACGCCCGGGCCGCGCAGCAATTGTGCGACGCACGCCGCATCCTGCTGCATCACGGCCATCCATGTGCTGCGTCGAGGGGCCACGCGCTACCTCTGTATCGCCGCAGGCCCGTCCGCGAGGCGCGTAAAGTCGAGCCGAGTCCCCGTCGCGATTCCCTGGTGCGCCGCCTGGTGCGCACCCAGCTCCAGGATGTAGCGCGACGGCCTGCCGACCGATCGGTGCGTTTCCGTCAGCGGTGCCACGTTCTCCAGCACGCCGACAACGACCCAGTCTGACGCGACGAAGATCATGTCCAAAGGTATATAGGTGTTGCGCATGTAGAACACCCAGTCGTTGTCGTCGGGCATGAAGAAGAGCATTCCGTGCCCATCGGCGATGGACTTGCGGAACATCAGGCCCCGTTCGCGTTCCAGCTCGGTGCGGGCGAGCTCGACTTGGATTGCAGCCGCGGCGGGGCGATGTGCGACGCGCAACTCACCGCGTTCGGGCAATTGAACCGACGTTGCGCCTTGATCGGCCTGTGGCTGGGCACGGGCGGCCCCAAGCGGACTGGACGGCGTTGGCGGCATCACGGGCGGCCGGCTGCAGGCCAGCGCGCTGCAGACCAACGCACCGCAGACCCCCATCCACATCACCGCCGAACTTGATCTTTTCATCCATCCTCCTTGGCGCGACGCATGTTGGCCTGTCCGGCTGGCCGCGGCAACCATGTCAGGGATCCGCTGGCAGAATGGCTCGCAGGTAGGCGGCATCCACCGGCCCCCATGTCTGCGCGACCGCGCCGGGCAGTGCGGCGCGCTCGGAAAATGGTCGCGCTGGTCCGGCGTCCATGATCCACCCAGGATGATCGCCGGCATGGTGGAAATCCGATGTTGCGGCGGCGAGGCCAAGCGCATGGCCGATCTCGTGCGTGGCTGAATGCGCGATCAACTGCGCCAGCGCTTCAATTGCCGCTGAGGGGTGTTGCGAGGGGAGAGCCGGCCGGCCGCCCAGCGCGCGAGCATAGGGAGAAAAGAGGGCGTCGAACGCGGTATCCGAGGCAGCCGCGCCAGGATGCAGCGATGCCGAGAAGCCAAGGAAACTGCCCATGAACACACCGCCATACGCCACCGCACCGGCCGATGCCGAGCCGGCGTCGTAACCGCCGAGATGCTCGTCCAGGGTCAAGTTGCCATCGTCCTTGCCAGCGGAGCTATCAGCGCCCAACAGATCAAGATCATTCGGATCTCTGTCGAGGATGGCCAGTCGCAGGACCTCGATCTGTGCAGCCGGTGGCGACGACGTGACGTGGACCGCAAGGCCGGCGAAGTGGGCTGCGCACAGCGTCAGGACGCGTTGCCGCAACTCCTTGGTGAAGCACTCCAGTCCAAAGCGCACCGCGCCGGCGTGCAGGCTGTCGCCCATCTCGAGCACGACGATCTGAACGGTAGGCAGCAACGGCCATTGCACCGCGACCGGAGCGCCGATCCAGGTCTGTGTGGTAGACGTCAGCGCAAGGCGAATGTCGCCCTCCAAACGCATTCCGACGCCATTGTTCACGATCAAGGGAGCCAACATCTTGAAAAACCATGGACTTGGCGCCCACGCGATCGGTCGACCGGCCAAGAATGCCGTCGGCAGGGCCAGCGGCGATTCCGCCGGGAACGTGGCAGCGACCGCACCGTCCGCGCCGCGCAGCACACCGGACGCCAACAACTGCCAAGATGTCGGCACACCTCGCACGGCTACCGGCAACTGCCCGCCGCGAGTCAGCCCGCCGTCCTCCAGCAGGGTCAAGGTCGGCGCGTCCAGCTCAAACGGCATGTTCGCCGACCAAGGTCCCGTCGCGCTCGCCGCACCGGTGCGCTGCACGAGCCGGACCCGCACCTCATGGCGTCCTGGCTGCACGCCCAGCCAGGATGGCGCGACGCGGATTGCGCCGTGGCCTCGACCGGTCGCCAGTGCCGTCGTCAGCGCAACCTCGCTGACATGCGTGGCATCCGACGCTCCGGTGGCGATTTCGAGCACCGCCTGTCCCTCGCCCGGCAATAGAAGGTCCTGCGACTGCACTGCAACGGTCGCTCCGAGGCTGCCGCGGCCGCTTTCAAGCTGCGCCGGTCCCGCCGTTACCGTGCGAGTGAACCTCGCGCTGACGTCCAAGCAAGTGCGCCAATCTGAGAAACCGTCTGCAATCAAACAGACATGCCGTACTGCGGCACCCTCGGACCAGGCCACATCGGGCAATTCGACTTGGGCAGATTCTGCGCCATCAGCGCTGGCGGCGACCGCCGCGATCGCCACTGTCGCGTTTCCGGCTGAGGAGCGAACCTCGACCTCGGCGCCGCCAAGGCTAACGCCCCGCAACAGAATTGGACTGCCGCTGCGCAACACCGCCGGACAATCGACGGCGGTCAACGCCTGGGGTGGCAGGGTCTGGTGGCACGCGCCGGCCAGGAACGGTGCCAGCAGCCAGATCGCCCTTTGCATCAGGGCTCCACGACGGGTTGACGGCCGATCGACAGACAAGCTGTCGGTCGGTGCGTCGGGTCAGACCGCTCGCGCTCCGATTCGCCGCAGCCGCGGTCCTGCGCGTGCAGCCGCTTGAGAACCGCCGCAAACCGCGGATCTTCCAGCACGACGCCCAGGCTTTCGCAAAACGTGACAAGTCGTTCCTCCGCCTCCGCTTCCTGCACCGCCCGGTAGCGCCGGGCCAACCCCGGCGCACGCGCCAGCACCTGCCGAAGTCCGCGAAACGGCTTGTCGTCAGCCAGCGCGGCCAGGACCGCCGTCTTGCCCTTGCCGGGATGCAGACCTTGACCGAACGCGACCGCCAGCGCATGGGCATCATCGCTCTCCAGACAAGGGACCTCGTGCCAGTCCTCCTCCTGCCACAACCGCTGTTCGAACGCCGCCGCCGCGGCTTTGCGCGTCTTGCCGCGTGGCAGAGCAAATACTTCTCCTGTTCGCGGGTTCCAATGGCTCATGGCCAAGGGGCTGGCGTCAGCGAACAGGCCCACGAGCTTGTCATAGGCGCCGACGGTCTTGTTGATCATGGCCGGACTCCGCACCGCGCAGGGCAGCGACGGCCAACGCTAGCAGGCCGGGGCAAAACCTCAACTGCAAGGCACAGGCGCGAGGACGATCGCGGAAATTTTGATCCGACGCCGCGACGATGGCAACACAATGCGCAGCGCTGACGGATTGGCACGGCCCGAGCCGACGCCAGGCGCTTGCGGCAGGGTGCCGTCGGCGCTGCAGAGTTGACACGTCGGAAACTCGGGCTCTAACATAGCAAGGCTTAGCCATGCATCGCTTCAACAAAGGCGAATCGGTCTTGGCGGCAACGGTGTCACAACCGCCCATTTCCGCGGCCTTGGATGCCGTGGCTGGTGCGCAGGCTTGCGGGAGTCACTTGGCCATGCTTCGTCAGTCTATTGCCATCCTGGTCGGGGCGTTTTGCCTGATCGCCGCTGCCGCCGTTGCTGCCGATGAGCCCGCCGGCACGCCAGCGGATGCCGGGAACCTCAACCGCCAGCTTGAGCAAGCGCAGGCCTACCTCGATCGCCTGCACGGCATGGTCAGCGGTGGCTTCACCGAGCTCGAAGAAGCACGCAAGACGCAGAACATCTCGCGCGTGAATTGCGTCAATGAGGCGCTGACGACGATGAAGGGTCTCGTACGGCTCGCCGAGAGCAACTACCTCGCGATGCAGGAGTGTGCGTCGCGCAAGGATGGCGCTTGCTCGGAGCATGAATACGTCAAGATTTCAATCGCGTTCAACAAGTCTGAGGAGCTGGACGGGCAACTCAAGGGTTGCGGCGGGCCCTCCGTGGACGGCGCCATCGATGGCCGGCCGTACATCGAAAAGAACATCGCTCCAGATCTTCCGACCATCGATCCCACGATCACCCTCAACCAGACTCCGTTGATTGGGGACCTTCCCCCGTCTGCAAGTCCCTTCTTCAAGTTCCCTTGACAGGCCGGTACCGGTTGCTTCACGCCGCCGGATCCGCCGTGCCAAACGCCGGGCGCAGCTGGTGCGCCGAGGGATCCGCAACCGCCTGACGCATCAACGCCGCCGTGGCCGGATCAAAGAGCAGAAGAAGGTGGACAACCAAGGTGGACACGCTGTGCAGATACCCATGAATTCACTACAAGCCGCGAATCCGTTGGCACGGACGCACTGGCATCCCGCACTGGCAGCGGTCGTCGCGTTCGTTGCAGGGGCGGTCGCCGCAGCGTTCGTCGTGCCAGCGACGGCGTTCGCGCAAGTCTCCTCGGGAGCGGAGATCAGCCTGCCCGCGATCGCCAAGGATCGCGGCTTGCACAGCGGCGATTTCACGTTGCACCCGGCGATGGCGACGCAGGTCCACTACGACAGCAACGTCTTCAATGGCAATGAATCCGAGCAGAGCAAGCCGCGGGCTGCAACGTCGCTGCGCCTCATGCCGCGCCTCGGGCTGGCCAATGATCAAATCAGCAACCTGGCCTTTGCCTTTACGTCTGCAGGTGATGTGCGCCTCTACCTTGGCTCGGAGAACAAGGCCATTCAACAGCTCACCGGTGTCGGCGGCTCGGCCGGTCTGAATGTCACGCTGGGCGGTCGCAAGCCCTTGTCGCTGACCGTGTTCGACAACTTCAGCCGACAGTTGCGCGCCAACAACTGGGAGATCCTCACTGGCCTGAACCGCAACACGAACGACGTCGGCGCGCGCGTCGAGTTCCACCCTGGCGACATCCCGGAACGTCGCCCATTCAACGTGGCGTTGTCCGGACAGTACACGAAGGACATGTACGATGAATTCAAGGCCGGCGATACAGACACCATTCGTTCGCGCCTGACCGGATCCTGGAAGTTCCTGCCCAAGACCGCCGCGTTGCTCGACGTCGGCTGGGACTTTCGCTACTACGCCAACACCTTGTTGAGTTCGCGCGCACTGAGCTACAACTCCAAGCCGTTCCGCGCCCGCGTCGGCCTCGCCGGCGCGTTGACCAAGCGCATCAGCGTGGAGGCCACCGGCGGCTGGGGCATGTCCAACCATATCGGAGGAGATTCATTCAGCAGCTACCTCGCCACCGCTTCGGTGGGCTTCCGGCCGTCCGAGACGACGCGGATGCTCGTTGGCTACACCCACGATTTTCGCGACGCATACTACGGTAATTTTGTAGACTTCCACCGCGGATCGATCACACTTCGGCAGCGTTTTGGCAGTATCCTCGACATCTCCGCCCTGTTCGGCGTGAGCTATGGCATGTATGGCACGTATGGCGCGGACTCGCTCAAGATAGCCAAGATGGCCATCGAACTCTCGACGGCAAATCGAAAAGACGTTGCGCTTGAAGGTTCGGTGGTGGCCAACTTCGATGTGGCGCGCTGGTTTGCCATGGACCTTGGCTACCACCTGCGGGCGATCAGCACCGACTATAAGATCAAGGCATTGCCAGCAAACGGCGGCGCCGTTCTTGACGTGGGCGCCTACACAGCGCACGAGGTCTACGCGAGCGCCATCCTGAGGTACTAGTCGGTCGTGCGCCTCGGCACACGGCGGCAATGGTGGGCGCACGGGCCGCGCAACAGCGCAAAAATCATAGAGACTCAAAGCGTGGCTCGCGAAGGCCGCGTTTCAGGGCAGCGCCTGTCTGGCGGTGGGGTAGCACGGTGCAGCAACAAGTGGCACTTGCCAAGACGACGATGAGGCAGCAACGCCTGTCGTTTTGTGCATGGCTCCTGCTGCTCGTCGCCACCGGTTGCTCGACCACCGCGCCGTCGGGCTATACCGACATCCGCGGCGACGTGCGTACGGCGATGCAGGCCGCTTCGCTGGGACCTGGCGACGAATTCGAAGTGCGTGTCTATGAGGAGGCCGGCCTGACCGGCAACTACGTCGTCTCACCCAGCGGTCAGATCGACTACCCGCTCATCGGCACCGTCACCGTCGAGGGCCTCGTTGCCTCGCAAGTCGCGAGCCTTCTGCGTCAGCGCCTCGGTCAGGGCTTCCTGCGCAACCCCTACGTGGTCGTTCAGGTCAAGAACTTGAGTTCCAAGAAGGTCTTCGTGCTCGGCGAGGTCAAGACGCCCGGGCGCTTCCAGTTCGCCGAACGCATGTCGATCGTCGAAGCCGTCACCTTGGCTGGCGGGTTCGGCCCGCTCGCTGAGCGCAACTACACGATCGTCACGCGCGTGGACGCGACCGGCGAGCGGCGCATCCCGGTTCCCGTCGAGAAGATCATGCAAGGCCTCGCTGCCAACTTTCTGCTGCAGCCCGGCGATATCGTTTATGTTCCAGAAACCATTATGTGATCGATGACCAACGACGCCAAGACCAACGCATCGACCGCAGAGCGCCTCAACACCGAGGATCTCGCGCGCCGTGGCATCGAAATCCTCGTCAAGCGGCGCTGGTGGTTCATCTTCACCGTCGTCGTCCTGTTCAGCATATCGATCGTCGTCACCCGCAACCAGAAGCCCGTCTACAAGGCGTCAGGTCTCGTCCACATCGACCTCGAGCCGCCCAAGGTGCTGTCGGAAGTCAGCGAGGTCGTCACACTGGGTTCGCGCACCTTCACCGGCATGCGTCAATACTTCCACGCGCAGATCCAGATTCTGCAGTCACGCGACGTTGCGGCGATGGTCGTGACGCGGCTCGGCCTGGCGCGCAGCGAAAAGTTCTTTGGCCTGGCCAGCAACGCTTCGAAACTGACCCAGAAACAGAAAGAGGCGATCATGGCCGACGGCGATCCGATCGGCATGCTCGCTGGGCGTGTGCTCGTCGAGCTGGGGGACGATTCCTCGGTGGCGCGCGTCGCCATCGAGGACACGGACCCGGCGTTCGCGATGGACCTCACCAATGCGGTCATGCAGGCCTACAAAGAGCGCAATATCGACCAGAAGCGTCGTACCGTGCGCGACGCGTACACGGACTTGCGGGCCATCCACAAGCAGCTCGAGCAGAACAAGGCCGTGTCACAAGAAGCGCTGTTCAAGTTCGAGAAGGAGAATGATCTTAGTGAAAACAGAAGGTTGGCCGTCAACGAGCGGTTGCTCGCGCTGAGCCGCCAGATTCGCGAAGTGCACACGACTCGCCTGCGCGCGCAACAGGATACGGCACAACTCAAGAAGTTCCGCGGTGGTCACGACATCTTCGCGGCATCGGCGCCGACGATCATGAAGGACGCCGTGAACGTGGAACTCAAGCGCCGCTACGTTGAGCTATCGCTCAAGAAAAAAGAGCTTGAGACCGTGTACATGGAGAAGCACCCCAAAGTGATGACGGTCGAAGATGAGATGAATCAGCTCGTCACGATCGGCTCCAAGCATGCGACGTCGATGTATGACTCGGCGATGCAGCAGTACGCAGCGGCAGCAGCGGAAGAAGAAGATCTGATCGATCAGCAAAAGAAGGCCAAGGCGGAGGATGCCGAGATCCGCTTGACCAAGATCCAGCACGACCAACTGATTGCCAAAGCAGAAGAAGACAAGATGTTCTATCAGAAGGTGGCCAAACGGCTGGCCGAGACCGACATGACCGAGCGGGTCAACATCAACAACATCTCGATCCTCGATCAGGCAGTGACGCCTCGCGTGCCAGTGCGGCCTAATGTGCAACTCAACTTGCTGCTGGGCTTTCTGCTGGCGCTCGTCGCGGGTCTCGCGGTGGCGCTGATCGTGGAAGCCCTCGACAACACCGTCAAGACGCGCTTTGACATCGAGCAGGTCATCGGTGTGTCGTATCTTGGCGCGATTCCAACGTTTTCCCCCTCCGATCTCGCGGAGGGCGCCAAGATTCCGGACAACAAACTCGATCTCTATGCCCACTTCCGGCCGAACTCGCGGGTGGCGGAGGCCTCGCGCTCGGTGCGGACGAATCTGCTGTTCATGCGCCCGGATCGCCCTCTGCGCACCATGCTCGTCACCAGCGCCAATCCGCGCGAAGGCAAGACTTCGACCTCGACGACGCTGGCCATTACGTTGGCTGCCTCCACCGGCAAGTGCATCCTGGTCGACACCGACCTGCGCAAGCCACGTTTGCACAAAGTGTTCGGCGTGCCGGCAACGGTTGGCGTGACCAGCTACATCTTGAGCCGCGACGCGGTCGACAACTTCGTGACCAAGACCGAGGTGCCAGGTCTCGACATCCTGCTGTGCGGTCCACTGCCGCCCAATCCCTCGGAGATCTTGCACACCGATCGCTTCAAGCAGATGGTCGCTGAACTGCAGTCGAAGTACGAGACGGTCATTTTCGACTCACCTCCGGTCGAGATCGTCAGCGACGCACTGGTCATCGCGTCACTCGTCGACGGCGTGGTCCTCGTGGCGCACTGCGAGCGGAGCACCCGTGAGTCGGTGCGCTCTGCCGTGAATTCGTTGCGCAATGTCCAAGCCAACCTGATGGGCATCATCCTGTCGCGCACGTCGACGCGTGGCGTCGGCTATGGCTACTACTATGACAGTCGCTACCGCCGCGGCCAGTACCGCTACCGCTACGCCGCTGACCGTGATGACACGAGTATCGCGCGCGATGCTGTCAAGTCGGACACCGACAATGAAGCAGCGTGAACCGGCGCCGAGTTCTCACGTCGGAACCTTGACCCACGCCCCTGTTTCACGCCATGCTCGTGGGTCACGAGGTGGGCGTCGGGATTGAGAGCCACGGAATCATGATTGTGTCCCGAGTTGCTGCCCGCCACCGCCGGTTGTCGCTGTTGCCGGGGTTTCGCAGCGGACTGTTCCAGCGCAAGGGTGAGGGATGGACAAGGTTATCGGCATCGATCTAGGCACCACCAACTCTTGCGTGGTCCTGTACGACGGCGGTGTCGCGCACGTCATTCCCAACGCGGAAGGGTCACGCACGACGCCGTCCATCGTCGCCTTCACCGGCGATGGCCAGCGCCTGTGCGGCAACATTGCCAAGCGTCAGGCGGTCGCCAACGCGACACACACCGTGTTCGCCACCAAGCGGATGATGGGCCGCAAGTTCAAGTCGCCTGAGGTCCAACGGATCCAGATGACGAGCCCATTCAAGATCGCGGCCGCCGACAACGGCGATGCGGTCGTGGTCGTGCACGGCAAGCGCTACACGCCGCCAGAAATCGGCGCATTCGTGTTGCGGCAACTCCGTGAATCTGCGCAGGAATATCTCGACCAGCCCATCACGGATGCGGTGATCACGGTTCCTGCCTACTTTGACGACAACCAGCGGCAGGCGACGCGCGATGCGGGACGGCTGGCTGGCCTGAACGTCATGCGCATCATCAATGAGCCGACCGCGGCGGCGCTCGCGTATGGCGTGTCGACGGATTCGTCTGGCATTATCGCCGTCTACGACTTGGGCGGGGGCACGTTCGATATTTCGATCCTGGAGTTCAGCGGCGGCGTCTTCCAGGTCAAGGCGACCCACGGCGACACGTTTCTGGGCGGCGAAGACATCGATGCGCGCCTCATGGACGCGCTGATCGAAGGATTCCGCGCCGAGACGAACATCGATCTCTACCAGGATCCGGTCGCGCTGCAACGCCTGAAGGATGCTTCAGAACGTGCCAAGATCGAGCTGTCGACGGTCGAAGAGACGGAGATTTCACTGCCCTTCCTCACCGCCGACAACAGCGGCCCCAAGCACCTGCGCCGCGTGCTGACGCGCACGGAACTGGAGCAGTTGACACAGGATCTTGTCGACCAAACCATTGTGCATTGCCAGGACGCATTGCAGGCGGCCAACGTTACCAACGCCGACATCACCGACGTGTTGATGGTCGGCGGCATGACCAAGATGCCGCTCGTCTTTGGCGCAGTGGCCAACTTCTTCGGCCGCACGCCGAATCGAACGGTCAATCCGGATGAGGCCGTTGCGGTGGGGGCGGCGATTCAAGGTGCGATTCTTGCGGGCGATGTCGGCGAGGTCGTGCTGCTCGACGTCAATCCGCTGTCGCTGGGCATCGAGACGTCAGGTGGCGTGTTCACCAGGCTCATCCCGCGCAACGTCACCGTGCCGGTGAGCATCACGGAAACGTTCACGACTTCCGAGGACTATCAGCCGCTGGTCAACATCCACGTGTTGCAGGGCGAGCGGCCGCTGGCGATCGACAACACGAGTCTGGCGCGCTTTGAGCTTGTTGGAATTCCGCCGGCATTGCGCGGTGTTCCGAAGATCGAGGTCACGTTTGCCATCGACGCCAACGGCATCTTGCAGGTCTCGGCCCGCGATCTCGGCACCAAGCGCGAGCAGCAGGTGCGGGTGCGGGCAACCAGCGGCCTGAGCGAGGCGGCCATTGAGCGCATCCTGGCGGAGGCTGAGCAGTACACCGACGCGGATCGCATGAACGTCGAGTTGGCCGAGCTGCGCCGGCGCGTGGCGGGGCTCATCTACACGACTGAGCGATCGCTGTCGGAGTCGGCGAACTACCTGACCGAAAGCGAGTTGGAGCAGATTCGCGCCGATCTGGAGAGCGCGCGGCGGGCGACCGAATCCGCGGACATGAACAAGATCCAGAGTACGTTGCGCGACCTGGAGAAGTCTGCGTTCCGCATCACAGAAGTGATGTACCGCGATTTCACCTGAAGTCGAACACCACCCGCATGCAAGCGTACCAACCTGATCACTACCGGCTGCTAGGCGTTACGGCCCACGCAGATGCTGCGGCATTGAAGAGCAGCTACCGGCGTTTGTCGCGCGTCTTTCATCCGGATCGGCAACAGGGTTCGGCGCGGGCCAAGGAGTGCTTCCAGCAGATCGCTACGGCATACGCAGAGTTGACCGATGCTGAACGGCGTCTGCAGTATGATCGGTTGCTGATGCTGCGTGATCCGCTGCGGCTGATGGACGATCCGCGCGCGGAAAAAGCGCTGGATGTGCTGGATCAAGTGGTGTCTCGGCTGCGCAAGAAGCCGCAAGCGTTGCCAGGCATGGGACGTGGTCGCGATCTGCGTGTCGCGCAGCACGTGCCGTTCGTTACGGCGATGCTGGGCGGTGAAGTCACCGTTCAAGCGGAATACGACACAATGTGCCCAACTTGTCTGGGTCAGGGCACCATCGAGCCCGAGCGCAACCCCGTCTGCCATGTCTGTCAGGGTCACGGCGCCCTGCGCGTCGGATTGCGGCGGCAGGAGCAGTCGTGCGGCTTTTGCCAAGGGCGCGGCACGATCTTGTTGGCGCCGTGCACAACATGTGACGCAAGGGCGCAAGTCCACACCCGTCATGAGGTTCAGGTGCGGGTGCCCGCTCGCTGCCGCGACGGTAGCCTGCTGCGCGTGCGCGGCGCGGGCGAAAAGCCTGTGCGAGGTGGTCAGCCCGGCGATCTTGTCGTGGCCGTGCAGATCCAACCGCATCCGCTCCTGCGCGCCGAGGGTGACGACCTCGTTTGCACGGTGCCGCTGACCTGGGTCCAAGCCGTCGCAGGGGCGAAAGTGTGGGTGCCGACGCTGGAAGGTCCCGAGGCCTTGACCGTGCCGCCCGGAACACCATCGGGTCGCGAGTTCCGCATCGTCGGGCGTGGCCTGCCACTCGTATCTGCCGCGGGATCGACGCGGCGCGGGGCGCTACGTCTGCAGATGGCGCTTGATTTGCCCGATGTAGCGATGGCATCGCAGGTCGAAGCGGTGCGCGCTCTGGAACAACTGCTCGGCCCAGCAGCTTTCGCTGGCGTCGCAGCATTTGCTCGGCAGGTCCAAGCCTTGCGCTCGACCGGTGACCGCCAGGGCGGCGCAGATGCGCGCGGGTGAGGTGGGCGAGATCGCCCTCATCGCGCGGCTCCGCGCTTTGCTCGATCGTTCGCAGACCCATGTGATCGTGCCGAACGGCGACGACGCGGCGTGCCTGCAGACCCGCGGCCTGACCGTCGCGACCGTGGACAGCATCGTCGAAGGGGTCGACTGGCTCGTGGGTCCGACGCCACCAGACGCGATCGGGCACCGCGCTGCAGCGGTCAACCTCTCTGACCTGGCAGCGATGGGCGCCACACCGACCGGCCTTCTGCTGGCCTTGGAACTGCCCGAGGACGCGGATGTGGACGCCGTGTGTGCTGCGGCAGCAGGGCTCGCGGCGTTGGCAGACCTGCACGGTGTCGCCGTCGTGGGCGGCGATCTGGGGTTTTGTGCGGGTCCGCAGCGGTGGTCGGTGACGGCCCTTGGCCAGATCGAAGGTCCGCCCCTGCGCCGCTGCACCGCCCGACCGGGCGATCAACTCTGGCTCGTGGGCGAGGTCGGGCGCGCATCTCTGGGGCTGGCGTTGCTGAGCGCTCCGCGACGATCCGCCGTGACCAGCGCCCTCTGGGCCAAAGCCTGCGTGCAGCGTCACCTGTACCCTCAACCGCAGGTGGCGGCCGGGCGCGCGTTGCAGGCGTCTGGCGTGCGTCTGGCCGCGATCGATGTCTCCGATGGGCTCGGTCTCGATGCATGTCGCCTGGCGCAAGCGAGCGGTCTGGCACTGGATCTCGCCTTGCCGCGCCCGCTTTGGCTGGACGCCGCCGCGCTGAACGACTGCACCGCGCTCGGACTCGATTGGCGCGCCGCCTGCGCCGGCGGTGGCGACGACTACGCCCTGCTCCTCTCTGCACCAGCCCCAGTGGACCTCGCGGCACTGCTGAGGGCGGCCGGAGTCGACGCTCCCGCGCAGGTCATCGGTACTGCCCGCTCCGGACCTGCGGGCGAGGTTCATCTGACGATCGCTGGCAAAGCCGTCTTGGCCGACGGTTGGGTGCATGGGCGAAGCCTTTCAAGCCACTAGAATTGCAGTCGAAATCGATAATCTGGCAAGATTGCAGCCGGATCCGGCGGACGCGCCGGCCTGACCGCGGCATTTTGTGCTATTCCTGGTGATCCGCTAAATTCGCCGCCATGGAACGCCGGACCTTCCTTCACCTGTGCACTGGAGCCGCCGCCGCACTCGCGATCGGCGTGGAGTCCGTTGCCGACTGCGCCGCGACAGCCTGGCAAGTCGACGGCCGTGCGCTGTTTCCCGGTGCGCCTTTGCGCGTCACGCTGGCCCGTCACACTCCGCCCGGTGCGCGCTTGCGGATTCAAGTCGCCGCGCAAGAACTTGTCTTCGCGTCGCCGTGGTTCGCGGCGCCCGCCAACGGCCAACTCCAGCTGGAGACCCCCTATCCGCATGGCGATCTGGTGCCCGGCACCTACCTCGTTTCTCTCGAATTGCGCAGTCGCCGCGGCCGCTTGCTTGAGCGAGCCGAGGTCGGCGGCTATGCCCTGACGCGCCTATGGTTCAGCTCGTGACGGCACCTGCCCGCAAGACGCGGCGCGCGCTGCCGCTGCTGTTGGTCCTGCTTGCGGCCGGTTCGCCGGTCGCGGCGCGCGCCGATCCAGCGGTGGGTGCGGCGTCCCGCGAGCTGGCACCGATCGAACTGCCGCAAGTGCGCATCGATTCGGTCGACGTCACCAAGTTCCCGAACGTCCGCATCCTGGCAACCCTGCTCGACAAACGCGGCAAGCCCGTGGTGCAGAAGGTCATCAAGCAGGTGCAGGTGTTGGATGGCCAGCGCAAGAACCATGCACCTTATGCTGCCTTTGCACTTGGACAACCCCTTGGTGGGCGCAAAGACTGCAAATTGCAGGGGTTTGACAAGACCGGGATCGCAACTGACGTGGTCTTCGTCGTCGCCGGCTACCAGGACGACGCCCTCAGGCGCGGCAGCCTGGGCAGGCGCCTGAAGGAGGCCGTGATCGCAGCCTTCAAGCCCCTGGCCAAGACCGATCGCGCCAACGTCTTGTGGTATGGCGACCGGCTCTACCGCTTTGTCGGCTTGAAGGGGCGCACCGGTGAACTGACCGACATCGAAGATTCGCGCAAGCTTTGCCGCGCAGCGCGCGCCGAAGCGTTGGCGGGCGGCGAAGTGACAGGGGCTGGCCCTGCCGACAAGGAGCATCCCGCACCGGCGCCGGGCACCGATCTGTGCGGACTGACGGGCAACGCTAAGTCCATCGTCGAGGTCGTCAAGGGCCAACAGACCGCGTTTGAAGGCTATTTTCCACGTCTCTTTGGCCTGGGCGCGCCATTCTGGGAGCACTCGCGCTATTGCGCACCACCGCCAGAGGCACTCAAGGGTTTTGGCGAGTTCGAGGGCGGCAACGCCACGCGCCGCGCCAGCCAGCGCGACGAATTGCGCGCCAAAGGCGAGACGGTTGACTTCGAGACCAGTGCGTTTGATGAAGCACTGCGGCTCTTGCTTCAGGACGGCAAACCCACTGCGCGCAAGGCGATCGTGCTGATCAGCGATGGCCGCGACGGCTACCTGCACGACCTCGATCTGTGCCGGGCATCGCCCCCGGCGCGCTGCAAGGCCGCCGAAGGTGCCCAGCGCAAGGCCTGCCTCGACGACTTCCTCAAGCAACGGCTCATGGGGCAGCAGCAACAGTTCCGCCAGCGCGCGGAGACGTGGATCGGCACGGCGCGCGCCGCGGACATTCGCGTCTTCTCTGTGGGTTTGGGTACTCTGGGCGCCGGCTACGAGCTGGAACGCTTGCGGGTGCTGGCCGAGCGCACAGGCGGCACGTACCGCCTTGTCGACAAAGAGGAAGATCTCGTCGGAGCCGTGGTCGCTACGATGAGCGAGCTGACCGCCGGGCTGGCGATCGACTTTGCGCACCAGGATCCCGACGAAGTGGGCAAATCCCTTGAGTTGAAGGTGGCTGTCGAGCTGGATCCGGCTGTCGTCACTGGCGAGACGAAACTCACGTCCGCGGTTGCAATCGCGCTGATTCCCGAGCCAGCGCCGTGGCAGCAACGCCTGGAGCACGCGATTCGCGCGGCCCTGGTCGCCGTGCAAGAGGCAATCGGATACAAGCTCTATGTTCTTGCCCTGACGGCCATCGCGGTGCTGGCAGGCTTGTTCTTGCTGCTGGTCGGTTTTTTGCTCGTGCGCGCCGCTGCGCGCAAGGTCCGGGGCTGAATGGCGCAGTCACCGCAAAACCCGAACGATCTTGGCACGCCAAGGAATACCGTCGACTACGCCGGACTGGCCAATACCCACGACTACCTGATCATCGCAGGCGAAAAGCGCACGGTTCCGGGGGCGCGCATCGTCACCTTTGTCGACGAACCGTCGTGGGACTTCGCGAGGCTTGTCCACCCCGATCCGAACAGCCGGTACGTCCAGCCGCGCCACAATGACAAAGGTTTGCCGGTCACGGATCTGGCGACGATTCAAGGCATTGTCGACATGGTCGTCCTGCACTCGGACATCACGATCGACTCGCAGTCCTGTTTCCGTGTCTTGAAACAGCGCGGATTTTCAACACATTTCATGATCAACTGGGATGGCACCATCTACCAGGGCACCGACCCGGCGAACATGGCGATGCACGCAGCGTCGGAGTTGTCCAAGAACGTCAACAACCACTCCATCGGTATCGACGTCAACTGCCTGCAAATGAACTATGTTTCGAGCGGCGAGGTCGACGCCGGCAAGGCCGGTCTGGCGGGGCAAATGGCCACCGGCGCGACGCGGCGGATGAGCGACGTGGTCGAGATCAACGGCGTACCCTGGAAGAGCTGGGGCTACACCGACGCGCAGTACGACGCACTGGTCAAGCTGCTGCAGGAATTATCGACGCATTTCACAAAGTTGAAGCTGGCTGCGCCGATGGATGAACGCGGCGAAATCATCTGGCAGGTTCCTGAAGCCATCGACACCGAAAAGATGGGCATCTACGGGCACATGCACCTGACGGCCCAGAAGTTCGACCCGGGGCCAGGCTTTGACTGGCCGCGGCTGATCCAAGGATTAACGAAAGAACACAATGATTTGCCTGTCGAGCTGATCAAGGGTACTTCGATCGCGACGCTGCTGACCGAAGAGAAGGTGCAGGCGCTGGCCGAGCACTATTTCCGCAACACCGAAGCCAATGAACAGGGAGGGTTCTACCCAGTCGGTCTGGGCGGGCAGTGGCACGGCGGCATCCACCTGCATGCACGGCGCGGCGCCGAAGTGCGCGCGATGATGGACGGAATCGTCGTTGCAGCGCGCAATGGAGCCGTGCCTGAGATGGGCTCGAACAACTTCGTCCTGCTGCGACACGAGGTGCCCTTCGACCCGAAAGATGAGAAGCGAAC
>Ga0172369_10000901_pt1 | contig 44189 bp, 46 predicted proteins | sample LakKiv25m_FD_114539 | JGI IMG/M metagenome (GOLD analysis project Ga0172369, IMG submission 114539) | Freshwater microbial communities from Kabuno Bay, South-Kivu, Congo - kab_022012_11.25m | ecosystem: Environmental > Aquatic > Freshwater > Lake | place: Democratic Republic of the Congo...
AATCAAATCAATTATCTAATTATTAATCAAATCGTAGGCTTAGAAAAAAATGCCAAAGTTACATTTTCACATCGGTCAACAAATTAGCTTTGGGTAACATTCTTGCGTCGGTTGACAGGGACTAAAAAATAAAAGATCTATAAGAATAAGCTAAAATTTAACTAATATTAGCTATATATAAAAAAGCCGCCTCAACCTTCGCGTGGTATATTGGCGGTGTTCGGCGCCTTGTGGCGCCTCTGATTTAGGTTAGCTTCCTGATGAAGCAGATTTGGTCTTCGACTCCGACAACTTCGGCATCTCCGCTATGGCTGGAGCCGCATTCCCAGGAAAACCGGTCATTTGGCCTGGGATTGGGCAACCTTGAAGCGTCAATATTGACCTTTTCGCCTCGGCTGAAACTTTCAAAAATCCCCATCGGAATCGTTACGGATTTTTTCCTCTCCCCATGGAAAAAGTACATGTCCAATTCACCTCCTTTATTTTTTAGGTTAAGGGGCTATGCCGTTGGCCCACTCTTCAGTCCGCTTTCACGATGGTGAGCAGGCCGCCCTTGGTGCGGTCAACGACCTTGGCGTTGCCACTATGGCCGTTAGAACACCAAGACACGATGTCGTTGACCTCAAGGTCAAGCATGGGAGCCAGGACGTTAATCTCCTGCCCCAGATCAAACCGCCAGTAATCGTGCGGTCTAATTTCCACTTGTGCTAACTCGGCTGTCGCTTGCATGATTGTTCTCCGTTGTTTTGATTGTTAATAAAAAGCCGACATTGGCTTCAAATTAAAACTACAATAAAAGTTAGGCCCTGTCAATGCCTTAAAAAATAAGGCCTGGAATTTCTAATTACGCTTTTTTTAAATATTTATGCCTCTCCGCCCAGTTAAATTTCTCAATCGCGTATCTAAGCATAACGCGCGGCATAATTTTATGATGAAGATGCAAAAATTTTTCTAAAAGGAGCCGGTCGCGCTTACCTACTTCCCTAAGCATCCAGCCGACCGCTTTATGAATTAAATCGTGTTCATCTTTAAGTAAAATCTTGCTGATTTTTAACGTCTCGCTAAAATCGCCCCGCCTGATAAAAGCGGCGGTGGAAATTATGGCGATTCTTCTCTGCCAGAGATTTTTTGACTTGGCTAATCGATATAAAATATTTCTGGGCTTATCTAGAAGATACTCACCGACAATTTTATGAGCGCTTAAATCTACTAAATCCCAATTATTTATCCGTTTGCTATGCGCTAGATAAAATTTATAAATCTGGCGGCGCGCCGCCTCATCCCCTTTCTCATATTGATGGACTAAAATGAATAAGCTCGTCTGCCGCTCCTCATGCCAGGCACTCTCGAGCAACTTATGCAAATCAGCTAGTGGTAAGCCGGGGAATTTCTTGGCCACCTGCCTCATTCCCGGATTATTGACCCCGAGAAACTTATCACCCTCGCCGTACTCGCCCGGACCGGTTTTAAAAAACCAACGCGAAGCTTCCGCCCTTTTCACGCTGGCCAATTTCCTAAGTTCGCTTTTTAATTTTAGTAAATCAGGCATAAGCGCAAGCTAAGACTGCCGGGCAGATCGACGCTTAATTAAAACAAAAAAGCCCCGAATAACCGCCCCGATCAATCCTCCCAGCAAGCTTAAAAAGGAAAAAACTAAGGAAAATATCAGATATTCGCGCGGATTATAGAACGGCCAAAAAGGCAAACCGCTATTATAAAACCAATTGGCTAATAAATACATCTCTAAATACACTAAGAAGGCGGTCAAAAAACCGAAAGTCAGAGCGCCAAACAGCAGCCGCCCCAGGAACTTATAAACTCTATCCGCCTTTTGGGCCATAATAAACAGCGCCCCGACAGCTAGAGGCACTGGTAAAAATTTTTCTTGGCCGTAAAACACCCAATAGCTTAAATTCGCCGCGATTAGCGAGGTGAGCGCGGAAATTTTAAAAATTGTTCCGTAGCTATTCATATTTTTTATTTTTTTTACTTAGCTCCTTCTATTAAACGCCAAAGTGGCGACCGAAACCATAGCCACGGAAAAAATCAACAAAGCGATAACGTTAATCTGTATGGGAAAAAGAAATAGTTTATGGGCTAATTCAGCCGGCAAGCCGTTTAGAATTATCTGCCGCATGGCGTCCACGCCGTAAGTCAGCGGATTAACACGGGAAAGAATCGTCATCCATAAAGGCACGCTGGTCAAAGGGAAAAAAGCGCCGGACAAAAAGAACATGGGGAAAATCAAGACTTGCATGATGATACCGAAACTTTCCGTGGTTTTCATGAGCGAAGCGATTAATAATCCCATACCGGAAATGGCGAAGGCTAGAAGCATCATGAATAAAAATAGCTTAACGATAATGATAATATGAAGCTGAATACCCATGAACGGCGCTAAAACTAAAAGCAATAAGGCCTGGGTTGAGGCCACGGTAATCGCGCCCAGTATTTTACCAATTACTATAGAGGTGCGGGCGATCGGCGCCACTAAAATTTCTTTTAAAAAGCCAAATTCCCGATCCCAAACCGTGGAAACCGTGGAGAAAAAAGCGATGCCCATAACGTTCATAGCGATGATACCCGGATACATAAATTTCATAAAATCAATGCCAAAATTACTCTGGGTCAGAGTTCCGCCCAGGCCGGCGCCAAAAATAACTAAAAACATCAGCGGCTGCAACAGCGTGGAAAAAATCCTGGCTTTATCCCGGACGTACCTAATATTCTCTCTTTTCCAAATTGTATAGATAGCTCTTAATTCGTTCATAAATATTTTAGCGTCTCATGGCGATATGGCGGCGCATTAGTTCTTTAGCCGAAGCGTCTTCCTCGCGAATTTTTTTACCGGTTAAATTCAAAAAAACGTCGTCTAGGGTCGGCTTTCTTAATTCCACTGATAAAATTTTTTCCTCAAGCTCATGAAACAACTTGGGCAAGAACTTATCTCCGTCCGCCACTTCAATTTTTATTTTACTGTCTTCAATTTTAACTTTTAAATTAAGCTTAGCTTCTATCTCTTGCCGTAATTTTTCCAGATTAGCCGCCATAAGAGTAATAATATCTCCGCCCACCAGCTTCTTTAAATTAGCCGGCGAATCCAGGGCGACGATCTTTCCCCGGTCAATAATCGCGATGCGGTCGCAATATTCGGCTTCGTTTAAATAATGTGTGGTCATAAAAATCGTCATGTCCTTTTCCTGCTTAAGCTTAAGGATATATTCCCAGATATTAAACCTAGTCTGCGGATCAAGGCCGATCGTCGGCTCATCTAAAAACATTACGGCCGGATAATGGATTAAGCCGCGAGCGATTTCCAAGCGCCTTTTCATGCCGCCGGAAAAAGTTCTTACAATATTATCGCGCCTATCCCAAAGGTCAACCAATTTTAAAACCTCGGGCAGGCGCTCGCGAAAACTGCCCTTATCAACATGATATAAATCGGCATGAAAATATAAATTTTCCGCGGCAGTTAGCTTATCGTCAAGCGACGAATCCTGAAAAACCAAACCAAGGGATTTTCTAACTGAATTTCTCTGCCCACTAACATTAAAACCGTTGACTAAGGCTTCACCCGCGTCGGGCGCGAGCAAAGTCGCCAGCATGCTGATAGTAGTTGATTTGCCGGCTCCGTTAGGGCCCAGCAGCCCGAAAATCTCGCCCTTTTTTACAGTAAAAGAAATATCGTTCACGGCGGTTAGCTGGCCGTATTTTTTTATTAAATTTTTTACTTCAATTATGTTCATTTTTAACGTTTAAAATAACGGCGGTAAATCTTTCTACCAAAATAGTAAATTAACCAGATAATCAGCGCATAGATTATCAGCAAAGGCATAACCACAATCACGAAGCCAATTAATCCATCAATAAAATTCTGGCCGGCGGTAATCAGCTGCTTCACCGAAGTTTTTACCGTCTGCCACGGCCGCCAGTCTTGGCTAGCAGAGGCGATTATAACGTCCTCGCTTAAATTAACCGTGATAGTGGACATATCGGTCTGGGAACTTAAATAACGGAGCTGCCCGACTAACTGTTCAATTTCGCCTCGCGTTCTAGCGACCTCCCGGGTAACGGCTAAAACCTCTTCAATTTTACCCGAGCGATTCAATAGGGCGACGAAAGAAGCTTCCTCAGCCTGTTTATTCTTAAGGCGCGCTTCTTAGTCTATATAATCAGCGGTTATGTCCTGGGCGTTAGAGGACTCGGCTGTTACCTGGGTAGCGACTTTTTTTATTTCATTAAAAGCATTATCGAAATTGCTGAAAGGCACCCGTACGGTTAGGTAGCCGGATTTTACTCCCCGGCCGGATTCGGAAAAATAAGAGTTGGCGATTTCGCCTTTATTTAACTTAGCAATATTAGTTATGCTTTCGGCCGCGGTTTCGGCTTTTTCCACCTTTAAAGACAGACTTCCGGTTTTAATAATCTTTTTGTCAATTGCGGCGGTAGCGCCGGTGCTTGATTCGTTTTTGACGGACCTGGCCATGTCCATAGCCGGAGCGTACATCATATCACCCTCTTCGCTTGATGGCAGACTAACTTGAAATGAACCCATCATACCGGCGTCCGACCATCTAGAAACGGTATTGCCTGTAATCTGGCCGACACCGCCTAAAGCGATCATTAGGCCAAAATACAGAACAAAAAAAGCTAGGACAACTAATCCGGCAATTTTGAAGATTTTTTTAATCGGCATAGTTTTAAATTTAAAAAATAATTTAAATAAATTCTTATTTGATTATAGCATAAAAACCGGCGCCGCGCTATTGTAGCGCGGCGCCGGTTTTTATTGCTTTTACTTGTATTATCACAAGCTAACTCTTAGCTATTCCGTAGTCATACCGTCAAAATCCGCTTCATTGGCCATAGCCTCTTCCTTAGTGGCGCGAACGATGCCGTCTTTATGATGCGCCGGGGAATAAATAGTATAGAGCTTTAAATCTTCGCTGGCCGAAACGTTAATAACGTTATGCTCCGCGCCGGCCGGCACGACGATAGCCGAGCCGTCTTGCAAAGCATATTCATTGCCGTCAATAACGCACTTGCCCTGGCCTTTCTCAACGCGGAAAAATTGGTCGTTATCCGGGTGCACTTCCATGCCGATATCCTCATTAGGCTTAAGCGACATTAAAACCAGCTGGCTATGCTTAGAAGAGTATAACACTTTGCGAAAATTATTATTTTCTAAAGTGTCTTTTTCAATGTTAGAATTAAATCCTTTCATAAATTTTTTAATTAGTTAATTAGTCAATGGTTTCTGGCTGGGTTTATTAAATTTTTGAACGAGGACTGTCTGAGCCGCCAGCAGGCGGCGAGTTCCGCAGGAAAAAATTTGATAAACCCAGTCAGAAACTTTTTATATGAATTATTTAATTGCTTTGTTAACTGCCCTGACATAATGGCAATAATCGCAGTTAGCGCCGGCTTCGGGAATTTTATCGCTCATTAAGCATTTATGAGCCTTAATAATCGCCGGCTCTACCCAGGCATCATCGCCGATATAGGGTATAATCTTTATATCAAATTCTAATTTTCCGTCAAAAGCCTTGCGGTCGGTCTGGCCGTTGCAATAAACGAAGTAGCCGGTGTCTGAAACCTTAAAGCCGTTTTGCCGAAACAGCCATTGGTAAACTTCCATCTGCCGCTTATAGCCGATCTGCCAATCGGCATCAAGATTGATCTCGCTGGTTTTACTGGTGGATTTGTAATCTACGATATAAATTGCTCCTTTTTCATCGGTCCAAATATCATCAACCGCTCCGGTGATAATAAGGTTGGTCGGCTGATGCAAAAACCTGGCGCCTTTGAAATTCTCCCGCCACTCGCCCATCGACTCATGCTGAAACGGCACTAGTTCCAAACCATAAGCCTTCATTAAAGGATGCGCCGTCTTCTTAAGCCGATGAATATCAAATTCCTTTTTTAAGAGCGTATCCACGGCCGAATTTAAATTAAAGGGAAAGCCCGGCGGCTGACCGACGCCTAAACGGCGGTCCAGATAAAAACATCTGGGGCAATTCAAAAATAAATCAATTTTTGACCGCGATAATTTAAACGGCTCATCAGCTGATGGATCAAAGAGATTCTTAGAGCGTTTGGGGTTATAATATTGCGACATGGTATTTTATTATAGCACATGAGCATCAACCTCTCAAACAAATTAAAAAATAACCATAACCAAGGCTATTTTTATGACGCCAATTTCTTTAAAATTTTACTTCTTACCCTTGCGCAGCCGATTTAAACTTATGGCGCCGGCGATTAAGGCAACGGCTCCGGCTACGCCGGCCACGATCTTCTTCTTAGTGGCTTCGTCAGTGTTATCAAATTTGGCCTTAGCGTCAGCTAGCATTTTCTTCAACTCTCTGGCTCCCTCATGAATTTTTTCCTTAGCCATTTTTTCAAAATCTTTATTTTTAGCTTTGGCTTTATTTTTTGGCATACAATTTAAATTAATTTAATTAATGATCTTTATATAAAATAAAATCATGGCGCCAGCCTTAAAATCTTATGTTTAATAAATTTAACCGCTCGAGCGACTTTCTTCAGCCTGCCTGATCGATACTGCCAGTCAAGATCCAAAAGAATAACCGCCATAATCACGCCGATAGCGTTATAAACTAAATCAATGGCGTTATTTAAATAATCGCCTACGCCGGCCTGGGCGTTTAAATAAACTACGGCCGCCAGCTCAACAATTTCATTGATTAAGCCCACGCCCAACCCCATTAAAAATAAGGCTAAATAATACAATCTTCTCTCCACGATTGTCTCCTTTTCTATTAGAAAACAAAATAATTCATTTAAAACAAAGGTTATTAAAATAGAGCCGATAAAATGCACTATATTGTCATAGCGCACCAGCCCGAAGAGAAAAATCTTGCCATAAAGGCGCGTGCCGGCGATAAAAATATTACCGCCTAAAATGTGCATAAAACCCAACAGGGACAAACCGACGATGATCGAGATCGGCAGCTGAATCCGCTTATGGATATAAATCCCTAAAGCCAATAGCCAAAGCATGGTAAGAGAATAAAGGATGAACTCATAATTGCTCTTAACTATGGCATTGATGGTAAAAAGCGCTAAGTAAAATAGAGTAAAAAAAACCACTATCAAATCATTTTGCTTAAGGCCGGTCAGTAAATTTTGCAGGCGCCTTAAAATAAATCGCATGGCTTTATCTTAATTACTCTAAAATTAATCGTTACTTTAATAATATACCACAAATTAAATTTTTGCCAGCAGACCGATAATCAATATCCCTAAGAAATTCAATATAAAAACCAGAGGGACGAAGGCCGCTGTGTTCATTTTTGAAAGCCCCATCATGGCCAGGCCGATCTCGTCAGGCAGCGGCGAAGCCACTGCCAACGCTCCGATAAAAGGCACCAGCCATCTAAATGTCTTGCGCCTGAAAAAGTAAATAAGCTTTTCCTGGCCGGTTTTCTTAATTAGCCAAGTTAAATCATCGGCTAAACTATCCATGATGAAACGAAAAATAAATAAATCGCCTATAAGAGCGCCGAGACCGCCAAAAAAGGCCACTTCTAAAGGCGAAGTAGAAGCCGCGATTTCAAATAGAACTACCGCCGCCGGACTAACGGTAAAAATAGAAACAAAAAATATCCCGGCTATTAAGCTGCCTAAGAATCTTAACTCCCGAGTGCTGGTTAAAAGATCTTGCAGTACGCCGGTTCGCTCAAGAATAATAGCGACCAAGATACTAATAATAATGACTAAATCGCGTATTAAATTATTTTTTCGCATAAATTCAGATTATATCTATTATATCACTAAAAGTAGTTGCTCTTCCTGACCGGTAATGATTAAGCAATGAGTTTATTAAATTCTTTCGCGGCTCTAAGATACGACTGATTGCTCTCATCACTGGCGTCATTAGTAAACTGCCAGTGCCAAGTTAGAGCTCCTGGAACTTTAAAGCCAAAAAATTTTAGCACCTGCTTTTCGGTTTTTAAAACTTTTTCGCCGTTCCAGTTATGGCCAAGTAAAATAATGCCCGCCTCAATTCCCTTAACCACATTATCTTCGCCTAGAGTAGTATGACGGTTTTCAACCCAATTAAGCCTTTCTATTAATTTTTGATAATAAGCGTTGGCCTGGCCCCAGCGCACCGAGGTAAAAAATACTACCGCCTCTGACTTAAAGAGCTCCTTACTAATAAGCCAAAGCTCATCGTCCGGATTATTAATACTGGCCCAACAGCGATGATAGCCGCTGGGATTTTTCAATTTATTTTTTAAGGCCGCACTTTTAAGTCCGCAGCTATTACCGCTAGCGGTAGAGACATTGCCTTCGCAAGGATAAATTTTAATTTTCGTAGCGTCTAAAATTGTTACCTGTCGGCCGATTTTTTCCGCCAGATATTCGGCTAAACGAGTACTCTTAGGCTTTTCTCCGCCCGGTTCGCCGGACCATCTGTTTGAAGTGGTGATAAACAAAACCCCCTTCTTTTTCTTAAGGTGGTTAATTGTTTTTTCAATAAATTTTCTGCTCATAACTTCCTCCTAAAAAATAATATTGAAGTAATAAATAACTTTAGCTATTTTGTCAGTTCAACCATGATGCTCTCTAAAGCGATGCCATTATACTGTTGCTTGCTTATTTCCTTATTTTCATATAAAACCCGGACTTGAAATCCGGCGTTTTTAATTTTAGTTAAATAATCATCCCTTAACAAGGCGCCGGCGACGCAGCCGGATATTAAATCCTTGTTATTCCTTTGTTCTTCCGACAATTCTTCCAATAAAACGATGTCAGAGAGATAAATTTTTCCACCCGGCTTTAGGACTCTGTAAGCTTCGCTGAAAGTTTTAGCCTTATCCGGGGTTAAATTAATCACGCAATTGGTAATTATCGTATCAACCGTATTATCTTTTAGCGGCAGGTTTTCTATTTCTCCTAAAAGAAACTCGGCATTGGTTATATTTTGCTTCCTGGCGTTTTCCTTAGCCTTATCTATCATTTCTTGGGTCATGTCCACGCCGATAACCTTTCCTTTACTGCCGACTTTTTTGGCGGCTAAAATAGCGTCGATTCCGGCTCCGGAGCCTAAATCCAGGACTATGTCCCCGGCTTTGATTTTTCCATGTGCCAACGGGTTGCCGCAACCGAGGCCCAGGTTGGCTTCGCCGACAATTTTCAGCTCCTCATCGGAATAGCCGATTTGTTTAGAAATACTTTTGGCGCTATTGCAGCCGCAGCCGCAAAACGAACCGCCGACGGCGATTTCCTTATACCTGTCTTTAACGATTTTCTTGATATTGTTATTTGACATAAATCTACTACTGAACCAATGAATAAAATAATTCATTAGAGTCCAAAAACTAATCGCAGAAATTCGGTTTTAGTATGGTATCCGGAAAATCGTATTCAGTTCTCATCTTTTCACAATCTACGCTGCCGTTGCCGTCATAAACAACTTCCCAGATATTGCCGGAGCGCACGGCTAGAAATACGCCTCCGGCCGAAGACTCCGGACTGAATCTAACGCTGCCGGAGACATGGTTTTCTGTTTGTTTTGTAATATTAATTCTTACCTCCTCAACCGCTTTATCATATTTGCTGGCCAAAAAATACTGAATCTCCTGCTCAACGCCGTCGAAGCATGTTTCCTCCCAAATTCTTAAACATTTATTTTTTGGTTCGCACCAAGAATATCCGGCCGGTCCAAGACAGCCATGCTCATCTTTATCTCCGCCCACGATCTGCCCGATATCTTCTATAAAAGTCTGCTCTCCATGCCGGCATTGGCGCGGATAACTTTCCATAACCGGATTGCCCGCCGCCGCGCATTCTATAAAATTAGTTACGCTAATCTGGCTGTCCTTTTCTCTATTTTCCCTTACTTGCGGCATTATCAGGAAAAAGATAACAAACACAGTAAGAACGGCGGGTAAAATTGCTATTAAAAAATTTTGGGCCGTTGGTTTCATGCTCATATTTTTTTAAATTAATTATTTAAGCCGATCCAAACTTAATGGATAAAGTTAAAATATCTACTTTCCTTTCAGCATTTCATAAATATCCAGCGCTTCTTCTTCTATCCTACGACTCCATCGCCTTAAGACTTCTAGCTCTGCTCGATTATTTGATTTGGAGAGGCGAAAATTGCTAAAAACTATATCAGAATTTTCTGCCAAAATTTTTCTCTCCGCATCCGGATCAATTAACTCTCCGTCCATAAACGCTTTAACGGCTGAAGGCGGGTAACCCATCAGTAAACCGTACTTCTCATGATCAGCTGACGGATCAACTCCTAATAACTCGCTTAAATTATTTTCATCGCTGGCGACTGAATACTCTACCACCTGCCTGCCGTTTTTCTCCTGTTGCTTAATTTTTTCAAATTTCAAGCCTATCCTTTTTATCTTCTCCTCTTCTTCCGATAATTCTTCCGCGGTCTTAACAAAAATTGTTAAATCGGTCGCGGGCTTTTCTTTCAATAAAACTAATATAAGATTAGCTTTTTGCATAAAGCCGGTTCTTAGGCTCTTGATGATTTCTATCCGCTCTTTGCTCCTTTCTCCGCTCCGCTCTTCAGCGCGAAAAATTTCTTGATGATTGAAATTCATATGATGCTGCGGGACCTGGATTCGAACCAGGATACTCGCCTCCAGAGGGCGATGTCCTACCGTTAGACGATCCCGCAAAAAATTATTTTTATAACTTATATAATTAAAATCAATTCTTACCCTTCTCCATATCTTTTACCAATTTATTGGCCCAAACGGAAGCTGAAACCGGCCCACCAATCGTATCCATTAATTCCCCGGCTCGTTTAAGCGTATCAGCCGGCCCCTCAGTAATCCACTTTTCAAAAGCAGGAAGCCACGCCTCCATATCTTCTGCTCCCTTAAGCGCGCTATGAGCGTTGGAACGAAAATGTTCTAATTCTTCTTCTCTGGTACGAGATGGTCTATGTTCCATCCATTTTCCTATTGCTTCAATGCTTTTGCCCCAAAAACCAAATCGATCGATATTATTATCCATCCAAACATCAAATTTTGGAGACCAAATTCCTTTCGCCATTAATATATCTTTTAATTCTATTTTTATATTTCCATATTCAGCTAACTCTTCTGGCGTTAAACTTTCTCTGATTTCAGGAGATATAGTTATCCCCGTTTGATCTTGTTCAAAATGATTAGGCAATTCTCTCATAATATAAATAGTCTTACATATTAACTGACTATCTTTCCGCCGAAAGTTTTCAATAAATTATCAATCATATTCCCCTGTTCGCCCTGCTTGGGCTCTTTTTTAAGATCCACCGGTTCATCGGAGACCAGCTTACTGGCCGCCACTTCTAAATTTTCATCAACCACCGCTTCAATGGAAATCGGCGCGTCATAGACCTGATTTAAAGTCTTTTCAATTAAATTTTTAATTGAAGCTTCGCTGACGCGGTCGCGATGAAACTTATATTTAAAAGCTAAGCAAAGCTGATTGCCGTTTAGGTTCCGGGGCTGGCAGACGCGCAGAATAAAAGATAAAGAATGATTATACTGTTTGACTTTAGCTAGAACTTCATTCCATTTGGCCATAATCTGCTCGCTGGTAATATTAATCAGCGCAGCCGTTGCGGCGGTTTTACCCGCTACCGCCTTAGCCGGCGCCGGATTAGTTCTTAGGGGCGCGAATTTCGGCGCCGCGGCCGTTCGGCTGAAGCCGGCCTGGCTCTTCGGCGTCTGGCTGGTCGTGCAAATTTCCGCGATGGCCATTTCTAAGGATAACTGTTTTATGAAATCGGTTTTTAGCTGGCCGGCGACCTTAATAAACTTTTCCAGAAAAACTAAAATCTGCTCTACGGTTAAATCCTGCGCCAGACTATTAACTTTAAGCTCAACCGCCTCGCCCAGCTCTAAAGCTAACTTACTGACTAGGGCGGGGTTAATCTTAATCAGCATCAATTTCCGTAAAATTTCAATTGTATCCTGAACGAAAGTCTTAAGATCAACGCCTTCGTCCATCAGCTGATTAACTAATCTGATGCCGCCGGCCGCGTCTTTCTTTATAAGCAGTCCAAGTAAATTTAAAATTTCATTCAAAGCCGAACGCGGAATGACTAAGTCGGCCTCGGCCTGGCTGATTTCCTTGCCGCCTATAGCGATAATCTGCCCAAGCGTGCTTTCGGCGTCGCGCATATAGCCGTCGGCATAACGCGCAATGGCTTCTAAAATATTCTTTTCAATTTTAACTTTCTCGGCCTGGACTATGGAAGTCAATTTCTTTACCACGTCGTTAACGCTGATTCTCTTAAAATCAAAGCGCTGGCAGCGGGAAATTATGGTTAACGGCACTTTATGAACTTCTGTTGTGCAAAGGATAAAAACGATAAAGGCCGGCGGCTCCTCAATAATTTTAAGAAGGGCGTTAAAAGCCGCGGTCGAAAGCATGTGCACTTCATCAATGATAAAGACCTTGTATTTTGAGCTTACCGGCGTTACTCTGGCGCTGGCGATTATATTGTCTCGAACATTATCCACGCCGGTGTTTGAAGCCGCGTCAATTTCCACAATATCCAAAGCCCGGCCGGCCGTAATTTCCTTACAGCTAGAACAGTCATTGCAAGGCTCCGACGAATTGTCTTTGCGCTTCTGGCAATTAATGGCTTTAGCGACAACTCTGGCTAAAGTAGTTTTACCAACCGCGCGCGGACCACAGAATAAATAAGCATGAGCGATGCGGCCGGACTTAATTTCCTGCTCTAAAGTCGTTTTAATATGGTTTTGTCCGACCACTTCCTTAAAATTTTGCGGCCGATATTTTCTATATAAAGTTGACATAATTTATAATCAATGAACTTATATTATAAGCAAATCTAAATTATTATAGCAGATTATTTATTATAGCACAAAATAAAAATTTTCAATTTTCAATCTCCTGCCTGCCGGCAGGCAATTAAAAACTGAAAATTTAATATTAGCGAAATATATTATTATAATTTACCCGATTTTAATTAACTGATTAGCCGTTCTGGCGCACAATATTTTCCACCGCCGCCCATTTACTCTCGCCGTTTTTCGGCACTAAGATAACTATTTCATCGCCGGCCTCGCCTTTGTAATAAGTTACGCTGGCGGTTAATAGGCGCCATCTTTTGCCATCAGCCAAAGCCAAATATTCGCCCGTAGCCGTCCGTTCTAAAACTCCAACCACCCGCGCCCGCTCAATCGGCCCGATCTGCTTATAAACGAAAGTGCCGCTGGAAGTTATGGTAAGTTTTAAAATATCGCCTTCCACCAATTTTGACTTAGAAGCGTAGTTAGCCGGCACGCTATATTGCTTGCCGTCCGGTCCGATCATGTTCTCGCCGTCAAAAACGCCTTCAATAGTTCTCTGCTCGCCTAAACTCCCCTCGCCGGCCTCAAAACCCTCATCGCTTGATTGTCCGATGCTGATAGCCGCTTCATCTTCAACTTTTAATGAACCGGCCAATAATTCCAGCAAGCGTTCGCTATTTTCTTTAACATTATTTAACAATTTTTTTGCTAAAACGACTTTTGATTTAGCCAAAACGATAGTCTCGTCTTTTTTACTTGCTTTTTCATTATCGCCCGCTCCCAGATATTCCTTGGCTCCATCGGCCGGCGCCTGGCCGGAATCAACCGCTAAGCCCAAATCGTCTTGTAAATTTTTGTTTTGATTGGCCATATGTTTTTATTTTAATTAGTTAACGCTGACATTTTCTCCTCCAATCTTACCTAAAATCTTTAATTTTGTCCAGCTCTTTAAGCCATGCCGGCCCGCCGCATAATTTCAGCCTCTATCACCTGCCGGTCCTGACCGTATTTTAAGCGGCTCATGGATTTTATCTTAGTTATTGTCTCCTCCCGCTCAATTCCTGGTAGAGGCCAGATTGTCGACATGGAAAAGGGCCGAGAAGCCGTATTATTAATCAATAATTTCACGTAAGCGGTAAACTTCTCAATATTAATCAAATCATACTGATTAAAAACCGGCGCGAATTCCTTAGCCATGACCTCCGCGTCTTCGGAGCCGATCTTGAATAAGAGCCAAGTCCCGACATTGCCGAAAACCGCGTTTTTAATTGAAGTATCCTGATTTTTAACCAGCTGGCCCAAATATTGATGCGCGATGATCAGGTTCAAATTATACTTTCTGGCCTCGGACAGGATGGAGTTAACCGAATCGGTGGTAAAATTCTGAAACTCATCAATGTACAGATAAAAATCCTTTCTTTTTTCCTGAGGCAGGTCGGTGCGCGATAAAGCCGACATTAAAATTTTTCCCACTAAAATCATGCCCAGTAAATAAGCGTTCGTTTCGCCGATTAAACCTTTTGATAAATCCACCAGTAAAATTTTCTTACTATCCATTACGTCGCGTAAATTAAAGGAGCTTTTTTGCTGCCCGATAATCGGCCGCATGGTGTCGTTGGAAATGAATGATGTCAATTTAGAAGTAATATAGGGCACGACGTTAGCCAGAGCCGCTTCGCCGCCGGCCTTTTCCGCCTCTTTTTTCCAAAAATCCACGACTGTCGGATCGGAGCATCTCTCTAATTTCATTTTGCGGAAGGCCGGATCGGCCAGAACCTTCGGTATTTCCATTAAGGTAGAGCCGCTAGCCGGATCGCTCATGACTAAGAGCATGGCGTTTCTCATGTATTGCTCAAAAATCGGTCCGCCGGTCGCTTTTAAGTCGTAAAGCTTGTCAAAAATTTTTATCATTTCATTAATGACGAAGGTTTTCTGCTCCGGATAGCGCGGATCAAATTCCAAGAGATTTAAAGCCAGCGGCCGCTCCGTATCGGCCGGAGCGAATAAAATCACGTCTCCGGCGCGCTCCGGCGGAATGCGGGAAATAACGTCTTTAATCAAATCGCCGTGCGGATCAATCAAACAAACGCCCTCGCCGTTAGCTATATCCTGAATGGCCATGGAGGCTAGGAGAACCGATTTGCCCACGCCGGACTTACCGATGATATAAGTATGGCGGCGGCGATCTTCTCTTTTTATTTTGACTTCTTTAACGATCTCGCGGTAAACGTTTTTGCCTAAAATTATGCCTTCTGTCGGCAGATCCGAAGGCGCGGCCGCGTATTTAGCGAATAGCCATAAAATATTGGGCGTCTCGGTCTCCGGCAGAGGCGGATGATAGAGGCTGGCCAATTCTTCCGTATTTAAAAGGATGCTGATGGACGGTTTAAAGCGGCGGAAAATAAAATCCCTGATCAAGCGCTTCTGCACTAAACGATTGTAAAATACGGCTTTGTTGGCGAAGACGTTGCCATATTGATAATAATTATACTGGCTGAAAGCGCTGGTGATATTATTTAAATAGGATTGCGCGCGGGGCTTATCGCTGGCGTTAACGACAATTCTGATGTTCACATCCAAACCGGCTTTAGAGTTCTTTTCTTCAATTAATTTTAAAACTTCCTGTTCCATGGCGGTTAACCGATGCTCCTTCTCCTCTTTTAACTTATCTTCCGGCCGCGCCGGCTTAGCCGCGCTAACTAAATCACTGACGACATTTAAAGCTTTAGAAAAAAAGCCCAGACCTAAAGCTTCGGACAATTTTTTACCTTGATGAACCCCCGAAACCACCCGATTGGATTTATAATGCCAGCCGGGCAGCGCGCTTCTAACGATATATTGGATAGCTATGCTCTCATTATCTTTTAATTTTGATAGAACATTAACCAAGGATTCAAGCGGATCAGCCTCCATTTTGTTATAAGTTTTTAAAGGAAAAATAAAGCTTCTCTTGGTTTTTAAAAAACCGACTACAGTTTGGCTGCGCGGGCTGAAAATATTGTAATCCGTCACCTCTTCAAGCACAGCCTCCGGATAATAAGCCTGGATCTGCTGCTCTAAATAGCGCCCCATGTCTTTCGGCGCCACTACGTAAAAAGAAATGAATTTCTGGTTAGCCACGATTTCAAAGGAAAAATGATCGGTCCGGCCGATCAGCCAGGCGAATTTCTCTATGCCTCTTTGCGCCCTTAAGCCGCCGATGGCTTTAAAAATGGTTTCGCCGCGAGAAATTTGCTCGCGCAAATTTTGAATATAGTTAGGGCTGGCCGTTGATTCTTTCTCGTTCGGTTTTTCTTTAGGCACCCTTAAAAGATAAACTGTATGTTCATGATACTTTGAATTCAAAGCCCGGATTAAAATAATCTTGCGCGCCACATACAAAAAAATCGCGGCCGCCAAGGCGATAACTAAATAAACAAACCAACTATCAAGGTTGATTTGCAAACTAACGCCTGGGAAAAATTGCCCGCTTTGTTCGGCTAAACCGTAATCCATAAAATATTACTGGTTATTTGTCATTTTCATTTTTACTATCTCATCGGCCCTAATCTTGGCCTCCTGCTCTAAAAAATATTTATTGACGCCGGGTATAAGCTTAAGCCACTTTCTGATTAACTTAATAATAGCGCCGAGATTAATTTTAGCCTTGTTAAGCAATTTATTTATTTTAGCCGCGGTTTGCTCGCCGGCCGATTTAAATTTTTTCTGGCGCTCCGGAGTTAAGCTTAGGTAAATATCCTCCAGGCCGCTAGACAGGATGTTTTCAATTTGCTTCTGCTGTTTGGCTCCCGGCACCGAAACCGCCGCTACCGGGCCGATGGTGGCCGGCGCCATATTTTCCATTTGCGCCACTTCCTTAACCGCCCTTTCCCGAGCTTCAGCCATTTTTTTTATTCTTTCCCTCTCAACGCCAGGCCTAACCTTTTCCGGCGGCCTGTCTAAATGATCAAAATATTTTTCTATCGGTTTATCCGGCTTGATATCAGCCATAAAATAAATATAAGTACTTTTTGAAAAGTACTTATATTATAACATAATACGATAAATTATTAAAATAGGCTATGGCAATTGCGCCGATGCTCTTTATCGGTTATGGTCCCTGTCTCTATACTTCCGCCAGACCCAAAAACCAATCAAGAACAAAATAATAAAAAACAAAATATAAAGCAGCCAAACAAACGACCGGCTCTCTTTTGTTTGAGCCGCTTCAGCCGCGGTTGAATCGGCTTTTAAAGCATCCTCCGGAGGAAGATAATCATCCGGGGCCGGCGCGTCCGCCGGCTGATCGCCTAAAGCTAACTCCGAATCTTCTTCAATAATCTTTCTGATCGCTTGAGAAATCTTTTTCGACAATCCGACAATTTTCTCGGATAAACCGGCCTCGCCTGCGCCCTGGTTGTCTTCACTAAAAATTTTAACGCCCTGGACCTGCCCGTCTTGACTCTCGCCGGCAGGAGCCGAGCTGGTTGTGGTGACGACGATTTCTCTGCCAGTTTTCTCCGGCGAAGCGCCGTATAGGGCATGACTTCAATTAACATCTGACCGGTTCTGAAATGGCAATGCATGTCGTCAAACCGGCGCAGCGTGATTCTGTTTGGTTCTGTTTTCATGTTTAGTTTCCGTTTCTGTTTGTTGGTTTACCTAAATTACTATTCTCCTTTAAGTTGTTTAAAGGTCAATTCGCAAGAACAAATTATCATAAACCAGGTTATTTTACAAGCTTATGGTATTTTATCTCAAAATCCTCTTTATCTCGGCGACGGTTTCCACTTTAACCAACTCCTGCCTTAAAGCGCTGGCGCTTGCTAAACCGCTCGTATAACAGCAGAGATGTTTGCGCATTTCCACTATTCCGGACTTGCCCTTTAATTTTTCCGCGAGCTTAGCGTGTTTAAGCATTACTTTAAAAACAAATTTCTTATTTATTAGTTGTGAGCTATGAGTTGCGAGTTGCGAGAATATCCACGGCCGGCCTAAAGCGCCCTGGCCGATGCCGAGGCCGTCCGCACCGGTCTTTTTTAAAAATTCGCGCGCATCGGCCGGCGTTTTCACTCCGCCGTTAGCCAGTAAAACGCCTTTCACGAACGGCCGCGTCTGCTTAATCATTTTCCAGTCCACTGTCCCGCTATTCCCTCGCGCGGCCGAACGGCCATGAATCATGACCGCCTTAATATCTAAATCAGCCAAGTGTTTTAAAAAATCCAACGCCGTAACTTTGCCGACTCGGGATCTAATTTTTATGGATACGGGCAACTTAGTATTAGCCAAAGTCGCTATAATTATTTCCCGCGCCAGCCGCCAATTATTCATTAGCGCCGCACCCGCGCCCTGGCGCGCGACTTTTTTCACCGGACAGCCGAAATTTATGTCAATGCCGTCCGGCCTGATCTTCTTTTCCACGATTCTGGCCGCAACCGCAAAATGCTCCGGCTTAGAGCCGAATAATTGAACCACAAAGGGGCGTTCTTTTTTGGCAAATTTCATCAAGGCCAGAGTTTTTTTAGAGTTATAAACCAGGGCCGTCGCGCTGATCATCTCGCTATAGACCACGTCCGCGCCGTAGCTTTTGCAGATTTGCCGAAAAGCGCTGTCTGCCACTCCGGCCATGGGCGCTAAAGCGAAAATCGCTTGTCCGCCTCGGGCGGAATCTTTCAATTTTCGCCAAAAATTTTTCATATTTTATGATATTTTATAATCGTCATGCTGAACTTGATTCAGCATCTGTAATTTTATAATATAAATCCCTCCATCCGGGGTTGCTTCTCTCAATTAAATCAATCTTCCATTTTCTCCTCCAATTTTTTAATTGCTTTTCTCGGCTAATAGCTTCCGCTATACCGCCGAACACTTCATAATATACCAAACTATGCAAATTATATTTTGCAGTAAATCCGAATATAAGATTATTCCTGTGCTGGTGAATTCTATTCTCTAAATTTGAAGTCACTCCAATATACAAAACCCCGTTTGGCTTATTTGCCATAATATAAATATAACCAACTTTATCCTGCATAAAAATAGATTCCGGCTCGGAGGCCGGAATGACGATAAAGGAATGTCATACTAAACTTGATTCAGTATCTTGCTTACTTTTTACTTATTCTTTGGCCATCCTTAGTATCTTCGACTATGTAACCTAACTTTTCTATTTCATCGCGCAAACGATCCGATTCTTTAAAATCTTTATTTTCGCGTACTTCTAGCCTCTTCTCCAGTAAAGGTTCAATTTTTTTTATTTCATCCAGGTCAATTTCGGCCGTCATGCCGGTTCCTAAACCTAACCCTAAAACATCATTAAATTTTGACATGGTCTGAAATATGGTGGATTTTTCTAAATTTGAACTCAGTAATTCATTCACTATCATTAAAGTACGTGGCGTGTCCAAATCATCGTTGATGGCCTCGGTAAATTTATAATTAAAGTTATCATCAATGAAACCCGAGTCTACCCAGTTCCGAACCAAACCTTGTTTATTAAATAAAACGGGTATCAAACGTCTAAATTTTTCTAATAAATTTTTTAATCCCTTTTCCGCGTTCTTCATCGCCTCTTCGCTATACTCCATGGGTTTTCGGTAATGCGTTTGCAGGCAGGCGAACCTGAAAACCAGCGGGTCAATCCCCTTTTTTACCAAAGCATTGGCCAGCGTTAAAAAATTAGCTTCGCTCTTGGCCATTTTTTTCCCGCCGGCGATATTTAAAAACGCGCCATGAAGCCAGAAATTAAAAAACTTCTTGCCGGTCGCCGCCTCGCTTTGCGCGATTTCATTAGTATGATGAACGTTAATATGATCAATGCCGCCGCAATGGATGTCCAGCTGATCGCCCAATTCCGCCATGCTCATGGCCGAACACTCAATATGCCAGCCGGGAAAACCAATCTTCCAATCCGCGCCATATTCTTTTGGATTCCATTCTTGCTGGCGCTTCACGCCCTGGGGCGAAAATTTCCAGAGCGCGAAATCAGTCGGATTGCGCTTCTCTTCATTTTTTTCCACGCGCGCGCCCTCCTTTAAATCTTCAAGCTTTAAATGCGATAATTTATTGTAATCTTTAAATTTTGAAGTATCATAATAAATGCCGTCCGAAGTCTCATAAGTAAATCCTTTATTCTCCAGCTTTTTTATCAACTCAATCTGCTCTTTGATCGTCTTGGTCGCCTTAATCCAGGTATCCGGCTCAATAATATTTAATTTGTTCAGATCATCCTTAAACGCCTTTAAATAAAATTCCGCGATGTCCCGCGCGCTTTTTCCCTCTCTCTCCGCGCCTTTTTCCAGCTTGTCCTCGCCCATGTCCCGGTCACCAACCAGATGACCGACATCGGTAATGTTCATAACATGCTTAACCTTATAGCCATTGTAAACCAAAGTGCGCTTCAAGATATCTTCAAAAACATAAGTGCGCAGGTTACCGATATGCGCGTAATTATAAACCGTCGGTCCGCAGGTATATAAACCGACCTGGCCCTTTTTAATCGGCTTGAATTCCTCTTTGCGCCCAGTCAGAGTATTGTGGAGATGTAATTTATTCATAAATAAATCATAGCTGAAAAAACGGCTTAAATCAAGAACAAAAACAGGCGGCCTTAAGGGTCCGCCTGTTTTTATGAAATTTTCTTGCTAACTTATCTGCCGCCGGTCGCTATAACGAAACTAAAACTGTCGGTCGGATCGCCGCTGATTAAAGCGCTGATTCGGGAAGACCTGCCTTGAGCCGTAAAATCGCTAAAGTAAATATTGACGTTTTGATCCGCGATTAGATTGCTCGTCTTAACATGAACATCAAAAACGACTTCTTCGCCCGGCTTAATCACCTGGCCGCCCAAACTAACCTTATTGGCGCCGGAGACCGGCCGGCTGACTGAACCGGCGCTTCTGCCTGAACCGCGATTGACTATTCTTAAATTGCTATAGCCTAAACTATAAGTTAATTCCTGATCGGCCGCGTTAATGATAATTGAAGTCAAGCTTAAATCTTCGGCGCCGGTATTTTTAACCCTGAAGCCGGCAATAACATTATCATCCACGCCCTGCGTAACGAAACCATCGGCCACCCGGCTGATTTCCGCGCTAACCTGCCCGAAGCTGACCAGATGGCTATTAACATTCAAATTATTAACCGACGCCGGTATTAATGAGCTGGGATTAACGGCCGATAAACTGCTAATGGATAACTGAACCGCTGAAGCCTTGAGGTCTTTATCTATATCCGCATAAACCCTGATTTCGGCTCTGGCGCCTGATCTTAAAGTGTAGTTAAAGCTGCCTACGGCTAAATCGCCGCTATAAGGATTTTTAATTAGCTTAACTAAGCTGGAGCCGATGTAGAAGCGTAAATTACTGAAGCCGTTGTCGAAGGAAATGATGCCTGAACTGTCTTGGCCTTGAGAAAAAGTCAAATCAGTAATCTTAGTATCGCTGCCGGCCGCGCCTTCGATAATAAAGCTGGCGATCTTAACATTCTTTTGGCCCTTAATATATAACTTATCGGTAAATTCATTATTCGGATAAAGATAAATGCTGGACTTATTGACAATCAGCCTGGCGCCGCCGCTATTGGCCGCATCCAAAAAGGCCAGGCCGCTGGATGAGCGATAGCTCAAAGTATTAAGAACTACTTTATAATAACCGCCGTTAGGCGCGCTATCGGGTATTTCAGTAATTAAAGCGATTCTTAAATTCTGTTTAGCCGTTAGAGCCAAACTGCTTAAATCAACATTAACCGCTCCGTTATTGAATCTAGCGCCGTTGAAATAACCGTAGACCTTGCCGCTATTGTAATCAACTAAATAAACCGTCTCGGTTAAGCCGGGCATGGTGCCGCTTTTCTCTAAGCTGAAATTCAAACGATTTAAGCTTATGGCTTGATTATTATTTCTGATTTCAAAACTGCCGATAATTACTCCTCTTTGTTCGGTAAAAATCTTGCTGCTGGGCGTTAATTCTTTGGCGATCACGCCTAAGCTCTCCCGCTTAATGGTAATAGACTCATTAATATTGCTGATGCTTACCGGCAAATTGAAATTTCCTTGCGAGCTAAGAACTTTAATTCTATCAAGCTGAAAATTAACTGTGCTGTCTTCGCCGCCGGCCACATTAGCCAAGATGGTAAAAACTTCGCTGCTGCCTTTTCTAATTTTATAATCATCCAGCTTAAATAATAGCTCTCTGTCGCTAGACAGCTGCGAAAGAGTGGCGATTACCTGGCCTGATTTATTTTTCAAACGAAAATTATCTAAACTGGCCGCTCCGGCGCTGCCGTCATTGGCAAATTTTAATTCTTTAATAAAAACATCATTCTTGCCGGAGACTTCGGCTAAAGTAAACTTGCCGATAATTTTATCCGTGGAGCCGATGATCGCCTGATTATCATCAATAGCCAAAGTCTGTTCGCTCGCTACGACTTTCTCTAAAAGGCCGCTCGAGGAAGTCAATTTAAACGTCTCTCCGTCTAGAGGAAAAGCGCCTATAGCTCTAGCGCCGCTTATATTAGACGCCTGATTGATGGCGATCTCTAAAGTATGATTAAGAATATCGGCCGAACTGTCATACAAGTTTACATAAACTTTTATCTGGCTGGATTCGCCTTGGCGAACAACTATCGGCTGGCCGTTAAAATTAAAAACTGCCTGGCGATTGTTCGGCAAAGAATAAATCGGATATTCTATATCATTGCCATCGGTTAAATAAATCTTTTCAATAAGCTCCTGGTTGAAAACGCCTTTTAAATCTAAAACTAACCGGCTAATCTGAACCGGCTGATTTAAAGCTTGCAAATTGAAAACCGCCATTAAATTGCCTTGCGTGCCAGCGACTAAGTAGCCGGCCGGCGCTTTAGCTAAATCCACGACCGCTGATACCTGGCTATTATAATTTCCCGTTATACCGCTATCTTTAAAATCGGCCGATTTATAGGCGTCTAGATCTATTTGAGAAATAGTGACGATATCCGACCATTGAAAGCCTGACTCAAGAAACTGCTGTTCTGATTCTATCAAAAATTTCTGGCCCTGGCTGATAAAATAAACCTGATTGGAATCATGGGTTTTCACTAAGAAGACTTCCGGCCATTTATCTAGTTCCGTCTGGCTGATAATTTTTATATCCGACCAGCTATTGCCATAAGACAAAAAGGCAGCCTCTGAGATATAAGCCTTCCTAAAGCCGTGGCTGTAGTCTAAATAATAAACCGCCGGGCTGGATGAAACTTTAACCTGTCTTACCTTCGACTCCTGGCCAGAAGCGGCCGAAGCTTCACCGACCATTAAAAACAGGCCCAAGCTCGCTATAGCTAATACAAGCGCTAAATTTTTAAATAAATTTCGTTTAAGTATATTCATATTTTTATTATTTTAACTAATTTTAGCTAATTTAAACAATATTTATATAAAAAATATTTAATATATTAATATAGCATATATATATAATAATGTCAAGAAAAAGCCTAAAATAAAGCCCCCTGTTTCCATGGGGGCTTTATTGATAAGTTTGAACTAAATCTATTAAATTTTTGAACGAGGACTGTTTGAGGCCGCCGCAGGCGGGCGAGTTCCGCAGGAAAAAATTTAATAGATTTAGTTCAAACTTCCTTGTAGTATAATTGAAAAACTAACTCAGTCCGACTTCATTAATCACAATCAATTTCTTACCCTCTAAAATGCTGTAAAGGAAAATATCGGTAATGTCGCGGCGGTACTTAAACTCTTGCGGAGTAAAAACCGTAAAATTAATTTCCTTGCCCAACTCAACTTCAAGCTCTCTAATTAATTTCACCAGCTTTACCTTATTAACCTTGCCGGCCAACAAAATATCAATTAAAGAATTCTGGTTATTGACAAAAACGCCGGTTAAGACCAATAACTTAATTTTGCCGATAGCCTGCAGTTTGCGCACAAAATCTTTTTCGTATAGAATTTGCGCCTTAACTATCAAAGCCTTAATCTCATCAAACAAAACAAAATTAGGATTAGCGCGATAATATTTTTTTTCCTGGCCAGCCGCCGATCCCGTTTTATCGTCAGGCGTGTCCGCTTTAGCGTCCGAAGTTAAGATGCCGAAATTTTCCAAATTTTCCAGCTCCCGCCTAACCGAATTCAACTGCAGTTTTAAGTCGCGCGATAATTGCCGAATATAATATTTTCCCGCGGGATGGATCAAGAAGAGTTTTAAAATTTTCACCCGGGCTTTTGAACCAAATAATTTTTCTAGCATGGCTTTTATTTAGACCGCTTAACTTATTTATTCATTTATTGTATAATAAATATACCATTTAGTCAAAAAACATATTTATCAAGAGACTAGACCAATTAATTTGATTATGAACTATAAAATCGCCCAATTTATCCTCACTCCGCCCCAGCGCAGCCGATCAACGCTGGAGATTTATGTTGCTCAGCCTGATGCCAATAAAGAAGCTTTGGCCGGAAAATTATTCGCTTTAATTGAAATTGACTCCAATAAGGTAGCCGGCCTTAAAATCATTAACTTTTTAATCAGCAGTTTAAACTACGATTATTACCAAAACGAGAAGATGATTTTAAGGGAAAGGGTGAGCACAATAAAAATTGAACATATTTTCGAGTCTGCCCTGGCTAAAACCAATAAAAAGCTGGCCGAATTTCTGCAAGCCGAAAAAATTAAACTTGACCCCGAAGCGTTGAACATTACTATCGGCGTAGTCTACGACGACAGCCTGCATTTTGCCAATCTGGGGAAAAATAAAGCTCTGCTAATCTATAAAGGCCAGCCCGGAGAAACGGCCAAATATAAATTAGCCGACATCACCGAGCAAACCGGCGCGGCGGAAAACAAAAAACGTGCCCAGCCGATAAAGCTGTTTTCCAATATCATCAGCGGTTCCCTGCCCCGCGGCGGCTATTTTATATTCGCCAGCGAAACTTTCGGAGAATACCTATCGGCCAAGCAAATTATGAGCATTGTTACAACCCTGCCCCCGGCCGGCGCGGCGGAACAGATTAAAAATACGCTTAGCCAGATTAACGCTTATGTGCCTTTCTTAGGCATAATTATAAAAAATACGACCGGCTTAGCCGCGGAAGAAATTAAAATTAAAGAGCCGGTTACTTCAACTAAAGCCTCTATCGCCAACTTAATCGTTACCGAAGAAGAAACCGAGAAGTTATTAACGCCATCGGGCCTGGTTAATGCTAAGAAATGGTCTTCATTATTTAATAATCTGATCGGCCGCTTTAGCCGCAATCAGCCCAAACCGACTAACCGCCCGGCCCTTTTATTAAAAGATAAAATATTTATTAAGAGAAAAGCTGAATGGCTGTCGTTTAATAGAATATTCAAGGCTCTAAAAAAAATCGGCACTTATCTAATCGGCTTGCTGATTTATATTTTTAAAATTATTACCGACAAAAAAGCCCTGGCTGATTTTTTTAGCAACCTTATCGCTAAAGCAAAAAATTTCTGGCTAAGCTTTAGAACCGCCATCCTTAGAATGTTCTTTTGGTATAAAAACCTTAACCGAATCAATAAAATCCTTTTTTCCGTCTTCCTAGTTTGCTTATTAATTTTCTCGCTTAATCTCGGCTGGCAAAATATAAAGAAAAGCAACACGGAAAGACAGGTGGCCATCGCCAATCTAATAACTACGATTGAACAAAAACAAAATCAAATCGACGCTAGCCTTTTATATAATAATGAAGTCGGCGCTAAAAAATTGCTTGAAGAAGCTAAAGAGCTTTTAGCTAAATTGCCCCAAGACAACCAGGAGCAAAAAGATCAATCTCAGCGGCTTACGGCTAAGTATCAGGTACAAATTGAAAAAATCAGCCATGTTATTCGCGTTACGCCAGTTGAGTTAGCTAACCTAACCAATCTTAATTCTACTGCCGCACCGACGAATATAATTATAAGCAAGAATGAAATTTACGCCGCCGATGCCGCCAGCCAGACTGTTTATAATGTCGACATAGCTAACGAATTAACGACCGCTATAAACTTAAATGATGCCACTATCAATAAATTAGCCTTTCCCAATCTTGATAAGAACGGCAATATCTATTACCTGGGCTTAAACCAAGCGTTCGTTTTAGATATCAAGCTGAAAAAAATTTCCGATTTAAAAGTTAACCACTTTAGCGATTTAGAGAAAATAATCGACTTCAAACAATACAACAACAGATTCTATCTATTGGATTCCGCCCAAGGACAAATCTATCGCCTAAGCAAGAGCGGCGATCAGCTAGTTAACCCGACTCCTTGGCTGAATGCCGGTGAAGATTTAACTAAAGCGGCCGGCATTGATATTGACGGCGATATCTATATCTTAAAAAATAATGGGGAGATCGCTAAGTATAGTAAGGGCGCAAAGCAAGATTTTACCGTCGCCGCCATCGAGCCGCCGCTTAATCAAGCCGCTAAAATTATAGTTTCTCCGGAAGGAGACTATCTCTACGTCCTTGACCCGGCCGGCAAAAGATTGATTGTTTTTGATAAGACCGGCCGATTCATTAGCCAATACGTAAGCGATCAATTTAACGACCTAAAGGATTTTCAAATAGACGAAACCCATAAAAAAATATATTTCTTAAATAGCAGTAAAGTCTATTCTATTGATATGAGCCATGCAAGCGAATAAATCTTATTAAAAAAACGCGCCGTTTATTAGACGGCGCGTTTTTTATTTTCTTGATAAGCTTATTTCAAAGTAACTTTGGCTCCGGCCTCTTCTAAAGCCTTCTTCATGGCCTCGGCATCTTCTTTCTTAACGCCTTCCTTTAACATCTTAGGAGCGGCATCAACTAAATCCTTAGCGTCCTTCAAGCCCATCTCGGTTAAAGCGCGGACCGCTTTAATAACCGCGATTTTATTTGAACCGGCTTCGGTCAGTTCAACGTTGAAGCTGGTTTTCTCTTCAGCCTCGGCGGCTGGAGCGGCCGGACCGGCCATCATCATAGCCGGAGCGGAAGCGGAAACGCCAAACTTCTTCTCCAAAATCTTAACTAACTCGGCTAAATCCAAAACTGACATCTTTTCGACAGTCTCAATTAAAGTTTTAAATTTTTCCGGAACTTCGACTTTTTCTTCCTGGCCGGCCGTGGTTTCCGCGGCAGCGGCTGGTTTTGTTTCTTCTGGCATAAGTTTGAAATTATTAATTAATTATTTTATTAAGCTTGCTTCTTATCTTTGATAGCGTTTAAGGCGTAAACTAAATTTCTCAAATTGCCGGCCAAAACGTTAACTAAGCCGGAAACCGGCGCATTCAGGGAGCCGACAATCTTAGCGTATAATTCTTGCTTAGACGGCAGGGTTGATAGACTGGCGACTTGAGTCGCATCAAGGTACTTACCTTCTAAGACGCCGCCAATAAACTCAATCTTGCCTTCCTTGTCTTTTTCTTTCTTAAATTGGCCGACTATCTTAGCCGGCGAAACTTCGTCGTCATAGCCGAAAACCGCCGCCACCTGGCCGATAAATCCTTTAATATCCAAGCCGGCAATAGCCTTATCTTTTAAGGCCAAATTGAATAAAGTCTTCTTGGCTACATAGTATTCATTATCCTCTTTATATAATCTTGACCGCAGATCTTCATTATCTTTAACGGTCAGGCCTTTGTAGCTTGTAAAAATGATTGATTTGGCTCTAGTAACTTTATCAATTAACTCCTCTAAAATAGCCTTTTTTTGCTCTTTAGTTTTCGGCATAAATTTAATCTATTTATATAAATAAAAAATCTGCATAAAACGCAGACCTTAGAATGGCTAAAATTAGCTTCGTCTCGGCAGGTTTTACGCCCCAAAAGGCGACCTGCTGTCTGCGACTATTTAATTAATTTTAATATTATCATACCTTGCCGAAATGTCAAGCGCTTAACCCTTCCGGCCTATCTTTCCTTGCTAAATAAGTATTTTTGCCAAACAAACATGATCGAGAATACCGCCAACAAAATTATGGCGTCTGTAAAATCAAGAAAGCCCCTGATCAAGTAAATAAACAGGCCTAAAACTACCGGCGCGGCAAAAACAATCATATCCGACCATAATTTATGAAAAACATTAAGATAGAGCACAATCGCCTCGCTATCGTGCTTTTTTTCTCTCCTTAATTTCTCGTCTGGCTATTTTCAGCTTAATTAAAAAAATAATGCCGAAAAATGCCAGAGGCACCATTGATTGCAAAAACAGGGAAAAGGCCGAAAAATGATTGGCGACGATAAAGTAAAGGATGCAGAAAATAATTAAGCCGACCAGAAATAAAAGATTCAAAAAATCTATAATTAGTTCTTTGGCTGTCATAAAATTATTTTAAATATTTATACTTGTTAAGATTATGTTCTTCCAGGGTCTTACTGTAAATTGTCTGGCCGGTAGCCGGATCGCTTAAAAAGTAGTTGAAATTTGTCGGCTCCGGATAAATCGCGGCCTTAATCGCGTTCAGGCCCGGATTAGCGATCGGCCCCGGCGGCAGGCCGCGGTATTTATAAGTATTGTAGGGCGAATCTATTTTTGTGTCTTCAATACTATACTGCGCTTTATTAACGCCTAAGATATAAGCTAGAGTAGCGCAAGACTCTAGGCCTTGGCCATTATTAATTCTCTGCCAAAAAATTCCGGAAACAATCTTCATGTCATCAGTCGACCTGACTTCTTTCTCGATTATTGAAGCCATAGTAACTATTTCAAAAATCGTCTTCTTCTGCCGCTTAATTTCCGCTCTTAGCTCCGGCGTTAATCTTTTGTCAAAATTAGTTAGCATCTTAAGAATAACCTGATCAACGGCCGTGTCCACAAATATCCGATAAGTATCGGGAAAAAGATAACCTTCTAAATTTGCTCCCTTAGGCGCGTCGCTTAAAAAATCCGGTTTAGAAAAATTAAATTTCCAAGCGCTAAGCGGAGCTTTGGCCAAACTTAAAAAGCCATCAGCCCCGCCGACATCATTGTCTTTCAAATACGAACCGATGTCTTTAAGATTCCAGCCTTCAATAATACGAATTTGCTTCTCCTGATTTACGGCCTGGCCTTGGCTTAAAATTTTTATTATCTCCTTGGCGGTAAGAGCGGGACTAATTGAATATTCTCCGGCCTTAAGATCAAGCTCGCCGCGCCAAACTTTATATTCAAAATAAAATGGCGATTTTATTAAACCGGCTTTTTTTAAATTGCCGATAATCTCTTTAACAGTCTCTCCCTTGCTTACCAAAAAAATCTGCTCTTGACCCTTCGAGTCAGCCGGCGAGTTTAAACTCTGCCAATAAAAACTTCCGGCCAAAAAAATTATAATGAGAATTATTATTTTTTTAATCATAAGAAACTATAAAAATTAACTGAACTAAATATTTATACACCTCTTATTTTCTGCTTAGCTTTTTTAAGCAAAGCGGCTCTAGCGATTAAATCTGAGCTGGCGCGGATTTTTTTGCCCAAGCCATCAACCATTTTAATTTTTAGCTTTTGGCAAATATCATATTCGGGTACGTCGCCGAAACTCTTCCGGTCGCCGCCGTTGGCAAAAATATCCGGCTTAACCTTAGCTAACGATTTAATCACGGGTACGGCTCCGCTAGGCAGCTTATAATTATCAATCGACAAAAAGACTTCATCAACATCTCTTAAAGCTTTAATAATTTTAACCCTATCTTTTTCAGACATAAAAGAAACGCTGCCCTTAAGCTTAACCTGCCGGTCATTATTAACTATCACTACAAGTTTATCACCTAGTTTTTTTGCTTGGCTAATCATCTCAAGATGACCGACATGCAAAGGATTGAAATAGCCGCTTACGGCTACGGTAATTTTCTTTTTCATAAAATATTTTAATCGCTTTAAAATTATATAGTAATTTTATCAAACCGGGAGAATTCAGGCAAACGAATTAATTATTAATGAATTAATTTTATCTGCTCGCCGGACATATCACTATCCTCTTGCATTTTATCTAATTCTATGCTATAATTAAGTTATAGTCAAAAATAGATTGACAGAAAACAAAAATAAAGATAAAAATAAAAATGATTCAAAGAATAAACGGGCAGCTATGCTTTAGTTATGGCAGCCCTAAAAAAGAATACCGAAAGCTAATTAAGGCGAATTTCAAGCTATCTCTGTTGGGTTTACTGATAGGGATTTTTTTATTGCCTCAAACCGCCTATCTATCCGCCATCACGCCGGAGAAGTTAATTGAAATGACTAATCAGGACCGAGCGGCCGTCGGCCTGAACGCTTTAACCGCTAATCAGTTATTAACTCAAGCGGCTACCATAAAGGGCCAGGCAATTATTTCTACCGATACCTTTAAGCATACCATAGACGACAGGAAATTTTCCTCCTGGATTCGCGACACTGGCTACAATTACTCCTATGTGGGCGAGAACCTGGCTATTGATTTTGTTACCAGCGAAGGCATAATGGAGGCCTGGGAAAATTCACCCTTGCATAAAAAGAATCTTTTAAATCCCTATTATCAGGAAATCGGCATTGCCGCTTTGTCCGGAAAATTCCAGGGCCAGAGCACGACCATAGTCGTGCAGATCTTCGGCGCTCCGGCCAGCGGCTCAATTCAGCCGCAGATAGAAAATTCCGGCTTAAGTTATTTGAATTCAGCCCCGGCGGAGGCGAGCTTAGCTGATTGGCAATTCAACCGCCAAGCGGAAAATCTATTGACTCACGCCACAATCAATCAGCCATCGTTGCCGCTTTATTCTAATAAACTAATTTTGCCGGCGTATAATTATGAAATTACCGAGCCGAACACATTTATTGTACAATCAAATTCTTTAGTTAACTTAAATAATTTTCTGATGATTTTTAGTTCCATAACTTTAGTTTATCTTTTAATCTTCTTATACTATTATTACTTCTTGAAAATCAACCGGCTGATTTCGGCGCAGTCATAAATCTGGCCTGATTAGTCTGGATAATAAAGTTTAAAAATATATGTATCAGATTTTACTCACCTCCTTCGCGGCCGGCGGCTTAACCCAGCTATCCAAACTCTTGATAAAATCCAACCGGATAAAAATCGGCTGGCGCTCAATTTTTTCTTACGCCGGCATGCCGTCGAGCCACGCCGCCTTCGTCGTCTCTCTAGCTACCATCATCGGCCTGACTCAAAGCTTCACTTCCCCCCTCTTCGCCGTCTGCTGCATCTTCGGCCTCTTAGTTATCCGGGACGCTCTGGGCATCAGGCGCTATATCGGCCAGCATGGTAAAATAATCAATGTCTTAATCGAAGATCTAAAGGAAGATAAAATGCTGGATGAGCCTTATCCGGAGCTGCTGGAAAAGATCGGCCACACGCCGGCGCAGATAATCGCCGGATCGCTAATCGGCATCTTTGTCGGTTGCGTTAGCTATTACATCTTCTAACAGCGCTAAATTTTAAAAAACCGCTTTGTATTACGCAGGGCGGTTTTTTATTAAAGCGCGAAACTAGATCATTTCACTTTAATCAATGGCAATATTTTATTTTTTATCAACAATATTTCTTAAACAATATTGATTTAATTTTTTGTTCTTCACGGCCTGGCATAACGCTCTGTCGTATTTCGCGTAAGCCGCTTGATAATTAAAGATGTCCTGGCAGATCGTTAGCGCACCTAAATCCGCCAAATCGGCACAATCGCTTTTTTCGTTATAAACATCAAAAACTCCTCGCAAACAATCATAATAATTATCGCCTTCCCCCAACGGCTCGCACTGATTAACTTCCTGCTTAGCCGCTTTTCTCAAAACATTATTAATACATTCTTTATATTTAGTTTTATCTAAATGTTCTAAATCATGGCATAAATGACGGTAATTTTCTTGCTTTTTGCTCTTTAATCCGCCGCTTAAACTAGTATCTGGCTGTTTAACAGATTTATCTCCGGCTATCTTAGCCAGAAAAAAAACTAATACAGCCGAAATAAAAAATATAATAACGGCTGAAATGATAATTATAATTCTTTTATTAGACATACTTAATTAAACATTATTTCCAGCATCGATAATAAGCCGTGGAATGATTAGTAGTTATAATCCAATGTCTTGTATTGTTCTGGCTCTGGTTTAATCTGCACGCATTTACGGAATACGCCGGCTCGTACCATTTTTTATCAGAACAGCTACTGCATGAATTATTGTTTGCATCATGCACATAACCTCTCCAACATTCTAAATTTGAAGTTGGTGGGATCCATGGCGAAACACAGGTGTCTCCAGTCTTACAGCCCCAATATCCTGTTTTACTCATCATCGAATCCCACGACACATTTAAAGATTCAACCTCCTTATAACCATCTGGTATCTCTGCCAGGCCTCCACCACAACAGCCACAACCATCCTGATGGCATGCTATTAAATCGCAACAAGCATAGCCGCCATCATCAGTTAAGCTTTTAGATGTAGATTCACAACCGGTGGCAGTATTATTAATAATGGTCGGCTGCGCAATACAGCTATCCCAACCCTTACACTCCTCTTCACCCTTATCTTTACACTTAGCTGTTCCACTAATATTTAATATTCCACAATACGAAGGTAACCCCTCAACTTTGTCATCGCAAATCATAGGAGCTTCATTTTTATCACATACTTCCGATCCATTCCTTATGCCGTCGCCGCAAAAATCAGCTACGCACTCCTTCGAGTTAGAATCGTAATGATAATTACTAGCACATTTATAGCGACAACTGGTCGCGCTTGGCTCCGTATTATATTCGGTAGTATTATCATTAAGGGGCAACCAAACATTGCCGCTACTACTCCAGGTCTGGGTATAATGATCAACCGTGTTCCAGGCCGTCCCCAGAGCCGGTTTAGCCGCACAAGGGAAATTTTTGGTATTGGCAACGCATCCTGAACCGTCCCAAGTATAATTAGTTGGGCAGCTATAGCAAGTTTTACCGCTATCACAACAAATACCGCTACCAAGCACCGAATTAGCCGGCGCGCTAACACGACAATTGGGTTGATTAGTAGCGCCGGCATTGCAACTGTCACAACATTTACTGCCCGGAATGCTACGACTAGTACCGCAATTACTGGTTTGAGTAATTGACGCGCCCGAGCAAATTGTGGTTGGATCAACCTCTGGCGTCCAGCTGGTAACAACGCAACAGCCGCCGTCGGTTTTCGTGCCATGAATCGTGGCACAGCCGTTGTCGCAAGTCTTACCCAAACAAATCTTGTCCGGGGTGCAATCAAGGTTGATAATGGCTTTTGTGCCAACATTATTTATTCCAGAATTGCGATTATAGGTGTTAACTACGCGGCCGCAATTACTGGTAGCAGTAATCGGCGTGCCAGCGCAAACTTTAGCCGGATCATATTTTAACGTCCAAGTTGTATCCTGGCAGGTTACGGCCTGGCTGACGGCCGAACCGGCGCAGGCGCCCTGGGCTAAAGTCGTTAGGTAGCCGGATTCTATCACGGCGCAAAGATTATAAGAACTTTTATCTCTCGCGGTATAAACATAAGCGAAGCTGCAGGAAGGCAAATTAAGCTGGCCATCACCGTCGCTATCGGCGCCGGCGAATTTTTTAGTGGCGGGATTCCAACAGGTTGTTTTATCATAGTTATCGCATAAACCCAGCCGATTTAGCGGATCTACTGGCAAAGTACTCTTTAAATCACCGGCCAGGGTGTTTTTCCAGCTCGGCCAAACCGACAGAGAAATATTAGCCAGATATGATCCGGAGGCCAATTGCGGATAATAGCCGTTTTGAGTTTTAAAATTATTTAAAATAAATTTAATCTCAGCCAAATCCGACAGGCGCTTGGTATCCCGCACTATCTTGGCCTTTTGGCTATCGCAATATTCTTTGGCCAAGCAATCGCTGTCAATCAGACAACTACCATTTAAATATTTATCCGGCTGAACGCAGCTACCGGCCGTTGCAATATTGGTATTAAACTTCCAATGGGATAAAATTTGCCCAAAAATATCAACCGTAGAGCTTTCCGCTTGCTGATTATATGAGATAATGTAAATATTAGTATAAAAATCCGCGCCGCTGATATTGGCCGCATTAACATAAACCGTACGGCCATCGCGCACGGCTTCATAGCCGTCAACGGTTAGAGTCTGGGGCGAACCCTTAACCTTAATATTCTCCTGATACCACTTAAGAGGCGATAAATAATTAGGGTTAGGCATAACTCGGAAAGCAATCGCGTCCGGCGAGGTCGCGGCTTTTAATGGGCCACCCGAAAATAATAAAACCAGAGCTAAAATAAATATCAGCTTAAATAATAATTTTTTTGCTAGCAGATTTTTTACAAACATAATGATATTATAACATATCGCGTCGTTAAAAAATATCACTGGCCTGCGTTAATATCCTTATGACTTTATTATTGGCAAGAAGGCGTAAAAATAAAGTCAACTCCCTCGGCGCATTTAATTAGATACCCTTCAAAAGGCAATATTTTAAAATTCTGTTTTATGCCGTTAATACCGTGATTCTCCGCATCCGACCAATAAACGGTCGGATCGATTCCGTTGCTATAAGTTATTATCGCCACGCATCTATTATCTACAGCGGATATTTCTCTAAGAAGTTTCGCCGCCGTGTACTTTTCCGCGCAATAAGGCATGCCAAAAGATGAGAGTGTTCTACCGGCGCCAATCTTAATGCTAAACGGTAAAACTGTATTAAACTCGGTTCCACTAATTTTAAAAGAATAATTAGCCGGAACAGATATTCTAAATACATCGTCTGATCTAATTATAGCGTCTCCGCCCGACCAGCCATTTAAATAAATCTTTTCCACTCCAAACTGCTGTGTTTGTTTATCCCACATTCTTATTTTTGTGCCAGAAGGAGGGTTAGCAAAAACTTCGCTTATCGTTTTTGAACCTATATTAACCGGAAAGGTTAACTGATAGGAACGCTGAGGTAATAAATTAAAAGTCTGAAGCGCGGTGTTATAAAATTCTTCCGTGCATGATCCAAATATGCAACCATTTCGACATTGAGTCTGGTTTGACCAGACGGCATTATTGCATTGAGCTCTCCTTCTTTGATCTATCGCGCAACCATACGCCCCGCTGGGCACTTCACTCATTTTGACAGATGCCCCCAGCCCGGTTGGTACTTCAAGACCGCTGACGCATGAGCTCTCGGTTATATGGCATCTATTAACTCCGTTCATATCCGCGTCGCAATAGGAGAAAGAACAGTCAGCATCTACGGAACATTCTGCTTTTGCTTTGCAATTAGCTCCGGCGTATGAATCAACAAGATAGTTATACCAGACATTTGGTGCGGAACTATAACCGCATTGCGAGTCGGGCGCGCAAGCCGTGCGCTGCCACCGCGAATTAACGCATAAAATCGTCGCTGAACTTTTTCCGTCTGGAGCGTCTTCGCACACTATACTGCCGTTAGGCGCCAGTATATTATACATTCTTAACCCGGGATTCAAGCTTCTGGGGCGGGAAAATAAACAGCTGCCGCTTTCCGGCGTAAAACAAAACTTAAATCCAAGATCATCGGCTAAACACTTACTGCCAGAACGGCATTCCGCGTCATTCACGCAGGCCATGCCGTTAGGTTTGCGATTATCGGTTGAGTCGGTTATTCTCATCAGCGGATCACCCCAGGCGATATTGTGAGGCGATTCCCAAGTATTAAAAAACGCTTCGGCTAAGGTCATACCGGACGCGTAAGATAAAAAGAAATCTTCGGCATGGTCTGCCCCGATGAGATTCGGCTCATAGACATTGCCGTAGCCGCCCGAAAAACTTCCTGAATAGTTTGTTCCGCCGAAAGCGATTGAAGATATAAAATCCGAAGGTATGCTTTGATCACTGCCCTTGTCAACCCGATTATATGGATCCAGCGAGAATGTATAGCCATTAAATGATTCATAAGATGTTACTACCGCCCTGTTAGCAACCAAGGCCTTTACCTTAGTCAGAGCCCAATTGAAAGGATACCCCGGATGATGATCACCGGGGCTGTAATACCCGACCAACGGTTCGTTCAATCCTAATAAATCTAATGGAGCGGTGTTGGTTTTCTCCAATATTATATTATCGGAAGAAATACCGGCGGTTATGAGAAACTTATGTACGGTGGCATGCTCATCCGGCCAATAAGAATTACCCGTGTCCCCGTCCGCTACCCACTTTACTTTTGACAGATCCGGCGCAGTAGCTTGCGCGCGATCAATCATCCTCTTAATGTCTTCAAGATTATAGCCGTTAAGGTTTGATGAAACATATTTTGGCCTAATACCTAAGCTAAAATATTGATACTCGGCGGCGTTAAAATGCTCTAAGAGATGCGCGTTTCTCGCTGGCTGATAAGTACCAGATTCATCGTCAAATCCAGGGAATGACATAGACCGGCTATCCTTATTATAAAGCTTCTTAGAGCAAGCTTCGTCTATCACAGCGCCGCATAGACTATAATCCAGCTCCTTTTCCAGAGCGACGGTATTGGACATATAGCTTTCGGTCTGAACCTGATTACCGGTAAGCGGATTATTCCGTGTTATGGGCGGAATGACTTGCATTGTCACTCTTATCGGCAACCCTCTAGCTACCGCCACATGAGTTATTCTTAGCTCAGGGTGCGCCGCGATATAACTATCAAGCGGTTTTTTTATATAATTTAAAAAGTCAGCCAGGGTTGACCATTCCTTATATTGCCAGGTGGTACCCTGGATATTAATAAAAATTCCATTCGGCACATTAAGTCCCAGCTTGCTTGATCCCGGCCTTTTCTGCGCGTAGTAATCGCAAATCTCCGCTGAAACCGCATCATTGGAGTTATAGATACAAATCGCGTTGCTATTAGTTGGGATAGCCGTAAGACTGGCTGTAAAGGCAATCTTCTTCGGCGCGGCTTCGGTTCCCCAATTGCCCGCCTTGTCAACCACATGAATGCCGTACCACCAGGCGCCGATAGGCGGATTATCCTTAACCGAGCCTCTATTAGCGCTATTATCTGCAAGATTTTTACGCAATGACACAACCTCGGCCCAAACCCCGGGAGAGCCGGATACATCCGGAGCGCGCCAAACTTCAACGCGAGCCAGAAGCGCGCCGCCGACACCGGAGGAAACATCCCAACTGACAACTGCCGTTGAAAAAACGCTAAAAGAATTTACCACCGGTTTAATAGAGTCGCAGGTTTGGGTGGTTACGCGCGTTCCTCCGGTGCAACCTGCAGGTGAACTGGTTAGGACGGTTCTGATTTGGGAGCCATTCTGGCAAGCGCTCCAGGCGGAATAGGTAAAAGTGGCGCAGGTTGTAATGGCACAATCTCCCGGGCAGATACTATTGGTTTCACTGTTATTGCAAATTTTATCGCCGCAGCAGCCGGTTGAACCGCAATCCGGATCCTGAGCGGCGGTACAGCCGCTTTTTGAGCAAACGGCGTTGCATTGATTATCACAGCAATAAGTGCCGGTCGGTCCAGGCGTCCAATTATTACGACAGCCGCAACTGCCGCTATTTTCTATTAAACTGCCGGAATTATTACAAAACCAGGGCTTACCCTGGCTAGTTGAACACTGATTATAAAGCGTGCCGTCGCTGCAGCTAGGGACGGAGCTGATTTTACAAATTCTATTAGCACTATCCCAAGTAAAACCGGCTCGGCATTCGTAGCAGCTGCCTGAGCCGCAACATTCTCCGCCGGTAATTCGGCCGTTTGTTAAAGAGTTAAGGCAACCGGGGCCGGTCGGACAATTTACAGCGCAGCCGGAGCCAAGACAGACGCCATTTTGACAAATTTTACCGCTAGCCGCGCAATTAACCTGACTGCACCAGTCGTAGTATAGATCAATATCGCACTGGCCGCATTTTTGCGCCCAAGCACCATCGCATCTGGCCGGTTCGGTTAAGCGGCATTCATGATAACAGCAATCAATAGAGCCCCAAACAGCCGTCGGAGCGACGAAAATAATAATTCCAAAAAATATTATAAATAATATGAAGTATCTTATTTTCATAAATACACTTAAATTATAACATAAAAGGACATTGTTTGTCATCTCGCTCTTCTTACTTTTGGCAACGCTCGCACCAATGAGTACCGCGGCCGCCCAGCTTCATCTTCTTTACCAACCGGCCGCACTTAATGCACTTCTCCCCTGCCCGGCCGTAAACTTTTAAATATTTTACGAAATTACCGGCCCGCCCTCGAGCGTCAACGTAATCGCTGAATGAAGTGCCGCGATGTTTTATAGCTAAGCGCAAAATTCTGGGGATAGCCCGCCAGATTTTTTTTACCTCTTCAGGCGCTAGGCTCTTAACTCGCCGAAACGGTTTAACGCCGGCCAGGAATAAAGACTCATCGGCATAAATATTGCCGATGCCGGAAATATATTTTTGCTCTAATAGAGCCTGCTTAATAGTGGTTCTCGGCCTACGCGACAAAACTTGCTTAAAGTATTCTAAAGTAAAATCAGCGCTTAACGGCTCAACGCCCAAAGCCTGATTGAATTTTAAAAAATCAGGCTCGCGTATAAGCTTAACCCAGCCGAAACGCCTGATGTCATTGAAGTATAGAACAGTCTGATTGTTGAATTTAAAAATAATCCGGCTGAATTTATTCGGCAGCTCAAGGCCTTGATTTATAATCGGGTGGCCGCCGGCGATCAGCTTGCCGCCGCTTTTAAGCACTAGCTGTCCGGTCATCTTAAGATGGATAATTAAAAAACTGCCGCCTAAATCAATAATTATCATCTTAGCCCGCCGCCTGACCGCTCTAACCGTCCAGCCGACGATCCGCTTCATCTCTTTAATCGGCGCCTGGATGGCTTTTTTATCTAAAAATTGAACGGCGGTGATTTTTTTATTTTTCAATTTACTATCTAAGTCGCGGACGATAGTTTCTACTTCCGGCAATTCTGGCATAGAATTTAAATTATTTAACTATAATCTCCCCGGTATGATTGCTCCTATCTATTCCGGCCGCATTAGCCTCGTCCGTATCAATATGCAAAGCTAATCTAAAACTAGGATCAACTCTGACTAAAACGTTTTCAAACAGCAAATCGCGCGCGCCGCTAACATCAACTTTAACTCGGTCGCCGTTTTTCACGCCTAACTTTTTCGCGGTCGCTGGATCAATATGCAAGTGCCTAAGGGCGATAATTACGCCCTCGGGTAAACTCACCTCTCCGGCCGGGCCGATAATTTTCACGCCTGATGAACCGATTAAATCGCCGGAATCTCTGACCGGCGGCTTAAGGCCGAGTTTCTTAGCATCAGTCTCCGATACCTCTATCTGGGTCTGCCCGCGATACGGGCCTAGGACCCTTACTTTATCTATCTCGCCCGAGGGTCCGACTAATTTCACCCTCTCTTCGGCCGCGAACTGGCCGGTCTGGGATAAATCTTTTTGTTTGGATAAAATAAAACCGGCACCGAATAATTTTTCCGCGTCCGCTTTTGACAGATGAATATGCCTGGCTGACACTTCAATAGGAACTTTCATAAAATATGACTTTAGTACGGGGCGAATTTAACAAATTTACTCCTGCGGAACTCGCCGACGTTCATATCGTTTAGCTTATTTTTCTTCAAAAAAATTTGATTATATAAATATTTTTGTACAGGCTCAAACAGTCCTCGTTCGTAAATTTGTTAAACTCGCCCCGTACTTTCATGTATTAAATATCTTTTTTCCATAATAAGCCATTCTGCGCTCCTTCTCGGCTGATTTCGGCCGCCGAATTCTCGGCCGCTAGTTTCAGCGCCTGCTTAACGTCATGATCATATAATTCCCAGCCGGCGATAAAGGATGAGCCGAAGGCGTCGCCCACGCCGGTGGTATCGACGCGTCGGCGCTCCTTAGCTATGGGTTGATGATAAAATCTGCCGGCCTGCCAAGCGTCGGCGCCGTAGCGGCCGTTAGTAATTACCACGATTTTCGGTCCGTAAACGGCCAGGGCGGATAAAAGATTCGTCAGGTTGCTAAAAAAGGCTGCGCCCTGGTTTTTATATTTTTCATCTGACATAACCAATTCAATGGCTTCGTCTTTATTAACGATCAAGCAATCGGTCTTTTTGAAATATTTTTTCAGAACTTTAACGCCGGCTAAAATCTGCCTATGGCCCGGGTTCCAGGCAATCTGCGCGTTTTTAACAGAAAATATTTTATTTAAGTTAGCCTGCCAACCGCCCGATAATGAAGTCAAATAAATCCATTTAGCATTTTCCATGGCGCCTAATTCGTAGTTCGTAATTTTTAATTGATCATTAGCCGCTCGATTAGAAAAGCAGATATGCTCGTTGTCCGGACCAACCAAGAGAAAAGAAAAACCGGTTTCGGCTTGCTTAGTTTTCTGAATCAGCGCCACCGACACGCCCTGCCGCTTAAAATTATTTAAGATAACCCGCCCGCGCTCGTCGTCGCCGATAGCGGCCAGACAGGCCGCCTTAAAGCCTAAACGGGCGAAGCAAACCGCGGCGTTAGCCGCGCCGCCGCCAAAGCCGGAGAAAGATCTATCAACTTTAATTTTAGCGCCGTACTCAAAGGCCAATAGATTCTGTTTGGTCAAATCTTTTTTATTATCAATTAAAACGCCTTCTTCCGTATAGAAAGTAATGTCTTCGGTGGCGCCGCCGATGGTTAAAAAATCATATTTCATAAAAAATCATTTATTTTTTAGTAAATCTTTAATGAATTTTTTTATCTCCGGCCCGATATCATCGCGATCAAAGACATACTTAAGCATGGTTTTCATGTAATTCAGCGGGTCGCCGGTCGTAAGCCATTCACCGCCTTCAATTTTTTTGGCATAAAATTTTCCGCCATTCTTAACGTAAGTTTTAAGCGCATCAACCAAATAAAGTTCATTGCCCTTGCCTAAGGCGGTCTCTTCCAGGATATCAACTATTTCCTGATTTAAAATCATGCGGCCGAAATCAGCCAGCCGGGATGGCGCCTCCTCGGCGCTAGGCTTTTCAATAATATCTTCAATCTGCATGGTGCCCTTTTTAACTTTAACGATACCATAGCGATTAACCTGATCTAGCGGCACTTCCTGAACGCCGATCATAAGATGGCCGGTTTTATTATAATCGTCAACCATCTGCTTGGCGAAAGGAGTTTTTGATTTTACCAAATCATCGCCCCAGACAAACATAAACGGCTCATCCCGAACGATATTGGCGGCCGATAAAACCGGCGTGCCGTTGCCGTATGGCCCTTTTTGCCGGATGTAAATGAAATTAGCTAAGTTAGATATTTTTTTAACCTCTTCCAGCTGTTTCTCCTTGCCCGCCTTTTTAAGCTCATCAAGCAAGGCCCAGTTATGATCAAAATGGTCTTCTAAAGGCTTCTTATCCCACTTAGTCACGAGAATTATGTCTTCAATGCCGGCCGCCACTAATTCTTCGACGACTAGCTGGATAATCGGCTTATCAACGATCGGCAGCATCTCTTTAGGCATGGCCTTAGTCACGGGCAAAAATCTTGTGCCGGAGCCGGCAACGGCCACGATAGCTTTTTTTATTTTTTTTACCATAATGTTTTAATGATTAATGATTATTGGCCCCGCCATTTCCACAAATATTTAAGCCAAGAGGCTAAATGATGCCAGGCGGCGCTGTTTTTAAAAAATTTATACCAGGGCGCTTTAGCGCTTTGGCGGATATGATTATGGGTAATGGCCGCTTCGGGATTATAAACCACTTGCCAGCCCGAGCGCCAAAAACGCCGGCATAAATCAATATCTTCAAAATATAAAAAATATTTTTCATCAAAAACGCCAACTTGCCTTAAGGCGCTGGCCCGGCAGAATAAAAATGACCCTAAGAGCCAATCAACTTGGCGCGGGCTATTCTTATTATAGTCCCTATAGAGAAATCTGTCTAAATCTTTACGGGCTTTGCCGATTTTTCCTAGCGGCGTGCGCCGATATAGGGGCGTTAAAAACCCTGGCCAGCGAAAACAAGTTTCCTGAACGGTCCCGTCTAGATTAAATTGCTTTGGCCCGACTACGCCGACGCTCGGATTATTTTCCAAATAATCATGCAATTTCGCGAAAACATCCTTAGCGGCGACCGTATCGGGATTCATAATAACAATATATCTGCCTTGAGCCCGGCTTATCCCCTGATTATTGGCCGCGCCATAGCCCAGGTTTTTCCCGTTCATGACAAATTTAATTTCACCGAAAGCCTCTAAGTCGCGGCTGGTAAGATCAACCGAATAATTATCTACCACGATAATTTCATAATCCAAACCCGGCCAATCAGCCTGTTTAATCGACTTCAGGCAGTTAAGCGTTAAGTCTTTTGATTTATAATTGACTATGATGATGCTAATATCCATATAGTTCTACCAGCTGATTAAAACCCTGACTATTTTCCAATAGGCGTTAAAAATAACATTGGCGATTTTAAGTCTTGTCTCCCCTATTTCCTGATACCAAATCCGGCCGCTGAACATTCTAACGATCGGCCGGTCGCCCACCGTTCTTAAGGCTTGAACTTTTTTTCTCTCGGCCATGATTTTTTGCCAATTAGCCGAATTTAAAAAATAACTGTAAACTTTCATTTTGGCAAAAAACCAACCATTCTTATAAGCAAAAAATATCAAGCCGATTTCCATTAAGACAAACGCTGGCAGAATTAAAATTAAAGTGCCTAAACTATAATTTTTCAGCATGGCAATAATGCGGTTGCGATCAAGCCAATAATACTTCTTAATACTGCGGCTGAATTCATACTTATGATAAACTACAGCCTCGGGCGCTAAAACGCACTTAAAGCCCATAAGCCAGAGCCGCCAGCCTAAATCCTGGTCCTCGTTATACATCCAGAATTCTTCATCAAACAGTCCGACTTTTTCTAAAGCCGTTTTAGTAAACAACACGGCCGCCCCGCTCGGGTAGCAAATCTTTAAATCTCTATTCTCTATTCTCCAATCTCTGTTCTCTGTTCCATACCCTTCGGCATAGCCAAAGCCCAAAAAATGAGTGACATTACCCAGGCTGTTGATTTTATCTTTATCCGGCCAAAGCATCAGTCGCGCTTGCACCGCGCCGATGCCGGAATCTGAATCTGCCACCTCGGCCATCTTTCTGACGCAGTCCGCCTCAATTACCGTATCCAGATTAAATAAAATTACGTATTCAAAGCCTCGCGCCAAAGCTAACTTAATGGCGTCGTTATTGCCTTTGGCAAAGCCGTCATTATTTTTATTGGCCACGATCTCCGCTTCCGGCGCGGCCTGCTTTAAATAATTATAGCTTTCATCAATACTGCCGTTATCAGTGATAAAAATCTTCATCTCGCCCTTATAATCCTGTTTTCTTAAGCCAGCTAAACATTCAGCCAGGTATTTCTCGGCATAATCCTTATAATTAACTAAAATTATGGCAATTTTTTTAGACATATTTATTCTAATGGACTCTTTATTCTCTTTAAACTGGGATTGGTCACTTTAGTATAAATCTGCGTGGTTCGAATATTAGCATGGCCCAAGAGCTCCTGCACATAGCGCACATCCACTCCATTTTCCAGAAGGTGCGTGGCAAAACTATGCCTTAGAGAATGAAAAGTGGCCTCTTTATTAATATGGCACTTTTTTAAAGCATTTTCAAATATCATCTGCGCCGACCGCTCGGTCAACCGACCGCCCCGCTCGCTTAAAAAGACAAAGTCATTTCTATCTCTTAAGGCCATAAGCTCGCCGAGTTCGGCCTTAATTTTCTCCGGAAAAATCGTCAGCCGGTCTTTATCGCCCTTCGCGCCCTTTAGATGAATCGTTAATTCGGCCAGGCTGACATCTTTAATTTTTAAATTTACGGCCTCGCTCACTCTAAGCCCGGCGCCATAGGCTAAAGCGATGAGCAGGCGGTGTTTTTTATTATTAATTGAACCAATTATTTTCTCCAGTTCATCTTTTGACAAAACCACCGGCAGCTTGCTTGATGTTTTGGCGAATTTAATATCTATTGGCGCACTGCTTTTAAAAATTTCCCGATAAAAATATTTTATGGCGTTAAGATATAGGTTAATCGTCTGTGAAGTCTGCCCCCTATCCAGTTTTTCCAAAAGATACTTTTTTATCAGTCCGATATCCGGATCTTTCACTACATTTTTAACATAACGAAAATAATCAGCCAGACAAATCAAATAGCTCTTAATGGTTTTTCTGCTGTAATTTCTAAGTTTAAGTTCGTCTTCAATCCTACTTAAAAGCTCTTTCAATTTCATATACTTTGAGATATAATAACTTTAGCTAAGCCAGCTTATGTCAATAATATCATCATTTCGCATAATATACAAATTTAAGCTAATTTATAATAGATAATTCGTATAAAAGAGAGTTATATGAAATAGCCAGAAATTTCTTTATTATTTTTTAAGATTTTTTTGGCAATTTATTTCAGGTCGAACATAGCTTGTGATATAATTTAGTCAGTTTAATAATTTAACCATAAAAACTATGTCAGAA
>Ga0172369_10000909_pt1 | contig 44101 bp, 34 predicted proteins | sample LakKiv25m_FD_114539 | JGI IMG/M metagenome (GOLD analysis project Ga0172369, IMG submission 114539) | Freshwater microbial communities from Kabuno Bay, South-Kivu, Congo - kab_022012_11.25m | ecosystem: Environmental > Aquatic > Freshwater > Lake | place: Democratic Republic of the Congo...
GCTGACCAGCTTCGAGAACGGCGCCATGTGCGCGCACACGCTGAATATCGTGGTGCCCTTCACCGACCGGCGCATGCGCATCTCCGGCACCGAAGGCACGCTGGACGGCAGCATGGAGAGCCCGGAGTACCTTTACTGGAAGCGGCATGACGGCGAGGATTACCACCGCGCCAAGCGTATCCCCATCGCCGACGACCTGAACATGATCCAGGGCGGGCATGGCGGGGCGGACAACCGCATCCTCAACCAGTTCCTGGGCTTCGTGCGCGGCGCCAACACCAGCGTAACCCGCCCGGCGGAGGCCTCCATCGCCATCGCCACCGGCGTGGCGGCGACCATCGCCTCCGACACCAATAAGACCGTCATATTGGACGAGTTGGAGGGTTGGAAAGAGATCAAGGGGTATCTGGCGGAGGAGGGGATTCCGGCGGTGAAGGCAGGGGTCTGAAGCGGTGAAGGGATGAAGCGTCCTGCCGCCTGGGCGGCAGGACGCTTTTTTACTCCTAACCCAGCGGTGAAGAGCAAGTTTATGGTATATGGTTTATCCCTGGATTACTGGCAGAGCTGTGAAGCCTCTCCGCGGGCAGGCTGGAAGCCTGCGATCCCAGGGCATCAGCCGACCTTTCGCTCACGTCGGTGGATCGTTTCCACGTCGAGGCGATAACGGCTGTCCAGGTCCAGCCAGAACCTGGCGCTCATGTCGAATGCTTCCGCAAAGTCGAGGGCGGTCTCAGCCGTGATGCCGCTTTTACCGTTGATTATATTACTGATCAGTTGTTCAGGTCTGCCGATCTTTTGGGCAAATTCACGCTGGGTCCATCCCCGGTCTTCCAGCATTTCCTTCAATGTTTCACCCGGATGGCTCGGCCAGGCCGGCGTCATATCGTTGTGCGCGCGCATATATCTCCTCTCAGTGATAATCGACAATCTCGATAATTACAACCATGTTTTCCAATACATCTTGCCGCAAGGTGAAAATAAGACAATATTGATTATTGAGACGTATGGAATATTGACCGGCTCGATCACCCTTCAGCTTCTCCAGCCGCTGCCCCTTCACGGTACGGAGATCGCGTAAATCGTCGGCCGCGCCAATCTGTTGCACGGTACGCGAAAATGCTTTGATCAAATCGATATGCAGGTTCATGCCATGCCCGGTGGCATAGAGATCAGCAAGCTTGTCATCTTTGAAGTTGAAACGCATGTAGCAATTTCCATATTCTTCAGAGTTTCATAGTAAATATGATACAGTCTCGCAATGTCTTTGTCAAGCGGTGTCGAAGAATTGTCGGTAATAAGTAACAAGTGAATCATTTATTTTCCTCTTGCGGGGAGGATCAAGCTCCTATTGAGCGAATCAGCAGTTACAATAAAGCTGAGTAAGCGCATAACAGCCGTTGCGCGGCTGCATGGCGGGCAAATCAATTTTCTCGGCAAAGGAGTCCATGATGAAACACCTCACCAAGTTCATGCTCATTGTCACGGCGTTGCTGGCAATGCCGTTTCTGGTCGGTTGTCATGATGGCATACTGGGCGGGATAATTCCCGTGCAGGAAGGTCTGTATGGGCAAGTAACCGATTCCGATGGGATAGGGATACCGAACATCAACGTATTCAGCTTCGACGGCACGAACTACTTATCGGATGTCACCGATGAAAACGGTTTTTACAACCTGCCGGATATCACGCCGGGCAGCCACGTCGTCGCCTTTTACGGCCCGTTCTGGACCACCGGATACCTGGGCGTGGTGATCGGCACTACCGGCACGGAAGGCAATATAACGCTTGAACCAAGCGAAATTTCCGCCGTCCCGCCGCCGGATATTACCGTCGGCGAGCCGGACATCAACTCGCAAGTCGGGCTGGTGAACCTCGAAGCGGAGATCACCGATCTGGACGTCCAGCGCGCGGCAATCACCGTCAACGGCTCCTCGACGCTGCTCACTACGGTGAGCGGTATAGTTGATACCGTGGTAATTCTGCAACCGGGCGACAACACCATCTATATCTGGGCGGCCAACCAGGGCGGCTATTCCATCTCCGACCCGATCGTTATCAACTTCACGCCGTCCGGTCCCCTCTTCTTCCGTGCCACGCTTACCTGGGACGGTCCCGCTGATATCGATCTGCATACCTGGGACCCGAACCTGGAGCATAGCTTCTGGGATAATGAAGCAATTTCTACCGGTGCACTCGACGAAGACAATACCGAGGCGGACGGACCGGAGAACTTCACCTGTACCGCGCTGGAGGACGGGCGGTTCAGAATCGCGATCAATTCGTATAACCTGCAAGGCAATCCCTCGCGCCAGGCCATCCTGCGCGTGGCGATTTCCTCCGGCCCGAACGCCGGCAATATCTATACCTTCGGCCCTTACACGTTCACCACGGATAACGTAGAAGGCGAAGAGTACCCCGTCACCGGCAACACCACCAACTGGTGGCGGCCCTGCGACGTGCTTGTCAGCGGCAGCAACATCAGCGTGGTGCCGGCGGACGGAACCTCGCTGCCGGACGGCGGTGCGATGACGCGCGGCAGGAAATAGCGCGAGCTATCAGAGCGGGGGCGCAGGGAAAAAAAGATTGAAAAGATATAAAAGATTGAAAAGATATAATTTTATTTTTTGTAAAAAAAATAAATTAATAATCTTTTCAATCTTTTACATCTTTTCAATCCTTTTTCCCTGCGTCCCCGTTACAGGGAGGCATCAGTGAGCCTGCACGGTCATGTCGCCCTGGTCACCGGCGGCGGGCGGGGGTTGGGGCGGGCGATTGTGGAGGCGTTGAGCGCCGCGGGCGCCGCGGCAGCGGTGCTCGATATCGACGCCGGCGCGGCGGAGGCGGCGGCTGCCGCGGCGCGGGCATGCGGCGGTCGCGCCTGCGCAGTGGCGGCGGATGTGACGAACAAAGAACAGGTAAGCGCGGCGGTCGAGCGCGCGACAAGCGATTTGGGTGCGATCGACATCCTGGTGAACAACGCCGGCATCTGGCGGCATAATCTGCTGCGGGACGTATCCGAGGAGGAGTGGGACCGCGTGATGGCGGTGAACGTGAAGGGGCCGCTGCTCTGCGCGCAGGCGGTCGCGCCGTCGATGCTGGCGCGTGGGGCGGGCAAGATCGTGCACATCGCCTCCATCGCCGGTATTGGTCCCGGCGTCGGCTGGGCGGCGTACCAGACTTCGAAGGCGGCGCTGATCATGCTCGGTCGAATTCAGGCGGAAGAGTTCCGCGAGCGCAATATCCAGGTGAACGTTGTTTGTCCGGGGGCGCTGCGCACGACCATGCTGGAAACCATCATGTTCGTTGAAGGCGGCGACTACCCGCATGCCCTCGATCCGGCGGCCATCGCGCGCGTCGTCCTCGATCTTATCGATCCATTCGAACAATCTACCACCGGCGCGGTCGTCGATGGCGCCGGCAACAGCGTGTTCGCCTCCGTAGCGGATTAATGATAATAGCGGAGGCGCAGGAAAAAAAGATTGAAAAGATGTAAAAGATTGAAAAGATATAATTTATTTTTATAAAAAATAAATTAATAATCTTTAAAATCTTTTTACATCTTTTCAATCTTTTTTCCTTGCGCCCTCGCTATAATATACACTATGATGAAAACGATTCGCTGGGGGATTATCGGTTGCGGCAAGGTTACCGAGGTGAAGAGCGGGCCGGGGTTGCAAAAGGCTGAGGGATCGGCGCTGGTCGCGGTGATGCGGCGGGATGGGGAGAAGGCGCGGGATTACGCGGAGCGGCATGGCGTCCCCCGCTGGTATGATGACGCGGACCGACTGATAAACGATCCCGAAGTGGACGCCATCTATGTCGCCACGCCGCCGTCCACCCACGCGGAATACGCGATACGAGTCGCGGAAGCGGGCAAGCCGGTATATGTGGAAAAGCCGATGGCGCGCGACGCGGGGGAGTGCCGGCGAATGATCGCCGCCTGCCGCAAGGCCGGCGTGCCGCTGTTCGTGGCGTATTACCGCCGCGCGCTGCCGCGCTTCCTGAAGATAAAGGAGCTGCTGCGGGCCGGCGCTATCGGAATACCGCGCTTCGTGACGATCACCCAGTATTACGCCCCCGGCGAGTATGACCCCGCCAACCTCCCCTGGCGCGTGGTGCCGGAGATCGCCGGCGCCGGCATCTTCCTCGATCTGGCCTCGCACACGCTGGACATCCTCGACTTCCTGCTCGGTCCGGTGGCGGAGGCGAAGGGCATGGCGAATAACCAGGCCGGCCTCTACCCCGCCGAGGACTGTGTCGCCGCGTCCCTCGCCTTCGAGAGCGGCGCGCTGGGCACGGGCATATGGTGCTTCACCGCCTATAACGAAGATGCGGTCGATGCGAACGAGATCGTCGGCTCGCGGGGCAAGCTGCGCTTCAGCACCTTCGGCGCCGAGCCGATCGAGCTGGCCACCGCGGACGGCGTCTCTCTCCACCCCGCCCTTACCCCGCCGCACATCCAGCAGCCGCTCATCCAGACCATCGTCAATGACCTGAATAACCTCGGCTCCTGCCCCAGCACCGGCGAGACGGCGATCAGAACGACGGAGGTGATGGACGCGATCCTTCAGGATTGGCGAGATAAATGATAGATTGAGAGGGTGATACTTATTACATATTACTATCTATAACGGAGAAAACATTCTCTTTTATATTCCGGCTCCGCCCGGGTTAGGTTTATTCAAGGCCTCGGTAAATGTCATGTCGTTGTTCAGCGCGTAAGTCAGCTCGATGTAGCCTATTACGCCGGGCATCTGCCGGACGATGCCGGCGATTCCTCATTACCCTTACCGCCCAGGCCGACCGGCCAATCGACGGACTTGCCGCGGCCCACCTTCCTCGCCCACTCCGCGCTGACGGTCGTCTGGTAATCGGTGAAAATAAATGTTGTTACTCATACACTCCTAAAGGCCTACAATGAGATGACTGCCTGCGCAGCGCCGGCGAGCTAAAACTCATCGCGTCTTAACGCAAACCTAATCATCTGCTAACATATAGCGGCAATCATCATTGTGTCTATACACGCCGGGAGGCGCATGGCTAGAGAGACCATTCTCGCAATTGAAGATGAAGAGGATATCCTCGAGCTGATCTCCTTCAATCTGCGCAAGGAGGGATTTCAGGCGCGCGGAGCCGGAACCGGAGAGGAAGCGCTGCGCCTGGCGCGGGCGGCGCCGCCGGACTTGATCCTCCTCGACCTGATGCTGCCGGGCATCGACGGTCTGGACGTGTGCCGCATCCTCAAGCGCGATGTCTCCACCCGCGACATCCCCATCGTCATGCTTACCGCGAAAGGTGAGGAGGCCGACATCGTGGCCGGCCTCGAGCTGGGCGCCGACGATTACATCACCAAGCCGTTCAGCCCCAGGGTGCTGCTGGCGCGTGTGCGGGCGGTGCTGCGGCGGCGGGAGACGGTACCCGACGACGACACGGCTTCCATCAAGGCAGGCAATATCGTCATCGATCCGGGCCGGCGCCAGGTATTGGTGGACGACCATCCGGCGGCGCTCACCTTCTCCGAATTCCAGATCCTGCTGCTGCTTGCCCGCCGCGCCGGATGGGTATTTACCCGTTATCAGATCGTCGATGCTGTCCGCGGCGAGGATTATGCGGTTACCGAGCGCTCGGTGGATGTCCACATCGCCTCCTTGCGTAAGAAGCTCGGATCCGCCGGCGATTTCATCGAGACGGTGCGCGGCGTCGGCTACCGCTTCAAGGGGTGAGCATGCGCAGGAAACGCCTGTTCTGGCATTTGTTCATAAGCTATTTCGGCATCATCCTGCTCGCGCTGCTCGCGGTGGCCTGGGGAGCGTGGTATTCGCTGCGCGGATTTTACTACGCGCAGACGCAATCCGATCTGGAGTCCCGCGCCCGGCTGGCCGCCGGCATGGTTGCCGGGCGCCTCGGAATCGAGGACACGGACTTCATCGACGCGCGCTGCAAGGAATATGGCCGCGCTGCCGCCACCCGACTCACTGTTATACTCCCCTCGGGCCGGGTGATCGGCGATTCCGACCACGATCCGGCTATCATGGAGAACCATCGCAACCGCCCGGAAATCCGGCGCGCGCTGGATGGACAGGCCGGCATGATGGTGCGCGAGAGTGCCACGCTGCGCATGCCGATGATGTATGTAGCGGTTCCGGTGGTCGAGGAGGGGCAGTTGCGCGGCGTGGCGCGCGCTGCCATCCCGCTCACCGCGTATAACGGCGCGTTGAACCTGCTGAAGAACCATCTGGCGCTCGAATTGCTCGTCATCGCCCTCCTTTCCGCGCTGGTCAGCCTGGTCATCTCGCGCCGAGTCAGCCGACCGCTGGAAGAGGCGCGCGGCGCGGCGCGGCGTTTCGCCCGCGGCGACCTGCAGCGTCGGATGCCGGTGAGCGGCTCCGCGGAGCAGGCCGACCTGGCGGAGGCGATGAACGCGATGGCCGCCGAGCTGGATGCGCGCATCCGCGCCATCAGTCGCCAGCAGGCCGAGCAGGAAGCCGTGCTGAACAGCATGGTGGAGGGTGTGCTGGCCATCGACGGCGACGAGCGGCTGTTGTGGCTGAACCGGACGGCCGCGCGCCTGCTCGATATCGCCGCGGAGACCGCGCGCAGGCGGAGCATTCATGAGGTTGTCCGTAATACCGATTTACAGCGCTTCCTCGACCGCATGCCGGCGAGCGACGAGCCGCTGGAGATGGATCTCGCCTTTCGCGTTGCCGGAGAACCGCGCGACATGCAGGCGCGCGGCGCCGCGCTGCGCGACGAGGAAGGCCGCCGCATCGGCGCGCTGGTGGTGCTGAACGACGTCACGCGCCTGCGCCGGCTGGAGACGGTGCGCCGCGATTTCGTCGCCAACGTCTCGCACGAGCTTAAAACACCCATCACCTCCATCAAAGGCTTCGTGGAGACGCTGCTGGACGGCGCGCTGCAAAATCCGGAAGATGCCGAGCGTTTCCTTCGCATCATCGCCCGGCACGCCGACCGCATGGACGCCATCCTGGAAGACCTGCTCGCCCTTTCCCGCCTTGAGGGGCAGCACGGGGAGGCGGCGATGGCCATGGAGACGGCGTCGATCGGCGAGGTGATCGTTGCCGCGCTGCAGAGCTGCGCGGCGCGGGCGGCGGAGAAGGAAATCCGCGTCGAGCTGACCGGCGAGCAAGACGCGAAAGTGCGCGCCAATCCCGCGCTGCTGGAACAGGCCTTCGTCAACCTGATCGACAACGCGGTGAAATACAGCCCGCCCGGCAGCAGCGTGACGGTGAACGTCGAGCGGGCCGGCGGGGACACCGTCATCCGCGTCATCGACCAGGGCTGCGGCATCGCCCGCGAGCACTTGCCGCGCATCTTCGAGCGCTTCTACCGCGTGGACACGGGCCGCAGCCGTAAGCTGGGCGGCACCGGTCTGGGGCTGGCCATCGTCAAGCACATCGCCCAGGTCCACCAGGGCGCCGTCGCCGTGGAGAGCACCCTCGGCAGCGGCAGCACCTTCAGCCTCCACCTGCCCAACGCGGCGCAGCTACCTTGATAAGGTAGGGTAGCAGATTAGCGCAGATCACCGCAGATCACCGCGGATCGGCAGATTCATTGCTATCCGACTGATTGTCGATTTTGCTCCCAATGTTCCGGATCGGCTATCCACTGCAACACCGATTCTCTCTCATGTTCTCGGATGAGTTTCATCTCTCGTGCAACGTCAAGCAGGGTCTGTAAAGAACACAGGGGTTGAAAAGTAATTCCCTGTTGAGTAAAGGAATTGCATAAATTGTCGGTGAGGTAAGAAAATATCGAAACACACCATGGTACGGATGCGCCCGCGGCCTTCAGTACGGAGATCGAGGCCAGCACGGATTTTCCCGTCGTGACATGATCCTCGATAATGACCACCCGTTTGTCTTTTGTCAATTTCCCCTCGACAATGCCCTGCCCCTGATGTCGCTCGAAATCCACATATACCAACGGCTGATCTAGGCGATCCGCGATAAGCGCGGCATGCGGTATTCCCGACGTTGCGGTACCGGCCAGGAGATCGAAATTGCCTGCTCCGATTACATTGGTAAACACATACTCGAAGGCATCGATGATGAGTTTCCACTTGTCGGGATACGAGATCAGCAATCGGTTATCCGTATAAATGGGACTCAAAATACCGGAGGCATAACGAAAGGGCTGTTCCGCATTGATGGTTACGGCATTGATCTCCAGCAGCAGTCTGGCGATCCGTTCTGCATTCGCCTGTAACGTTCTATCGACGGTAGTCTGTCGCCGTTGATTCCAACCTTCCGTATCTTTGGCCCACTCTTCGATGGCCATGCGCTGTTCGCCGGTAATGATTCCCCGGCGTGAGGCGCTTTCCAATAATGTGGAGAGGTCGGTCAGCGCGCTGTACGGAATCTGCTCCTGTGCGAGAAACGCTTCGATCGATCCTAGGTTATTGGTGAATATCGCCACGCAATAGACTACGGTTCCGCCTTGCTGTCTGATCGCCTCGATAGCATTGGGTATATCATGTTCCGTTGACATGATATCCGCGACCAGCAGCACCCTGTTCCCCGGGTTTAACACGCCTTCGATCCGTTTTTGTTTCCCATGCTTCTTTTCGCTGGGCCGGACATATATCATCGGCAAATTGACGCGCTGGCTGAGGAGACCTGCCGGCGCCAGCGCGCTGGTGCCGGCGCCGGCGACTATATCGATCTTCCCCAACACCGGCGCGACCTTTTCCAACAACGCCGCGATGATCGCCGCCCGGTGCACGGGATAAGAGGAGAGCAGCCGGCAGTTCGTATAGATCGGGCTGAGCACGCCCGACGCATATTCGAATGGATTCGTGACCGAAACCGTTACCGCATCGATGTCGATGAGCAGTTCGGACACCTTAACTCTGTCGATCATGAGAGTACCTTACCAGGATATATCACTTGGTGTATTGTGTTGTTCTCCAACAATGCTGACTTCTCCTTCCCCAATAAGAAAGAGCAATACCAGGCGCATTCTGAAGAACATACCAGCGATACCCCGAACCGGTTCCCATATCGAAAGCACGGGTGAAAAATTTATGCGGATAATCATTCCAGGGGACCATTAAATTTTATAAAATCCTGACGCTATCTTCACATCCTGTTAACAATGCGCTGTCATGCTGTTCATACAAGGTTAATATACAAAAGGAGCAACACCCATGTCACCAATTCGCTTGTTCATCGCCTGCCTGGCAATCGCATTGTGCGTTGCCGTCGCGCAGGCGGAAACGCCAGTTACCGTGCAGGCCGCCACGAAAGGCGCGCTGATCAAAATCGACGGCCGCCTGTTCGTGGGTCTGTTCAGCACCGGGGAGGACGGCGCTTACCCCAACCGCGCGCTGGATATTCCGGACGCCAAGCTGCGCTTCACCTTCATGCCGAGTGAAAACGTCATCATCGTCACTCGCTTCAGCAACAACAAGGCGGCGCAGAACGGATTCGATTACTTCTACCTCGACCTGAAGGACTGGGGCGGGGCGGCGCCGGGCCATCTGCTGCGGCTGGGCAAGCAGAAGATCGACATCGGCGAAGAGACGTGGACCGACAATCCGGTGGAGAACATCCTCATCACCAATTCCGCCGCGGCCATCGGCGGCTATGACGTGGGAGCGGGTTTCCGCGGCCCCATTCCAGGCACGCCGGTTAACTATTCGCTGGCGGTGCTGAATGCCACCGGCGAGGTGGGCGCCTCCCCGCGCGGCCTGGCCGTCGCCGGCAAGCTGGCCGCCTCCCCGATTAAAAACCTGTATCTCTCCGCCGGCATGTATCAATCCGGCGACCTGGTCAAAGCTGACGGCACGGTAGGCGCGCCGGCCTTGAAAGTCGCCAACTTGAAGACCGCTCCCGCCGGGGCGACGAGCTGGGAACGCGCGCTGTGGGAAGTGGACGCCCGCTGGAATTACGGCGCAACCGGCGTCAAATCGACCATTCCCAGCAGCGACAGCCCGGTTCCTTTTCAACTCGCCGCCGCCATCGGCCAGTTCAAGGACGATTTCACCGGCATCGGCGTCACCGACCGCGAGGGGCAATACTGGTATGTGGAAGGCCTGTATAACGCTGCCAAAAAGGTTTACCTGGCCGCGCGCCTCAGCGAAGTGACGATGGACAACGGCGCCATCGCCAAACTGGACAACAGCCAGGTCGAAGTCAATGAATATCGCCGCGTCTCCATTGGCGCCGGCTACCACCTCACCCCGCTCACCGACATCAAGCTGGAAGTGACGAAAAACACCACCGACGGCGGCGCCAGCGAGCCGAATCTCGATCAGATTGCGATCGGAGTGGCGACGAAGTTCTAAAGAATTGCCTCCAAATCGAGAGGCAAGCCCCAGCTCGTAGTAGCCCCGTGAGGGGCGTGCCCGTTCATGCATATAAAGCTCGTTACTATGCAGGGAGTAAGCTTTTCTCCTTAAATAATAACGGGCTTTATGTGCATGAACGGGCACGCCCCTCACGGGGCTACTACGAGCTGGGGCTTGCCTTTTATTTACGAACGAGCTTTATAATTATGAACGGGCACGTGCAGAGGTTTGAGTATTGGCGGTCTTTCCGACACTGCGATCCCTTACACGGAGAGGATTTTACCGTCGCATTCAGAAGAGAACAGTATCCCGGGTGGCGGACAGGAGGGAGCATGTATCGAGCATTGATCCTGCTGGCGGCGGCGGCTTGCCTGTCGGCAATGATCGGATGTCAGAAAAATTCGGATGGTCAGGTATACCGGCGCGGCGCGGCCATTCAGGTCGAAGTGGAGATGCCCGATATGGCGGCCTTCGACCGGGCGTATATCCCGGCGCTGGCGCTGACCGAGACCGATGACACCGAGCAGGCGAAGAAGGCGATGACGCTGCTGATCGCCCGCTGGGAGAAGATGCACGCGAAATATATCGATGCGCCCTCGCTTACCCCGCAATGGCGCGCCGACTTCGACGGCATCGACCGCATGATCCGCACCGCGAACGGCTGGCTGCTGGACGGCAAGCCGCCGCGCGAGGCCCATGGCGTGCTCGAAGGCGTGCGGACCGTGCTGAAGAACCTGCGGCTGGGCTACGGCATCGCCTACGACCTGGATTTGCTGGCGCTTTATCACGAGCCGATGGAGGCCATCACGCTGGCGATAAAGGATAAAACTCCGGCGCAGCTCACCGCGGACGACGTTGCCAACATCGGCGAGCAGTACCGATACGCCGAGTCGATATGGGGGCAGGCCGTCAAAGCGCAATTCGATCCCGCGCTGTTCGGACTCACCCCCGAGCAGGAAAGAAAACTATGCGAGGAGATCACCGTTGAGACGGGCGTTATGGAGGAGCTGAAGTCAGCGCTGGATGCCAACGACGCCGCCCGCATTCTCGCCGCCGCCTCCGCCCTCAAGCCGCACTTCACGGCCATCTATCTCCTGTTTGGGGATTTTGAAGCGGTAAAATAGTTCTTCTCCTCAGGATAAACAAAAAGAAGCGCCCTGAAACGGGGCGCTTCTTTTTGTTTATCCTGTTTATCCTTGCTATCTTGTCTATCCTGGAATGGACTTTACTGCGCCGCGCGGTACAGGAATGGCCTGCGGAACAGTCCGCCGAAGTGGTGGGGGTTGTTGAAGCGGAGGGTGATGTCGTTGTCGCCCGCCTTCAATTGCCCGGCCAGGTCCACGTCCCATTCGAACTTGTAGTCGTTGTACCACCACATCGCGTTCTGCTCGCGGTGGGCGACCAGGCTGCCGTTGACATAGAGCCAGCACTCGTTGAAGATGCCGGGGAAGCGAACGCGCGCCGGCCCGGCTACGTCGCCGGCCTTCAGGTTCACGTTTGTCTTGTACCACAGGAAGCCGGTGAAGCTCTGGCCGTCCGGGTGGCGGACCCCCTGCGCCTGCGGGTAAAGGTCGGCGCGGACGGTCTCCCACTCGGTGGTCGGGTAGTCCTTCAGCGAGTTGACGTCGTATTTCGCCTTGTTCGCGTTCCAGTAGGTCAGGTCGGCCTTCTTATAGGCCCAGCCGCGCGGCAGGCCGGTGTCGTGAGGATCGCGGTGGAAGGCCCACTCCAGCGGGAGGCGCGCGATGAGCGTGCCTTTGGCGCCGTTGGTGTATTCCAGCAGGTCCATGTACTGCTTCACTTCGCCGGGCCACCAGGCAGCGCTGCCGCCGGGTTCGGTGGGTTCCTCGCCCGGTCCTACCACGTGGGTGGTGAAGGTGGGGTTCATCTTCGCCAGGTCGATGCGGGCGGCCATTCCCTGCTGCCCGAACCGCGACGCCTTCGCGTAGTCGCCTTCACTGGCGGCGGCGAAGACCATGTTCATGTAGTTGTTCATCACCGCCCATTGCTTGCGCATCATTACCATGCGCTGCAGGTAAAGCTCCTCGTTGCGCGAACGGTTCGCCTTCTTCTCCAGCGGAGCGATGGCGGCGTTGGCGTCCGCCACGCACTTCGCCAGCTCGCCCATCAGCGCCGGGGTATAGATGGCGGGCGCGGCCATATATTCATGCTCGGTGACGATGGTGTTCGTCCAGGCGGCGTTGACCGCATCCCAGAACTTGCCCATCGGCGCCGCCGCCGGGCCGTAGAAGCCGGTGTAGAATTCCTGCTCCAGCGCCCTCACGTCGGCATCCGGATTCCACATGAGCTGGCCGCGGAAGAAGAGATTGGTGAAGATGGTGGCGATGGCGTTGCGGCTTTCGGTGTTGACGCCGACAATGCCGGCCTTCGCGTAATGCTTCACGTCCTGGGCGAAGGCCATATGCGACGGGTTGGGGATATCGCGCCAGACCAGCATGCCCTGGTCATAGTCGTAGATGCACAGCCGACCGCTCATCAGCTCCGCCCAGCGGTACATCATTTCCTTATATTCCTGTCGCGGCGGGCTGAGCGGGCTGTCCATGCCGTGAATGGGATCGATGTCTATGGGCGCCAGCCACATCACCAGCCGCTCGGGGATCTCCGTCTTCCACTGCGGCGGAATGGTCACGTTCACGTAGGCCATGCCGCCGAAGCGGGTGGGGTTGTCCGGGTGAAGCTCGTCGAGTTTCTTGCCGACGTTGGTGTAGAGCCGCATCATCGGGTCGGTCATCATCGGTTTGAGGAAATACTTGTCGTAGATGCCGGCCTGCAGCTTGGCGTCTTCCTCCGAGTCGTTAGTGTAGCTGCCGTCTTCGATGGCCAGGCTGATGCCATGGTCCGGGCGCTGTTCGAGCGCCGGCCCCATCTTCCTTACCACCTCTTCCGCGGTTTGCAGCTCGGAGAAGGGCAAGTTGAAGATGCTCTTTCCGGTCTGTTTGGCCAGCTCGTCGGTGTAGCCGCCCAGCGCGTGCCCCATGCCGGCGTAGGATTCCGCGTTCATGAAGTTGCGCGCCTGGAATTCGGCCTTGCCGGTGCCGTCGCCGTTCCAACTGCACCAGTAGGAGCGCATTTCGAGCGGCGGCGCGTAGACGAAACTCACGCCGTTCACCGCCAGCGTCGGGTGGCTGGGAATGCATTCGCCGATCTCGGTGGGCAAATACCAGCGGCAGCCCCATTGCTGCAGCAGCCAGGCCACGGCGTAGTAATGCGACTCGGGGTTAGTGCCCGCCAGGTAAACGCGGTTGCCGGCCTGCTTCACCACGATAGCGTCGGCGCGCAGCATGGGCTTCGCTTTCGCTACCTTTGTCAGCTCCTTGCGCAGGTTCGGCTCGGTCTGCAGCGCCAGTTCGCCGACGATGAGGACCGGGGTTCGACCCTTCAGCGCGGCGTCGATGGCCTCCTTCGTATTGGCCAGCGCCGGCTCGGCGCCGCTCATCAAGCCGATATACTTGACCAGGTCGGCCGCGGCGTTCTTTTCCCAGCCTGCCGCGTCGGGCGACAGGGCGACAATGGCATCGGTCTTCCCGTCGCGGACAATGACCAGGCCCTTATCAGCGGAGAAGCCGACCTGCTGGCCGGCGGCGCAAGCCGTCAATCCGATCAGCAGTGAGATGACGATTAGATGGGCAAAGCGGATTTTCATGCCTTATGGATTCGCTGCGGCTGAGAGATCTCCTGCGGCAGTTTTGAGTTTTGAGTCCGAGGGGGAACTGTCTCGTATTTTCCCCTTGCTCCCAGTTTTACTTCCGACTCTCCACCTGCTCAATCTAACCTGTGCCTTCTCGGATTTCAGCCGGAAAATGCGTGACTGGACCCCCGGGGTTTTGCTGGTAGGCGGTCACCTGGGGTATTGTCTCGTATTTTCCCCTTGCGCCCAGTTTTACTTCCGACTCTCCACCTGTTCAATCTAACCTGTGCCCTCTCGGATTTGAGTTTTATTCACAGCGTTTCGAACGCTTCGCGGATCCAACGGTAGTGCTCTTTGTCCATGCCCAGTGTCGCGTAATCTTCGATATAGCCGATATAGCCGCCGTCGAAGGCGCCGAGCCGATCTCGTAGCAGACGGGCGCAGGCATGAATCTCTTCCCGCGAACCGCTGATGGCGCGTCGCTGGTGATCGACCGCGCAGCAGAAGCACACCTTGCCGCCGAACTCCCGCGCCAGCCGCTCGACGCCGAAGATGTCCGGCTGCAGCAGCTCCAGCACATCGACGCCGATTTCGATCAGGTCGCCGATGATGTCGAAGACGTTGCCGCAGGTATGGAACCAGACCTTCTTCCCCTGCCGGTGTATGCATTCAAACTGCTCGGCATAACGGGGACGGAAAGTCTCCCGCCAACGCGCCGGGTCGATCATCAACCCCTGCTGGGTGCCCCAGTCATCGGCGAAGCCCACCGCGTCGAGGGCATAAGGCGCCAACCGTTCGATGAGGCCGTTCTCGAAGTCGAAGACCAGGTTGAGCACCCGCCCGGCGCGCGCCGGCTCGAGGGCAAGGTCCATGAGGAAGTCTTCATATCCGCGCAGGAAGGTGGCCTGGTTGAAGCCGGTGATGCCCAGGTAGAGGCGGAGAAATTTGTGACCATTTGTCGCGATCCACTCCGCCAGCCCGTCCAGCCGTCCGGGCGCCAGGGGATCGGGCGGGCGGTAGGCGGCGAAGGCCGCCTCTTCCGCCAGCGGGTGCGCGCGCGGCTGCCCCATGGTTCCATCCAGGCTGTGCCAGGCGTATCCCCACTCCGTCATCCCCGGCTCGCTCGGCGAGAATCCCGCTGCCGGGGCATAACCGAATCCCTGGATATCCGAGCGCTCGATGTCCCGATTGAAATACAGCACCGGCGCGCGGAGAGGACCGGCGAAATCGATGGCGCGGTGGACGATCTCTTTGGAAGTCATGACATATGCTCGTTTTCCGCCGATTCCGGGTAGGTTACTCTTCGATCTCCTGTACGGTCACCCCTCGCTCCTCGCCGATCTCCCGCAGTCCGTCGAGGTAAGCGGCAGGACCGATGAGGGTAAAATCTGCCTTATTGCCGGTGCGCTCCCGATAATTATCGAGAGTTTTGAGAATCTGCCGAATCCGGTATGCTTCATCAGACGGCCCATTGATATAGTGCGGCGCCCCTTCTTTGCCGTATTGGAATGTAGCCTGCTCATCGACGGGGATGCCGCGCAGAATCTCGGAGCAATACCGGTAGTCGGCATGCGGAGGAAAGCCGATCTCCTTTGCCCACTGCACCAGGCCGAGAATGTATTTTTTCACATAGCCGGCATCCGCCGGTCTCAGTTTTTCCCGCTCCCCGATCCCCGCCAGCAGAGAACGGTAACTCGCCTCGTTCTCCAGGAAAGGGAAACAATTCTTCATTCCCAGGCAGTAGTGGTCGCACAGGAAGGAAACCCCGGCCACGGCGCCCCCCGCCGTTTTGCGGGTAAGGAGCATGGTTCCCAAGCCGCCGGTGATGACATTCTCGGAAAACCAGGCCTCATAGAGGGAACTGGCGAAATACATCTGGATCGTCTTTTTGTTCATGCGGTTATCCCTTCAATATGCCGCCGGTGAATCCCCGAGCCTTTGCCGCCAGCTCCAGCGGGGACTCGGGATGAATCTCGAAGACGGCGATGCCGTTGAAGTCGATACGGCGCAATGTATCACCGAGCAGCTCCCAGTCCTCGCGCGGGATGGCGCCTTCGCCGCAGCAGTAATGGTCCTTCATATGACCGGGCAAAGGCAGGTATTTCGGCGGGCACAGCTCCTGCAGGTGCAGGTGGATCAGTCGGTCGCTGAAGGCGTCGAGGAATTGCCGCATCGTGCCGCCGTCCAGGTAAATGTGGCCGACGTCGATGCAGCAGCGCAAGCCGGGGACGTGCTCGAAGGCCTCGGCAAGGGTAGCGTAATCGCCGTTCTCCAGCGCCAGCTTCACTCCGCGCTCCCCGGCGTAATCTACCGCCCGCCGCACCACCTCCCACTCGCGCGGGCGGTCGGGCAGCAGCACGTCGTTGGGGTGCAGCACGATCACGCCGGCGCCGAACTCCGCGGCGGCGTCGATCTGCTTTTGATGCAGCGCGAAGTTGCCGGCGCCCCGCGTTACCGTGTGCAGGCTGACCGTCATGCCGTCCAGCGACGGTTTCAGCCGCGCGCGCCCGATCTCGTCATACAGATCCGGCTCGTTCCAGCAGGATCCCCAGAGCTCGATTCCGTAGGACTCGCTCCTGATGCCGGCGATTACGCGTTCCAGGCTGGCCCGCATGGCGTAATGCGAATAATTCCACAGGCTGATGGAATAGGTGATATGCATGCGATACTCCTCGGCTAAATCCTCAATTCGCGATAGAGGAGCCGTCTCCTGCCGGTAGAAAGGAAGAAGAGGGGGGAGAAAGAAATAACAATGTCAGCCTGTCATCTTAACAGCTCTTAACCCGGCAGGAGCAGCCATGCGCATCGAGAACGACCGATATACCGTATGCTTCGATCCACAAAACGGCGCCATTCTGGACGTCGTGGATCGCGTCGCCGGATTTAGCCTGATCGCGGAGCCGCGGCTGGCGGAGAATTTCCGCCTGCTGCTGCCGCTGCCGGAGAACGGGGCAAATTACATCCTGGGAAAGGAGCAGCGGTTGTCGCGGTGGGAGGAGATCCCCAATGGCGTCGTGCTGCGCTGGGATGGCCCGCTGGCCGGCTTCGATATTAGACCGGGCAGCGAGCCTGCGTGCTGGCGAACTTCGGCGCTGTTCCGTTGGAAGCGCGCGCGGCATTCGCGGACAATGCCGGCGGGGAAGTGGATATTCACCGGCCCTTCGCGCCGGTGGAGACATCAGCGCAGCCGGTGAAGATCGTCATCCCGATGGAGCGATTGGTCGTGTTGGCCGAGAATGGGTAATCAGACTACCGCCTGGACTGTCTTGTGCCCGCAGCGTCTCTCGAGCCGCGCGCATTTGAGTGACAGCCGCATCCTGCCGGGCGCCTCCCTTTCGTCGAGCATTTCGAGCAAACGTTAGGCGAAAATGAACCTTCCACTGCCTGCTGGGCATTCACCGGTAGCCGCTTTTCACATCACAATGATGACGCCACCGTGATCGGCACATAGCCGATATCCCCCGCCGGACTCAACCGTTCCTTGTGCCCCTCCCCGAAGGCCATCCAGGCGGTGGTGCCGCCGTCAACGATCAGCGTCTGGCCGAGTACGTAGCGGGCATCGTCCGAGGCGAGGAAGAGCACGGCGCGGGCGATGTCCGCCGGCTCGGCGATGAAGCCGGCAGGGGTACTGCGGTCGCTCGCTTCGCGATTGAAATTGGCGTAGAGTGCGGGGTAATTTTCCACCACCACGCCGCCCGGCGCGATGCCCGCGACGCGGATGCCCTCGTGCGCCAGTTCGATGGCCAGCGTGCGCGTGAAGGCGACGATCGCCCCGCGCGTGCCGGCGTAAACGGTGTGCTCCTGGAAGCCGGCGAAGGCGTGGACCGAGCTGATATTGATGATTGTGCCCTTCCCCTGCGCGCGCATGGCCGGCAGCACTGATTGCGCCAGGAAATACGGCGCGCGCACGTTTACCTGGTAAAGTCGGTCGAACTGCGCCGGGGTCGTCTCCGCGATGGGACAGAAGTAGGTGATGCCCGCGTTGTTCACCAGCACGTCGATGCCGCCCAGCCAATCGACCGCCTCCCGACCCAGTCGCTGTACCGCCTCCACATCATCGAAATTCGCCCCGAAGGCTTCCGCCGTGCCGCCCGCCGCGCGGACCTCCGCCACCGCTGCATCGGCGCCCTCGCGGCTGCGCGAATAATGCAGCGCCACCCTGGCTCCCGCCTGCCCGAAGGCCAGCGCGATACCCCTGCCGATGCCCGTGCCGGCGCCGGTGACCAGCGCGCGAGTGTCGGTATAATCATAGTTGACATTCATCGTTTCACTCCTATGCCCACGCAATTGCCTGACTTTGTAGGACTCTTCTTCTCCGGATATATTACAATATTTCGCCGTTTGCCGGTTCTATCGGAATAGGAATAAAGACACGCTTCAGCGGAATCAGACTTTTGTATTGGGCTTCAAAGTCATCGTAATGCTGCATTATCAGTTCCAGCACCTCTTCGCCGTTCACCAGGCGCAGGTTCTGCTTGCTGTTCGCAAACTTCTTCGCCTGCTCCGAAAACGTGCCCAGCGTCACGAAAAGGCCGACTTCGTTGGTACCCACCTTCCCATACAGCGCCGATACCTCCGGGTCGCCTGTCGTTCCCCACGTGCTCTTCACCTGCACTTTGATGATCGGCGGCTCGATCCCCAATTCATCCCGATGCGCGATCACGTCGATCCCCCCGTCGCCGCTTTGCTTGGTTACCCGCGCATGGTAACCCATCGCCCGCAGCAGTTCGGCAACAAACCCCTCGAAGAGATAGCCCTTCAACGCTTTCGACAGGCGTTTTCGCATGAAGTCGCGCGTTCCCTCCTCGATATCCGGCGCCCCGCCCATCACCGCCTTCCCGCTGACCATGCTGCTCAACGCCTCCCGGCATTCATCGGCGTGGTGCTTGATTTGGAATACCGTCAATAGCGATTTGCACTCCGCCAGCGCCCCCCCGCTGAACATCGTGCGCGGCACGGTTTTCAACCACGTGACCTTCCGCATATTCGGGTAATCCCCCGAACGCTCCGCATTGTATTCGTATTCTCCAGCTATTCGACCGATGTGAAACTGGCCATCGATTTTCGATGGGTATATCACCAGTTCGCCCGGCTGCATCTCGTGCGCGAACCGGTAAAGAATCCCCGCGTACCCCGGAATCGCCCCCGGCCTGGCATTCGGATACGCCCCCGCCACCGCCGCCGAGAACGCCTTGCGCTCCTTCACCAGTATCGAAAGATCGCCCACCTCCGGCCAGCCGATGGCAAGATACCCGTCCCGCAGAAAGATACGATCCGCCTGCCCAACCTCCCCGCCCCGAACACACCAGAAATACTCCCCCATCACACACCACCTTCATCGGAGACAGCCCGCATTTTCCCCTTGCTTCCCGCTCCACCTCCGACGCTCTACCGCTCCATTCAACCTGTTGTAGGCAGAATCAGGAATCCAGGGCTAAACCACAAACAATAAACCACAAACAATAAACCACAAACCTGGCCTGGCCTGGCCTGGTCTGCGGGTGGTCGTGGGAGAATGGAAACGGCAAAACGGAGATTCTTTCGCTATACCCATTTTATAGTACTTTTAAACCTGTTTTTTAGAAAAATGCCATTTTCGCCCCAAAAACAATCGGTTGCCTGCTTGGAAGTACAGCACTGTATGGAAGGTCGGCGATAGCCCCGCGCCCGCTACGACGGTGTGCGGATACATAACGGCATGTCGATGATGTACCGGTCTCATCAGTCTACGCTGATGTCGATGTAATGTCCGACGATGCGCTGCGGGCCGGAATATTCGGGAATTTTCCCGCTGTTGCTGCCGTGATCATACAGCAAAAGCAACCGGTCCGGCGCCACCTGGATCATGGTGTTGTTATATGTGCTCTGTTCCTCCGGCATATTGTCTTCCAGAAAACGGCAGGTCAGCGGCCAGTGATAGCCATGGTCAAAGCTGAACGACAGAGTGGCGTCAGGCCGTCCGGTGCACAGGGCCAGCGTGCCGTCCGGCAGTGTCAGCACCGTGGGCAGGATACCGTAGACGGAGAGGGGCCGGGCGGACCAGGCTTCGAAATAACAGCCGGGCCGGCGGTCTGCCGGCGGCGCCCAGGTGTGCCCGTTATCTGCTGAAGAAGTGGCATACAGCGGATGAAAGCTGCCCATCCGCATGACGAGGAACAGTTCGCCGGTGGCCAGCCGCGTGCAGGAGGGTTCGCACAATCCATCCAGCGCGTGCCGCAGATAGCCGTGGGTGGCGAAGCGCGGATCATATGGACCGGGGGTGGCGCGGTGTTGCCAGGTGCGGCCGCCGTCTTCCGTGGCCATGCAGAGCGTGATGCCCGGTTCACCGCTGTGGGGAACCAGGTAGAGGAAGGCCAGCACTTCCGACGCGCTCACGCGGAACAGGCTCGTGATCCAGGCGGGGATGCGCCTCCGTCCCAGCAGATCCCACACCTCCCGTTCATAGCTGGCCGGTTGGGGATTGCGGCCTTTGGCCTGCCAGTCGAGCGGAAAGCGGTGCAAATGCGCCCAACCGTGCCGCTGCGCCAGTTCCTGCTCCGGCGGGTTGAGTGGGTCAAAAGGATCATCCATCTGGAGGTCCAGTTCAACACGCGCAGTCTCCATGGGCGACCAGGTGAGACCGCCGTCATCGGATCGGCGCAAGCCCCAGTGATACACACCCGCTTCACCAGTATCGTAAAAGCCCCCGTTCGAGACGGCCAGGCACTGCCGCTCATCCAGCACGGTGAACGCCCAGCCGGCATTCGGCCACTCGGGGTAGGCACGCCAGGTCTGCCCCCCGTCATCACTGGCATACGGCAGGTGCTCGGCGCCTTCGATGTCCCCGTGCATGTTGGACATGAGGACCAGGCGTCCTCCCGGCAGCCTCTCGAGGTGGGGATGTAGCCGACACCAGCCCGCCTCTCGGTTCGGGTCAAAGGTCAACACCGTGAACGGCTCACTGATGCGGGCTGTGAATTGCATATTGTCATGTTCGTGAGTCAGTGTGATCATGTTATTCCTTTGGTGGTGGGTTATGCCGGCAACTCCCAGCGCGACCAGAGCAGGGAACAGTGCTCATTCGCGGCAGCTTTCTGATAATAGACAGAAAAGAGGCTGCCGTCACCCAGTTCAACCGTTGCGGGGTAGCCGCCGGGCAGGCACATAATCTGCCACATGCGCGCCTCGCCCAGATCTACGATCAGTTGGCCCATGCCATTCAGCATGGCAAATGTTAACAGGCTCGTCAATATGCCGGAGAACGCTTTCGCCGCCCCGAATTGTTGCCGGTGATAATGCAAAACGGCATTGACCATCGTCCGGTAGCATAATATCAGCAGAGACCAAAAAGGACAGACGACGCACACCCTGTTCAGAGATGCTATACTGTAATCGCTGCCGTACTGGTATACCAGTTACCGGGTAGTGCGGTGGCCGCCACAGTTGTTGGCAAGGTATCACCGCCACACGGAGGCACTTCCATGAATCAACCTGCATCGCGGAATCTACCTGTTCATAGCCTTGTGGCTGATGAGCGCGCTGACGACGACCGTCATGGCGCAAGGCGTCACGCTGGCCGACAAGGGGCAGGCCCGCCGACATGGTGAAAGCCGGCGATAACCAGTTCACCATCCTTTGTGAGCGCGCGAACCTGAACGAGCTGGGCACGGGTGGATTGATGGGGCCGGTGGTGATTTACCGGGAGAAATAACAGGACATACCGCATGTCATACGCAAATCAACCACGGGACGGTGAAGCGCCGCTCTACCGGCTGGCCCATGACGTCCGCAGTGCCTGCAGTAATATCCACAATGTGGATGGCGCGCCAGGTCGTGCCGGCGCCGAAGTGCGTGTGCCTCAGTTGCAACCCGGTGAACGTGTCATCCTGGCGAAGCTTGACGGTCCGGCGGTGATTACCCGGTTCTGGCTCACCTTCGACTGGCCGGATCGTTTCCATTACGCGGGATCAATGCTGCGCAACCGATCCGTGACGCTTGAAATCACCTGGGATGACGCGGACATGCCGGCTATCTCCGTGCCGGTCGCTGACTTCTTCTGCCACCCACTTGGTTACGACATCCCGTTCGAAAACGCCTGGTTCGCCGACCCGGTGGGCCGCAGTTCGCTGTGTTTCCTCCCCATGCCGTTTCGCTCCCATGCGACGGTGGCCATCGTCAATCATTTCGACCGGCCGGTCATCGTCTTCCACGATATCCGTTTCCTGCGCGGGATCGAGCCGGACCCGGACGACGGGTATCTCCATGCCTGTTTCCAGCGCACGATGCCGACAGCCCCCGGCGCCCGACATGACATATTGCCGCGCGTCCGTGGCAGAGGACGGTACCTGGGCACCCATCTGGGGATTATTACCGACCGGTACAACCCGATGGACTGGCATGGTGGCAATATCGCGTTTTACCTCGACGGTGACTCGGAGTATCCCAGCATGCTGGGCGCCTCTCTCGATGATTACGCCGGATCTGCCTGGTTGTACGAGCAGCGCTACATGCATCAGGATAGCGGTCTTCTCCTGTCGCGCGACTTCCCGGAAGGCGGGGGACATTACGGCCTGTATGTTTACCACCGCCGTGATCCGCTGTTGTTCGAGAGTTCGTGCGCGGTTTCGATCACCCCCGCCGTGCACGTCCGCGCCGGCGCGCTCCTCTCGCTGCTGCGACAGCAGCCCGAATTGACCGAGCGCCTGGCGATTCCACATGATCTGTCCATACTCGAGGGCATGGTACAGGCCGGAGAAGATGCCTATTTCAACTGTGGGCGCCTTGACGATCTGAGCACCCTGGCTTTCTACTACCTGGATCGTCCGGATGGCGCGCAGCCATCTTGCACCCCGGACACGTGTATCGCTCCGGCCTGGCAATGGCCCGTATCCGATGACGAAACAATACGGGGACAGGTTATGTATTCATAAGTCTATCTTATATCTTTACTTTACGCTGTCCATTACAATTGCCGATCCGGAATATTGGGGACACCACTCCGAATAACACCGGCGCGTTATCTGTCGTGCCTGATCTTACTCCCGCCGGACTATATCAACCGATATCTCCACCGCCGGAATCGTTCCTCTGTTCTCAAGCCAGTGTGTGGTATTCCTATCCTCGGGCCAGCCCACTCCCGGCCCATAATCCGTGGCGACGCCATTTCGATGGTCAGTGATCGTTCCTTGCAGTATGTAGACGGTGCCTGGCCTGTCTATATGGTCATGCATCGGACCGAAGACCCCTCCTGGCTCGATGGTCACCATGCGCATCCGAAGTTGGCGTCCGGTCATGCCCTCGATCTCAGCCCCAAGGTCAACCGTTGCCAGTATCTTCACCGAAACACCTTTCGTCTCTGGTGCCTGTTCGTTGCTCATCGTGCTCTCCTCTCTGTACCTTCAGAACCTGGCGGACAGAGCTATTATCTCATTTCAATATAATACCTCCACAACACAAGGCCACACTCAGCTATCCCAAGTTCCGCAGTTAGAGGGGTATTCGGTCTCTGTTTACGCTCAAAATCTCTTTTTCCAGGCTGTTTGGGGTCACTACATTTTTGTACTTGCCTTGCGAACACTCTTGGAGTGATCGTGAAATCGAGTTTGTAGACCATATTCCAAGTATAGCACAAGACATGTAGGGTTTGGAGTCACTACATCGCGTTTTTGGCCAGCGCCATGAGCGAGGGAGAGCAACGCGATGTCGAGCGCACGCTTGAAAAAATATTTTGGACTGGATGATGGGGTTGAACTGCGGAAGTTGGGCTATGTTACGGCACCGGCAGGTTACCGAGAGGCAGACTTTGACCTCCCAGCTACGCGAAAACCGCCAGCGGTGTCTCTGACGGTGACCGTTGGCAATCCAAAATCAAATCTAAAATCAAAAATCCAAAATTGAACCTGGCTCCCCAAGCGAGAGATGATACAAAAGCGACTCTGAGTCGCTGTATCTGAGTAATTCTCAGAATCCGGAAACAGACCTTCGTTAAAATCGTAGCGCATACACGTCCGCTTTGAATAGCTCCAGGTGCAATCGAACGGTGTGCCCGCGCAGCGCGGCAAGTTGCGATCCTGCCGACCAGGTCAGCGGCGTGTCGAGATGGTCACCGCTGATGGGTACGCAATCCGCGAGTGCATAGCCAGAGATCGCTTCGCTGCCGGTGGTTTCACTGCCGGTTGACCCGCCAGAACTCGCCAATACTGCCACGCGGACATAGCCCGCATGCCGCGTCTTGACGTTCAGGCATATTCTATCCGATGTGAGCGTAAATGGGATGGTCCAGCACTCGCCACGCCCCTCACTCGATAGGCTCATGAAGCCATCTTCACGCAGGCGTGCGCGCAAAATGCCGACCGATTGCGCGGAGCGCGTGACCGGCTCATTATGCCCATGGCGCGAGACGCCCACATAGGTTGACCACTCGCCGCGTCCCGTGGGCAAGATGCCTGCGCAGGCATACACCGAGGGATACGGATCGCGATACGACGGGCCACCGGTGATCCACGGCATCGTGCCTTGCGGACGATGCCAGATGATACCATCGCGACTGACGGCCAGATGGACATCCACAGTATCGGTGGTGTGCTGATACATCGACAGACGCATGAGATGCGCCCCCTGGGCATCCGGCCATCGGGAATACCCGTTGCAGTAGATGTCCAAGTCCGGTGGATCGAGTGAGTTGCTTTCCAGCACCGGCACGGACGAGGTAAACCGGCGGAAATCAACGGTTGTTGCGCGATTGACGCCGCGCCGTTGCATCACGCCATCTGTCTGACGCGTATACAGGATATATTGGCCATGTTCGGTATCGTAGCATGCGATATTTTGCGTATCGGCATGCTGATTGGGTAAAATCGGCACTGATAATGGCGTCCACTGCAATCCGTCGGGTGACACTGCGCCGATTACCGCCCGGTCCTGCTCGGTCCATAGACAGCCCACCATTTTATAACGCTCTGCCGCCGTCGCGTGTGGATCGATAAAGACCCCGGCGCCGTGCATGTAGAAGTCCAGCAGATTATTCGCGGTCGACCCCGCGTGCTCTCGCATACCGAGGTGCGGCTTCCGCCACCGGACGCCGTCGTCGGATTCGGCATACGCGAGTCCATTGTCATGCTCGTACCAGCAACGGTACAGACCCTGGTCCTCCAGGAAGGTCGCGTAGGCCGTATTCCCCTGCTCCCAGGATTGATCGAGCGGCAGGCACATTTCCGGCACCACATCGGGCGCATGCACTCGCAGCGCCACGCCCCGCGGCACGCAATACCCACCGTCCGTGTTCAGACCATCCCAGGCGGTACCATACCCGGGTTCAATCCCCAGCCAGTCGAGAAACACCCATTTCCCTTGCCCGAAGCCGTAATGACGCATCGTCGATACCCTTTCAACCAGCATTTGTCGCGACTCGACTCCCGTTACGCTTCCCGCCAACGGTAGGAGAACAGTGAGCCGGCGTAAACTCGCATGCGCAGGTGGCACCTGCCGCCAACGATCGGTTCGACCACCGTCTGCTCTCCCCAGGCGACACGATGGCAGACGCTATCGACTTGTTCGATCCGGCTTTTCTCCGATTCATAACCCGGAACAGGTTGCTGATCTTGACCCGGCACAGCGGGCAGGACATCCACCGCCAGGTAACCGCTATACACGTTGGCGTTGACTTCGAGCACCATAGGTTTCTCCAGCGGCAGGGCGATGGTAACCAGTCGGCCTTCGGTGCGGCCGGCGTCCAGGCTCACCCAACCGTCTCGGCGGATCGACGCCAGCCCGATGCCGCGGCGGTGTCGTGGTCCGGAACCGTGCATGGTGCCGGCGCCGGTATACAGGACTAGCAGACGATCGCCCCACGGGATGGGGGGATTGAAGGTCGGCACGGTCCAATACGCATCCCACGCCCCTTCACCGCCGCGCGGGAGGATGGTTTGCCGGTCATCGGTGCGCCGCCACGTCAGTCCATCAGCGCTGTAGGCTAACTGGGTCTCAAGGCGCTGAATGTTTTCGTGGAAGATCTCGACAAACGCCAGATAGCCGGCTCCCCAGCGGAAGGGCTGCATGCCGTAGATCTGCACGTCGGGATCGTCCCGATCGTCATACCGCAACACCACGCCGTGGTCGTGCCACTCCAGCAAATTCGTGCTCTTCCACAGGTTGGCGACGCGCGGGCGCGTGAATTCCTCGGCCGGCAATCCCGGTAATCCGAGCCGGCCGCGGCGGCTGATCAGCCAGTATTCGTCGAGCACATCGTCATAGAACAGGCTCGATCGGTCGCCCGCCCCCGCGATGATTCGAGGCGATTTGATCTCCAGATGCATCCCATCCACGCACTTCATGGCATGTAGCCCATACTCCTCGACGAGAGTCCGAAAGGCGTATCCCACCAGGTTTGCGTCGGCAAACCAGGGGGCAAGGCGTTTTCCGGTCGCCGCCAGCGCCAGATTATCGCATTGGAATTCAGGATCGGCGATCACGATGCCGTGACGAGTCCAATTGCGGGCATCGTCAGACACGGCATGTCGAATACGACAGTCCTGATGCGCCATATACCAGAGCCCGAATTGCCGCGCATCCGGATGATACACCGCCGTGGCGTATCCGATGGCCGTGCCTTCATCTTCCCCGTTGGCCGCCAATACGGGTTCCGCGGTCTCCTTCCGCAGCGGTTGCGTCATGCGGTAGAGCCGATCGCGGACGACGATTTCATCGTCATTGAGAAACAAGTGCAACTGTGGATCATACATGGTGGGCAATCCCCTATGAAAGTGTCTCGCACGCGTTGTCCAACCGCCAGCGCACCACTTCGAGGTGCGTCTCGCCATCGTCGCCGCGATACGAGTAGGATGTGACCAGTGTACCGTCGGAGACATGCACGGTGTTGCCAAACCCTCCGCCAGAGTGCCGATCGAGCGGGGTTTTATCGTCGAGCACCAATACGTTGTGCTCGAAGTCGAACGCCAGGCGATCCTCCTGCTCGGTGCCGAGAACCGCGCGGACGCCCAACGGCGGGCTGACCTGGCGAACCGTGAAGGTGAACATGATCCGACCCTTGTCCAACCGCAGCACCGACGGATACATCATTGCGTAGTCGCCGATGTCCAGACCTGGGTGCCAGGTAGCTCCCTCGTCATCCGAGTGAAACAGTTTCAAATGCTCAAACTGGTCGAATTCGCAGTTGACGATCGATGAAATCGGCGGGTAGCGGTTTCCAGCCAATAGTTGATTAATGACCACGTATTCGTCAGCGGTGATTTCACGACCTGAGATCGGATAATATCGATGATCCACACGAGAGATCATCAGCAATCGTCCGGACGCCAGTGAGATCAGATGTGATTCCTGAAAAATGCCATACGGATATCCTGCCCGCAGTCCGAGGATCCGCGTCGCGCCTTCTTCACGCCAGGTCAAGCCGGCGTCGGCGCTTGTCCAGCGGAAGGAGGCGCCGGTTCCCGACGTCACGATGTGCAGCAACGTGCCATCTGCCCGTTCGAGGATATTGCGCATTGTGCCGTATTCCGTATGCGCGGGATTGCACTCGGAGCGCACTTCCACCGTCGACCAGCATTTTCCGCCGTCGGCGGAGCGATGGACGAAGTTGGCGGTATAGCCGTGCCGGTTGCGTTCCTCGCCCGGCAGGAAGTGACAGGTGAGCAGGATCGTGCCGTCGCGCAGGATGGTCAGGTATGGCTCGCGGCCAAGCAGGTTGACCCGCTGTCCCAGGTTGTCCGGTAGCGACCAGGACCGCCCTCCGTCGTGGGAGCGGAAGAGCAGGATATCTTCCCGAAAGCCGAAGTCCACTTTGTCAGAATTGGTGTGAAACGCGGTCAGCAGCAACTCGCCGTCGGGCATGCAGGCGATATTGGGCTTGTAGTCGCCCTCCACTCCCAGCGGAACGCGCTCGGCAGGGATGCGCGACGGCACGCCGTCAGACGGATTTCGAATCTCAATAAAATCGTTTCCCATATCGCATGCCTTATTCCAGACCTTTCGTCGGCGGATTAGCCTTCAGCAACTCTCGCAACGTCTGCGGGTTTGCCAGCGCCGGATGCACCTGCAGGCAGACGCGCGAGTAGCCTTCGCATGCTCGCCCATACTCCTGCGAGCTGAAATGCCGGCGCAACCGGTCGCGGAGGGGCGAGTCCTGATCGTCGCGTTGCCAGTTGTAGGTGCTGATGCCGTCGGCGCCGTCCGTATAGCACTGCAGCGCCGCCCGTATGATTTCATCTTTGTGCCGGCGCCGGGCGTCAAGCGAATCAGTAACAGGAGGGGAGCTTTCGCCCCAGGTCGGCAACGGAAAGACAGTGGGGTAGATGCCGACATTTTTTCCCTTCGCCAGCTCAACGAATTCCGCCGTCCGCGGCAATCCGGGCAAGCGCGGCCAGGAAAGCGACGGACATATATAATCGACCAACTCCTCCGCTATCCATGTTCGCACGTCCAGTCCCACCTCGGCGCAGGAAGGGTCACCATACGGTGAATCGGCGAACATGTAGTTCGCTTCCTTCTGCGGCGTATCCAGTGACGGGCAGACCCGCACGCCCAACAGCAGGCGATCGCGTCCTTTCTTCTTCGCCACCTCATTGAGCATCTGCCGTGTCTCCCGGACCATCCGCGTCAGGAGAGGATGGTTCTCACGCGGGTCGGTGATCATGTGGGTCATGCGGCGCCAGTCGAACTCGATGCCGTCGATATCATACTGCTCCGCGACCTCCCGGAAGATGGCCATGCGGTGCGCATACACGTCCGGCACCGCCGGATCCAGACAGCCGGCGAACTCGTCCGTCGGGTCGCCGTGGGCGTCGTTGTAGGCTTTCCAGGCTTGCCATTCCTCTGAATAGTGCGCGTAGCGGACGCGCCACTCGGGATGTCCGCGTTCGAAGTCCGACAGCAGGTAGTTGTTCCCATACCAGTCCTCGCTGTTCATGCGGTAGCTGGCCACAATGGCGACGCCGCGCTGGCGGCATTCCTCGATGGTGATGGTGAACGGGTCGGTTCCCGCCTCGAACAGGCGGCGCAGAGCATCGACCTGGCGTTGGGCCGGTTCGCGGATGGACTCCGGATTCGCGGTGGGCCAGGTCAGCAGTGACACTTCCGCCAGGTACTTGTCGAAACTGGTGGCTACGTGACTGGGGTAAATGACGGGGTCCGGCAAGCCGACGTTCTGAGCCAGCACGTTCATGCCGTACCCCAGCATGTCGCGCACCATCTGTCGGTATTCGTTGGTGCCGGAGTCCGCCACTGACGAGACGTATAGCAGCCCGTTGATGTCGCTGTTGAAGATGCTGCCGAATTGGCGATTGTCCGACGACAGGTAGAGCAAGCCGTCGATGTCGCTGTTGAAGATGCTACCGAGGCATCGGTTACCGGAAAGCCCATTCGGCCCCCAATTCCCGACACGGTCATGTCTCGTATGATCAGTCATGATACCTTCCCATTTATACCGTTGCTGATGCGTCTTCTGCCTCGAAGCGGAAGGAATAGAGCGAAGCGTTCTTCAGATAGATGCGCAGGCGCAGCGGACCGGCGGGCAGCACACCGCCATGCGGCTGGTTCCGCCACTGTACGATATGCCGCAGGCTGTCACCGTCGAACCGGCGGCAGGACGCGCGTTCGAAGCCGTCCAGCACCCGGTCGTCGGCATCGGTGACTTCCACCTCCAGATATCCGCCCGGCCGCACCTGTGTGTTGAGCGCCAACAGTCCGCCTTCGGTGTGCAAGGGTCGGGTGATGATGCTGCCTTCGCGCATGACGCCGGCGTCCAGCGAGACGAAGCCGTCGCGGCGGAGGCGGGCTAATCCCAGTGCGTAACCCACCGCACCGTGGTCGTGCACTTCCGGCGCGTCCAGGCCTTCGGCCAAACCGTTGATCCACCAGTCGTGATGGTTGCGCGCGCCGCCATAGTAACAGAGCAAGTCGTCACCCCGCACCACGGGCACGCTGGGCATGGTCACCATGCAGCAATCCCACGCGCCTTCGGTGGTGCGCAGCCAGCTCTGCCGCTGATTCCCGAAACGCCAGTGCAGGCCGTCGCGGCTGTAGACCAGCCGCACGTCCATCGTGTTGGACACCTGATGCAGCGTGTTGAGGAACCCGACCCACATGTCGCCAACTTTCATCTGCGCCATGCCGTAAAAAGCATCATCGAGATTGTCTTCGTCATCGTCGGTGGCGAGCAGCAACTGCGGCAGCGACCAGTGCAGCAGGTCGCCGCTGAGGGACAGGAAGATGCGGCGCTTGCTGCGCGCGGTGGGATTATCCGGGTGGTACGGCCCGAACCAGCTGCCGGTGTAGGCGCGCCGCGGGTCCCGATAGGACTGCTGCATGTGGATGTGGCGTGTGGTTAACCGATAGGTGCGCGACTCGACATCAGGTGCGACAATGAAGACGTCCTCCAGCGCGTTGTTGTTGCCCATCCACCCGAACGACGGCCGATCGTCGCAGACGGTCCAGGCGATGCCGTCCGGTGACGAAGCGAGTTGCACATCGAATCCGTAATGATACTGCGGGTCCTGGTGATCGAAGAGCACTTTGAATCGCCGGTGGGGGTTGTGTTCAAACGGATCGTCAAAGACGCATGGGCTATGGACGTTGCCGAAGTCCGGAGAACCGAGCACGACATTGGTCTTCCGTCCGTCAACCTCCAGATAATCGAGCGCGGGTTTCTCCCAGTGGATGCCGTCCGCCGATCGGGCGAAACACAACCGGGCGCCATAGGGAGGAAGATAGGAGGCGGAAACCAGTTCGCCCTCATATCCGTCCCGATAAATACGCGGAAAGTCGGCATGCCAGTCTTCGTACCAGCACTTGAACTCGCCGGCCACGGTATCATAAATCACGTTCCAGGTGTTACAGCTGAAATAGGTGACGTCTTCCCACGGCTGATCGCGGCGGATGACCGGGTCGCCCTGCTTCTCAGGGCTGTGCCAGCAACGGGTGATGTCTTGCTCCTGTTCGATGATGCCATTATCGAAGAAATACTGGGGCCGAGTCCCGATCCGCTGCTGCACGGTGTCGAGACAGGCGTCGTGATGAATCATGAACGGTTCCTTTCACGCCAGTCGGGGGATGTTCACGCATAAAACCAGGCGATGGGATACACACGCAGCACCGTTTCATCCAGGTGCAGATTCTGCTCCGCCACACCGAGTAACGGCGTGCCGCGGGAGTAACGCACGATCACGAGATCGTCGACGATGTCGATGTTCGGATAATGGAAGAACGCCCAGCCCTCCGGCAACGGCCCCACGTCGTCGCGCGCGCGGACCATTTGCAGGGGGTATTCTGGCGGAATGCGCTCCAGATCCTCCAGGCCCTCGCTCACTTCCAGCGTTTTAAACTGTTCCCAGCTATGCCCCCCATCGCGAGAGATCGCCGAGGACAACCGACCCCGGCGATACCCTCGGCGGATTTCTTCACGCGACACCTGGTTCCAGATGATTAGCAGGTCGTCGGTCTCCGGCACCGATACCAGCACGCCCGGCGATTCCGAACTTGGCAGGTCACTCGGTTTCACGGCGGTCCAGTGCTCGCCTTCGTCGATGCTGACGCTCTGCACCAGCCGTCCGACGGTGGAGCGCATCAGCAGTAACACGTGGCCATCTCGCGTTTCTGCGAGCGTCGGTTCGTAACACCCTGTCTGCCCGCCGTTGCCGTTGACCACACCCTCGCTATCGAACCAGCCCATCAATCCCCCCGGGTGCTTCTGCCAGGTGGCGCCGTCGTCGTCGGAACGGTAGACCAGCGTCATGCCCATCTCCGGCGCGTGCCCGTGCCCCTCAACGGCATATCGCTCCCCACGCCAGGTTCCATATGTGCAGACATCCGCATACTGGAGTTCTGGATGCACGCCGAGCACGCCGCCGGCGCCGCCATTCACGGGTTCCCAGGCATCGAAGCCTTCCCAGTAGACCGCGAAGAGCAGTCGCCCGCTCTTCAATTGAATCAGCGAATGAAATAAGTGCGTAAGGTTGGGATAGTCGTAGATGACTGACGGTTCGCTCCAGGTGCGTCCGTCATCGAGCGACTTCGAGAAGAAAGCAGATCGGGAATCGGCATTCGCCTCCAACGCATTCCCGTAGGCGGCCAACGCGCCGGAGTGCAAGCGGATCATACCGCCGACACCGATCGGAGCGGGAAATGGCGTGGGGGTCTCCCAGGTCTGGCCGTCATTGTGCGAATAGCGAGCGAGAACCTGTGCACCGCTCCACGCCGCGCTGCCGCCTTGCGCGAGCAGGAGCGAGCCGTCCGTCAACCGCACGATGCCGCCGTCGGTCCCGATGCCTATCGTTTCGATGACGCCGGCCGGAACGGCTTTGCGAAAGACACGATCTCTGAACCTGTCTGGCATATTTTCCTCCACGAGAAGGCGTCGTGTTACAATTCGATCATTTTAACACGCTCACCATTAGAACGGTACGCATCGGCGGAAATTGCCGGTCTCCGATCACGTAGAGTGTGTCCCAGAGATAGTTGAAAGTTCTCCGGTGGCCCTCTATTGGAATCGTATACCTATGCTGCCGCTTCTGTCAATGCGGGCGGCTCCATTTGGTTCATTGAGGATGACGGTCGTGGCCGCCGGTCCTCACGCTCTTCGCGCAGTTCGTTGAGCTTGGCCTCCAGTACCCACAGCTGCTCATAGCCCATGATTCGCCGGAAGTGTTTCTCCGTTTCCAGATACCCGGCGGCGAACCAGCGCAACACCATCTGCCCATCGCGCCAGCGGGTGACCCGGCCCGTTTTCATGCGCATCCCCGCGTTCGGACTCTCGATGAGATTGGTCGTGCCCAGGCAGCGCCGCAACGAGGCGGGCAACTCCAAGCGATTAATCGTAAAGGTTTCCGCCAATCCTTCGCGCAAACTGGCCGCCGCCGAGGGGTACGCCTTCTCCAAGTAGGCCGCCTGCGCTTCCAACCGGGCTTGGCCCTCTTTGACCGGCAGCCGGTAGGCCGCCTTCATCACGCATTTCACCTCGTCCTTGAGGTCGTCCGGCAGGTAGCCAGTCACATTCCCAATTTTATGCTGGCGACAGCGCTGCACCGGGGTATCCGCGCCAAAGACGCTGCTGATCGCGGAGCGCAAGGCTTTCGACCCATCAATGATGAACAGATACGGGCGATCCGGCGGCACGCCCCGCGCCACCAGGTCTTCCAGCAAGCCCTTCACCACCACGGCGTTCTCGGTCGCCCCTTCCGCCAGGCCCAGCATGTGCTTATACCCGTGGCGATCCACCCCTACCGCCACGATGACCTGGTACTCGCCCGCATGCACCCCATCGATGTAGAGGATGAGCAACTCAGTCTCATCGAAGCGTCGTTCGCTCAACGCACGCAGCGCTTCTTCGCTCGCCTCGATAAATTCCCGACTGACGCTGGAGCGGCTCACCCCGCACGTCTCGGCCATCTCAGGGATCACGCCCGCATACGAGCGGGTGCTCACCCCGCGCAGCAGGATCGCCGCCAGCTTCTCCCGCAAGCCCGCGCCTTGCTGCATCGCCGTATAGGCGGGAATCGCCACTTCCGCGCCTTGGCCCCCGCGTTTGCGCCGCAGCCGGGGCTTGGTCACCCGGACTTTCTGGGTAGCGAGCGTGACCACGCCCTCCTGCGTGCCATACCAGCCCACCTCGCCGCCCGCTTTCCCCTGGTGGGGCGGACCGGCGACCTCGGCGGCGGACAACTGCAACACGGCTTCGAGGCAGGACCGTCCGACCACATCGATGAAGGCATCCAACGTCACTTTCGCCTCCACGACAAGGTTCAGCAGCGGCGCCATCGCGTCGGGATGCGCCTCGAACAAGGCGGCTAGCGCCTGGCTAGCCTCTGCGGTGTCTTTCTGATACACTTGCTGCATGGTGGTTCTCTCCTTTTGGTTTGGTCGCCAGGGAGACATCTTACCAGATGCTCCCGGAGAGAGCCACCGGTCTCTATTTCAACTTTCAACTACGCGCGGGACACCATCCCGATCACGTAAGCTAATGTTCATTGTTCTACGGCAATTCTGACTCTCTCCCATACGGGTCGCAGTCACGCCGCCGTGTTAAACCACATTCGATTCCGATCGCTGTCGCGCAGCACAGACACCCAGGCCGAGCTTTGCCCCAGGGTTCTTCGCCTTCAAAGATGGGGGCGCCGTGCTTGTGCGCTGTACCGAAGGCGAAATGGATGCCATGCGGGAACTGGTCAGGACGTCCACCCATGCCCAGTAGAAACTCGTCAAACAGCAACTGCCGCGTCGCACCACACGAAAAGCTGTCTGGATGATACAGATAGGACTTTGTATTGACATCGAGCAATATCGCTTCAGGCATGACGGCCTCTAACAAGTGAATATGTGTAACAGGTGCATGCAGGTATGACGAATTGACTATTGATACGGCTTCGTATCGATTGAAGAGTTCGCACTCATTGTCTCGAGGAACGCTTCACCCGCGCCTGTAACTCAACGCTCAATTGCAAAAGCATGCTTCCCGCCGGCTAGCGATACAACCTTTCCTGTCGGCAGGTGCAGATCAGCGATCAGATCGACCGGGAGTTCGATCCTCAACGTCGTCTCTGTTGGTGATTTCACCCAACCGACGGTGATGTCGCCCCGCGGGGACGGCAATGTACCACCGGCGTGGTCCAGCAGGTCCACCCGCGGCGTGAGCACGCACCCATCGAAACCCGGGCGCCTGGGACGAATGCCAAGGATTTCGGTCAGCAACAGCAGGCTGAAGCCCACGCTCCCGCAATGCGCCAAGCCGATTGAACAAGGCTGATGGCTGTGCACGACCGTCTCGAAGCGGCCGTCGGGAAATACGTCCGGCGCGCCGGCGGTCGTCAGGCTGATATGCGTCTCCTGCACATGCGGATGCCAGTTTTCCCAAAGCGTCCTTGACCGGGCCAGCATCGGGGCAAATCGGTCGCCCATCAGCCGGATGGCGTCCACGGCGCGGTCGGCTTTGAACAGCGCCTGCACCACATACTGGAAGAAGAGCGGCGTCACCGGTGCGAGATGGTCGTCGCCCCCCAGCAATTGGGCAATGACGCGCTCCGCTTGCCTGGGATGCGCGATATCGAACAGCAGGCTTAACGCATTGCCCAGTTCGCTCGATATTTCCGTCGGTTTCCCACGAAAAAGGCTGTCATAAAAGACGCCGCGCGCATCGTCCCAATACAGGCGCTGCAGCGCTTGCCGCACACGCCCGGCTTTGTCGCGCCAACAGGCGGCGTCATCGGGCTTGCCAAGTGTTTCAGCGATCTCGGCCAGGTCGTCGAGCATATGCAGCATGAAGGCATTGGTGCCGAAACTCGCGCCGCGGATATCCGATGGGGTCCAGTCCAGCCAGTTCTGACTCGGCAGCCGGTCCAGCAGGCCGTCGGTGTTGACGTGCCGGTCGCACCAGCCAGCCAGCGCCGTTAGCGTCGGATACAGCTCGCGCAGGAACTCCGTGCAACCGGAAAAGGTGTAATACTCGCGCACCCGCGACGCCCACACCAGCGCGTGCTGGGGGATGCAGTTGGCGAACCTGGTCTTCCAGTCCATCCAGTCGCTGCCAGGGTAAAACATGCGTAACATGCCGTCGCCCATCGCCCCCTGGGTGATGAGCTGGAAATATCGGCGCACGACTGCCGTGTCACCCCAGACGGCCAGTGCGCCAAGCAGCGCGTGACTGCCGTCGCCCGACCAGTTGCGCTTCTCCCGCAACGGCGAGTCCATAAAGGCGTCCTCTGTGCAGAGCTGCACTGTTGCCGCGCACGCATCCCACAGTCGGGTCAGCGTGAGATCCGAGCAGGTAAAGACGCCACGCATCGGCACCGGATATTGCCAGGTGTTGGCCTCGATGGCATGAATGTTCACCGGGACAGCGCCGGTGCGGAAGGTCACCTGCAGGTAGCGAAAGCTTTTGAATTCGAAGAACTCGAAAGTCTGCAGACCATCACGCATGATGTAGCGGTCGGCACAGCGGGTGGCGCAGATGATCGGCGCGATGCGGCCTTCTATGAGTTGTTCGCCATACGTCACATCGACGATGCTCCCCGCCAGGCCTTCCACAGTGATACGCGGGAATGCATTGACCTGACGGCCGAAATCCAGCAGCACAAAAGGATCGTAGATGCCTTCACTGACATCATCGCGCAGGGTGTGGGGCGAGGTGGCAGCGAGAGCCGGCGCGCTCATCTCTTCAACGGTTAGCACCTCGGCATCCTCAAAGTGAGCATGGCGTAAAGCAGTATGAATTTCCCGCGAGAGAAACTCCGCGATATCCGTTGTCGAGCGCGCGTCCTGGTAGTCTAGCGCTTCTCCCACCATGACCACCCGTACCGGACGGATAACCTGTTCTCCCAGGAAGGGAATGTGACGCGGCTCTGGCCGGCTGCACCACATTCCCGCATTCGGCGTGACAACCGTCGCGGATTCCCAGAGTGCATCATCGAACCCCGGTTGCATCCAATCTGGCGGATCGCGGCGGGCATCGTAGACTTCGGTCACCCCCGGTCCCATACCGCTCGGTTTCACGTCTCGCCGCCACGCCTGCGCGGCTCGTATTTTCCATTGCCCATCGGTGCCAATCATTTCGACTGAGCCGTCACCAGTGATACCAATCATCTCCAACTGCGCCAGCAAGCCGCCCCGGCCGTCGCGGGTAAAGCCGGTATCGCACCCGTAGAAGTAGAGTTGAACCGCGATGCAGTTGTGACCGACAGACAGATTGGGATGCAGATCGTGCGTATCATATGACTGAAACCGTGGATCACAGCGTTCAGGTCCCCGGCCGAGATAGACGCCGTTCACATATAAACGGTACCGATCCGTTGCGGTAATATGCAACACGGCCGATATTGGCATCTGGGTCAGGTCAAAACTGCGCCTGACATAGGCGAAGAAATGAAATGGCGCCGGATCATCACCATGCCAGATCCATTCTGCCTGCCAATCGACCATCTGATGTTGCTGTTCGCGGGTACACATGCCTTGATCTGTCATCACCGCCTCTTCCGCCAGGCCTCTGGCCGATGAGTCAATATGCCGATCTTTTCGCAAATCCGATATCTCCGTGTAAGCATGGGATATACTATACCGCAAAGGTAGCGTAAATCCTGGGTAGATGGCAACATTTGCACGCGAGATATATATAGTTGACTTTGATAAAAGTCAAGGTCGCTGGTCCTGTGGCTATTCCTGACCATGATAGTGTTCCTCAGGGCAGGAGATCGAAATACCGAACCGAATTCATAACTCGAAACCAGCGCAGCAATGCTGTCATCTCGAACACGACGCCAGAGGAGTTTCTGTATGCCACAACATGACATCACGCACATCGACGCCTGGGAAAAGGTCGCGAGCTATGATGACGGCAACAATATCTTTACCCTGGCACAGGAAGCCGGCGAGCTCATCATTGCATCGCGCACCAGCCATCTCGCCGGACCTGCGGTGATGTCGTATGGCGGCATCGCAACCCGCGAGCGTTGCTTCGCGCCCGGACTCAAGGGCACCAATATTTTCGAAATCGATTTTGTTGATTACACGAATGACGGCGACTACGTCAATACCTACATGACGGCGATCGGGCACCCCAGCGACCATGAAGACCCGATGTTCGGGTTATACCTGATGGGGTGGGGCATCACCATCGGCCATCGCAAGGGATTCGTCGGCGGCATCGATCACGAAGACCGGCAGCATGCCGTGCAGTTCCACTTCGATCATTACAGCAAGTGGGGCTTTGGCTCGTGCATGAACCGCCAGATTTCCTCGGACGATGCGCGGCGATACCCTCGATTTACCCAGGCCGAGTTGATTGACCGCCTCGACGACATTTATGCCGGCACGGTGACGCCGTATCGCTCGATGGACGACGCCACCATCCTGTCCGCACGTCATTATCGACCTGACGAAGAGCGTGCCGGCCCCTTATCCAGCCTGTGCGAGCATTCCTGGGGGCATCGTTACGGCCTCATGCTCTCGGACAACGGCAATACCTTCTCCTGGTTACTGGATGGCCATGTCATCGACAGTCATGACATTACCGGCTATTTCGATATCGGGTCGGACGATTTTGCGGACGGTGTCTTTATTTCGATTGGCGGCGGCGCCGGATTTCGCAGCAATCGCTGGCGCTTTGCCAATCCCCGCGTCAGCAGCCTAAGATAATATCATGCCACAGCGCGTCACACCCCGGACCCATCACGAATACGAACACATTTCCGGCACGCGCATGACGGTGGACTGGGAAGGCCTGGTCTCCGGCCAGAACCTTGTCCAGGACCGCTTGACGGACTGTTTCACCGAGTCACTGCGATTAGGCAACGGCGACATTGGCGCCGCAGTGTATGCGACACCCGAATGCCTGGTGCTCTTTGCCGGCAAGAATGACCTGCTGGATTACCGTGCGAAGCCAGCGGCGTTCAGTCCGGATGCCACCGCTTCGAGCCTGGCCTGCACTATGATGCCCAGCACCAAGCCGGCAGGATGGATCCGTTTTCGCAACGCGATATCCAGAAATCCGGATACGCCGGCGCGCCTGGATATTTGGCACGCCGAGGTGAGCACCTTTGTGACAAGTCAAGAAAGGACGGAACTGCGGGCGTTCATCCCCAGGCAACGGAACCTGATCGCGACAGAATATTACCCGTTGAGCGGTGAAGCCTTCGACATCGAGCTGGCGCGACACAAGGACAGCACGGAGGTGGTCGACACCGATCCCGAGTTCGGCGCGGACGGCCGGGAGATCTGGGTGCGCTATCAGCTTCCCCCCGACCCGGACACCTTCCCGGATGGCTTCATATACGTGATGCTGGGTCGGGTCATCGGCGGCGAGGTGGTCGGTGCCGAGGTGATACCGGAGTTCGGCTTATCGCCGTATCTGGGCGGGGGGCATTGGTGGCGCGGCGGCCAAACGCGCAACGGCACACCGACGCCGAGTGGTGATTTGCGCGTGTGGCCGGTGACCGAGTCCGGCCGCGAGATGGAAGGCGTGGCCCGGTTGCGCATGTGGTCGTCAACGCCGGTCATATTCCTGACGGCGATCTATACGACTCGCGATGACGCGAATCCCCTGGCTGCGGCCAGAGCCGCGCTCGATGAGGCCGAACACATCGGATTCTCCGAGTTGCGGCGCGAACACCGGCAGGCGTGGCACGACTTCTGGCAACGCTCCTTCGTGCATCTCGACGGTAAGGATTTTCTCAATCAGCAGTGGTTCCTCAACCTCTATCACCTGGCGTCGGCAACACAATCCGGACGCGTGGGTCCGGGCCTGTTCGGACCATGGTGTCCGGAAGACTGGCCGGCCTGGGGGAATGACCGCCACTGGGACTACAACATGCAGGCCGCGCTCTGGGGCGCCTATTCCAGCAATCATCTGGAATTGACTGAAGCCTTTAACGATGAGGTTTTCGATCTACTGCCATGCGCCCGGATGATGGTGCGCGACTATTACGGCGATATCGGCGGTGCAAAATATCCGGGTGTCTCCTGGCCGCGTCGGTACACCACGCCGGTCAGCACCCGGCAGGCGGAATTCACTACCCCCTGGGTGAATGGCCTGGTCGCCCAGCCGCTGTGGTGGTACTTCCAGTATAGCCAGAGCACGACGTTTCTTCGCGAGAAGGGATATCCGGTCATCAAGGCGTGCGCGGAATTCTACGAGCAATTTGTCGAGCGAGCACCGGATGGAACCTATGATATGCCGCCCACAGCCGTTTGGGATCTCGCCGTCAAGGTGCCCGATGCGAAAAACTCCACTATCGATCTCACCTTTGCGAAAATGCTGCTTCGCATCGCGGCGGCCGCCAGCCGAGTGCTCGGAGTGGATGTTGCACGGCGCGACCACTGGGAGCATATTGCCGCCAACCTGCGCGAATATGCCACCACGGTCGTCAATGGGCAGCAATTCGAGCCGGTCGATCACGAAATTGATTCGCTACCGCTCTACACCTCCCGCGATTTTCCCAGCGGCGAGGTGCTGGTCGCATATGAAGGCTATCCCGTCATCGAATACAACCTGTCACCGTGGACGATGCCGATCTTTCCCGCCGGCGACATTGGACTGCACAGCCCGTCACACGTGCGCGAATTGGCGTTGCGGACACTCCAAATCACGCCGTATTATCTCTGGGACGACCTGGTGATGCTTACGATGGCCTGGGTGCGGCTGGGCTACAACCAGCTCGATGTCTTCGAACAGCATACACAGTCAATCGTACATGAAAATGGGTGCCAGACCTATCCGCGCTATAACTGGGCCAGCAAATATATCTTCATGCATTTCTTCGGCTGGCCGGTTGTGGTGAATGAATGCCTGGTGCAAAGCTATACCGGACACATTCGCGTGGCCCCGGTGAAGCTGCAGCACACCGCCCGCTTCGCCCGCTTGCGCACCGAAGGGGCGTTTCTCATCAGCGGAGAGATTCAATGCGGCGGACGGGTATCCTACCTGGCCATCACCAGCGAAGCCGGATGTCCGTGCACGATGGTGCGACCCTGGGATGGCCCGGTGCGGGTGCGTAGCCTGGCGGCGATGACAAAAGACATACCGGTGTGTGAAGACGAAGGTGTATTCACATTTCCTACAACAACCGGCGCGACCTATATCGTGGATCGTCCCGCCGACCCCTGGGAAGCCAAGGCCATGTCACACGTCGGCGGCATGATGTCGGACTCCGCGGCATCGACAAGCGTATGAAAGGCGAACCGTCAGGTGTAGCTACCGGGACGCGGCTTCCCACCGGGCGAAGATGCCGCACGGCCAGCCGACCGGCGGGCCAATCGCGTCGATGGCGCCGCCGCCATTGGTGTCGAGCGCGATTTCGAGTTCGTTGACACCGTGCCGGAAAGTGACCGGCAGGTTATGCCGGTCAGGCAGGGCCGGATTGCCGCCATCGCCCATCCCGACAACTTCGCCATTCAAACGCACGAGGATCGGTCCGTCACACCCCAGGTGCAGCATCCCGGCGTCCGTTGCCCCGACATCGAAGTGCGTGCGGAAGAAGAGGACACCCTTACGCCTGGCGATTACCTGGTGGGCGTCGACGAAACCGGGAGCATAGGTCTCATTGCTTAAGGCGGTCACCGTCCGCCACCCGGTGGCCTGGTCGATCGTCGCGGTGTCGAATGTCGCGCCGGCAAGCACTTCCGACACCTGCCAATCGGCGAGATAATCGGCGGTAAACGTCATGTCCGCCAGGTAGATATCCGGATGGTAAATCTGCGACACCTCCGGATCGTCGCAGGCCGTGTGATTGGAATAGTAGGACAGGGCAAAGCGCCGGCTGTTCAACGGATGCCGCGCCACACCCATATAGGACACATCGTTCCACGGGCCCGAGGGCAGCACCATCTGCAACGTAGGCTGGTCGTTCACGATTTTAAAGACGCCAACATGGGTGACGAACGGCGTCAAGTACCATCGGCCGGAGAACCAGATGTCATCGCCGACCAGCCACAGCGCCGGCCCGCCCAGGCGTATATCCAGCTCCACCTTGCTCCACTCCCGGTACGGCGGCACCGAGCGCAGCAACAGCGGCTTGCACCCGACCTGCGGGCCGTCGCGACGCATCAGCATGACGACCGAGCCGTCGGCGGCGAAATCACAGGCACACTCGCCGGGGATGTCGGCTCCGGCGTGAAGCACCTGCTGGTTTTGCCAGTCCAGGCCGTCGCGGCTTTCGAACCAGGCCACCTCGGTGGTCCCGTCCTCACCGACCCGACCATGCTCGGTATATCCGGCGCAGTAGAACTGCCCGTTATGGCAGCGCGAGCGCCACATCGCGTAGCCGTCGGCGCCGGTCATGCGTGTCCACGCCGACCAGTGCAGGCCGTCGTCGGTCCACGCCGTCCCGGTATATTCGTGCCCGGGACAGGTGAGACCGCTGCCGTCGCATTCGAGTCCAGTGACATATAGTCGTCGATCGCCGTCGGTATACAGATGGGCATCCCGGGTATCGAACTTACCGCGGAACACTGCGACGGTGTCGAACCGGGCGCCGTCGTCCCGACTGCGCAGCACCACCAGACGACCCTGCATGCAGGCATGGGAGTCGCCTTGCCGAAAGGCCACGTAGAGCGCTCCTCGGAACCAGGCGGCGCCGGTGAAGGCGTTGTGGTTCTTATCTGCTGTCAACCGGCGTATGGACCAGACGTAAAACTCGTTCTTCATGGGCGATCGCCTTTTATGAGATGACTGCGCACCGGTGATTGCCGTGCATAGAAGGGACATGTTCCATCCCATGAGAAGAATCCCTTTCACTAATCAACGGCTCATGCAGGAACCCAACAGAGAACATTGAACACCATCAGCACTATCTCTTCACCGGTAAGAAACAGTAGAAGTCAAAAGTGCGGTGTTGCCATATCAGGCACCTACGCCATCTGGGTTGCCGAAGGGTAAAAGGAGACGCCAGAGATGAACGGCTTCCTGCGCGGTACGGCGGATGAAATACGTCGAGAAGATGGGACGACCGATCAAGGTGTCACTCTTACTATTGTTTTATAATATTTTAGTACCTTACACCTTCGGAACCGTAAGAAAAACACGTTCTTCGCGGTTTCGCCAGTGTGGTCCGAAGGTATAAGGTACCGACAAGACCAGCGCCGGATCTCAACACCAGATCTCGGTCACGTTGATGAGAAGCTCAATCGTTTGGGTTGTGGGCAGCCGCCCACGTTGTTAACAGGAAGACGGTGCTGCTTCACGAAAATTGACACAGCTTTATATACGGATCAGCCCTATAGGCGCGGGTAATCATATCTACCTTGCCGAAGGAGCATACTATGTCGCCAGCATCAAACCCCATACATACCGAGGCATTGATTGCAGCCAATCGAGCGTTGGCCGCGCAATTCGCCGCCGATCCACACCGGCCGCGTTACCATTTTCTACCGCCGGCTGCCTGGATGAACGATATCAATGGCTGTATATGTTGGAAAGGTCGGTATCACATTTTCTACCAGCACAACCCGGATGAAGCCTACTGGCGGCAAATGCATTGGGGTCATGCCTCAAGCGTTGATCTGGTGCACTGGGTGCATCACCCCATCGCCTTGTTTCCCACACCGGGCGGTCCGGCCCGCGACGGGTGTTTCAGTGGCGGGGCATTCCTTCTCGATGGTAAACCGGCGTTATTCTACCACGGTGTACCTGACGGCACCTGTATCGCCACCAGCGATGATGATCTGCTCGAAAATTGGACATCATATTCCGCTAACCCGATCATCCCGGTGCCGAAAGAAGGCGACCCGGATTACGACCGCTATTATGTCTACGATCCGTGCGCCTGGCAGGAAGGCGACGGATTTGCGGCGCTGATTGCCAGCCGCGTGCCCGGCCTCGAAGGCGACAGCACCGGCCTGTTTCGCTCTGATGACGGGATACACTGGCGATTTGTCGGGCCATTCTATACGTCCGATCGACGGTGGACCGACGCGCGAGAAGATTGCGCCGTCCCGGATTTCTTTCCCCTGGGTGACCGGCATATGCTGCTCTTCTGCAGCCATCTCGTTGGCAGTCAATACTACATCGGCCGTTACCATGGCGACCGCTTCCATCCCGAGGTGCATGGGCGCACCAGCGGGTTCGGCGGTCAGCTCGGGGGTGGTCGCACCTTACGCGACGATACGGGTCGGCGCATCTACTTCGACTGGATCTGGGACCTGCGCGGCAGTCGAGAAGCGGCATCGGGGTGGTCGGGCGTCATGACGCTGCCTCGCATCCTCTCGCTGCGCAATGACGGCACGCTGGGCATCACCCCCGCGCCAGAACTCGACCGTCTACACATAGACGGACGATCTTGTCACGATCTACTCCTACAACCTGGCGTCGAGTTGGATCTGCCGGAAATGGCCAGTGACAGCCAGGAAATTCGCCTGATCGTCGAGCCTGGAAATTATACCGCTTTCGGCGTTAAGGTCTGCTGTTCGCCAGGACGCGAAGAGGAGACCCTGATCCTCTTTGACGCTGTAGAGAACCAGTTGAAGATTGACGCGACCCATTCCACTATGAATCTCGACATCAACTACCAGCATTACCGATTTGCGCCGGACGGGGTAGATAATTACCCGCAACCGGTGCAGGCGCTCCCACTCGCGCTCGCGCCTGGTGAGCCATTGGAGTTGACCGTGTTCCTGGACCGATCAGTGCTGGAGGTGTTCGCCAACGGCCGGCAATGCATCACCCAGCGCATCTA
>Ga0172369_10000913_pt1 | contig 43888 bp, 30 predicted proteins | sample LakKiv25m_FD_114539 | JGI IMG/M metagenome (GOLD analysis project Ga0172369, IMG submission 114539) | Freshwater microbial communities from Kabuno Bay, South-Kivu, Congo - kab_022012_11.25m | ecosystem: Environmental > Aquatic > Freshwater > Lake | place: Democratic Republic of the Congo...
CCGCAAGGCCCCGTATCTGCGCGACCTCTACCCGCATCTCGATATTATGAACCAGGGCAAATTGATGGAGGCCATCGAGCGCGCGAAGATCGCCGTCTCCACCTCCGGCACCGGCTACGTCAGTACCGTGCTGGAAGCCACCATCGAGACCGACCTGGTGCGCAAGCCGGTGATGCACACGCTGGACGACGCGACGCTGCGCAAAGTGGTCGCCTACAAAGAGCCGCGCACCTACGAAGATCCCGGCTCGGTGGTGTCCCGCTGCCGCACGCTGGTCGAGAAGACGCTGCTGGAGATCGCCGACAATAATGCCGACCGCATCGCTGAAGCGCGCGCCAGCCTCGACCGTGTGATCCTGGTCGGCGGTCCGATGCGCATGCGCTGCCTGTACGACATGATGGCGGAAGTCTTTTCCGACCGCCCGCAGGTGCTGGAAGCCTTCGATCCGCTGAACACCTTCCCGATGGAGTGCGTCGCCCGCGGCGCGGCCATGTACCAGGGCGAACGGGTGATGCTGCAGGTGCCGCATACCATGAGCGTGTTCAGTTGGAGCAAAGGCGGCTCCTACACGCCGGTCATTTTACGCAATACGCCCTTCGAAGGCGAAGCGGAATCGACCGTCGAGGTGGAAGTCGAAGAAGGCTCGAGCTGGCTGGATATCGTCACCGAGAAGGAAAACCTGCAGTTGCCGGATTACCCGGTGCGCGAGCACCTGGTGCGCACCCCGCGCGGCGGCAAACTGGAAGTGACCCTGCGCTGGGATGCCAGCGGCTGCCGCATCTCACTGAACGGCGCCGGCATCACGCAGTTCGAAATCCCCTCGATCAGCGAGCAAACCACGCTGCGGGAAAACCTGGGACGGCAATTCGCCAACCTGCTCTACACCGCCCGTAACATGCGCCCGCAATTGGAAGACCCGCATATCAAGGCGAAAGTCGAAGATATGCTCTGGGAGAATGTGCGCACCCACGCGCCGGAGGACATCGCCATCTTCGCCGGCATGGAGCCGCAAATGGCGCAGGATTCCTGGGTGATCAACGGCAAACCGGTCCGTGAGATCATCCGCGAGGAAGCGGACAAGACGCTGGCGGTACCGCCGCTCGACCTGGAGAAGTGCGATTCACTCGACCTGCAATACGCTTCGAACCTGCTGGACAGCGAGCTGAAGATGATGCTGGACAAGGGGTTCGTCGAAGGCGCGCGCGAAGCGATGAAGGTTCGCGGCCTCTCGGAGAAGGTTTTCAATGCCGTGCGGGTGATCCGCGGGCTCAACCAGGAGAAGACCACCGTCGTCGACCTGCAGAATATGGTCAAAACGCTGCTGCGTATCTCGGAGAACGCCGAGATCAGTAACCCGCTGATCGCCGAGTTGAAGCACCTGTCGGAAGAGCTGAGCCGGCACCCGTCCAACCGGGTGATGGTCGCCAACGTCGCCGTGCGCGCCGCCGCGCTGGCCGACGTGCTGCAGGACCTGGGCTACATCTCCCGCGACGCCATGCAGCGCGCGAAGTTCGTGGTCGCCAAGGTACAGGTGGACCAGTAATAAAAAGTGGCGAGTGACTAGTGGCTAGTGGCTAGTGTCCTGGTTACGATAGGCTTATTTGAATGTGATAAGCTTATTATCATCAGGACACTAGCCACTAGTATTTCAGCTTCATTGGCAATTCCTTGGAAGGCTGCCTGTTAACCCTTTGTTCATCGATTCCACCAATTGTTTACCGTGTGTGCTCTCCAGGCACCATCGCATCGCTGCATGTTGTGTATCGTTTGGAAAAGCAATGATGGTGGGTGAGCGGTGGCGAGTGACAGATCACTAGTCACTAGCCACTAGCCACTTACTGGAGGGCAATATGCCGACACTGCATGAACTTGACGACCTCGGGCAAGGGGTCTGGATGGACTTCATCCGGCGTTCCCTGATTGCCTCCGGCGGACTGCGCGAATGGATCGAGCGCGGGGTGCGCGGGGTAACCTCCAACCCGACCATCTGGGATAAGGCCATCGCCGGCAGCGACGATTATGATGAGGAGATCCGGCGGCTGGCACTGCTGGGGAAATCGGCGGAGGAGATTTACCTCAACCTGGCGCTGGAGGACATCGGGAGCGCGGCCGACCTGTTGCTGCCGGTCTACGAATCGCTGGGCGGCCAGGACGGTTACGTCAGCCTGGAGGTGAACCCGCTGCTCGCCGCCGACACCGACGCCACCGTCGCCAGCGTGAGCCAGCTTTCCGCCCTCTTCCCGCAGCCGAATGTCTTTATCAAGGTGCCGGCCACCGCGGAAGGCGTACCCGCGATTCAGGCGCTGATCGCCCGCGGCATCAATGTGAATGTCACCCTCATCTTTGCCCTGGAGCGTTATCAGGAGGTGCTGGAAGCTTACATGCGCGGCCTGGAAGAGCGGCTCGATGCCGGGCAGGACATCACCGGCGTCGCCTCCGTGGCCTCCTTCTTCGTCAGCCGGGTGGATACCGCGGTGGACAAGGAGCTGGAAGCGAAAGGCGAGAAGGAACTGCAGGGGAAGATCGCCATTGCCAATGCCAAGGTGGCCTACGCGCATTTCCTCGACGTGGTGAAAACCCCGCGCTGGCGCCGGCTGGCGGACCGCGGCGCGCGCGTGCAGCGTCCGCTGTGGGCAAGCACCAGCACGAAGAACAAGAACTACCCGGACACGTTGTATGTGGACAACTTGATCGGCGCGGACACCGTCAACACCCTGCCGCTGGAGACACTGGAAGCCTGGATGGATCACGGCCGCGCGGAGCTGACGCTGATGACCGGCCTGGAGGAAGCGCAACAGCAGCTCGGTGCGCTGGCCGCGGTGGGCGTCGACCTGGATGCCGTCACCGAGCAACTGACCCGCGACGGCGTGCAGGCCTTCTCCGATTCGTATCATCATATGCTGGCCAGCATCGAGGGGAAACGGCGGAAGTATGTGGTAAAGGCGGCGTGACCGTTAATAGGCAAGCCGGTACGTAGTAAGCCACGCAGCCGCAGCGGAGTGGCGTCGTTGGTAGGAAAGCTTACCTAAATACGAAGCCACTCCGCTGCGGCTGCGTGGCTTACTACGTACCGGCTTACCTGTTATTCGACGGGCAGCATCGCCCGCACCCGGCCCAGCGCGCCGACCGCAATGCTAGTAGAGTCGATGCCGAGTTCAAGCAGCTTTGCCAGCTTCACCGGGTCCGCGCCCCATTCGCCGCAAACGCCGACCGGAATGCCGGCGGCATGGGCGACGGTGATGACATGGCCGAGTAGGCTCCACACGGCGGGGTGGTCGGCGGCGTGCAGGTAACCGACGCCGGCGTGCTGGCGGTCGGCGGCCAGCAGGAACTGCATCAGGTCATTGGTGCCCAGGCTGAAGAAGTCGCAGGCTTGCGCCAGTTCGTCCGCTGCCAGCGCCGCCATCGGCACTTCGATCATCGCGCCCAGCGGCGGCACGGGGACGCTCAGCTCTATGGCCATTTGTTCCAACAGACCGCGCACTTCGCGTACTTCGTCTGCAGTGGTCACCATGGGCAGCATGATCTTCAGCGTGCCGGCGGTGGAGGCGCGGAGCAGGGCACGGAGCTGGGTCGTGAACAGCTCACGCTCGTGCAGTGACAGTCGTACGCCGCGCAGCCCGAGCTGCGGGTTGGGTTCTTTACTTTGACGAAGGAAAGCGACCGGCTTGTCGGCGCCGATATCCATCGTGCGGATGATGACCGGACGGCCGCTCATCTTCTGCAGGATCTCCGTGTATTCCGCCGCCTGTTCATCCTCACTTGGCGCCGTGGCGCGACCCTGGAAAAGAAATTCGGTGCGCAGCAGGCCGATGCCCTCGGCGCCGGCGTCCAGCGCGCGCTCAACCTCCATCGCGGAGCCGACATTCGCGTAGATCGGGATGCGTCGTAACAGTGTTATGTTGCGCGTTGGGTCTGCAGATTTTTCCGCCAGGTCTTCCAGCGTGGGATTGACGATGATCAACCCGGCGTCGCCGTCGATCAGCATCGGAGTGCCGTCGGGGATGCGCAGGATTTCCGGAGGCGCGCCCACCACCGCGGGGGTGCCCCAGGCGCGGGCGATGATGGCCGCGTGGCAGGTCGGCCCGCCGCACACCGCCACCATGGCGGCCACGCCGGCCTCGCTGAGCTGCGCGGTGTCCAGCGGCGCCAGTTCCTCCGCCAGCACCACCGCGCCGCGCGGCACGGCAGTCGCATCGGAGCCGGTGAGGATCTCCGCCAGCATTTTGCCCACGGCGCGCACGTCGATGGCGCGGTCGCGGAAATACTCGGTGCCGGCGCCTTCCAGTACCTGCGCGAGCTGGACGGCGACGGTCTTCACCGCCTGCGCCGGGCCGGTGCCCGCATGCACCAGCGCTGCCGCGCCTTCGCGCAATTCGGGGTCATCCAGCATCAGCCGTTGCACTTCCAACAGCGGTCGCAGCGTGTCATCCGCCACGGCAATGCGCGCGGTGATTACATCATCCGCCGCCGCAAAGGCCCGCTCCAGCCGCTCCGCCGCCGGTATCGACGGATCGATGGCGACAGTGAGCCCCACCGACGCCCCGCGCCAGTGAAACGCCGCCCCGGCCACCCGCCCCGGCCCCGCCGCATGCCCGCGGAATATTTCCTTCGTGGTAATCTGATCAGCCATGGCAAATTAGTATAGCACACCCGCGAGCACGGCGAAAATGCCTCGCGTTCACGGGTGGTGGGTCAGTTTTGAGTGCTCAGGGACTGTCCCGAGCCCGTAGAACTGAAGCCCGTTTCTTGATTCTAGCGCTCGGTGATGTGACCACGGGACTGTCCCCCCACGTGGATAAGCTCGCCTCTCGCACGTGGGGGGACAGTCCCGCGGTAGTGCCAACGTAGGATGGGGAAGGCGGACGGCTCTGGTCCCACGGGCACGGGACAGTCCCTGAGCATAAATTCCTGCAATAATCAACTCATAACTCGAACCTCAAAACTGATCCACTACCCGTTCATACACTGGATCGGCTATACTTGCGGCATGACAACTGCGCTGACCTGGCATGAGTGGAAGGGGTACGGGGACAGCCTGGCGCTGCCGCTGCCGCCAGGCGCGGGGTGGTTATCTTTCGATCTGCTGCTGGATTCCGACTGGTTCGCCACCTTCGCCTTGTGCTGGCAGGATGCGGAAGGGACGGAGGTTCGCCGCGAGCACATCGCGCCGCTGACGAAATGCCAGACCCGCATTGCGCTGCCGGTGGAGGCCGGGGTGGGGGAACGGCTCGTGCTGCGCGTGGCGCGGGTGCCGGAGTTCCCGGTCCGCTGCGCCGTCTCGCCGCCGGTGCTCTCCACCGAGCCGCCGGCCGCGCTGGCCCAACCGGAGCTCCTTGCCGGTCCGCTCCTCGACGAATTCGGGCAAAGCACGCTGCACGATTTCGCCGGGAAGACGCGGAACGAAGCAGAGCTGCGGGCGCGGCTGGAAGCGCAATTCCGTGATGCACAGCTTGATGCTCCCGCAGGCCGCTCGCGTTGGGGTGGGTGGGTAGAGCGCCAGGTGGAGGCGACCGGCTTCTTCCGCACGCACCATGACGGGACACGCTGGTGGTTGGTCGATCCGGACGGCTGCCTCTTCTGGTCGGCGGGCGCGGATTGCGTGCACCCGACCATCGATCACGAGACCGTTCTCGCCTCGCGCTTTATGCGGCTAGACAATGCGGCAAGCTGGCTGCCCCCCGCCGAGTGGACGGACTGCTACGGCACCAATCCCTACCATCCCGCGACGAACCGTGAGGCGCACTTCCTGATCGCCAATTTCATCCGCATCTTCGGCCAGGATGGCTGGCGCGAGGCATGGCGGCGCTGTGCGCACGGCGAGTTCCGCCGCATCGGCTTCAACACCATCGGCGACTGGTCCGACGAAGCCGCCGCGCGGGTGAGCGGCATCCCCTACGTGCGTCCGCTGGAGTTGGGTTTCAAATTTCCGCACGCGCCGTTCATTGCTGACGGCTTCCCCGATCCCTTCGCGCCTGGCATCGAAGAGGACGCCGCCGTCTTTGCAGATCAGCTTCGCGATACAGCGGACAATGCCGCACTACTCGGTTACTTCCTGCACAACGAGCCGGCATGGCATGGCTGGGGCACGCCGCCGGCGGAAGCGATGCTCACCCGCACCGAGGAAGCCGCGTCGAGAGTTGAGCTGGCGCGGTTCCTTCGCGGAAAATATGGCAACGACGCCGGCCTGGCTGCCGCCTGGGGTGGGGAGGTTACACTCGCGCAAATCGAGCGCGGGCGGTGGGCTGCTTCCCCTCCGCCCGGTGCGCGGGCAGACCTGGAGGTGTTCAGCACGATTCTGATGGAGCGGCTGTGCCGCCTCCTCGGCGACGCTTGCCGCCGCGTTGACCCCCATCACCTGAACCTGGGCGTGCGCTGGTGGAGCTTTCCGCCGTTGTGGGCGTTGCGGGCGATGGGCAGTTTCGACGTAGTCAGCTTCAATTATTACCAGCCGAAGGTGGCGATGGTCTCCTACGGCAATGCTGAGGAGGAACCAGGCGCGCGCGAAGCACTGGAGGCGCTGCACCGCCCCTGCCTCATCGGCGAGTGGCACTTCGGCAGCCTGGATGGCGGCTTGCCATCTGCCGGCCTCTACCGCGTACGCGACCAGGCCGAGCGCGGCAAAGCCTACCGCGTATATCTCGAGAATGCCGCCGCCCTCCCCTGGTGCGTGGGCGCACACTGGTTCAACTTCTACGACCGCAACGCGCTGTCTTCCCCCTCGTCGAGCGAGAATTACAACATCGGCTTCCTCGACCTCTGCCATACACCGCACGACCCGCTTTGCGAAGCCGCGCAGACCAGCCATACCCGGCTCTACGACGTGGCGGCGGGGGAAGCGGCGCCGTTTGATGACACGGTCGAATATCTCTTTCCATCGCGGTAAAGTCCGGAGGTAATTTATGTCAACCCACCTGGTGAGCGCGTTCGACGTGCAGGATTTTGGGGCGGAGACGGTGCGGATCGGCGATCTGAACGGTGACGGCGCGCCGGATCTGCTCTTCGTGCAGAACGATTACGGCACGCGGGCGATTACCTGCCTGACCGCGGTCACAATTCACGGTGACATCCTCTGGCAGCGCGGCACGCCCTCGCCGGAGCACGGCTTCATCTACGGCGATTTGCCGGTGCAGATTTACGACTGGGACGGCGACGGGCGGAACGAGGTGCTCTACGTGCAGCAGGCCCGTTACGCCGAGTTGTATCCCGACACCGGCTACGCGGTCGAGCGCGCCTTGCGCTATGAGGGGGACGCCTGGATGATCGTCCTTGATGCAGCAACAGGCGAGGAGAAACGGCGCTTCCCCCTGCCCGCGCCGGCGGACGACAGCTTCCTCTTCGCCGACCTGACCGGCAGCGGGCGGCGGCGCGACCTGGTAGTGAAGGATCGTTACTGGAATATGTGGGGCGTCGCGCACTCGGGCCAGGTGCTGTGGCACTGGGAGGGCTCGGTGGGACATTACCCCGCCATCGGCGACGTGGACGGTGACGGGTGCGACGAGGTATTCGTCGGCTTCGCCCTCATCGATCACGACGGCCGTGTGCTCTGGCAGCATGACGACGGCGGCCACCACCAGGACGCCGCGGCCATGGTGCGGCTGGCGGACGGAAGCTGGCGACTGCTCTTCGGCAACGGCGGCGCCCACTGCCTGGCGGCCGACGGCAGCACGCTGTGGCACCACCCACTTGGCGAAGCCCAGCACGTGGTGCCGGGGCGCTTCCGGCGAGATTCCGAATTACAGGTAATGGTCATCGACCGCGGGCAGCGGCGCGGCAACCCGGATTGCCCGGCCACCCTCTACTTGTACGATCTCGACGGGCGCGAACTGTGGCGGCGCGAGCAGCCCGCCGGCTCGTGGGCCGCTGCGGGTGTGCGCATCGGCTGGTTCGGCCCCGGAGAGCCGGACGCCTTGCTGATGTATAGCCGCGGCCTGGTCACCTGTGAGTGGCGCGGCGAGGAGATGCTCTACCGTTACGTCCCCGGCGAAGGTGAGGCAATCTTCGACGGCGACGGCAACCAGGTGGAGACACTGGTGATGGAATATCCCTCTGCCGCCGATGAAGACGCCCGGCACTGCGGCTATTATGGCCTCGCGTCCGACGTCTGGGGTGACGGCCGCGAGGAAGTCCTCTTCTTCGGCGCCCGCGGAGCCTGCATCCACGCCAACGCCGCGCCGTTCAGTTTGCCGACGCAGTATAATGAGACGTTGTATCCGGGGGTGTGAGCTGATCTGCTTCGGGACAATCCGGTAAACAATTACTTGTCATCCATCAATGATTGGCGCAGCTTTTCAATAGCTGTTCTGATGGCATCACGATTGTTGGCTGCTTTCATCCACCGTGGCAGGCGGTTAAGCATGCTGGTCCACCCAGATCCATCTTTTTGCTTTTCGCGTAAATCCGCCTGAATGTATTTACCCACATAGTTCAGATGATCGAGGTTATACGCCCAGAGCGTATGACCGGCACATGGCGCCTGAAGCCAGAGCGGCCGATGGAAATACCAATCCTCTGGTTTACCGGGCGTATATGACCGGAGCAAGGTTTCTGCGCTATAGCCACAGTGCAGGCAAGTCAATCTCGCTTGTGGCTGTGAACGGGGTGCTGTATTATCACAGGCAATCACTTCGGCACATTCGGCGCATCGGGGGCAGACGACAAGGAAGTGATTGCCGAATGAATAAATCGTTTTATACTTATCTGTGAAACGCGTAGTCATCGGTATTCAGTCCCCGCTTACTCTTTCTCACGGCAAATTCACCGGTCTTTTCCAGATAACTGAATTATTATACAGCTCAGGCGAATCGCTCGACCAATACAGAAAACCATCGTGGCTGAAAACTCCGGTCTCCCAGGCGCTGATTTCGTATGCTAGCCGTACAGCCTCTGCGAGATCTGTTATCCCGTAAAAACGGTCTCCCACCGTTTTCCCCTTCCTTCTTTACGGACTATCTTAAAGGTAAGGCCTATTCGTAAAGCCTCAACTCGGTCTTCTTCCTTTACCTTAATTTCCATCTCATATAAGCTCCTTGCTTAATATCATATGCCGCCGCCCTTCCAGCGGACCATTCGGGACAAGATAATACCTGGCCAGTCTCATGCCCATCGCTTCATAAAACGGCCGGCCGTAGCCGGAAGTCGAGACGGTCATCGCGGTATGGCCGGCTTGCCTGATCAATTCCTCCGCCACCCGGAAGAGCGCCGTTGCGATGCCTTTGCGATGGTGGGCGGGAGAGACCCAGAGTTCCTGGATGATGTTATCGCCGACGGCGATGGTGCCCAGGATTTCGCCGTTCTCCTCTGCGACGAAACTTGGCCACTGTTGGCGGGCCCAGGCAGTATAGTCCGGCCCACAGCGATCCTGCAGCAGAGACTCAAGCAGCTCGTCGGTGAAGCCATCCGGGCCGGCGATGAAGCGGTAGCCGGCGGTACGGAGATCGGTGACGGCGTTGTCGTCGGATTCGGTCATCGGCCGGATTGTGATGGGCATGGTGAATACCTCCTGTATATTAGTTTCTGCGTTGCCAGGCGGGTCATCGCGTCCTACGATCGGTTGTGCCGCCGTCCTGTCGACGCGGATAAATTGGTAGGCTTGCCTTCCCCCGGGTCGCTTCGTGCGACCCGGGGCTATCGGATTTCAGCCCTTCAGGCTGAGATTCCGCATCCATGCGGAATAGGGTTATCTGGTAGGCTTTCCTTGTTATTGAGAACGGGAACTAGGAACGAGAAAGAGCATGATTTATTTATGATAACGGTCACGCGCGGATTGGCAATCCGCGCTCCAGCAGGTTGACGGCGTTTTCGCACGCGATTTTAGTGAAACAGGATTCCGTGATTTTCTTCTCTCCGCGCAACCGCTGCAGGTAATCCACCAGCGGCGTTTTCGTGTCCGGGTGGCAGATGTCGGTGCCGAAGTAGAGGCGGTCCTGGAACTCCTCCAGAAAATCGATGCCGAAGGCTTCGTCGCGGCTGACGGCGTTGTGGCCGCTGCCGGCGGAGAGGTCGCCGTGCAGGTTGGGGTAGCGGCGCAGCAGCTCGACCAGGCGGCCGGGGGTGACGGGGCCGGCGGGGTAGGTGTTGCGTTCCGCGGGATCGAGGATGCCGATCTCCGCCCAGAAGGGCTGAGAGTGGCCGAGGAAGGTGAGGCCGGGGAATTGCTGCAGCGCCTTTTCCAGCAGCGGCAGCCCCGGCTCGTCATACAGCCCGTAGCAGCCGCCGATTTGCGGCGCGAGGTGGAAGGTCAGCGGCAGGCCGTGCTTCTCACAGGCGCGGAACAGCGCTTCTACGCGCGGATCGTCGAAAGGCAGGTTGGCGCACACCTCGCCGCAGCCCCGGCAGCCCTGCGCCTTGTAATATTCGGCGAAGAACTCCAGGTTGGCGTTGCCGTCATTGGTGTCCATGCGCGGGTCGATGTTGCAGAAGGGGATAAAGCGGGTGGGGAAGCGCCGGGCAATCTCCAGCGCTTCCTCGTTGGTCTGCATCTGGGTGCCGCAGTCAGGATTGACCAGCGGCAGGATCACCGCCGACTCGATGCCGAGCAGGTTATAGCGCTTGATGAGATATTCCGGCGACGTGAAGGGCATCACGCCGTTGCGCAGCGGCGCGGGACGGGAGACGGTATGGACATGGATGTCTATAAACATTGAACGATCTTTCTCAACACAAAGACACGAAGACACAAAGGCACAAAGAAAAAATTAGAATTTCAGATGTTTCTTAAAGAAGGAGATCGCCTTCACGCCCTGCCAGCCATGCCCGGAGGGGGTGAGATCCATCTCCAGGTTTTCCGGCACACCGGCGGCCTGGTAGATCTTCTCCAATTGCCGCTGGCAGGCCATGGTGGCGCTGATGTGGAAGCAATCGTCGTAGGCGCCGATGTCGACCAGCAGCGGCTTGGGGGCGATCAGACCCTGGCAATCGCCCAGTTCCACCAGCTTATACAGACCGGGCGACACCTGCATGCCGCAGTAATTGGCGTCGCGGAAGCCGAATTCCGTCCAGAGGCCGCTGTAGGTGATGATGTCCGCCGTCGAGAAGCGCGGGTCGCAGAGCGCCATCCACATGGTCATGGTGCCGCCGCCGCTGGCGCCCATCACGCCCAGGCGCGAGCCGTCGACCTGCGGCAAGCCGCACATGAAATCGGTGGCCGCCATGCCGTGCAGTACGTTGATGGCGATGACGGTGGTGCCCAGCATGGTGGCCTGCAGGTAATACAGGTTGCACCAGTCGCGCCCGCCGGCTTTGGCGCTGCGGTGGGGCCAGTTGTCGTCCCGCCGTTCGGCGCTGCCGATCCAGTCGAGGGAATAGGTGATGAATCCCTCCTTCGCCAGGCGATGGCCGTAGCAGCGGTCGTAGATGGCGGGGTCGGCGTGCGGGAAATTCCCCATCACGTATTCCTTGCCCTCCGGGCCGTGCCCCTGCCAGCAGAGGATCGCCGGCAGCTTTTCGCCTTCGGGGAGGTCGAGGGGAGTGTTGATCAACAGTCCCGCCGACATGAACGGCTGCACGTCGATCACCCAGCGCTGCTTGCGCAGGCCGTCATGTTCCCACTCCGCCTCCAGCTCCGGGTTGAGCGGCACCCGCTCCGGGTAGTCGCCGATTGTCGCCAGCACCTGCGGCAGCGCGGCCGCTTTCCAGGCGGCGAAATCGGCCGGCGTGCTGCCGGTGAAATGATATTTCGGCGTCTGCTGCAACGCCCATTGCTCGAACATGGCCTGCGGGCTATGATTTCTGGGCATATGATGTTTCCTCTCAACGAAAGCGGTGGAATAGCGATTCTCAGTCTGGAAGGAGGCGAGAGCCCCGCTCGAATTTAGAGAAGCCTGCCTATCATCGGCGGGGCTCTCGCACCCTTCCAGACTGTGAATGTGCCTTCCGCACCTTTTCTGTTTTAGCCTATTGCCGTGCCTCCAGCCATTTGATCAGCTCTTCGTCGCTGCCTTCGCGGATGAGCTTCTGCAGGGCGGGGTCGGTGACTTCGTCGAAGGTCTTCACGCCCAGGTGCTCGCTGACCATCATCGCCAGGTTGGCGGTCTGGCTGCATTCGCGCATCTGCTCGTAGACGATGCAGGGGACCGGGCCGTTGCGCGAGATGACGGCGCCCATGGTGGAGGCGTCGGCGATCTGCTCGTAGCCGGTGTCCCACTGGTCGCGCCAGGGGTAGTTCAGCGCGAAGAAGGCGACGCCGATGCAGTTGCCGGGCTGCGAGGGGGCAATGCGGATGCCGGGGTCGCGCGCGGTTTTATCCCACAGGTCGGGGGTGGTGTACCACATCCATGGCTTGGGATGGAAGATCTTCCACTTCTCCGTGTTGCCCCAATACGGCGCGAAGATGTGCATGCTGTAAGGGTTCCAGACATCGCAATACGGGGCGAGGATCTGGAAGGTAGCGAGCTGTGCAGCTTCCGACGGGTTGAAGCTGATGCGCACTTTCGGATCCACCGCGCGGATCGCCTTCGCGACGTCGAGATACGGCTTCAACTGCTCCTCGGTGATGCCGCCCGGCTCATCCATGATGCCGACGAAATAGTCGTCGTAATCCAGGCCCAGCGCCTTCCAGCGGGCGATGGCTTCCGCGACACCGTTCGGGGAGCCCATGCCCAGTCGCAACTGCTTAATGCCCCACTTCCGCATGTCGGCTTTGCTCATCTCACCCGGCCACACGTTGAAGCCGTGGGCGACGAAGTCGCGCATATACGCGTCGCCTTCGTGGGGTTGCGTCCACCCGTCCACCAGCACCGGCTGCTTCGGGTTCGGCTTGACCGTGGAGACGCGCACCTTCAGCGTGACAATCTGGGTGGGCATACCCGCCCCGTTGAATTTCACCTGCGCTTCATACTGACCGGGGGGCACGCCGTGGGTGTCGACGGTCAGCCAGGCGCCAGCGACGTTCAGCGGCGGCACGGTGAGATTCGGCCTGCGCATGAGGAAGAACGGCGTCCACGCCTGGCGGTCGCCGCCGTAGGGCACGAAGGCCTCCGCGCGCCAACTGACGGCGGGGAAGCTGCCGGCCTTGCCTTTGAGCGGGCCGGGGGTCACCGTTAAAGTCTGCGGCGTATCCGTCAGATTATGCAGGCCGACCTGAACAGCTTTGCAGCAGTCGCCGGCCATCAGCAGTGATTTCTCGCGCGTGGTGCCTTTGACCGGCACATACGGCCAGCCGTCGCCGGCGGTGACTTTGTCCGCCCACACCTCCTGCGAGAGCGGGCGGTAGGGATCGTCGGAGAGCCAGAGCAACAGCTTGTCCGCCGGTTTCGCCCCGGCGAGGGCGGCGCGCTGGCGGAACATCTCCATGGTCCACGGCGGACGCACGGTGCCGTTGGGGACCATCTTCGGGTCGTCCACCAGGAACAGCGTGTAGATGCGCCGGTAGGTGCCACCGGCGCCGGCGTTGTCGAGGGTGAAGTCCACCTTCACCTTGCCCGGTTGCGCCACCGTCACTTCGCCCATCTTCATCCACACGCTGGGGATTCTCCCCTCGTGGGTGTAGGAGAACTGCGCCTTGCCGTCGGCGCTCACCATGCCGATCCACGGGGCGGTGTAGCCCATGTTGGTGGAACTGGAGAGCACCCACATGGTGTATTTGCCGGGTGCGGTCACCGGCACGTAGGTGGTCACCGTGCCGGAGGGGTTGCCGTAACTGGCCTCCAGGTGCCCGGGGCCGCCGTACCAGTTACCGTATTTCGTGTAAGGCGTGTCCTTGTAATTCCCGTCGGCGCGCAGGCCCTCGATGTTGCTGCCCACGTCGTGCCAGATGTAATGGTAGTTCAGCGCCTGCCGGCTGACATCGGCGTTCAGCACATTGATTTGCCGGCGGGCGCGCACCGGGTTGGCGACCATGTTCCAGGTTTCGTTGTAAACCACCTGGCGTTCAGGCGCGCGATAGTCCGGCTTGTTCGCTTCGTCGTATTCCTTGAGGGCGAGGCTGTCCACCGTGTTCTGCCAGAACTGATGGCTCAACCCGAACAGCTTCGGATTGGCGGCGGCGCCTTCCCAGGAAATCGGACGGACCCGCCACCACTTCCAGCTCTTCACGTCGGTCAGCGGGGGTGTGGCGGAATACTGGGCGCCGTCTGGCTTGTTCGCCTCGCGCAACGCCTTGCGGGCGTCATCCGCCGGGGGAGCGGCCCACAGCTCGTCGGTCAGGTACAGGCAGTCGATGCGGCGCCCGTCGTAATTGCCCTGGCCGTGCCACCAGCGGGTGACGTGCCCGAGCTGGATCACCAGGTTGCCGGCCGGCAGATCGACGATGGTGTCCTTCCACGCATACCCGGCCTTCTCGACGGCGGGCATGTCGTAGATCTCGTCCGACTGGCAGATGGGACCGAGCGATTCCTGCCCGGCGCGGTAGATCTTCAGGAAGGTGACACCGCGGGAGTTCAGATTGGCGTAATACTGCACCCACAACCGATACGGTCCGGCTTTCGGCACGTGCACGGGGATGCTGACCGTGGGGCCATTGTCACCGGCGCCGCTGACGATCGCCTCGTTATTCACCTGCCACCCGTTCAACTGCTCCTTGCTCAACAGCTCCGGCTCGATGAGGAGGCGCACGGTGTTCGCCGGCGGCTTGAGGGCGGCCGGGGTAAACAGCTTGTCCGGCGTCAGCCCCTTTGCCTGCACGTAGGCCTGGAACTGCCCGATCATGTCGGCATTGTGCCCGAGGTGCCACATCGTCATGCCGAGCGAATAGCGCGCGCCCAGCGGTTCATCGACGATCGGCGCGGCAAGACATACCGCCGCGGTCATGAGTATCAGTGTGAAGACGAGGAACGGTCGGATCATGGTGAGCTCCTTTAAAAGCTCAGTTATGCGGCAAGGGGTGGATTTCCTGCTTACTCAACCAGCAAAACGCCCCGCAGATCCCCGCAGATCCCGGCCCCGGGAGATATTTTGTGCGTAAAATCGGGATAGTTCGGGATATGGGAAAGGTGGCAGTATTGTGTGGAAGTACTATCTCTATACCCAAAAACGAGGGTTTTTAAACCTGTTTTAGCGTTTTTAGAAGGATTTTGGAGTAATCGCTCGTTCGGATGGAGAAGCCGGCTGAAGCCGGCTCGCTATCAATATTCAGCCTTCCTGTCCCACCAGCTGAAGCTGGTGGCAATGATTGCGGTGCTATTCACAAGACAATATAGACTTTAAAGAACACTTCAATATATGCTGAAGCCTTTATGGAACATCCTGTTATCTTTGCCACCAACTTTAGCTGGTGGGACAGGTGAGCCTTTAAGTTACCAGGAGCCGGCTTCAGCCGGCTTCTCCACCGCGGGTGTGAAGGCACAGACGGTGACAACTCTGCCCGGTTATGGTAACGTATATCATCTCGGCACATGGGTGTGCCGTGTTTGTGAGGGGTATTGTGGCAGACGAAATTTTAAATGAGATTATGCGCCAGCGCGAGGAGAAGCTGCAGGCGCTGGATGCGCAGGGGATGAATCCCTTCCACGTGACGGAATACCGGCGCACGCACCGCGCGCAGGAGATCCTCGACAACTTCGCGGCGATGGAGAACCAGACGGTGAAGGTGGCCGGGCGCGTGATGTCGCGCCGCGGGCAGGGGAAGGTGACCTTCATCCACCTGCAGGATGTCACCGGGCAGATCCAGGCGTTCTTCCGCTTTGACGATATCGGTCAGGAGGCTTACGAGCGGCTGAAGCTGGTCGACATCGGCGACATCATCGGCGTGGAAGGCTACGTCTTCAAAACGCGCACCGAGGAGATCTCCGTGCACGTGGCCAAATTCGAGGTGCTGACCAAAGCGCTGCGCCCGCTGCCGGAGAAGTGGCACGGGTTGAAGGACATGGAGACGCGCTACCGCCGGCGCTACGTGGACCTGATCGTCAACCCGGAGGTGCGCGACACTTTCATGATGCGCAGCCGCACCGTGAAGGCCATCCGCACGCTGCTGGACGGCAAGGATTTCCTGGAAGTGGAAACCCCAATGATGCAGGCCATCCCGGGCGGCGCCGCCGCGCGGCCGTTCATCACCCACCACAACGCGCTGGATATCGACTTGTACCTGCGCATCGCGCCGGAGCTGTACCTGAAGCGACTCATCGTGGGCGGGCTGGAGAAGGTGTATGAGATCAACCGCAACTTCCGCAACGAGGGGATCGACACGCGGCACAACCCCGAGTTCACCATGCTGGAGGTTTACGAGGCCTACGCGAACTACGAGGACATGATGCGGCTCAGCGAAGAGATCTTCACCACCGCCGCCATGGCCACCCGCGGCACGCTGAAGGTTACCTACCAGGGCACGGAGATCGACCTGACCCCGCCCTGGCAGCGCATCACCATGTTCGACGCGCTGCGTGAGTTCGGCAATGTCGACACCAGCAAATTGATGGATTTCGAATCGGCAAAGGAGCTGTGCCGCGCGATGGGCATCCACGTCGACGAGCGCGCCACGCTCTCCACGCTGGTGAACAATCTGTTCGAGGAGTTCGTGGAGGAGCGGCTGGTGCAGCCGACCTTCATCACCGATTATCCGACCGCCATCAGCCCGCTGGCCAAGCGCCGCCGCGACGACCCGGAGATGACCGAGCGCTTCGAGATCTTCATTGCCGGGCGCGAGCTGGGCAACGCCTTCTCCGAGCTGAACGACCCCATCGACCAGCGCCAACGCTTCGAAGAGCAGGTGCGCATCAAGTCTGCCGGTGACGAAGAAGCCCACCCGATGGACGACGACTACGTGCGAGCGCTGGAATACGGCATGCCGCCCACCGGCGGACTCGGCATCGGCATCGACCGCCTGGTGATGCTGCTCACCGACGCCGCCAGCATCCGCGACGTCATCTTTTTCCCGCAACTGCGGCCGGAGAAGGGGGAAGTTGAGGAGGAGTGACGGGGACAGAGTAATCCTTACTCCCTGAAATTCTCGACGGCATGTTGAGAATTCAGATGATCGGCCTGCCGATAAGGGTCTGTTCTTTTAATTCCGGCTTGCTGAGTTAGGGAATAATCCGGGTTAGCGGAGGACAGACTGCTTTATAATTGTCGGTGTGATATGTGTGGTACAATAATTGCCATGAACGCCGTACCGGATGAATATCTGTCGCTGGAAGATTATTATCACCTTGAAGAAACCAGCGAGGTTAAACACGAGTATTATCAAGGCGCGGCCTACGCTCTGACCGGAGCGAGTGCCACGCATAATTTGATTCTCGCCAATTTACTCAGTGCTCTTCGCGTGCGGCTGCGTGGTAAACAATGTCGCGTTGTACCCAGCGATCTACGCCTGAAGATCGAGGCAACCAGCCTGTATACTTTTCCCGATGCCCAGGTAATCTGCGGGCCGTTTGATTTTGCCGACGGTCGCAACGACACCATCACCAATCCCACCGTCCTGATCGAAGTGCTCTCACCCAGTACGGAAGATTACGACCGTGGAAAAAAGTTCCTGCACTACCGCACGATTGCGTCGCTGCAGGAGGTGCTCCTGGTAGCACAGGATCGTATCCATGTGGAGCAATATTCGCGGCAGGAAGCGGACCAGTGGCTACTGCGATACTATACCGAGTTGGCCCAGACCATCACGCTGAAGTCGATTGATTGCCTGCTGCCGTTGGCAGACATTTATGAGGAGATTACCTTCCAGACAACAGAAGGGCAGGGGTAGTTTTGAGTTTACTTTTAACTCAAAACTCAAAAACTTAATGCTACTGAACGGCTCCTTGCGTCACGCTCATGAACAGGTCTTCCAGGTCGAGCTGGGTCTCGGCGCAGGATTCGACGCGGAAGCCGGCGGTGATGAGGGCGGCGAGGAGAGTGTGCTGTTGTGCCTGCTCGTGGTCGAGGGTGACCAGCAGCTCACGACCTTCTTCGGTGACGTCCTTCACGCCGGGGATGGCGAGGAGGGTTTCCCGGGCTTTCCCCAGATCGTCGCCTTCCGCCAGCCGCACGCGCACGCCGCGGCCGCCGTTGATCTGCCCCAGGATGTCGTCCACGCCGCCAAACAGTAGCAGCTTGCCCTTCTCGATGATGCCGATCTTATTGCAGAAGTCGGCCAGCTCGGGCAGGATATGCGAGGAGACGAGGATGGTTTTGCCCATGTCGCGCAGCGCCTTCAGCAGTTCCTTCAGCTCGATGCGCGCGCGGGGGTCCAGCCCGGAGGCCGGCTCGTCGAGCAGCAGCAGCTTCGGATCGTGCACCAGCGTCTTCGCCAGGCACAGGCGCTGCTTCATGCCGCGCGAGAGCTCTTCCACGTAGGAATCGCGTTTCACCGTCAGGTCGGTCAACTCCAGCACGTCGGTGATGGTCTGCCCGCGCTGGCTCTTCGGGATGCGGTAGGCGGCGGCGAAGAAATCCAGGTACTCCCATACCTTCACGTCGTCATACACGCCGAAGAAGTCGGGCATGTAGCCGATCAGCGAGCGCACCTCATCCGGGAAACGGACTACATCGATGCCATCCACATACGCCGTGCCCTGCGTCGGCACCAGCAGCGTGGAGAGCATACGGATGGTAGTGGTTTTGCCGGCGCCGTTGGGACCGATGAAGCCGAAGATGTCACCCTGCTCCAGCTTGAAGGACAGGTCGTCCACCGCGACCAGGTTCTTGTATTCTTTCCTGAGGTGCTCGATAACCAGCATGGCGTCACTCCTTGGGTCGAGATCCTAGTTCGGAGTTCTGAGTTCCTAGTTCTCCGAATTCGTCAGGTTTTCCTGTTAATCATAATGCTCGGTCCGGTGGTTGAGTAGGCAGGTAAGCCCTCTCGCATTTTCTGTAGCTACCGCGCCGTATCGAAACCACCGCACTTATAACGTCCGTTCCCGTAAAGCTTTCCTATTATGCGGCGGAGTACCGCCGCAGGGGTGGTTTCGATACGGCGCGGAAGCTGCGGAAAGAACCGAAAAGGCTCCCCTGCCTACTCAACCACCGGGCTTGCTACTTTTTCGTCGCCTCTTTCAACGACCTGACAAACGCTTCGACCGCTGCCGCCAGATCGCCATCCGCGTTCTCAGCGATGGTTTTCACCAGCACGCTGCCGACGATGGCGCCGTCGGCGATGGCGCAGACTTCACGCACCTGGTCGGGGGTGGAGATGCCGAAGCCGACGGCCACCGGCTGGTTGGTGAGTGCTTTGATCTTCGCCACCAGCGCCGGCAGCTCGGTAGGCAGCGCTTCCCGCGCGCCGGTGACGCCCAGGCGGGAGATGCAGTAGATAAAGCCGCTGCCTTCGCGGGCGACCAGGCGGATGCGGCTTTCCGGGCTGGTGGGCGCCAGCAGGAAGATGGTGTCGATCTCCGCCGGGCGCGATACCGCCAGCCATTCGCCGGCTTCTTCCGGCGGCAGATCCGAGATGAGGAACCCGTCCACGCCGGCGGCCTTCGCGTCTTCACAGGCGCGGGCCGGGCCGTATTGCAGGATGGGATTCCAGTAGGTCATGAAGAGGATGGGGGTTTCGTACTCCTTGCGGAATTCACGCACCATCGCGAACAGGTCGGGCAGATGCGTGCCCGCGCCCAGCGCGCGAATCGCCGCCAGCTCGATGACCCGGCCGTCCGCCATCGGGTCGGAAAAGGGCACACCCAGCTCGATGACATCCGCGCCGCCCGCCGCCACCGCCCGCAACGCCGTCAAGCCGCGTGCAATATCGGGATCGCCCCCCATCAGGTAGGTCACCAGCGTTCCTTCACCACGCGCGGCACATTCGGCGAATCGGTCGGCAATACGGCTCACGATATCCTCCAGCTAAAAAAACCGTCTCTATTTTAGCAAAGAAGCGGAAAATACGATACGGGTTGGTGAGAAGTGATCAAACCACTGATGGCTGTGATCCGCAGTATGGGAATAAGTGAAATGATGTGGATGATTGAGGGAGAGCGAACGAGAGAGGAGTGAGTCAAAGCGTCGGGTAATACGCCTTTGTATTTCCGCGGGCGTTTTGCTAATATAGTCAGCTATGACCCCTATTAACATGCATGATATCGAGCCGGTGCCGGGCCTGCCGCAGCGCGTGGTGCTGGCGGCGCTGGAGGATTCGGATGGCGATTGGGAAGAGTCGCTGTCCGAGCTGGAGCGCCTGGCGGACACCGCAAACGGCGTGGTGGTCGCCACACTCACCCAGCGCCGCAAGACGCCTGATCCGCGTACCTACCTGGGCAAGGGCAAGGTCGAGGAGATCCGGGTGGTCATCGAGCGCAGCGAGGCGGATCTGGTTATCATCGATGGCGACATCAGCCCGTCGCAGCAGCGCAACCTGGAGAAGATCCTGGAAGCGCAGGTCATCGACCGCACCGGGTTGATCCTCGACATCTTCGCCCGCCGCGCGCACACCGCGGAGGGTAAGCTGCAGGTGGAGCTGGCGCAGCTCGACTACCTGTTGCCGCGCCTCGCCAACATGTGGTCGCACCTGGAACGCATCCGCGGCGGCATCGGCCTGCGCGGTCCGGGTGAAACGCAGATCGAAACCGACCGCCGCCTGGTGCGCGAGCGCATCTCAATGTTGAAAAATAAGGTGGATGAAATCCGTCACCGCCGTGAAACACAGCGCAGCCAGCGCGCGCAATCGAGCATCCCGCTGGTCAGCCTGGTGGGTTACACCAACGCCGGCAAGTCCACGCTGCTGAATGCGCTCTCGCAAGCCGGCGTCTTCGTGGAGGACAAACTGTTCGCCACCCTCGATCCAACCACGCGGGATGTGACCTTCCCCAACGGCACCCGCGCGCTGGTCAGCGACACGGTGGGCTTCATCCGCCACCTGCCGACGCAGTTGGTCGCTGCCTTCCGCGCCACGCTGGAAGAAGTGCGCAGCGCGGAGATCCTTATTCACGTGGTCGACGCCTCCAATCCGGGCTGGGTGGAGCAGGAAGAGACGGTGGCCTCGGTTCTGCATGACCTGGGCGCCGACGACAAGCCGACCATCATGGCCTTCAATAAGATGGATCAGGTGGATGACGAGATCATCTTGCGCCACCTGGCCGGCAACTACCCGCACGTAGTCTTCCTGGCGGCGAAGCAGAATCAGGGCCTTGATGAGCTGGAGCAGACCATCATCGAGGTGCTGAGATCCGGCTGGCAGTCGGTGGACCTGCGGCTGCCATTGTCTGCCGGCGACCTGACGGCCGAGCTGCATGCCCGCGGCGAAGTGACCTTCGAGGAATATGAGGCGAACGGCGTCCACCTTATCGGCCGCGCCCCCGACGACCTGGCGGCGCGGATGGGACGAAGAGCGGTGCGGGAGTAAATCATTTAACAGGATGAAAGAGATAATGCAGGATATTCAGGATGTAGAAAAAATGTCATCCTGAATATCCTGCATTATCCTTGCATCCTGTTCAGTGAATTCTCGTATTACTTAGCGATGAAGCCCCACTTGCCGTTGAGCTTTACGCCCGCAAAGCCGCCGTGGAAACCCAGCGCCTCGTCATACGCGGGGGCAATCACTTCCCGTCCTTTGCTATCGATGAATCCCCACTTCCCGTTGGTTTTGACGCCGGCCAGTCCTTCGCTGAATGAATTGGCATAGTCGTAACGGAGTGGAATCACGAGCTGTCCAGTCTTATCGACGAAGCCCCACTTGCCGTTCAGTTGCACACGGGCCAGGCCGTCATGAAAATCATCGGCTTTGGTATAGACGAGCGGAATGGCTTCCTTTCCCTGCTTGTCGAGGAATCCCCACTTGCCGTTCAGGCACACGACGGCCATGCCGTCGACATATCGGCCGCCAGGAAAATCAAAGTTATACTTGGGGGGAGCGATTACGGCTCCCGTTTTGTCGATATATCCCAGCAGCTTACCGAGCTCAGCGCCGGCCAGCCCTTCGTGGAATCCTTCGACGAGTTCGTATTTACAGGTGATGACTTCGCGCCCGGTTGAATCGATGAAGCCCCACTTATCATTCAGACTCACCGGCGCCAACCCTTCACTGAACTTGTCGACCTCATCGTACTTGAGCGGGACGATCTCACGACCGGTTTTGTCGATGAAGCCCCATTTATCGTCCAGCATCACCGGCGCCAGGCCTTCGGTAAACGGAAACGCCATGTCATACTTGAGGGGGACGACCACGCGGTTGTTCTTATCGATGAACCCCCATTTTTCGTCCAGGCACACCATACCCAGGCCTTCGGCGAAAGGCCAGGCGTCGTGATAATCAAAGGGAATGGCCACCTTGCCAAATTTGTCGAAGTAGCCGAACCAGCCTTCGTCCGCCAGGCAGGCCAGGTCTTCGGTAATCCCGAACGAATAGAAATAGGAGTCATATTTGCACGGAATCACCTCGCGGCCGGTCTTATCTACGTATCCCCAGTATTTGCCGGATTTGACCAGGGCCATCCCGTTCTGGTAACTCTCTACGTCGTCATACTTGATGGGGACGACCACTTTCCCGGCCGGCGTATCCTGGGCAAGCACGGGGAAGCACAGCGTGGCGAGGAGGAGGGCAAAGGCGATGCGAAAGACAGGCGATGACATGATACCGATCCTTCTAAATAAGTTATGTTATCGTACCACGATTATCGGTGCTTGCCTATCGGGAGATTGCTTAATCGGGTGATAAATATTCGTAGGGCGCGGAGGCCTCTCCGCGCCGTTGTTCTCGAAAACAGATCCGCCACCAAACCCCGGATTGGTGGTTTGGTGGCGGAGATGAAATCCGTGGGCAGGGCGCGGAGAGGCCTCCGCGCCCTACGAATATATTATTCGCCCAGCGTTTTGATCCGATCTTCCAGCGTGCCCTTGCGGTGCTGAAGTTCGGAGATGTCCGATTTCACTTTGGCCACCACGTTGGCGGGGGCTTTGTCGGCGAACTGCGGGTTCTGCAGGCGCGCCTCCAGTTTTTCCTGGTCGGAGATCACCTTCTCCAGATCGCGCTTGGCTTTCTCCAGCTCCTTCACACGCTCCTCCGGCGACAGTTCGCGGGAGATGGTCACCTCGATGGGCTCGTTATCCCAATACAGGTGCTCGCCGGCAGCTTGCGCGGTGGCGCCGGTCAGCGACACCTCTTCGCCGCGCGCCAGCATCAGCAGCACCGCCTCGTTTTCGGTAACCAGGTCATGCACCTCGCCGTTGTCGGTGGCCACGCGGATGGCGACCTTTTGCGACGGCGACACACCCTGGTCGGCGCGCTGTTTGCGGATGCTGGCGATCATGTCCATCAGCAGGCCCATGCGCCGCTCCACCTCGTCGTCGCGCAAGTAATTGGCCGGCGCTGGCCAGTCGGAGATGACGATGCTCTCCCGTGCGCCTTCCGCGTGCGGCAGCTGCTGCCAGATCTCCTCGGTGAGGAAGGGCATGAAGGGATGCAGCAGGCGCAGCGCGTTGTCCAGCACGTAGGCCAGTGTGCTGCGCGTTGCCTCCGCGGTCTCGCCGCCTGCCCGCATCGCCGGCTTCGACATCTCCAGGTACCAGTCGCAGAACTCGCTCCAGAAGAAGTCGTAGAGCACCGACACCGCCTGGTCCAGGCGATAATGCTCCAGCGCGCCGGTCACCGTCTCCAACGCCGCCGCATAACGGGAGAGGATCCACTGGTCGGCCAGCGAGCTGACCACCGGCCGCGCCTTGGTCTCCTCGGTCAGGTTCATCAGCACGAAGCGTGAAGCATTCCAGATCTTGGTGGCGAAATTGCGCCCCTGCACGAAGGCGGGGAAGCTGCGGCCCTTCTCCGGGAAGGCCGGGTTCCAGTCCGGCTCGTGCTCTTCCTGCAGGCGCACATCCTGCGTGATCGTCGCCATGCTGCACAGTCCGAAGCGGGTGGCGTCGGTGCCGTATTTGTCCATCAGTTCCAGCGGGTCCACGCCGGTGCCCAGCGATTTGGACATGCGCTTCCCCTCATAATTCTGCACGGTGGGGTGCACCAGCACGTGGTGGAAGGGGATGCCGCGGTCCGGCATGTTCGGCAGGTATTCCATGCCGCTGAAGATCATGCGCACGATCCACAGGTTGAGGATGTCGCGCGCGGTGATCATCAGGTTGGTGGGATAAAAATACTCCAGATCCGGCGTGCGATCGGGCCAGCCCAGCACGGCGAACGGCCACAGCGCGGAGCTGAACCAGGTATCCAGCACGTCGGGGTCCTGCTCCAGTTTCGTGCCCGGGCACTGCGGGCATTGCACAGGCGCCTCCACCGCGGCGAACTGGTGTCCGCACTCGGCGCAGGTATACACCGGAATGCGGTGGCCCCACCAGAGCTGGCGCGAGATGCACCAGTCGCGGATGTTTTCCAGCCACTCGATGGTATATTGCGCGAAGCGTTCCGGCTGGTAGGTGACCAGGTTCTCGCGGATGGCGGACAGCACATGCTGCGCCAGCGGCTCCATCTTCACGAACCATTGCTCGGAGAGCAGCGGCTCGATGGTGGTGCTGCAGCGCCCGTGCACACCCACCGCGTGCGGGTGATCCTTGATCTCCACCAGCAGCCCGAGCGCGGTCAGGTCGCGCACGATGGCCTCGCGGGCGGCGTAACGGTCCATCTCGGCATACGGGCCGGCTTCGGAGGTCATCTCGCCGCGCTTGCCGATGACGATGGGGGCGGGCAGGTGGTGCCGTGCGCCCATCTCGGCGTCATTCGGGTCGTGCGCCGGGGTCACCTTCACCGCGCCGGTGCCGAAGCTCGGGTCCACGTATTCGTCGGCGATGATGGGGATGGGCCGGTTCATCAGCGGCAGCATCACGGTTCGTCCCACCAGGCCCTTGTAGCGCTCGTCGTTCGGATTCACTGCCACCGCGGTGTCACCGAGCATCGTCTCCGGCCGCGTGGTGGCCACCACCACGCCGCCCTCGCCGTCCGCCAAAGGATAACGGATGAACCATAATTTGCCGACCCGGTCCTCGTGTTCGACTTCCAGGTCGGAGATGGCCGTCTCGCAGAGCGGGCACCAGTTGATGATGCGCACACCCCGGTAAATCAGGCCTTTATTATAGAGGTGCACGAAGGAGGTGAGCACCGCCTTCACGTAGCCTTCATCGAGGGTGAAGCGTTCGCGCCGCCAGTCGTAGGACGCGCCGAAGCGGCGGAGCTGGCGCAGGATGGCGCCGCCGTAATGCTCCTTCCACTCCCATATCCGCTGCAGGAATTTCTCGCGGCCCAGCTCATGCTTGTTGGTGCCTTCGCTGGCGAGCTGCGCCTCCACCTTCGTCTGCGTGCCGATGCCGGCGTGGTCGGTGCCGGGCACGCACAGCGTCACCTTGCCCTGCATGCGCTGCCAGCGGATGATGGAATCGTGAATCGCGTGCTGCAGGGCGTGGCCCATATGCAACTCGCCGGTGACGTTGGGGGGCGGGATGGTGATGGAAAACCGCGGCTTCCCGGGCTGCGGCTCGGCGTGAAAGTACCCGTGCTCGTCCCAGAAGTGCATCCACTTCTCTTCAATCTCCCGCGGTTCGTATTTCGTTGGCAGCTCTCGCATTGTTTCCCACCTTATCTTTCAGGAACTATTCCCGTTGACGCAACCGTTTCCGTCGGGGACTGTCCCGATGCCCGCATAAACGACACCGCCGGGCGGATGCCCGGCAGTATGAAACCGCTCAAATATACCATACCCCGTGTGCACCCGCAAGGAATAAGAACGTAACGTTGCGGTGTGTCCGGGTGGTAAACGCTCGCGCCTTCATGTAGGAAGAGCGACCGCAAATCGGTATTGACGCCTCGCTTCCCCGCTTTAATATTGATGAAACGATAGGGGAGGGGAGGGAAGAGTAATGCAGCGATGCATGCTAATCTGTGTCATGCTGACCGCCTGCTTGGGCGCGGCCTTCGCCCAGGTGGTGGCCGTTGCGCCGCAGCCATTACGCGGCCTGGTGACGATTACCGCGCCGTATGGGCAATTTTACACTAACATCGGCGCTCGCGAGCGATTATGCTCCGGCGCCGAGATCCTGCTGGTACGCGGCGGGGTGGCGATTGCCCGCGCGCAGATACTGAAGGTCAATGGGTTGGACTCGATTGCCCAACTCGCCCCCGAATTCCCCGCGGTGATCCCGCAGACCGGGGATGTCGTGGTGGTGCAGGTGAATCCGATGCGACCCACCGTCGGCCACCGGACGCCGCCGGATTACTGGGGCACGGCGCCGCGGAACTGCCGCCCGCCGGAGCTGCCGGCTATGGAGCCGGACATGAGCTTCCGCGATATCGAGCCATTTTATACGCTGGTGGTGATTGCCGGCATTGTGGATATATTCGTGGATTGACGTTGGAAGGATGGAAGGTTGGGTTGCCTTTTTACGCAATCGCCCTTCCATCCATCCAATCTTCCGGTCTTCCATTCTTCCAAAGCCGTCAATAAACGGGTATTATTGACACCTATGAATACTGACCAGACACCCCCGGAAGTCCCGCAGACCGGCGAGCGCGCCCGGGTGACCATTGAAACGCTGGCCACCGGCGGCGACGGGATTGCCCGACATCAGGGGCTGACCCTTTTTGTACCGCGCAGCGCGCCCGGCGATGTGCTCGACGTCGAGATCACCGAAGTGGCGCGGAATTTCGGCCGCGCGCGCATCGTCGACATCGTGACAGCGGGACCGGACCGCGTGCCCACCACCTGCCCGCTGGCGGAAGGCTGCCCGGGCTGCGAATTCCAACACCTGCACTATGACGCGCAACTCGTCGCCAAGCAGACCTTCGTGCGCGACGGGCTGGAGCGCATCGGACGGCTGAAGGGCGTCGTCGTGCAGCCCACCCTCGGCATGGCGCACCCGTGGGAGTACCGCAACAAAGGTGAATTCACCGCGACCATCGTGGATGACCGTCTTCGCCTGGGCTATCACGGCGAAAAAGGCGAATTCCTGCGGATCACCGCTTGTCCGCTGCACCACCCGCTCACCCTGCGCATCCTGCACGAGGTGGAGATCGTCGCCAACGCCATGCATCTGCCGCTGGCGCAGTTGATCACCCGCGTCAGCCCCAGCGAGAATGCCGGGCTGGCCATCCTGGTCTGCTGGGAAGACTCCGACCGGCTGGAGGAAGCCGCGAAGTTGTTGCGCGAGCGCCTCCCCGAGTTGGCGGGCGTGCTCTTCTCCCGCGTGCGCGGACGCTCGGTTGTCCGGCGCTCGCTGGCGGAGGTGGTGGCCGGCCAGGGGAAATTGACGCAGCGATTGGGAGAGTGGGAATACACCGTCTCCGCCGAATCCTTCTTCCAGATCAACAACGAGCAGGCCACGCGGCTGGTGAATCTTGCGCTGGACATGGCCGGCGACATGGGATCGGCCAACTTCGCGGACGGCTACTGCGGGGTCGGCACCTTTCTGATTCCGCTGGCGAAGCGCGCCTTGCGGTCCATCGGCGTCGAAGAGCACCCGATTGCCTTGCGCGACGCGCAGGATAACCTGACCAGTTATGCGATTCACGATGTGCACTTATTTGAAGGCCGGGTGGAAAGCATCTTCCCGCGCCTGCAGCGCAAGGGGCGGTCGCTGAACGTGGTGCTGCTCGACCCGCCGCGCAAAGGCGCCGGCCGCTCGGTGCTGGAGAGCGTGGCCGGCCTGGGTGCGAAGCGCATCATCCTCGTCTCCTGCGACCCCGCCACCCTTGGCCGCGACGCCGGCGACCTGGCCATCCTCGGCTACCAGCCGGAGATCGTGCAGCCGGTAGACATGTTCCCGCAAACCGCGCACGTAGAGACGATCGCGCTGCTGACGAAACGATAAATCGCTCAGGGACTGTCCCGAGCCCGCGGGACCAGTGCCTGTTATTCGCATTTCACGCCGGTCACTGAACCACGGGACTGTCCCCCCACGTTGATAAGCAGCTTGCCTACCCCACGAGGGGGGACAGTCCCGTGGTTATGCGAACTGAAATACTGAAGACGACCTGCAACTGGTCCCGCGGGGTCGGGACAGTCCCTGCGCTAGAATAATTCTTCTCCCCCCGGCGGGAGTTTTGAACCCGGCGGCGAAAAGGGTATCAGGTAAGTGTCTACCCCACAGGAGCCTTGCATGGTTATCGATGGATTCACCATTTTCGGCAGTTGGCCCGGTCAGCCGGCGGACCACCCGGTCCAGGAGTTGATCGAAGGGCTCGAGCGGTATAAGCTCGATCGCGCCTGCACGCTGTCCGCCAACAGCATCTACCTCGATGCGCAGTCGGGCAATGACGCCACCTGGGAGGCGTGCCAGGCCGACAAGCGGCTGGTGCCGATCGGCACCGCCGACCCGCGCATCGATGGCGAGAAGCAGGTGGAGCTGTGCCGGGAGCGGGGCATCAAGTTGCTGGCGCTGTTCCCCAACTCGCAGGGATGGCCACTGGGCAGCATTACCGCCAAGCTCATGCTCGCCCGGGCGGTCGAAGCCGGTATGGTGGTGGCCATTGAATCGGCACGCAGTGGTGATCCCACCCGCATCCTGGCGAGCATGGAGCACAATGCCACCCCGGTCGTCCTCCTCGACGTCAGCTTGCCCGTGTTGTCCGAAGCCATCGCCGTGATCAACGCACGCGCCAATACCTACCTGACCACGCGCCTGCTCACCGGCGGCGATACCATTGAATATCTCTGTCAGACGGTAGGCGCCGACAGCCTGCTGTTCGCCTCGCGCTACCCGGTCAGTTGTTTTTCGTCCGCCTTCCTCACCGCGAAATTCGCGACGATCAACGACGCTGACCGCAACGCGATCATGGGCGGCAACATGGCCAGGCTGCTGGGCATCGCCTGAGTATGGAGTACGGGCAGCCGGCAAGGGAGCCACAGTCTTCCTTGACGCCGCCTGTTGCGCCTTCTTATAATGAGCTAAAGTTCAAATGGAAATGTGACTGATTTCCGGTCACCTGTTAAGGCGGATGCATGAGTGGTTTACCGTTCCTGGCCCTGTTGATGGTGGTGGTCAGCGGACTGATTGCCTATATCGGCGACCTCATCGGTCGTAAAATGGGCCGGAAGCGGTTGACGCTGTTCGGCCTGCGACCGCGGTATACCGCCATCGTCATCTCCGTCGCCGCCGGCATGGTTATTGCCCTCTGCACTCTCGCCGCCGCCTTCATTGTCAGCAAACCGGTTCGTGATGCCATTTTCATACCACGCGAAAAACTGCAGAAGCAAAACGATGACTTGCAAAAGCAAAACGATGACTTGAAGAAACAAGTCGCGAAGGAACGGGATGATTTACGCAGCGCGGATCAGCAGTTAACCAAGGCCAATCAGGATTTGACGGATGCGCAGCAGCGGGTCGCCGGCTTCAGCAAAGATCTGGCCTTGCACGAGAAATTAATCGCTGAAAAGAAAAAACAATTGGAACGCGTCGGGGGCGATCTAAAGAAAAAAAATATCGAGTTGCGGGCTACCCAGACGAATGTGTTTGCGCAGGGGAAAATCCGTCTCGAGCTGGAAAAAACGATCACAAGGCTAGAGTTTCAACAGAAGGATCTGCAAAAGCAGATTAACGCCCTTGACCCATTCCTGCAATCCAACTTTTCCCCGCTGGCGTTCGCGTCCGGCCAGGAGATCCTCAGCGGCCTGGTTCCGACGAAGGGCAGTCCGGATGCACGCCGGGTACGCTTGCGGGGCTTCCTGGATACCGCTGAGCGGATCGTGCGCCAGCAGTGCGGGTTGAAGCCCACCGTGGAGAATCCGTGTATTTTCCTGCAGGTCGATAATAACGGGAAGATCACGAAGCAGATGAACGAGGATGAGGCGGTGGAGCGGTTGTCCAACCGCCTGGCCGGGGTGAGCGGCGCGCGCGACGCGGTGGTGCGCCTGGTGCCGGCGAACAATGTGCCGGTGGGCGGTCAGGCTTTCATCGACATCAATGCGGTGCAGATCGTGCCTAATACGCAGGTGTTCAACGCGGGCGATGAGGTGGCGCGCCTGGAGATGACCATCACCTCGCAAACCACCTCCGGCGACATTCTCACCCTGCTGGTGGACGATTTGCTGCGCGCAAAGGTGCCGGCTGCCCTGCGAGAACAGCAGATGCCGCTCATTCTGCGGCGCTTCAATCCGTCGAACCCGACGAAATTGCCGGGCGCTTCCCCGTCGTTGCTCTCCTGGGACGATCTGGCGACGGCGATGGAGAAGGCGCGCAAGATGAACGGGAAGGTGAGCATCATCGCCCACAGCAGCAAGGCCGTGAATCGCTTTGACCCGCTCGATCTCACACTGGAGGTTGTAGGGAGTGACTAATGGCGAATGGCGAGTGGCGAGTGAATTCACTCGCCACTCGCCATTCGCCACTCGCCACTTCCCGGAAGGGAACGCCGTGATCTCACACCCGCCGCTGCTGGCCGTCGATCCCGGACGAGAAAAATGCGGCATCGCGGTGGTGACCCTCCAGCGCGAGGTGCTGGAGCGGACGATTATCGACACTCCTCATCTCCCCATGCGCCTGGCGCACTTCGTCGGCCGGTATGCCATCGAGATGGTGGTCCTCGGCGACCGCACCTATGCGCGCGAAGTGGCGACGCTGATCCGTTCCGCCGGACTGCGCCTGGAGATCATCTTCGTAGACGAGCATCGCTCCAGCGAGCTGGGCCGCCAGCGCTTCCTCATCGAGCACCCGGCCCGCGGTTGGCGGCGCCTGCTGCCCATCGGCCTGCGCTCTCCCAACCGACCCTATGACGATTACGTGGCCGTCATCCTCGCCGAGCGCTACCTCGACGGCCAGCGTTCCACGCGGCTGCGGTCGCCGAAAGCGAAGTGACAGGTAAGGTGCGGAAGGCACATTCTCAGTCTGGAAGGGTGCGAGAGCCCCGCCCGAGTCCAGGGAAGCCCGTACGTAGTAAGCCACGCAGCCGGGGCCACTCCGCCCCGGCTGCGTGGCTTACTACGTACGGGCTTCCCTGAACTCGAGCGGGGCTCTCGCACCCTTCCAGACTGGGAGTCTCGCTTCCACCGCCGAACTATCACCGAGATGCCATTCATTTGACAGTTCCCACATGTTTTGCTAGACTTGCCCGGTTAAAATGAAGAAGCCCACGTCGTTGCTGTTATGGATTATCGTGCTGACCGGGATCGCGGTCATGGTCGGAATGGGGGGATGCCGGAATCCGTTTGTCCGTCCCAATCCGCCGGTGGCTAACTCGAATCCGGTTGCTCCGCCCCGGGATGACAAAGCCGAGGTGAGCAAAGTGGTGGTCGACTACCTGACCACCCTGCAGAACGGTGATTACGGCGCAGCATACGGCATGCTGTCCACAGACTCGCAATCACGCCATTCGGCGGCGAATTTCGAACAGCTGGGCAAGAAGGGGATGCCCCTCTACGATCTGACGAAACTGACGGCCACCGTCACCAGCGATTCCGCCAAGGTGGTGCTGCAGTATTTGGAAGATCCGGGACCGCACGGTTTCTATCTCGTTCGCGAGAGTCGTGTATGGAAAATCGTGTACTGGGGCGGTATTCCCGGCGCACCCGACCCGGACTAACCGGGCGGGGAAACACAGGGAGATCCAGATGAAAGTGATTCTGACCGAAGAAGTGCTGGGCCTCGGAGAGCCCGGCAAAATCGTGGATGTGGCGCCCGGGTACGCGCGCAATTTCCTGGTGCCGCGCAAGCTGGCGGTCTACGCCGTTGCCGGCAAGGTGAAGGAGTTGGAGCACAACAAGCGCCGCCTCGAGCGGAAGCGCGAGCGTCTGCAGGTAGCCGCACAAGGCACCGCGCAGCGCATCGCCAGCCAAGCGATCACCATTGACGCCAAGGCGGGCCCCGGCGGCCGGCTGTTCGGCTCGGTGACTTCCATCGATATCGCGCGTGCCATGAAGGATCAGATCGGCGTGGAAGTCGATCGTCGCAAGATTCACCTGAGCGAGCCGATCCGCACGCTGGGTTCGCACCCGGTGGATATTCACCTGATCGGCGAAACCCGCGCCGTCGTCACCGTGAACGTGGTGGATTCCACGCATGTTGCCGAACCCGAAGCGGCGCCCGTGGCGGAAGCCGCGCCGGTCGCACAGCCCGCACCCGCGGAAGCGCCGGCTCCGGAAGAGACCGCGGAATAAGTTGTGGATAAATTTCCTGACGGCGGAGCGTGATTTCCGAATTGCACACCGTTATTTCTGCTACAATGACCGGGTGAGAGTTTCCTCACCCGGTCATTCATTTAACCCCTGGTAACAGCCCATGATGAACAACACATCCGCCATGCTGGAGCGCATACCGCCGCAGAGCATCGAAGCCGAGCAGGCGGCGCTGGGCGCCATGCTGCTCGAACGCGAGGCCATCGCCCGCGCCGTCGAGCTGCTGCGCCCGGAAGACTTTTACCGCGAGGCGCACCGCAGCATTTACCACGGCATCCTCGATCTGTTCAACCGCAACGAGCCGGTCGACCTGATCACGCTGGGCGAGTGGCTGAAGTCGCACGAGCAGTTGGAGGCCATCGGCGGCGCGCTGTACCTGACCACCATGATGCAGCAGGTGCCCACTGCCGCCGGCATCAGCAACTATGCGGCCATCATCCGCAACAAGTCGCTGCAGCGGCAGCTCATCAAAACGGCGGACGAGATTATGGCTGCCGCCTACCAGGGCGACCGTGACCTGGAAGAACTGGTGGACGAGAGCGAACAGAAGATCTTCGCCATCGCCGAGCGCAACCTGAGCAACGGCTTCGCCAGTCTGCAGGAACTGGTCAAACAGCAATTCTACAATATCGAAGACACCAAAATCAGCGGGCTGGCCGGCAGCGGATTGAATACCGGCTTCAGCGAGCTGGATGCCATCACCGCCGGGCTGCAGCCCAGCGACATGATCATCCTGGCGGCGCGCCCGAGTATGGGCAAAACCGCGCTGGCGCTGAACATCGCGCGCAACGTGGCAGTATCGCAGCAGGAGAGCACGGCGGTCGCCCTCTTCAGCCTGGAAATGTCGAAGGAGCAGCTCGCGCTGCGCCTGCTCTGCTCGGAGGCGCGGGTGACGCAGGACAACGTGCGCCATGCGATGATCTCCGATGACGACATGGGCCGGCTGGCGCAGGCGGTGGAAAAACTGTGGGAGTGCCCGATCTACATCGATGACACGCCGTCGATCAGCGTGCTGGAGATGCGCGGGAAATGCCGGCGGTTGAAGGCTGAGCATGGCCTGGGCTTGATCGTCATCGACTACCTGCAACTGATGAACAGCTCGGGCCGGGCGGAGAACCGCGTGCAGGAGATCGCCATCATCGCCCGCGGCCTGAAGGCGCTGGCGCGCGAAATGAAGGTGCCGGTCATCGCCCTGTCCCAGCTCTCGCGCATGGTGGAATCCCGCTCGCCGCGCCGCCCGCAGCTCTCCGACCTTCGCGAATCCGGAGCCATTGAGCAGGATGCTGACCTGGTCCTCTTCCTGTACCGTCCTGCATATTACGGCGAAGAAGAGTTGCTGCGCATCAATTATGATCCGGAGCGCGACAAGAATGTCACCGAGGTGCTGGTCGCCAAGCAGCGCAACGGCCCCACTGGCACCATCAAGCTGGTGTGGATGCCCGAGTTCGGCCAGTTCGGCGACCTGGCGCAGCATCGGTAAGGTGCTAAGTAATAGGTGAGTAGTGAGTGGTGAGTGGTGAGTAATTGTAATTTATTACCAATCACTTCACACTAATTACTTAACTTCTCCCTCGTGCGCGCCGATACATTCTGTAACGGTTCCCACCCGACAGTCGCAGCAAGAGGAGCAGTTACGACGACAGGATGTTTTATCCGGCAAGACAACGGGTAAAAAGGGAAAGTGAGAGAAGGGAAGCAGTTCGAGTCAGCATTGTTGTCTACCCAAAGAAAATGATAAAAAAAACGCCATAGGTCTTGTGTTTTGCCACGAACTATGGTAAAAGAGTATGGGACGCTACTTGTTGGCGTCTGTCCTCCGTGTATTCCCTTCTTGGAGATGACCCACGACGTACAATTCTAAGAAATTGACGTTGACGGGTGGGAACCGTGGAGTTTATCCCTGAAGTGGCTGGTGTGAGTGGCTCATGACCGGTCCGACGCCAGGGCAACATCACCTGTTACTAGCCACAGATCGTAAATTCCTGAAGACGCAAGCGAAACGTTCAGTCCCGCCGCACCGGTGAACTTACCATGCGCACCGAGCGGTCGGGCTGCCGCCAGAGATAAGGACCGCCAGTTCATCACGGCAGCCATGGATGGAGTTTCAGTTCCAATCTTGTCGGTGTTTCTCACCAGAGAAACCAGTTACAGAAAGCCAGTGTGAGACAAACGGATGCAATCTCCGACATCATCCCCGCAGACTATGCCGGTCACGCCGCAGGTCACACGACCTGACGAGATCGTCATCGTGCTCGACTTCGGGGCACAATACAGCCAGTTGATTGCCCGCCGGATTCGTGAGTGCAAAGTGTATTGCGAGTTGTTGCCTTACGACACCCCGGTCGACAAGCTGCGCGCGATGCAGCCGAAGGGCATTGTCTTCAGCGGTGGGCCGTCCAGCGTCTACGAGGACGGCGCCCCGACTTGTGATCCGGCGATTCTGGAGCTCGGTATCCCGATCCTCGGCATCTGTTACGGCATGCAGTTTATGGCGCGCGCGCTGGGCGGCGAAGTGCTCGGCGGTGAAAAGCGCGAATACGGCCGCACGGAATTACACGTGATGGATGGCGACGACCTGTTCGCCGGCTTGAACCCGCAGTTGATCTGCTGGATGAGCCACGGCGACGTGGTGGCGCAGGCGCCCAAGGGCTTCACCGTCACCGCCGTCACCGAGAACACGCCGGTGGCCGCCATGGCCGATCTCAAACGGCGGTTGTTCGGCGTACAGTTCCATCCGGAGGTGGTGCACACCCCGTGGGGCATTGAAGTGCTGCGCAACTTCCTGTACCGCTTCTGCGAGTGCCAGGGGCTGTGGACGATGGCCAACTTCGTGCGCCAGTCGATCGACGACATCCGCGGGCAGGTCGGCAAGGACCTGGTGGTGTGCGGTTTGAGCGGCGGCATCGACTCCGCGGTCACCGGCGCGCTGGTGCACCGCGCGATCGGCGACCAGCTCACCTGCATCTTCGTGGACCATGGATTTCTGCGCAAGGACGAAGGCGCGCAGGTAGACAAGGCGTTCCGCGATCACTTCCACGCCAACCTGATCCACGTCAATGCGGAGGAGCGTTTCCTGGCGAAGATGGTCGGCGTCACCGAACCGGAGGCCAAGCGAAAGATTATCGGCAACGAATTTGTCGCGGTATTCACAGACGAGGCGACGCGCATCGGCGACGTGAAATTCCTGGCGCAAGGCACGCTTTACCCGGACATCGTGGAGAGCGGCTCGTCGGGGAGTGGCGGCAAATCGGCGGTGATCAAGTCCCATCACAACGTGGGCGGCCTGCCGGAGAAGATGAACATGAAGCTGCTCGAGCCGTTGCGCAACCTGTTCAAAGACGAGGTGCGGCGGCTGGGCGAAGAGTTGGAATTGCCGGACAACATCGTCTGGCGCATGCCCTTCCCAGGGCCCGGGCTGGCCATCCGCATCATTGGCGAAGTGACGAAGGAGCGGCTGGAGATTCTCCGCGAAGCCGATTTCGTCATCGTGGACGAGATCCGCAAAGCCGGTCTCTACCGCCGCCTGTGGCAGGCCTTTGCCGTGCTGCCCGTGGTGCGCAGCGTGGGCGTGATGGGCGACCAGCGCACCTATGCGTATCCCATCGTGCTGCGCGCCGTCACCAGCGAGGACGCGATGACCGCCGACTGGGCGCGGCTGCCCTTTGAAGTATTGGAGAAGATCAGCAACCGGCTGATCAATGAAGTGCAGGGGGTCAACCGGCTGGTCTACGACGTGACCAGCAAACCGCCCGGCACCATTGAATGGGAATGATCACTGGAGCGCAGGCCTGCGGCGGTACACCGCCGTATATCCGCCTGCGCGTAGAAATAGACGGACTCGCGGGCGGGACGCCCGCGTTCCAGAGACATTTTCGGAGCAGATAGATGACGATCCTGTACAAAGACGATCTCAGTACGGTTCTCTATACGGAAGACGATATCGCCCGCCGCGTGGCGGAAATGGGGGCGCAGATCTCGAAGGATTACGAGGGGAAGGAAGTGGTGCTGATCGGCGTGCTGAACGGCGCCGTCGTCTTCCTTTCCGACCTGATGCGCCACATCTCCGTGCCGGTGGTGGTGGATATGGTGGCGATTTCGAGCTACGGTTCCTATTCCAGCACCAGCGGCGTGGTGCGCATCATGAAAGACCTGGATCAGAACGTGGAAAGCAAACACGTGCTGATCGTCGAGGATATCGTAGACACCGGCCTCACCCTCAATTACCTGGTGGATTACATGCGCTCGCGCAACCCCGCCAGTGTGAAGGTGGTGGCCATGCTCAGCAAACCGAGCCGGCATAAAGTGAAGGTCAACGTCGAGTACCTGGGCTTCACCGTACCGGACGAGTTTGTGGTGGGGTATGGATTGGATTTTGCCCACCGCTACCGAAATCTGCCCTGCATTGCGGTGCTGAAGCCGGAAATTTATGCCGGCCCGGATACACCGCCGACTTTGTAAGTGCATCGTTGCCGGACAGAGTTGTGCGCCTTGTTGCACAGCACGACCGGTGATGTAGAGAAAATACGACACTTCGGGGTTTGCTCCCGATCGGACGGAGGCTACACTACAGGTAGCTCCCTGCCGGGGAGAATCCCCCGGAAGCGTGAACGAAGCATTCACCCAAGAGCGCACGAAGCGGGCAACCGCGTCATTCCGCGAACAAGCGCGGCTGCGCTCCGCGATGAGGGTGCCAATCCGTGCCCACCATCGTAATCTCACATTGAGGAAGATACACCAGTGGATGACATCCAGACAAAAGAGTTCACCACATTCGAGCTGTCCGACCTGGAAGGAAAGACGGTAGTCGATCTGCAGGCGGTCGCCCGCGACCTGAACATTCCGGACACTGCCCGGATGAAGAAGCAGGATCTGATCATGCGCATCCTGCAGGGTCAGGCGGAGCGCAGCGGCCTGCTCTTCCGCGACGGGATCCTGGAGATCCTGCCGGAAGGCTTCGGCTTCCTGCGCGTCAACGGCTTCCTGGCCAGCCAGGATGACGTGTACGTCTCCCAGTCGCAGATCAAACGCTTCAACCTGCGGACCGGCGATATGGTGAGCGGCGCGGTGCGTCCGCCGAAGGACAGCGAGCGCTATTACAGCCTGCTGCGCATCGAGGCGATCAACGGCGAGAATCCGGAGACGGCCAAGCGGCGGATCAACTTCGACGAGCTGACGCCGGTCTTCCCGGACGAGCGACTGCGCCTGGAGACGGACGCGCGCAACATCTCCGCCCGCGTCATTGACGTGGTCGCGCCTATCGGCAAAGGCCAGCGCGGTCTCATCGTCGCCCCGCCGAAAGCCGGTAAAACCACGCTGCTGAAGGCGATCGCCAACAGCATCATCGCCAACAATCCCGACGTGTCGTTGATGATCCTGCTGGTGGACGAGCGCCCGGAAGAGGTGACGGACATCCGCCGCTCGGTGCCGCTGGCCGTGGTGGCCGCCTCCACCTTCGACGAGATGCCGGAAAACCACATGAAGGTGCAGGAGATGGTGCTGGAACGCGCCAAACGCCTGGTGGAGAACGGCACCGACGTGGTGGTGCTGCTCGACTCGCTGACCCGCCTGGCGCGCGCGTCGAACCTGACGGTCACGCCTAGCGGTCGCACGCTGTCCGGCGGTCTGGACCCCAGCGCGCTTTATCGGCCGAAACGTTTCTTCGGCGCCGCGCGCAACATCGAAAACGGCGGCTCGCTGACCATCATCGCCACCTGCCTGGTGGAAACCGGCAGCCGCATGGACGACGCGATCTTTGAAGAGTTCAAGGCCACCGGCAACATGGAGCTGGTGCTCGACCGCGGCCTCTCCGAACGGCGCATCTTCCCGGCCATCGACGTGAAGCGCTCCGGCACCCGCCGCGAAGAGCTGCTCTTCACCGAGGACGAGCTGCGCCGCGTGTGGCAGCTCCGCCGGCTGCTGAATTCGCTGGAAACCGACCGCGCCGCCGAAGTGCTGTTGAGCGGCCTGCAGAAGAGCAGCTCCAACAAGGACTTCCTGCTCTACGTCGAGAAGCTGCGGCCGGAAGGCTAGACAGATGCTCGCTCCGTAGGGAACGCCCTCCGTGGCGTTCCGGTTTCCGTCGTTCCACCCGGTGTGGATCACCGAGACCGGGAACGCCGCGGAGGGCGTTCCCTACGAGGTTAGGATACGGCATGACGAACCCAGATTTGCATCCGCTGACCGTGATAGGCATCCGCCAGGTGAACGAAGAGACCGCCCCGGTGCTGGTCATGCAGGACGATCGCGGGCGCGGCCTGGAACTCGGTATCGGCCTGTGCGAAGCGCTGGCCATTCAACTGGCGCTGAACAAAACCCCCATCGGACGCCCGCTGACCCATGACCTGATCCTATCCCTCGCCGACCACCTGGAAGCGCAGGTGGCGCAGGTCGTCATCGACGATGTCTCCAAGCACACCTACTTCGCACGGCTGATCCTCTTCACCCAGGACGGCGAAGTTTCCCTCGACTGCCGCCCCAGCGACGGCATCGCCCTCGCCCTGCGCTCTGATATCCCGATCTACGCCGCGGACGGCGTGATGATCGGGGAAGTGGGGCCGGGAGAGGAATAAGATAACGGTGGAAGGCACATTCACAGTCTGGAATGGCGCGAGAGCCCCGCTCGAATATCGGAAAGCTTACCTATAACCAGCGGGGCTCTCGCACCCTTCCAGACTGTGAATGTGCCTTCCACCGTTATCTTATTCCGCCACCACCACCACCGCCTTCCCCTGCGCACGCGTGCAAATCAGCGTGGCGCGCGTGGTTCCACCGAGTTTGAGTTTGGGCCGCAGCTCCTCCGGCGTCAGGGGGAAGCCGCGCTTCTTGATGGTCACCTGCCCGATACCTTGTGCGGAAAGGGCGGCGTTCAGCCGTTTCAGGCTCCAGGGGATGACGTCCAGCACGCGGTAGCCGGTCACGAACGGTGAGTGCACTTCGTCACCGGTGAGATAAGCAATCTCTTCGTCGATGCGACGGAGGTTGAGCTCCCCCGCAATCCGCTGCACCAGGTGGGCGCGGATGACGGCGGGGTCCGGCTCATACAGCCACGCGTCGACTTCGCTGATGGCATCGGAACTGGCGCCGTCCTCCGTGAGCGTGTCGCCGCCGGGCAGCAGCGTGGCGCGCCGGGAGCAAGTGCGGAAGGGTCCGAGCCAGAGCACCGCTTCTTTGCATTCTCCGTTCAGCGAGATGATCTCTACCTCCGCCTTCGGCGCCACCGCGTAATCCAGCGCGGGCGACACTTTGATGCCCACACGCGGCGCCACCCGCGCTAATTTGAGACACCAGGATAGGGGAGGGGAGTAATCCTCCGGCCGCCGGCTCACGCGGCCGCCGTTACCGCGACGGCTGGGGTCGATGAAGATCGCTTCGATGGGACCGATGAGGAAGGGGGCGGTCTGTACGAACTCCGTGACGTCCGCCCGCGTGAAGGTGATGCGGTCGTGCAGGCCCAGCACGCGGGCATTGGCGCGCGCCATCTCCAGTGTCAGCGACTCGCGGTCCACCGCAATCACCTGCTCCGCCGCCTCCGCCAGCGCCAGCGCGTCGCCGCCCAGCCCACAGCATAAGTCCAGCACCTTGCCCAGCCCGGCATATCGTTTCGCCGTGTGGCGCGCCACCGGCTCCGCGGTGGCCATCTCCAGACCCTCGCGCGTGAAGAACAACTCCGCCGCCTGGGAGAATTTCCGCACCGCCTGCTTCCGCAACCGCGCCAGCTCCACCGCCGCGCTCACCAACTCCGCCGGATACTCCTTCCGCAGCCGCTCGATCAATGGCAGCAGCGCATCATCTTCCAGCGGTTCACCCGCCAGCCGTGCCAGCAGTTGCCGGCCGTTTTCCTGCTGTAGTGTGAAAAATTGGTCGAGAGTCATTGGGGTTATTGTAACGTAAAAGGCGCTGTCTGGGAGGAATAAGAAAAATGGGAGGGATGGGAAGAATGGGACTCATCTTTCCCATTTTTCCTATTCCTCCCATTTTTTCCATAACGGAAAACCGTTTACTTATCTCTTCGCTCATGCGCCTTCAGGTACCGTTTGCGCAATCGCAGCGAATGCGGTGTCAACTCCACGTATTCGTCGGCCTCGATATACTCGATGGCGCTCTCCAGCGTGAAGTTCCGCGGCGGGGTGAGCATGACTTCGATATCCGAGCTCGACGCGCGCATGTTAGTCAGTTTCTTCGCCTTCGTCACGTTGACCACCATGTCGCACTCGCGCGAGTTTTCGCCGACGATCATGCCTTCGTACACTTCCACACCGGGGCCGAGGAACAGCATCGAGCGATCCTGCAGGCTTTCGATGGCGTAGGCCCGGCTCTGCCCATTGTTCATGGAGATTAATACGCCGCGTGAACGGCGGTTCACTTCACCGCCGGAGGGGGCGTATTCCAGGAACTGATGATGCATGACGCCGGTGCCGCGCGTGTCAGTGAGGAACTCGGTGCGGTAGCCGAACAGGCCGCGGGCGGGGATACGGTAGCGCAGGCGCGCCTGGTTGTCGTCGCCGACGTGCATCTCCAGGATCTCCGCATGGCGCGGGCCCAGCTTTTCCATCACCGCGCCTACGTAGTTCTCCTGCACGTCGATGACCAGCTCTTCATAGGGTTCGCAAACCTTGCCGTCAATCGTGCGGGTGATGACGCGCGGTTGCGAGACCATGAATTCATAACCCTCGCGCCGCATCGTCTCCATCAGGATCGTCAGGTGCAGCTCGCCGCGCCCGTTGACGGTGAATACGTCCGGCGATTCGGTATCCATGACCCGCAGCGCCACGTTCGACTGCAGCTCTCGCTGCAGGCGCTCGCGAATGTGACGGCTGGTCAGGTATTTTCCCTCACGCCCGGCGAAGGGCGAGGTGTTGACCAGGAAATCCACGCTCACCGTCGGCTCGTCCACCGCGATGCCGGGCAGTCCTTCGGGCGTAAGCGGGTCGCATACGGTGGCGCCGATCTGCACGTGTTCCAGCCCGGCCAGCGAGACGATCTCGCCCGCTTCCGCCGTTTCTACCTCGGTGCGGTGCAGGTTCTCGAAGATATACAGCCGCGTGATTTTGGCGCGCTCCTGCTCACCGTCCAGGTAGAGCATAATCACCTGGTCGCCGACTCGCGGGCAACCCCGTTCGATGCGCCCGATCGCCAGCTGCCCGAGATAGGGCGAATAATCCAGCGTGGAGATGAGCATCTGGAACGGCCCCTCCGCCGTGACTTTCGGCGAGGGTACGTACTGCAGGATGGCGTCGAACAGCGGCCGTAGGTCGGGATTCTCTTCGTCCGGGTCGAGCGTGGCGGTGCCGAACTTCGCGGAGCAGAACAGGGTGGGGAAGTCGAGCTGATCGTCCGTGGCTTCCAGCTCGACGAACAGATCGAAAATCTCGTTGTGTACGTCGTGCGGGCGCGCGCCGTTGCGGTCGATCTTGTTGATGACCACAATGGGCTTTAAGCCTAACGCCAGCGCCTTGCGCAGCACGAAGCGTGTCTGCGGCATCGGCCCGTCAGCCGCGTCCACCAGCAGCAGCACGCCGTCCACCATGCGCAGGATGCGTTCCACTTCGCCGCCGAAATCGGCGTGACCGGGGGTATCCACGATATTGATCTTGGTGTCGCCCCAGTGCACAGAGGTATTCTTCGCGAGAATGGTGATGCCGCGCTCGCGTTCGAGTGGGTTGGAATCCATCACGCGCTCTTCCACCTGCTGGTTGGCACGGAACGCCCCCGCCTGGCGGAGCATCTGGTCTACCAGCGTGGTCTTGCCGTGGTCGACGTGGGCGATGATGGCGATATTGCGCAGCCGCATATGTGCCGCGAGTATTTGTTCTTCAGTCATAATGGTCATAACACAAAAAGGCGGCGCAGCACATTTGGCTGCACCGTTACCGAAGTATAGCAGAAATCGCGGATTTCGGATACAGCAAGGGTTCGTCGGGGACTGTCCCCAAATCTGAAGCCACGGAGGAAGAAAACAATGCCGGCGCAGGGACTGTCCCCCTGGTAGCCGTTTCCGTATTATGCGTTGACGGAAAAGCTACCCGTAACGACCTTTCCGTGAGGATGGATTCGGTGGAACAGTCTCCGAAAGGCTAACCGAATACCGGCTTCAGCACGCTCCACAGCAGCATGATGTTCAGCCCGGTCACCACCGCTGCCACGATCCACAGCGTGACGTTCAGCACGGGGGTGTTGACGAACTTGCCCATCACCGAGCGTTTGGAGGTGAGCAGAATCTGTATGAAAATGGTCCACGGCAGCTGCACGCTGAGCAGCAACTGCGAGATCACCAGACCCTGGAAGGGGTTGTGGATGAAGAAGATGATCACGGTCGCCCCGAGCAGCGTCAACAACACGCCCCAGCGGGTGTGCGGGTCTTTGATATTGTAGGGATCGCCCCAGATGCCGGCGAAGATGCTGCCGCCCGCCATGCCCGCGGTAACCGACGAAGACAATCCGGCGAAGAGCAGCGCGATGGCAAAGACGATCGACGCCGCCGGTCCGAGCAGCGGGGTGAGCATCTGCTGCGCCGTCTCCAGTTGTGTGACATGCGTCCCATGCCGAAAGAAGGTGGCCGCCGCCACGATGATCATCGCGCTGTTGATCGCCCAGCCCACCAGCATGGCGATGATGGTGTCGAGGAATTCGTAGTTGAGCTGCCGCTTGATGACGGTCTCGTCCTCCAGGTGCCACTGGCGGCTCTGGATGATCTCCGAATGCAGGAACAGGTTGTGCGGCATCACTACCGCGCCCAGCACGGCCATGACAATGGGGATTGCGCCCAGCGGTATCGCCGGCCACACCCAGCCCAGCCCGGCATCCATCCAGGCCACGTGCATCTTCGGCAGGCTCAGCTCGAAGAGGAAGGACAGTCCGATGAGCCCGACAAAGCCGATAATGATGCGCTCCAGCTTGCGGTAGGAATTGCTGAAGAGCATCCAGAGGATAAACGCCAGCACCAGCACCACGCCGATCTGCAGCGGGATGCGAAAGAGCATCTGCAGCCCGATGGCGGCGCCGAGCAGCTCCGCGAGCGCGGTGGAGACGGCGGCCAGCACGGCGCTGCCGAGTATCGGCTTGCCGAACCAGGACGGCAGATGCTTGCTGGCGGCTTCCGACAGGCACAACCCGGTGGCAATCCCCAGGTGGGCCACGTTGTGCTGCAGGATGATGAGCATGATGGTGGACAGCGTCACCATCCACAGCAACTTGTAGCCGAATTCCGATCCCGCCGCCACGTTGGACGCCCAGTTGCCGGGATCGATGAACCCCACCGTCACCAGGAATCCCGGCCCGATGTATTTCAGGATCTCCAGCGCCTGTGACGTCGGGCGGAGATGTTGCCAGATTTTCAGCCGTTCCATCAACCGCATCTGTATCGTTCGCTTACCATTCGTCGGATGTCTGTCGTCTGTCATGGGCAATTACATTAGACATTGATGAGTATCGCATACATTGAACAGGTCAGGGGTGAGAACCAAAAGACAAATCAGGAAGCGTAGGGAACCGTCCCGGTCGCGATAGGCAAAAGATGGAACTGAGATTCACAGTCTGGAAGGGTGCGCGAGCCCCGCCGATGGCAGGTAAGCTTACCTAAATATGGACGGGGTTCGCGCACCCTTCCAGGCTGTGAATGTGTCTTCCACACCTCAGCGGTATTTATGCCAGCGTCCCCTTCGTGCTCGGTACGTCCGTCTCGCGCGGGTCGGCGCTGACGGCTTCGCGCAGGGCGCGGGCGCAGGCTTTGAAGGCCGCTTCAACGATGTGGTGGGTATTGGTCCCACTGAGCATGCGCATGTGCAGGGTGAGGCCGCCGTTGACCGCCAGCGCGCGGAAGAAGTCCTCCGCCAGCTCGCTGTCCCAGGTGCCGACCTTCGGCTGCGGCAGCGTCACGTCCCAGACAAAGAAAGGACGGCCGCTGCAGTCCACCGCTGCCAGCATCAACACTTCGTCCATCGGCAGCAGGATGTCCCCATAACGCCGGATGCCGCGCTTGTCGCCCAGCGCCTGCTTCA
>Ga0172369_10000915_pt1 | contig 43839 bp, 40 predicted proteins | sample LakKiv25m_FD_114539 | JGI IMG/M metagenome (GOLD analysis project Ga0172369, IMG submission 114539) | Freshwater microbial communities from Kabuno Bay, South-Kivu, Congo - kab_022012_11.25m | ecosystem: Environmental > Aquatic > Freshwater > Lake | place: Democratic Republic of the Congo...
AAATTTTATGTTTTTGAAAATCATTTTTCGAGCCATCAAATACAGCCAAATTTACCGGCGGATAAATCACTTTGGAGTCTTGGCTATAATATTTTTTTATACGACTGGCCGTTGTTCTTGAATTAGCAACAAAATAATCCACTCGCTTACTCGCTGAGCGATCCCAAATTCTAAGATAGCTAAAAATATTACTCGCCACGATCTGTCGAAAAGCGCCTAGCTTTTGTTGGCTCAAATATTCCGCTGAATAGTCCCACAAAAATCGAGCCGCGTTGTGGCAGTAGCTGATGTGCGTAGTTTTTGGCCGAACAACCACCCCTTTGGCAAAAGCCGAAGAAGAAGAGATGACTAAATCAAATTCCCGCAAATCAAAAGTTTCCGGAACTATCGGCATAAGCGGCAAGAGCCATTTATGACGCCGGCGCAAGAATTGAGGAAATTTTTGTAAAAAAGACGGTCGTACTCGTTCCGATGAAAACCACTCGCCCATCTTTTCTTGATCATATAAAAAAGTATAGATTGGCGCCTCGGGAAACATCTCAGCCAATTCCAAAAGAACCCTCTCTGCCCCTCCAAATCTAATCAGATAATCGTGAATCAGCGCTACCTTCATAATTTTAACGACTAGACATTAGCCACTATTTTCAAGGTTTCTCTTGCACATTTTTCCCAACTAAACCGCTTGATATTCTCAAAACCCGATTGTCTTAGTCTATCACGCAAAATTTTATCGTCAATTAGCTGATTGACTGCCTGGGCAATTCCGATTGAACTACATGGATTAACAAATAAGGCTCCTTGGCCGGCGATTTCAGAAAAACAAGAGCCCAGAGAAGTTACCACCGGCACGCCCAGCGCTTGTGCCTCTAAAATTGGAATACCAAAACCCTCATAAAAGGAAGGGAAGGGAAAAACATCGGCATTCGATAGTAACCGCCATTTCGTCTCTTCGTCTACATAACCAAGTTCTTTAATTTCTCCGCCAGAGGCGGACCCGCCTCTGGCGGAGAAATTCCAATTTTCAATTTCCAATTTTATTTTTTCATAGCCATACCCCGCCGCACCAGCCAGAATAAGTTCATGTGGAATTTTATATTTCTCCTTCAAGATTTTATATGCCTCCAGAATTCCTTGGACATTTTTTTTGGTTTCTATGCGACCGATATACAGAATGTATGGCTTTTGATTTTCTATTTTTTCGTTTTGACCTTGGATCTCTATGCCGTGATAAACAACTTCAATTTTATTTGCTTTTACACCATAAAATTTTATTAAATCTTGTTTAGTGTTTTCTGAAATCGCAATAATTTTTTGTGTTCTCCCAGCAGCCGCTTTGGTGCTCCAGCGCAAATAAAAACGTCGCCAAAAAGAATAGCCCTGCGGCCAATATTCATATTCCAAACCATGAATAGTAACAGTTGAATTTTTAGGCGCAAACGATGGCAAAACATGAACCGGAATAAATAATTTATCCGGCGGCCGAACAAGAATTTCCCAGGCTAAACAAATTTGTGTCCACAAAAACGGTAAAGGCCAATGTAAAAATTTTATCTCAAAGTTTGGAGGCAATGGAAAGTCGAAAATCGGCAAACCCTCCTTCGCCAAGGCTACGGAGGGCAAGTACAACAAAAATCGATGCGCGCGGGCTTCCGGCAGCATCGTTAAATGTCTAATTAGCTGATAAGTATATTCTTCAACGCCTGTGCGCGGTTGTTTGATTGCCGCCACCGCATTTATACCAATGATCATATAATGTTTTAGTTGCTAAATTCCGCTGGTGATTGTGCCCAAAGATCTTCCACGGCCCTTACCAGGTCGTTATTACGGAAATAGGCAAATAGTTGCTTCTTCCAGTCCGCACTATCGATACTAATAGTTGGTTCAACTCCCCGGCCTTCGATCGGCTGGTTATCGTCACTCAAGGTTAATGTGTGCACTAAAAACATTGAGTATTTTTCACTGCTGTCAATTTGCGTTTCCAGTGGAAAGACCCGTTCAATCGTTCCCCAGCCTTTAGTTTTTTTGCCAACAAAAATTCCAACATTATATTTTTTTAATGTCGCTACTAACAATTCGGCCGTCGACTGCGACTGGCCATCAGCTAAAATTACCATCTCTTTGTAGCGAACCAATCCCTGCAGCCAACCTGTTTTTGTTTTAAATGGAATACTTTCTCCTTTTCTAAAAAAATCATAAGCATAACGGTCGTTGCCGATGAACGGTCCCAGAAGATACGGCAAAAGATCAATTGAGCCGCCAATATTACCGCGCAAATCTAAAATCATAACCTGCAATTTATCACCCTTATCAACTTTGTTCACGGCTGCAACAAATTCATCTAAAGTTGTTGGCGAAAAACGTTTAATATATAGATGCACAATTTCCGGCGTAATTAATTTAGTAAAAATTGTCGGCTCAGCACCCATCGAATCATAGCGTTCTTTTTTAGATGTATCTGTTAAAACATCATACGCATACTTTACTTTTTCTAACTCCTTAGCAGCTTCCGTAGAAGTCGCCGCTTCTTTTTCCAATTGCGCGCTTTTATTTTCAAAATTTTGCTTTAAAGTTTCGGCCGAAGAATCCTTACTAGCGTCTAGTTGCGCATAAAGATCTTTATTCGGGTTAGCATTCAAAACCTCGTTTTTTAAATTTTGTTCGTCTCGAGTTGTATAAAGGCCGCTCCGCCCAAAAGGCTGCAAATTAGCAACAACAATGCTTGCCAATTTAACCGTAAATTCTTTTTTTTGGGCCTCGTCAAAACCTTTTAAGATTCCATCCAACATCTCTTCCACTCCCACCTTATCGCTTGATTTTAGATTGAATTGCGTGCCAACTAACTTTTCTGAGCCAGCCTGATAGAGCTTAGTTAACTGAGCGTCTGCGATATTATCCCAATAGTTTTCTTTTATCTTATCGTATATTTCAAATAAAAATTTTATATAAATATCTTTACTGGTCACAGCTTGCGATGCGGCCGATAAAACATCTTGCTCGACTTTTTTATTTTTAAAATAGTAATGGTTGATCAAAACTCCGCCTATAATTAAAACAATTATAGCCGCGTTAACGCCTATAATTAAATAATTCTTGCTTCGGCTTAAAAAATAATCTTTAATTTTAGGAAATATCTTCATAGCTCAAAGCGATTGAGAAAAATTTCACGATTTTGAAACTAAGTTCGAGCAACTATTTTTTGCTCATTATCGATCGTTTATAGACATCTAAATGCTCGAGGGCGATACCTGTTCCCTTGGCCACGCAAAGTTTTGGATCCTCGGCCACATAACAGGGTACACCGGTCGCCTTCTCTATTAATTCCGCTAAATTACGTAACATCGCGCTACCACCAGATAAAATCATGCCTCGATCAATAACGTCAGCGGAAAGTTCTGGTGGCGTTTCTTGCAAAACATTTTTAACTGTTTGGACAATTTCCCGAAGTTGTTCGGCGATTGACTCAACTATCTCATTAGTTTTAACTTCAATATTTTTGGGCAAACCAGAAATTAAATCTCGACCACGGACTTCAAAATATCCTTCCTCCTTTGGCGGCAGAGGCAAAGCTGAACCAATGGCGATTTTAATTTCTTCCGCTGTTCGCTCGCCAATAGCTAAATTATGTTTTTTTCTAATATACTCAGCAATTGCCTGATCAATCTTATTGCCACCCACTCGCGCCGAAGCCCAAGCCACAATTCCGCCCAGCGATATAACCGCTACTTCGCTGGTTCCGCCGCCAATATCAATAATCATATGCCCGGCTGGCTCATTAATGGGGATACCGGCTCCGATAGCGGCCAAGACTGGCTCTTTGACTACATAAGCCGCTTTAGCCCCGGCATTTAGCGTTGCATCCACTACGGCCCGCCGCTCAGTTGAGGTTATCCCGGCCGGGACCGCCACCATAACTTCCGGCCGAAAAAGCCGAAAAGCACCCGTCGTTTTATTTATAAAATAACGCAGCATTGCCTCCGTGATTCGATAATCGGCGATCACACCATCTCGCATTGGCCGGGAGGCCGTAATATTCTCTGGCGTTCGTCCCAGCATTTCTCTAGCCTCGCTACCAACGGCTAAAATTTTATTGTCGTCCAAAGAAACCGCCACCACTGTTGGTTCGTTTATAACTACTCCTTTTCCCGGCACATAAACTAAGGTGTTAGCAGTGCCCAAATCTATGCCAATTTTTTTTATAAACATAACTTTTACTTCGTAAAACAATTTTCAATTTTCAAATCCCAATTTCCAATATAGCCCCGCCATGCGAGACATTTTATACAATCAATATGTTGCATCATTAAGCGAGTAGGTTAATTTCAAAACGCTCAAGCCGACGAAGCGGGCATGGTGTCATGCAAAGCATGACGAGCAAGGAGGTCTTGGCGAGTGAAATTTTTCTCGCTGGGAAAAATTTCACGATTTTGAAACTAACTTACGAGCTATATTTTACACTTTCTTAATATCCGCTCCTAGCCCAGTTAGTCTTTCCGCTAAATTTTCATAACCTCGCTCAATCTGATAAATATTATTTATTTCTGTTGTTCCTTTGGCAATTAAAGCCGCAATGACCAAGGCCATCCCAGCGCGCAAATCCGGACTCATTAATTTTCGACTATAAAGCTTTGCTGGGCCATTAATCACTATCCGATGCGGATCGGCCATAATTATATTGGCCCCCATCTGAGTTAGCATATCAGCAAAGAGCAAACGGCGATCATAAATTGTTTCGTGGATTAAACTGGCGCCACTGGCTTGAGTCATCAACACCGTATAGGCTGATTGTAGATCCGTCGCAAACCCCGGATATTCGTGCGTCACTAAATCAACCGCCAAAAGCTTTTCGCTTGGCGAAATAGCGATACTGGTTTTATCAAGCTTATAATTTACACCAATTTTATCAAATAAAGACCAAAGGGCACCCAAGTGTTTTGGCTCGCAATCTTCAATTATAATTTTTCCACTATTAGCCGCGGCCGCCAAAATCGCAAAGGTCCCGGCTTCAATCCGATCAGGAATAATCTGATACTGGCCGCCTGATAATTTTTCAACCCCTTCAATTTTTATCGTTGGTGTTCCCGCTCCGCTAATTTTTGCGCCTATGCTATTTAAAAAATCAGCTAGGGCTGGAATCTCTGGCTCCATCGCGCAATTTTCTAAAATAGTTTCACCTTGTGCCAAACAAGCTGTGGTCATTAGACTTTCTGTACCGGTTACCGTAACTTTAGAGAAAAAGATAGAAGCGCCTTGCAGTTTTTTAGCTGTTAAGCGATAACTATTTTCTAGAGTTTCAACTTTAGCTCCCATCTTTTCAAAGCCGTCTAGAAACATATCGATCGGACGAGTTCCTGCCCCAATCACGCAACCACCCGGATGAGGAAAATAAGCTTCGCCACAAGTAGCCAGAAGCGGCCCCACGAACATCATTGACGCCCGAAATTTATTAACTAGCTCGGCTGGCAAATTAACACAAACCTTGTTCTTGCGTTGAATCTCCATAACTCCATTACCCAAATTTTTTGCCTCGTGCCCCAACGCTATCAACATTTCCTGGGCTCGATGACAGTCTTCAATATCTGGCAAATTAACAATTTTTATTGGCTCATCAGTCATCAGCGCCAGCGGAAAAACTTTTAGGGCAGCATTTTTAGCTCCCTTAACTTTGATAATTCCAGCCAACGGTTTTTGACCGCTAATAATAAATTTTTGAGTTGTGTCTGCCATAGATCATATTATGTTAATTTTTTAACAATTGAACGATCTTTTTCTTAATCTTAAAACAAATAATCTCCCCTGGCAAGGCTGAAAAAAATAACTAAAATATTGCTATTTTAACGCTAAAGTAGCTATAATAAGTCATTGTATGACTCGCCTTAATAGACGTTTAGTTTTCTACTCATTTATACTCATCTTTCTGTTAGCCACTCCGCCAACTATTTTTTATGCCATGGGCTATTCTTTTGACTGGCAAAAAAAGGTTCTCGTTAAAACCGGCGGACTCTATCTTAAATCTTCTCCCTCTAACGCCCGAATTATTCTTGATGGTAAAGATAATAAAAACACACCAAAATTGATCTCTCGCTTATTGCCAAAAACTTATAAAATTTCTATCACAAAAGATGGCTCCTTTCCTTGGGAAAAGAACCTAGAGATTAAGCCTCAGCTTGTCGAAGAAGCGCGAAATATTATCCTTTTCCCTAAAAATATTTCTCCGGAAAAAATTGCTACCACTTCGCTGGCTATCGCTGATTTTCTTCGCTCACCAGAAGAAACTATTAAAGTCGCCCAGGCTAATAATGTTGCCAGCACAACAGCTGGCTGGCTATATTACCAAGACCATCTCTTTCTAATCAATCCGACTAATTATATTTTTTACCGCGTTGATCTTGGCGGCTACATTCGCGAACAAATCTCTAAAGAATTCTTGCCTCGAGACAATTATCGAATTATCGCTCATGACGATCAATTTATGGTTCTTGGGCAGAATGGTGATCTCTATTTATTAAATCAAAACTCGGCGATTTTTGAAAAGATTGCTAGCCAGATAAGTGATGCTCTTTTTTCCAGTGACAGCAAGAAAATTATCTATTGCAATAATAATGAAATCTGGATTAATTACCTTCAAGACGTCCTAATTCAGCCATATAAAAAAGCGGGTGACAAAGAACTAATCACTCGCCATAGCCAAAAAATTTCTCAAGTAATTTTTTATCCCAATAACGAATACCTAGCCTACATAATCGGCGATCAAATAAAAATTATCGAACTTGATGGCCGAGGCCAGCGCAATGTTATTGAATTTATTAACGCTAAAAATCCCCAAATTTATTTTTCCTATCAAGACAACTATTTCTACTATCTGACCGAAGGCCAACTTTTCCGATTAAAATTGGACATCTAAAAACCTAGGCAAAATAAAAACCGCTAAGTCCTTTTTTTGGAACCAAGCGGTTTTTTATACTGAAAGATCACGGAAAAAGACTGTTGCCTTTTTCGCATTCCTTGCACTTTCCCAGATGGCTCACTTCGCTAAAATGCCCCCGATCGTCCTGAGCTAGGCCGCGATTAAGATCGAACCCCTCGATCTGACGACCATGATGACGGAATTGACAATTGATGCGTCCATCCGACCAAGGATTCTCGCAATAACCAGGAATCCGTGAATCGGAAAACTTATTTGGATGATCGTCGTACGAACATATCATTACAGCTACGCCATTAGTCACCTTAATCTGACTCTCTTTTTTCACTCATAAGAACACCCTCCTTTATGCCAATATTTTTGTGCGCTAGCCTTTCTTTCCTTTTCAATTTTTAAATAACGCTATTAAAATGCCATTAAACCCTACCCCCAGTCAAACAAAAATTCCCTCATTACTTGATGAGGGAATTTTAATAATCGCTAACGGATTACCGTTTTGCCACACTGTGATCGCTTCGCTCTTTAAAACCTTGCGGTTTTAATATTTCCACCGCGGGAAAATACCCAGTTTTCCTCGCCTCGCTAAAGCTATGGCGGAGCGGGCCGTCGCCCTTTCTACCCGCATCGGTCAAAACGGATTACCGCTTTGCCCACTGCGGAGCTCGGCGAGCGCTCTTTAAACCATACTTCTTTCTTTCTTTAACTCGTGGATCACGCTTTAGATATCCGGCTTTCTTTAGCTTTTTTCGGAAATCGATATTGAAAAGAATTAAAGTTCGAGCTAATCCGTGTCTGATAGCCTCGGACTGAGATCTTATGCCACCACCATTAACTTTGGCTATCACTTCAAACCGATTCAAAGATTTTAATTTTCGCAACGCTCCTTCAATTATTTGCTGCAATTCCATGGTTGGAAAATATTGTTTGTAAAATTTTCCATTAACCGTAACCCTGCCCTCATCTTCTTCAAATGGTTTGATTGTAAATAAACGGACTCGAGCGACAGCTGATTTTCTTCGGCCAGTCGCTTCAAAATAACGCTTGCTCTTTTTCCCCTTAGCATCCCCCGTTGATTCATCAAAAAAAGCACCACCAATTGTATCGGCTATTTGTTCTGATCCTGCTTGCTCGTCTTTCGCTGGCAAGGCTTCTTCGATAATCAAAGTTGCCTCGACTGGAGCAGTTGTTTTTATCTCTTTTGCCTTGGCCACTTTTTTTACAGCTGGTTTTTTAGCTCTTGTATTTTTAGTTGTATTTTTTTCCTTTTCCATTTCGGTTTATTTAAGTGAGCCTTTAAAAAGTTTTAAATTTTTTATAATAACGTCCCGGGTTTTATTTCTTGGTAACATGCCATAAACTGCTAATTTTATAACTTCGCGAGAATCTCGCCCCAAAAGATCCGCCAGGCTCTCTTCTTTCAGCCCGCCTGGATAACCGGTGTGATGACGATAAAATTTCTGCTCCATCTTTTTACCCGTAACTTTAATTTTATCTGTATTGAAAATAATAACCCGATTTTCCGGTGTAATGTAGGGTAGCCAACTAGCCGTATTTTTTCCGCGCAACAAAACCGCCGCTTCGGTCGCCATTCTACCTAGAATTTTACCGGCTGCATCAATTTGATATTCTTTTTTTTCAGCTGCTGCTTGCTTAGCCATATATTTTTAGTCTTTGATAATTTCAATAAAAGCCATCTTCGCTCCATCACTCATGCGTTGGTTAACTTTAATTATTCGAGTATAGCCACCTTTCCGATCAATAAATCTTGGGGCAATTTCTTTAATTAATTTTTGCGCTGCTGTTTTTGGCAAAGCAACAAAGGCTTGGCGCTTAGCCGCCAAATCATTTTTTTTGGCGCGAGAAATTAATCGCTCGACTATTGAACGCACTTCTTTAGCTCGAGCCAAAGTGGTCTTAATCTTTTCTTTTAGAATAAGATTAGCCGCCAATGATTTTAAAAAGGCCCGTCGTTGATCTTTTGTTCTTCCAAATTTTCTCATGATTCTACAAAATTACTACTTTATTCCTCTTTCAAATTTAATCCCAATTTCTTTAAGGCTTTTTTAACTTCACCAATACCTTTTTCGCCCATCCCCTCAACCTCTCTCAGGGCCGCTTCGCTCTTTTTAGCTAAGCCACCGGCCGTCCTAATACCGCCTTCGATCAAGGAATTAACCGTTCTAGTTGATAATTTCAGATCTTCTACTTTAGTTTTAGAGGCTTCATCATCGCTCTCTTTTTCGGTTGATTCGGCTTCGGTCGCTACGATTTCTTCTTCTGCGCCACCCAAAATGCTGAATTGTTCGACTAAAGATTTACAAGCCTGTAAAAAAGCATCCTGTGCGCTAATACTGCCATCAGTTTCTAGGTCCAATCTCAACTTATTATAATCGGTTCGGTCACCAACCCGCATATTTTCAACTTCAAAGTTAACTTTGCGAATCGGCGAGAACAAAGAATCAACCGCAATAATGCCAATCTCTAATTTCTCTTTCTTTCTTGATTCAACTGGCACAAATCCCAAACCCGAAGCAACTTCAATCTCTATTTCCAATTCCGCCTTTTTATCGGTCAGGGTTGCAATTGGTGCTTCCAAATTAATAATTTCGATCTCTGAAGTCGTTTTGATATCTTTAGCTTTTACTTCTTTTTCGCCTCGAGCGCTCAAAAAAAGCTTAACTGGCTCTTCGACAAATTTTTTAAATCTAATCTGCCGCAGATTAAGAATAATTTCAATAACATCTTCCGCCACGTGAGGAATAGTCGAGAACTCATGATGAACGTTGCTAATTTTTACACCAACAATAGCCGCTCCAGGCAGAGAAGAAAGCAAAACCCGGCGAAGCGCATTACCCAAAGTAACACCGTAGCCCGGATACAAACCTTCAATTTCAAAAATAGTCCGATTGCCTTCGGTTTTGACGATTTTTGGTTTTTGCGGAAGATTTATTTTCATAAAGATACAGTTTAATAATTTTGATAAATTATTGATTTATATAATTTACCCCGATCACTAACCCGTAAAAATTAACAAAAAATCTGCTATTAATTACCTAGAATAAAATTCGACGATTAAACCAAGTGCTGAAACATCACCCAGATCTTCGCCTTCTGGCAAACCCAGAACCTTGGCGGACAAAGAATCGCTTTCTTGAACCAACCAAACCGGTGCCTCATATTTTTTCAAACTTTCAAGTAAATTTTCAGTTAATTTAGATTTAATCGTTCTCTCTCTCAGGGTGATCACATCACCCTTTTTCACCCGGAAAGACGGAACATCTACCGGACGATTATTAACTAAAACATGTCCGTGATTAACCAGCTGCCTAGCCGATGATCGAGACTTCATCCAACCTAGCCTGAAAATAACATTGTCCAGTCGGCTTTCTAATTTTGTTACCAAATTTTCACGAGTATCACCCTTTTGCGCCTGAGCCTCATCAAAATAGTTCTTTAGCTGTTTTTCAAAAATTCCGTAAATCTTTTTGACTTTTTGTTTTTGCGCTAATTGCCGACCGAATTCAGAGTTTCCTCCGCGTCGAGTTTTTTTATTGCCCTGCGCTCCCGGTGGATAAGCTCGCTTAGCCACTGCGCATTTTGCAGAAAAACAGCGATCACCTTTCAAAAAAAGCTTTTCGCCTGAGCGACGACATTGTCGACATGTTGCAGTAATTAATCTTCCCATAATAAATATTAAAATCTCTAAATTTTTATACCCTTCTAACTTTACGTGGTCGGCAACCATTGTGTGGCACCGGTGTAATATCTTTTATCGTAAAAAGGTTTAAACCATTAGTCGCTAAGGCTCGAACTGCTGCCTCTCGGCCACTACCAATTCCCTTAACAAAAACGTCCACGTCTCTCAGGCCAATTTTTTTAACTTTTTCCATCAAAGCTTCAATAGTTTTAGTCGCTGCATATGGAGTCGCCTTTTTCGGTCCCTTAAAACCCAAAGCGCCAGCGCTCGCCCAAAACAGAGTATTTCCTCGGCTATCGGCAAAAGTAATAATTGTATTGTTATAAGTTGACTGAATATAAACCTGCCCCCGATCAACTCTTTTGTTTTTAGAAGGTTGCAAAACAGCCGCGGCTACCGCTTTTTTCTGAACGGTTTCCTGATCGGCTGTTTCTTTTAACAGCTCGGCTTCGCTTTGATTTAGAATTTTTTTCTTTCCCATATTCGCTTAATAAAATTTGTTTAGTTAGCTAGGTTTTCTCAGCGGTGTTCTTGCGACCCGAACCCATTGTCTTGCGAGTATTGCCTCGAATCGTGCGAGTATTGGTCTTAGTTCTTTGTCCTCGAACCGGTAAACCCTTAATGTGTCTGATACCTCGGTAGCAACTAATATCCTTTAATCTTTTTACGTTCATCATTCGCTCTCGTCTCAAGTCACCTTCAATTTTGAATCCTTTTTCAATAAAATCCCTCAAACGATTAACTTCTTCCGCGGTCAATTTGTTAGCCCGCACATTCGGATCAATTTTTGCTTGAGTTAAAATTTTGTTGCTCAAAGTCCGCCCAATGCCAAAAACATAAGTTAAAGCGACTTCGATTCTTTTGCTATCTGGAATATTTACTCCGGCAATACGTGGCATGATTTTTATTATATATCTTTATTTAAATTAGAAACGAGGAGGTTGATTTCAAAACGCTCAAGTTGACGAAACGGGCATGGTGTCACGCGAAGCGTGACGAGTGAGGAGACTTGGCGAACAAAATTTTTCACGCTGGGAAAAATTTTATGCTTTTGAAATAAACTTCCGAGTAGTCTTTATCCTTGTCTTTGTTTGTGTTTTTTAATATCGCAAATCACTCGTACCCGACCCTTCCGGTGGACGATTTTACACTTTTGACAAAACTTTTTAACTGAAGCTCTAACTTTCATGACAATACAAAACGCGCTAAACGCGCCTGAATCTCGCTTTGCTCGCCTCGATTCGCAGATTAATAACGATCGAGATCGATAAATAATATTGCTTTTGTATCCGGCGAATATTATGTGCTCACTTCGAATCTAGTCGAAGCGGGCATCCACGAAATCTTTTCCACTGAAGAAAAACGGTTTGCTTAGCACGATTAATTTACCTTTCACGAAGCACTATTCTACCTCGACGTTCATCATAAGGTGTCATCTCTAGGACCACTCTATCTCCAACCAGCACGCGAATGTGATTCATTCTCATCCGGCCGGATAAATGGGCTAAGACCTCACTTTCGTCTTCCATCTTAACCCGAAAAGTAGCGCTAGGCAAGGCCTCAATAACTTGTCCGTTTTTTTTAATTACCTTGTCTTTTTCTGGCACTCTTTTGCTTATTTGAAGGCTTCTATCGACCCTCTCAAACAAGTTTAGTAATATTATACGAATAGTTTAAAAAAGTCAACCCCGCTAGAAGATTACCTAAAACTTTTACCATATCTCCCTAAGAGCCGCCCGCCTAGACTCGACGTTTAGTCGAGGCTGGCAGGCAAAGCGGAGCTTAGCTCTGCGAGATCGCCCGATAAGCTTCCGATATTACAAGCTTGGTTGAGCTTTCTGGCGGGGTCAACCTCCTCCTATTCCTTAACAATTATTTTGATTTTATCCAGGTTAGCCGGCACCGATTTCACCCAAAAAGGCCAAAAAGAAACCTTCACCTCAGTAATCTCTGGGTGCTGGGCAAAATAGTCGCGCATCGCCTGCTCTCCTTTGCCCATAATCGCCATTCTAATATCTTCGGCGCTAAGAGGCCAAACAATCTTGCCATTCAACTTAGTGATTAGATTCATCTGACCTCGCGTAAGGTCAGGCAAACCAACTAGCTGATAATCGATACTATCCATTTTAACTTTCAACCCCTTATCCGTTCCAGCCTTCTCAACTATTTTTTTATTAACAATATCCAGAATATCACTTTCGTCAAAAAGTAAAACCGTCGCGACGCCTTTTATAGTTAACGTAAAATTATCTGCCGGCAAACTAACAGATACCGAAGATTCAGCGCTCACTAGATCTTCCTTCAACGAAGAATCTAGCAATTTCAAACCTGTCGGAATCTGCGCCCTGAATTCTTTATCCAGAGTTGCTTTTGATTCTTCCCAGAATCCTGCCTTCGCTTTATCAAAATCATCTTGAGAAACAACTTTCATCAAGCCCGAAGCCCCGCCACTAAAACTTTTGTCTGATTTGCCATAGAAAGCGGTGAATTTTGGTGAGCCAGAAAAGCCGGGAATAGTAAATCGGCCAGCGCTAATATTATAATCACTGCCTGGCTGATCAGCCACCACCGTAACGTCAATTGAGCTGGCCACTATTTTGCCATCAATAATTTTTGCTCCTGGCACGGTAATTGTTTTCGTGGTTCTAAAAATCTTCCCCCCCTCAGATGTAAATCTAGTTTTCTCAACTAATGACTGAGGACTGGAGCTAAATTCATTAAAAACAGTTATTGTTCCTGTGGCCTTTTCGTTAACCTGGCGCTGGCCAGTTGCCGGAAAACTCTGAGAATATTTTTTTTCTAGTTTTATAAGCTGAGCCGGAATCTTATTTAAAGCATAGTCTATTTTACTAGCACCCTTGTCAATCGCAATATTTAGATTCTGCGAAATGACCTCCGATTTTGCCGCCACCTCAATATCGGCTTTTGGTAAAACAAAGAATAACGCTGCTGCTGCGACAACCAAAGCTAAGCTAACAAACAAAAACAGAAACCTACCCGAGAAAAATGGAATTTTTAATTTCTTACTGATTATCTCAAAACTATCTTGTTCGTCTTCGTTCTTAACCTCGATGCGCTTTTCGGCAACCGGCAAATTATTTTTGAAAAATTTAGCAAGAAACTTTGGCCAAGTAAATTTCTTTCTCTTTGTTTTTTCTTTTTTACTGGGTAACTCTTCTTCGGTCTCGTCAAGATAGAAGCCCCCCGAAACTTCTTCTTCAATATTTTCCGCTTCCCCTTCTGTCACATCTTCTTCTGGCTCTTTTTTAACTTGAGTAAAAAAGAAATTATCTGGTAGCTCCGGGTCTTTTTTTAATTCCTGATCAAGTGCGTCAAATTCTGGCTCTTCTTCAACTTCTTCAACTTCTTCAACTTTTTCCACCTCTTCCATAAAATTATCTTCCACTTCTGGCATCTTTACTTCCACCTTAAATGTTTTGCTCTCCACGCCGGGCCTTCCCTTCGAGCGAATATCGCTCATATTGAGATGCCCAGAAGAAGAATTTCTTTTCTCGGCAACTTCCTCTCCCAAGAAGGCTTCAAATTTTTTAGAAGAGACTTCGTGCAAAACTTCGTCATCATCAAAGACCGCTTCTTCTTTTTTTTCTTTTGGCAAAGTAACCCTTGAGTTTATCCCAACTCTTTTAGCCATTTCCCTGGCGACCTCATCCTTGGTCACAATTAAAATCTCTTTGCCCAACCTTTCTGCTTCGCGTTTTAATAGCCTTAAACCGATAATGTTCCTAAGCAAAACAGAGCCTTTTGGGGCAACCAAAAAGAGCTCCTCTTCGCCTGTCTCCCAAAGACGCTCAATAACAGAGGTTATTTCTTCTTCGGGTTTTAAATTGATGATTTTTGCCATCCGCTCCTACTTAAAGTCTTACTTATATTATATCAAAAATCTATCTAAATAACACTACGGATTATCCACTTCCTATCCGAGCCAAATTTTACTCCAACACTGCCTTTATTCTCCGCACCCCAGCCGAACTAGATTCCTCTTTCTGAATTCTGAATTTGCCCAATAGCCCCGTTCGCTCAACATGCGGCCCGCCGCAAATCTCGTTAGAAAAATGACCAATACTATAAACCTTAACCCGCTCACCATATTTTGATTCAAAAACACCCATCGCGCCTTTAGTTTTGGCCTCATCCAAATTCATCTCTTCGCAAACCACCGGCCAATCTTTTTGGATCTGTTCGTTAACAATATTTTCCACCTGCTTGATTTGCTCCGGTGTCATTTTTTCCGAATGGGAAAAATCAAAACGTAATCTTTCAGCCGTGATATTGGAGCCTTTTTGTGTCACGCTATCGCCCAGCACCTGCCGAAGCGCCGCCAACATCAAATGAGCAGCCGTGTGATATTTTATAGTCGTCTCGCTAGAGTCCGCTAGTCCCCCTTTAAACATGCCAGCCGAAGCGGTGCGAGAAAGTTCTTGGTGCTTTTTCATTTCTTCCAAAAATCCAGCTTCATCAACTTTAAGCCCTTTCTCTTTTGCTAATTCTTTAGTCATTTCAAAAGGAAAACCGTATGTTTGGTAAAGATTAAAAGCATCAAGACCGGAAATTTTTTCTAATCTTTCAAATTCCCGCGAACCCTGCTCCAGTGTTTCTTCAAACTTTTTCTCTTCTTTAGCTAACTGACTTAATATAAAATCTCTATTCTTTTTTACTTCTGGATATTTATCCTGGTACATTTTAATAACTTCTTCTGCAATCTCGGAAGCGAAACTACCATTAATCCCCAGCTGCTTGCCATATCGCACTGCTCGGCGAATCAGCCGCCGTAAAAAATAGCCTGCACCAACATTAGATGGCGCTATTCCTTTTTCATCACCCAAAATCATTGCCGCGGCTTTTATATGATCAGCGATTACTCGAAAACCATATTCATTACCCAAATATTTTTTCCCAGTCAAATCTTCTACCTTCTTAATCAACGAAGCAAATAAATCCGTAGTAAAAATATCCGGATTATTATTCTTGGCTGCCAGTATTCTTTCTAGACCACCACCAAAGTCAATGTTCCCTTTTGGAAGCGATTCAAACCCTTTTTCCGTTTTTACATACTGCATAAAAACGTTATTACCGATTTCCAAAAACCGCCCGCAGCCACAATTTATATGACATGGCTCATTTTTGTATTCTGAGTTTTCGTGCAGTCTTAATTCCGCGCCAAAATCCCAAAACATTTCGCTATCTGGCCCGCCTGGCTCACCAACTGGCATCTCTTCGGGATTTATAACGCGCGCCCACCAATTTTTCTTAGTATCGTAATAAAATATTTTACCTCCCTGCATTCCATCACGCTCAGCAAAATCAATATCCTTGGCCTCGATGTTAACTTTCGCAAATTGATCTTTCCAGTAATTTACCGCTTCGGAGTCTCTAGAGATACCAAGCTTCTCGTCGCCTCGAAAGACAGAAACATAAATCCTACTCGGATCTAATCCGATTTCTTTAGTTAAAAATTCAAAAATCCACTCAATCTGCTCTTTCTTAAAATAATCACCAAGTGACCAATTTCCCAGCATCTCAAAAAAAGTCGTATGCCGATTATCACCGACTTCGTCCATATCTTGTGCCCGAAAACATTTTTGAGAGTCAGCTATCCTTGTTCCTAGTGGGTGTTTCTCGCCCAAAAGATACGGCACCATTGCTTGCATTCCTGAACCTGAGAAAAGAGTCGTCGGATCGTTATCCGGAATCAAAGAAGCCGAAGGGATAATCGCGTGTCCTTTGGAATTTCCGCCCGAGGCGGATCCGCCTTTGGCGGAGAAAAATTCTAAATATTTGGTTCGAAGCTGGTTGGCTGTCATTACTGAAAATTTATCATAAAAGCTCGCTTTTGCCAATTAGGCTGAGACTCTTGCCAAAAAATATGCCTTCTGATATATTCAAAGAGTCGTTTCATCGATTGGTGCGGTCGCGTGGGATGCGTATTCCCGCGATGCGCAAAGACCAAATCGGCCGGATGGCCCTTCTTCACAATAAGGAGGTTCTATGAGAGCTGAGTTAGGTCGCCCCTCTTAGTGCTAGAGACGCAGTAGCATTTTGAGAGGCCGGGCCGACGTACTGGCCAGAGCAGATTCCATTATCATTGCTCTTGCGACGACCAGTAAGGTCCAACATTTCTGGGACGCTGTTCCCACTCTGCGCTGTTCTTTTTAGGATACGTCGTTCACGATCAAACCTCATGGAGGACCAATGACGCGAGCAGTATCCGCCTTCGCCAATCAATCGAGACTCAAAATCTCGTAATGGTCGCGAGGGCAATCATCGTTCTAAAAAAACTGAATAGTTCAGCTTCAAAAAACGCGCAAAATACAGCGCGAACGAAAAAGACGCCGTCTAGAGCGGCATCGGCTCTGAGTCGTTTGACTCTATGACACATGACTTGGTTAACTACCATGGCATATCCGCTGAAACTAACGCGGCCTTGCACCATGCAAAACCCTGTCGTGCAATTACACTAGCATGCCGAGCATGAAGTGGAACATTAGACCACGACGAAGACCAACTCACGAGGCCACCTGCACATGCAACAAGCAGGGGCCTCTTTTTTTTACAAAGAAAAATAGCTCGTTTCTCATGGAAACGAGCTATTACGGTTTTTTGATCATCCTAGCATAAGCCAAGACCGATTTTGCATACTCTTCGCTGTGATTATAAGCATAGACGGCTTTAAATTGCTTATTTTGGTTGCCCGACTGCCAGCCGTGTTTTTTTAAATAGTTGGCCACGCTGGCCATAGCGTCATGAACAATAAATAGATCAACTTTGCCATCGCCGTTTCCATCAACCGCGAAATTTAAAAAAGAAGACGGCATAAATTGGCAAAGGCCAAATGCTCCCGCCCAAGAACCTTTAATGTCCAGCGGGTCGCTTTGATTGCGCCGACAGAGCAAGATAAAGCTGATTAACTCTGTTTCTGCCCAATCAGACCGGCGATTTTTAATCACCGCGAAAGTCAGCAGGCTATTAAAAACTCGATGCTTGCCAAGATTTTCGCCAAGGTTTGTTTCGATCCGAAAGATAGAAGCTAAGACTTCTTTATCAACAGAAAATACTTTTTCTACTTCATCAAATATTTTGCTGTTTTTCTCCAACATATTTCGCCCGCGCCAAATTGACCAAGGAGTGAACATCCCAAATTCCAAGCTAAAATAACTAAATCTTTTTCCACCCGGTTTTTTGGCGATTTTTTGCAGCAGCTCTGGATATAAGATTACTCTTTCATCCAAAAATATCTTTTCGACTTCTGACTTACTAACCCCCTTTTCCGCCAGCTTTTTTATTAATTGCTTTTTTATCGCAACTAAATCGCTGGGCACCTCCTGCGCGACCGCGGCCGACAAAAAAACCGACAAGCACAAACAAACTAGCCAAATAATCACTATCTCTTTTTTCAAAGTACTCACCTCCTCAAATTTTCTCGAAATCTTTGATGCCGTTTTGTTATTCTATAACCCCTCCCCCCAAAACCCATTCTCCCTTATAAAATACCGCAATTTGACCCGGAGTAATAGCCCGTTGAGGTTTTTCAAAAATTACTGAAACCTGTGATCCCTGTTGAGCGACTATAGCCTCGGCTGCTTCGCTGCCATATCTAATTTTAACCGCACATTTAAGCGGTAGTTTCGGCGATTGTCCGCTCAGCCAGTTTATTTCTCCAACTTGCATTCCTTTTTGCAATAGATCTTTTTCATTATTGCTCACGTATAAAATATTTTTCTTAACATCTTTTTTAATCAAATAGAATGGCCCCGGCCCGCCAATACTCACGCGCTGACCAATTGTATAGAGAGATAAACCCTGGTGCTGGCCAAGTTTGTAGCCCGTTGGACTAATAATTTCCCCCGGTTTCATTTTTAAATATTTTTTTAAAAATTGCTGATAATCATCAATAAAACAAATATCAAAAGATTCACCTTGTCGATAGGGCAGACGCCATTGCATGGCTAGGTTATAGATCTCACTTTTGGGATAATCCCCTAGTGGAAAAATTATTTTATTTAATTGCCGCTGTTTTAAGCCAACCAGAAAATATGACTGATCTTTTTTATTATCTTTAGCCGCCAAAAGCTTGCAAACTGGCTTTGCATTTTTAACTGCCTTTTTAATTTTTGCATAATGGCCAGTGGCAATGTAGTCGGCTCCCATCTTTAACGCGTACTTTAAAAATAACCCAAACTTGATTTGCGGATTGCAAACCACGCAGGGATTGGGTGTTCGGCCAGCCTTGAGCTCTCGCAAAAAATAATCAACCACTTTCTTTTTAAATTCTTTCTCCACGTCGAGAACATAAAAAGGCATGCTGATTTTAGCGGCCACCAATCTTGCCGCCGCTTCGGCCGAGGCCGAACAACAACCATTTTCTCGATGCCCTGCCTCGCCCCAAAAACGCATAAAAACCCCGGCCACGTCATAGCCTTGTTCTTTTAGCAAAGCCGCGGCGACTGATGAATCAACGCCTCCCGAAAGTCCCACAAAAACTCGGCCTTTCTTTTTTGCTGTCTTACTCATATATATATTCCTAACCTAAAAATGAGCAAAAGTAAAAGGGGCGACTCTTTTTTGAGTCGTCCCCTTGTTTGTAATTCTTTCTTTTTTCTTCTTTATAATTGTGCCCCTTCTTCCTTTTTTTTTCTTTTTTCTTCATACATCAGCGCGTCCGCTCGATCTAAATAGGTCTGCAACGAATAATTCATGTCGCAACGAACAGCACCGATACTTAAAGAAACCGGCCGGCCATACTTAATCGCAAAATCACGACCTTCTAATTCGACCATCTCTCTAACACGATAAGCCATCTCTTCTTCTCCGCCAGTCCCGCTAAGGCCCAAGGCGACAAATTCATCGCCACCGAACCGACACAGAACGTCGGAAGCCCGAAAGGCTTTTCTCAAAATATTGGCGGCCGTTAATATTAACTCATCACTCGCCGAATGGCCCAAAGTATCATTAACAATCTTTAGGTCATCGACATCGATAAACACCAGACAGAGATTCCGATGAAATCTCTCGGCCATGGCAATTTCATGCTCGGCCAAAACGAAAAATTCTTTTCTCGTGTGTAGTCCGGTTAGAGTGTCCTTGCCCGAACCATTCTCCGCGTCCTGGAGAGAGATAACAATTGCTAGGCCACTATTTCCAGGAGCTAAAGACAACGCGCAATAGATATCTTTTCCGTCTTTTCGCCTGCATGGAAGAGCGATTTTCAAAGCCGGAAATTCTTTGGCTTCTATTTGCGCTAATGGCTCAATAAAACTCTCGAAGGCGGACTCGGAAAAGATTACACTCAAATGAGAGCCAACAACTTCTGTTGCGCCCCAGCCAAGAATCATTTCTACGGCTTTATTGGCGTAAACAATCTTCCGATCTTCCGCGACTAGTACCCCTAAAAAAGGTAAGGCTTCTAAAATTTCAAAAGAACCATCGCTCATTGTTCTTCCTCCAAAAAAATGGAATGGCAGAATACCACTCATTAATATCATACCATAAACATTCATTAGCGTCAAATCATTCCACTCTCAAGATTGTCAAAATTATAAATATATGATATAAAAAAGCCAGATGCTCCAACAGCATTTTTTAATTAATCATTAAGCTATAAAATCATGTTTGCTTATAATGAACTTAAACCGGGTACTATTTTTATTCTAGACGGCGAGCCATACCAAGTCTTGGAGTTTGGCTTCATGCGCATGCAACAGCGAAAACCAGTCGCCCAAACCAAGATCAAAAACCTAGTCACTGGCAAAGTGCTTAACCGCAATTTTCAACATACCGAAAATTTTCAAGAAGCCGAAATTAATTATAAAAAAGTTAAATTTTTATATGCTCACCGAGATAAATTTGTTTTTTGTGATGTCAAAAATCCTTCGGCCAGATTTGAATTAGCCGAAGAATCAATCGGTGATAAAACTAAATTCCTAAAACCGAATGCGGAAGTAGAAATAGTTGATTTTGAAGACAAGATGATCGCCCTCAACCTACCGATTAAAATGCAATTTAAGGTTATCGAAGCTCCGCCATCAATTAAGGGTAACACGGCCCAGGGCGGCAATAAGGCTGTTAAAATTGAAACTGGTGCCATGATCGCAGCTCCTCTCTTTGTGGAAGAGGGCGATGTTATCGAAGTTAACACTCAAACCGGTGAATACACCGGCCGAGTCTAATTTTCCGTTAATAGCCCTATAAAACTCAAGAGCCTCTCTTGCCTAAACAAGAGAGGCTCTTTTTTCGTGACTTAATCACTTAGCCACTTATTCACTCAATCACTTCTTCTAGAACTCCACCTGCTCTCCCGGCTTTAATTCTTTTTCATCATTTTCATTTTTGAGCATCGTTTTTGGAATATTTTTTACCATTGGCGGCGAGGGAGAAACCGCTGGTTTTGACCGTGGAGCAACGTTGTTTAAAACGTTTCTTAAACCAACCAGATCAAGCTCTTTGCGCTCTCTTTTTTGCGGTTTGAATCCTGCTGGTTTTTGACCCAACGCTTGACCAAGCGAGATGGCTTGTCCGGTTTCACGAACCACCGGCTGACTGCTTCCCCTGCTTGGCGCTTCAATTTTTGGCCCGCCTAGACTCAGCGAGGCTGGCCCCTGTGATCGAATTTTAATTAAACAATCGCGACAATAAATCGGACGCACACCATCGGGCCTAAAACTAACTTCTACTCGCCTGCTACATTCGGCACATTTTTCAATAAAAACCGGCTTAGCTGAAGCGTTTTCACTCACCGGAAAAGCCGGCTTAATGGTTGTATACTGATTAGCTTGCCGGACACCGCCACCAGTTGAATCAATAAATTGTTTTTTTCCCGAAATGATTTCTTTTCTGACTAACTCTTTTTGATAATCGCTATCACCTCCAGCTGACTCGCTCCAACGTATAATTTTTTCTTCCACATCTTGGCGAGATGTTCCGCCATAACGTTCTCGTGAAATTTTAATAATTTTCTCCCGATGGCTTTTTTCCTGTCTGGGAACCGGCGGCAAAGTCACGGCCGAAAATGGTCGAGATGAAAAACCATCAATCATTAGTTTTAGATAAATCTGAGCAAAACCCAACCCCACGATATCATTAATCATAAACTCGGGTTCAAATTCTTTTTCTAAAAATTCGGCATCACCTGCTCCCACCCGAAAAGTAACCAACGTTCCCACGTTACCAAAAATCGCATTTTTAACCGTGGTATTGTCGCCCTGCACCAGCTGTTCAATATATTGATGCAACAAGATCAATGCTAGATGATACTTTCTAGCTTCCGATAAAATATTAGCGAAACTCTCGGTCGCAAAATTCTGGAATTCATCGACATACAGAAAGAAGTCTTTACGTTCTGATTCAGGAATATCTACCCGCGACATAGCGGCCAATTGTAACTTGGTAATACAAAGAGCCCCAAGCAAGCGACTAGCGTCTTCACCAATCTTACCCTTAGACAAATTCATAATAAAAATTTTCCTACCGTCCATAATCTCCCGGAAATTCAAAGATGACTTAGTCTGGCCAATAATATTTCTGATCAATGGCGAGGAAATAAATTGACCGACTTTATTTTGAATTGGCGCAACCGCTTCTTCTCGGAACCGATCTGGATACTTAGCAAATTCGTTTATCCAAAAAGATTTAACCGAGGGATCGGTTAAACGATCCACAACTTTCTCCCGATAATGCTTATCCGATAAAATTTTATTAATACCCAGCAGTGTTGAACCAGGATATTCTAGTAACGCCAAAACCGCGTTATTTAAAATATATTCCATGCGCGCGCTCCAAACATCTGGCCAGATTTTTTTGAAAACGCCCATTAATCCCGAAGCTACCAAATGACGATGCTCGGCATTAACTTTTTCCAGAACATTAAAAGCAATTGGAAAATCTAAGTCCGCCGGATTAAAATAGATCACGTCATTAATCCGGTTAGACGGCACAAAGTCCAGCATTTTTTCCGCAAATTCGCCGTGCGGATCAACAATGCCTACGCCCCGGTCGCCTTGAATATCTTGAATCGCCATATTTTCAGCCAAGGTAGTCTTACCAGTACCGGTTTTACCGATAATGTAGACGTGGCGGCGCCGGTCATCAAGCTTGATGCCAAATTTTTTCTTCTGGTTGCGAAAGTCTGTTTCGCCAAAAATGATAATATCGTTGTTCATAAAAAAAGTTTAAAGCGAAGGCAAATCCATTGGCGCCCCACCTTTTTTAGAGCCAATATAAGGCGTCATTGGGCCCCTGACCGAAATCGTCGGGAAGTGAAATAAAGTTGCTAATTCCTCAATATTAAAAGCATAACCCTTTTCCCAAAAAGATCTAGTCCGCAACATTCGCAATAGGACTCGCTGCTTGAAGGCCTTGCGGGTTTTAGCAAAAGCATAGTTAGCCTTGGTCATAGTGAGCCCATCGGGCCGAAGCGCATTCATATTTAAATTGGCAAACTGACTAAAAATACCAAACATGGCCGAAACATAAGACATGCTAAAGACCTCTTTCCGGCCGATATAAGCAAACTGAAGCTTAGATTCATAAATCTTTTTGCTGGCTTTTTCTTCGATCATTTTAACCATGTCTTTTTCGCCTGGCGATAAAAACTGAGCTAGACTTGGCATATCAGCTGTTTTATCTTTCGCTTTAGCTGGCGCTGCCTCATCAAAAATATGAACATGAACAGTATCGAAAATTGCATCGAACCAACTTTTGATATCAGTCATAATTACTCCTTCCGACGGCGCCGCTACTTTTTTACCCAAAATTTTGTAAGCTTCTTTGACTAATTCGTTTCTCTTTTTATCATCTTCCGGCCGGAAAAGCAGCTGAATCCAAATTTGTTCACCCTGCTGCAATTTGCCCAGTATTTCCATCAAGCCAGCCAAGGGATCAAAAAATGGTTGATCGGTTTGAACTTCGTCAATTAGATAAGGATACGTTCTGATTGGATAGGACTCTTTGTTAGATAGTTTTAAGCGACATCCCCATAGATTCCAATTTCGACCCGGCACATCGGCTGGCAACTTATAAACATAGTCCTCTACTTCTTTTATTTCGGCCTGCGGATACTGAGAATAGATCTGGGCCTCAATTAGATTGCGAAATTGTTTTAACGTCCGTAGGTAAAAATGAATTTCGCCATTTAGACCGACAATCTCAAAACTAAAATAATCCTGAATTTTACCCAAGATATATTTTTCATATTTATTACCGACGGTACCAAAAGAGCCCCAAAGCCCAGCAAAAATCTGCTCCATATTCTTGGGCGAACTCTCAATTTCCTTGGGCGGTTTTACTTCTAGCAATATCCAATTGAGCTTGTGCCAATAGAGTCGCTGGATGTAGTACATCCAGGTTTTAAAAAAAACGATCGCCAAAATAAATGGCGACCATATCCAAGAGCTTTCCAAAAACACGTTTAAAAAATTTAAGTATAGCTGAAATACCTCCATCTCTATTTTGGCTAGCGAGGATGGCGTGTCCCGTTTGCGGGACATATCATCCGAGCGAAGACAAAACATAGGGCTAATATTTATGGATATACCGCAATATTATATTTAGCCCCCTATATTTGCCAGGCTACGAAGCCAATACTATATATTTTATTAAAAAACCGATAAAATAACAAACTGACCATCCCCAAATCTGAATATTCAAGAAATCGCCAAGCTATTTTATTTTTTAACCGCATAGCGGTTTTGATTATCGCGTTCAAATAACTTGCGATTTTGCAAGTTGATTAAAATAGTATTTTCTTTAACCAAGCGTTTTTCTAATACTTTTTTTAGAATTTCGTCTTTGCCCAGTGGTCCATCTTTTTGCAAGATAGATTTAATAATCTCCGCTACTGTGCCCGGTTCGTAACCCCAATCGGTCAGCGCATAAAGTCCGCGACCAACCAACACAAAACGCTTGTCTTTGATTAATTCATTATGAACGGTTTGAATATAGGCTTGACGACCAGAAGCTAAATCTCTATTGATTGCCTTAGTCACCTCTGAAAAATGTAACGGCCGACCCGCATTTTTTAAAATAATATAAGCTTTATCCTTAACTCCTCGTGGGCTAATCTCTGGCCAGTGAGCCAAGCCAAAATGACCCAAGTAATTTTTTTCAATATGCTTAGAAACATCAACGTAGGAATGAATCGCTTTGTCGGAAAGCTCTGGCGCTAAAGTTTTAATAACAGCAAATAGTTCCTCTCGATTCAAAACTTTTTTCTGCGCGTTAAAATGCTTAACCAGTAAATCAACCGTTCGTTTGGCATTTTTAATCGAATTCTTATTATTAGTCCAAGCCGAATAAAAATGCTCGCTTTCTGGCACTCGTTCAAAATTATCGCCCAGCGTTAAAATGAAGTAAAAAGCTGATCGGTAACGATTTAATTCTTCCATTTTGCCTTCTTGCTGCAAACGTTCAACTTCCTTAACAGGAAAACAAACGTAGGCTAAATCGTCATATAGGGTTTCCTCTTTTTTCAACTCACCATGATCTGTTAAGTGCTCATGAAACGTCTTAAAAACTGGGTCTAATTTACCCATGATTTTAGACTGCCGCAGCGTAGCCAAACCGGCTTCTTCGATCTGTCGCACCCGTTCTCGAGTAATATTGTGGTCCTTACCAATGGCTTCGAGGGTTTTTCGTTCGCCGTCGCGCAAACCAAAACGCCGCACCAGAACTTCTTTGGTGCGGGGATTAGAAATGTGATCTAATGATTCTTCAACTATTTTGAGTATATTAACCATCGAATTTTAGCTCCCCTCTTAGCTTTTTAGCGTTATACTTGAATGATCTTAATATAGCACGCCTATAAAAATATGTCAAAAATCACCCACCGCGGAGATAATTACCCGATAAACACAAAAGCCCCCGCACTCACGGGGACTTTTAATTATTTAGCTAATTTCTGGGCAATCTTTTTCTGTCGCCAAGCCTCCCAAGAGACCAAAATTGAGCTAGCCACAAAGATCGAAGAGTAGGTACCGAAGAAAACACCGATAATTAGTAGCAGAGCGAAATACTTGATGCTGGCTCCGCCAAAAATAAAGATGGCCAGCAGGGCTAAAAACACGGTTAAGGAAGTATTAATTGAACGAACCATTGTTTGATTGATGCTCACATTGACTGTTTCCTCAAAAGTCTTAGCCACGCCCTTGCGTAGATTTTCTCTGATTCGATCAAACACAACAATAGTGTCATGCACCGAAAAACCAAGAATTGTTAATAAGCCGGTCACAAATAAAAGATCAACTTCGATTCCCGTGTAATGTCCTAGGATAGAAAAAATACCGGTCGGGATAAAGACATCGTGAATTAAAGCGATAATAGCAGCAATACCATATTTCCAAGATTGAACCGGTCGAGAAACACGACGGAAAGCAAAGGCAATATATAGAATGATCAAAACTAAAACGGTGAAGATAGCTAAATACGCTCGGCTTTTTAGTTCTTCGCCAATAATCGGACCAACCGAATCAAACCGTTTTTCTTCTACCTGCCCAAAGCTTTGAAGCAACTGCAAAATTTGCTGATGCGCTGTTTCGTCTAAATCCTTTAGGCGCAACATCATTATCTTATCACCGGAAGGCTGAATGGCAGCGTCCCCTAGCCCTAATGAGCTAATTTTTTCTTTAACCAACGAAACCTCGGGTCTTTGATTTAAAAATTCTACTTCCATCAGCGAGCCACCTTTAAAATCAATGCCAAAATGCAAGCCCCAGAAAATAATACTAAAAATACCCACTGCGTTTAAAAGCAAGGAGAAAGAATAAAATATTTTTCTTTTACCAACAATATTGATCATGCCACTGTTGTTTAAATTTTTACGAGCCCAATGCGAGTTAAAATTTAACTACAAGATAAAGATCGCAGTTTTGTCGCCGAAATTATTTCGCTTTCGGCTCAGAATTTCGGACAAAGCCCTTAATTCCAAACCACCAAAGATGTTTTTCCATTTTGTCACTTACAATCAAGCGTAAAAAACTACGAGTTACAAAAATGGCCGAAAACATACTAACTAAAATACCAATCGCTAGCGTTAAGGCGAAACCCTTAATCACACTCGTTCCTAGCCAGAACAATACCAAACAGGTAATTAAAGAAGAAGAGTTAGAATCACGAATTGAAGTCCAAGCGCGTTTAAAGCCCTCATCAATAGCACCGCCCAGCGACTTGCCCCAGCGCAATTCTTCTTTCATTCTTTCAAAGATTAGAACATTGGCGTCCACGGCCATACCAACCGATAAAACAAAACCGGCAATTCCGGCCAAGGTTAAGGTGACTGGAATCATTTTGAAAATAGCCAAAACTAAAGTTGTATAAATCATTAAAGCAATAACCGCGACCAGTCCCGGCAGGCGATACCAAAATAACATAAATAAAATAACGGCGAGAACACCCATCGTGGCGGCAAATAAACTCTGCTTAAGAGAAGATTCTCCCAGGGAAGCACCAATGGTTTGCTGGTTAATTAATTTTATCGGTACCGGCAGAGCACCTGCGTTCAAGCGCTGGACTAATTGTTTGGCTTCGGCTTGCGTAAAAGTTCCGGTAATTTGCGCCTTACCACCCGAGATTGCCTCATTAACTGTTGGCGTGCTAATTGGTGAACCATCCAAATAGATGGCTAGTCTTTTACCAACATTGCGACCGGTTAGCTCTTCAAATAATTTTGCTCCTTCAGTTGTAAATTCTAGACCAACTTGCGTTTGATTGGTCGTTTGATCAAATTCTAAAACAGAACCTTTTAAATACTTACCCGTCAGTTCAGTCTGTTTAAAATATGGATCTTCGCTAAAAAGTCGTTGCTGGTCTGGCGACAAGCTTTTATATCGATCAAGAATCGCTTGAGTTTCGGCAGCCGCTCGCTCTTCTCTAAAATCAAGAAACGGCGTCTCACCAATCATCGCGATAGCTTGGCTAATATTTTTAATACCGGCTAATTCAACAATTAGACGATAATGACTACCCACCGTGTCCACCTGAATTAATGGCTCGGCCACACCAAATAAATTTACCCGGCGTTCAATAACATCACGCACGCCTTGCATCGCTTCGGTGTATTTGCTGGCCTCAATGCCTGTTAAATCGGCTTCATAGACCAAATGAGTGCCGCCTTGCAAATCCAAGCCTAATCGAAATGGCACGTTAAAAAATTGCGGCACGTTAGGAATAGTTTTGAAAACTGCGTTTTTATTTTTTTGCGCATTCAACCAATCAACTGATTTATTCCAAGCCTTAGGATAGATCATAAAACCGGAAAAAACGGCTAATAAAAAAATCGCCACCACTGTCCAAGCAGCCTGCGACATTTTCTGTTTCGTGAATAGCGCCGTAAAAAATCGGGAGATCATAAATTTCTTTTACATCCTAAATAAAAAAACTGAGTTTGTCAATCGCCAACAGCAAACTTGACATCTTCTTCACTTTTGCCTTTTAAAATCTCGTCCACCATTCTTATTTCATCTAAAATCCCTTCTATCAAGTCGTACTTTTTGCATTCTTCATAAGTCGCCCAAACAAATTCTGTCGCATCCTCATCCAATTTTACCTCCCCAGATTTATACGGCGCGTAGAAACTTAAAGTGATAACGGGAATGCCATCCGGCCGAATAAAGGCCAGGTCTAATAAATATTTTATGAACCCCATTTCTAAATTGACTTCTTCTCTAACCTCTCGGCGCAACGAAGTCGCGATAGCATAATACCCCTTTGCAGTTGCCGTATGCTTCCCGCAGTCTCTTGTCTTCTTTTTTGATAAATTTTTTTAAATCTTTTAATTGCATTTATTTAAAAACTCCTCAATCATTTCTACCTTTCCGGTTCTGCCCATTTGTTTATAAGTATTAAGCTCATCCGCCAGCGGAACGCAAGGTAATTTAACTTTATTAAATCTTATATAGATTCTTTTGTCTAAAACTTCCAGCCTTCTATATATATTGCCCACATTACCCAAAACCTCGATTTCCTTCCCATCAATCACGTACAAACTCCTAAAAGAATTCCGGCCATCGCTTTCGTCAAAATAAATTTCCTTTGTTCGAGCTTCGCTAAAAAGTTTATCTATCTCTTTAATACCTTTGGGCGTAGTTAAAATATCAATATCTCGCGGCTCAACCCCTACTCCTTGAATATACAAGTTCGCCGAACCGATAAAAGCATAATTAACATTCTCGAGTCTTTCTCCGATTAAATTTAAGATTTTATCGATTTTCATTTATTTTCCGTGACAATTTTTGTACTTTTTTGGCGTGCCGTCTTCTTTAGTCGCGCCGCAAGGACAGGGATCATTTCGGCCAACTTCATTTTTTTTACTTTCGGAAACAATTTGACCCGCTAAAATATTTCTTACTTCTTTCCTTTCGGCTGCTTGCTCGGACATTATTTCCACTTTATAGATAGAGCCGACAAAACTGGTTTGAATCGTGCCTAGCAATCGCTGAAAAAGTTTTATGCCTTCATTTTTGTATTCCACCAGCGGATCTCGCTGGCCATAGGCGCGCAATCTCACTGAATCGCGCAGATAACCCATTTCATCCAAATGCTCCATCCAAAACATATCGATGGTTCGCAGGTAAAACATTTTTTCAATTTCCCGCATTTTTTCCCCGCCCAACTGTTTTTCTTTTTCTTCGTAAATTACCTTAGCCAAATTAACTAAATAATCAATCAAATCGTCCCGATTTTTGGCATCGGCCATATTTTGGTTTATCTCGAGCGCAGTCGAGTGATGGGCTTCGCCAGGCAACGGAAAAATAGTTTTTAAAACTTCTCTAATTTCTTCTAGATTCCAATCTTCCGGCCATTCACCCGGCGCGTGAAATTTTACGATCTTAGCAATTTCACTAGCAATAATTTCCTGAACTTCGTCTTTGATACTCGCTTTTTCCAAAACCTCTCGGCGGCGGCGATAAATCGTTTCTCGTTGCTTATTCATTACATCGTCATACTCCAAAACATGTTTTCGGATATCAAAATTGTAGCCTTCAATTTTCGCCTGAGCGCCTTCAATCGCCCGCGACACCATTTTGTTTTCAATCGCTTGATCTTCCGGCACCTTCAAAAACTCCATCATGCTTTTGACCCGGTCCGGCGCAAAAATCCGCATTAGATCGTCTTCTAACGAAACAAAAAACCGCGAAGAACCCGGATCACCCTGCCGGCCAGCACGGCCACGCAACTGATCGTCAATCCGCCTGGCTTCATGGCGTTCGGTACCAATAATATGCAAACCACCCAGCGCAACAACTTCGTCATGATCTCTCTGCCAGCGAGACAATTCGCTTTCTGGAACACTCGAATCATGAGCGAGCAAGGTTCCGCCTTCGGCGGAGAGCGAGTGATTCGCGTGAGTCAAAAATTCTCGCTGGGAATTTTTGACGTTTTCAGAAGGCGATTGTCTCACTGGATATTCCATCCGCCCACCCAAAATTATATCCACTCCACGACCCGCCATGTTCGTCGCTACAGTTACCGCGCCACGTCGTCCAGCATTCGCCACAATTTGCGCTTCCCGTTCGTGGTTTTTAGCATTTAAAAGTTCGTGAGCCACACCCTCTTTTTTTAGCAGAGCACTTAGCAGCTCATTTTTTTGAATTGAAACTGTGCCCACCAAAACTGGCTGGCCTTTTTTATTGCATTCTTTTATTTCTCTAACCACCGCCTGAAACTTGCCCATCTCGCTTCGATAAACACTATCTGGCCAATCTCGGCGAATCATAGTTTTATTGGTCGGCACAGCCACCACTTCTAGTTTATATACTTTAGAAAATTCTTCGGCCGAAGTAAAAGCCGTTCCGGTCATGCCAGCAATTTTTTTATACATTCGGAAATAATTTTGGAAAGTGATCGTGGCCAATGTTCGCGATTCTTTTTGCACCGGAACATTTTCTTTGGCTTCTAGTGCCTGATGTAACCCCTCGCTATAGCGGCGACCCTCCATTAGTCGGCCCGTAAATTCGTCCACGATTAAAATTTCATTATTTTTCACCACGTAGTCCCGATCCAATTTAAAAAGTACCTCCGCCCGCAAGGCTTGCTCCAGGTGATGCACATATTTTATGCCGCCCTCGGTGTAGATATTTCCCAGTCCCAAAATCTGTTCCACTTTTTCAATGCCCACTTCGGTCAGCGTCACTGTCCGCATTTTTTCATCAACGTTATAATCATCATTTTCCAAAAGTCTTGGCGCAATTTTTGAAAAAGTTTCATAGAGCTTGCCCGAATCTTCATCCGGCGCCGAAATTATAAGCGGCGTTCGCGCTTCATCAATTAAAATACTATCGACTTCATCAACAATAACAAAATTATTTCCCTCGCTGCGTTGAACCATCTCTTCTAGCCCCGCCACCATGTTATCGCGCAAATAATCAAAACCAAACTCGTTGTTTGTGCCATAAGTAATATCAGCCAAATAGGCCTCACCGCGCTTAACCGGCTTTAAATTTTGCATTTCCACCGTGACTTCGTTGGCATCAACTTTTTTTGGTTCATACAAAAAAGCTTGATCATGCTGAATGCAGCCCACGCTCATCCCGAGCAAGTGAAAAACATTGCCCATCCAATTGGCGTCGCGCTTGGCTAAATAATCATTCACTGTAACCGCGTGCACACCCTGGCCTTCCAGCGCGTTTAAATAAATTGCTAATGTGGCGGTGAGCGTTTTTCCTTCACCCGTTTTCATCTCGGCAATTTTGCCTTCGTGCAGCACCATGGCGCCAATTAGCTGCACATCGAATGGCCGCTGACCCAGCGCGCGCTTGGCGCCTTCTCGCGCCACCGCGAAAGCTTCGGGTAAAATATCGTCCAGGGTTTCTCCCTTGGCCAAACGTTCTCGAAAATTCTGAGTTTTATCTTTTAACTGATCATCGGAAAAAGACTCCAGCTCTTTTTCAAGTTGGTTAATTTGTTCAACGATTGGCCAATACTTAGCCACCATTTCCTTCTTGCCGTCACCGAAAATTTTAGTAAGAAATGACATAACTTTCTCCCTACTATAACTCAAGTACCTCAAAAAATCAATTAAAAAAAGAGAGTGGTTATCTCTCTTTTTTAATTTAACTATCTTAGAAATTTTTAATCTTTTTCTGATTCGGGTTCACCCGAATTTTCAATTTGTAACTCATTGAATTCTTTTCCTTGGCTTTTTAATTCTGCTATTTTAGCTTCTCGCTCTTTGGCGCTTAAAAGAAGTAATTTTCCATCTTTTGCTTCGCTCAAAACAGCTTCCAGCTCCTTTTGAAATTCATTAACTGCCGCCCGCGTATATTCAATCGCCTCTTTCGTTGGATATTCTTCTCCGGCATCATTATAGAGCGTGTAATTGTCATGATAAATAGACTGGATCATTGGCATTAATTCTGCAACATTCATTTCGTCTTTCCCGTTAATTAATCGGATCATCAAATGTTCTGGCGCCGAATAATCTTTAATATCTTTATCGCCGATTTCTTCTGTCTCGGGGTCCAGTGGCTGACCAGTTTTTTCATCCCACTGAATTGGTGGGCAAATATATGGCACTTCTTTAAAATTGCCATCTTTGTCCTCAAAGTACATCCGTTTTAAACCAACATGATTCCAAAAACGCTCTGAAGTCGCAACCGCCTCACCAATAATACCTCTCAGCGCTTGCTGCTCCGTTTTAGCTTTTTCGGCTCCAGTTTTAACAGTCGACTGAAAAAGCTCCGAAGCCAAACCTTTCCGCTGAAAATCATCATCAGTGATAGAATAACCAATAAATAAAATTGACTCGGCCGCTTTTCCGCCCGGCTCAGCCGGAGCCACCTCTAGATAAGAACTTTGCGTGTGAGCTACTACTTTTCCTTTTTCATCTTGCGCAATGTGATAGGCATAAATATCTTTTTCAACCGCGTCTTGAATAATGTCTAGCGTGTCAGCTTCTTCCGGATTAAATTTATTCATAAATTTATGAATTTTTTTAACCTCGGAACTTTTTGCATCTCTAACCCGATCAACCGAAAATTTTTCCGCTTCTGGTGAAGTTATAGTTTCTTTATCGGAGCTAACTTGCTCTCGCTTATAATGAGAGTTTGCTTCAAGCTCTTTTGTGATTTTTTCTGCATCCTGGTAGGCAATGGCCACCGGATCAAATACTTGTGAAAAATTTTCCGTACCCATATTTTTTATTTAAATTAAAAATAAATTGGCGGCGTTGCGATAAAAAATCTTCTCTCGATCTTTATCGCTAGTTAGCATTTTCGATGTCATTTCAACATACAACCGTTGATCGGCTAAACTCCAGTCCGTTCCAAAAAGCAATCGATCAATTGAGTCAACGTAATAAAAATAATCTTCGAACGCCCTTTTTACAATTTCTTTGTCTATTTTAGTCGGTTTATCATAGAACAAGCCAGAACAATCCGTATAAACATTTTTATTTTTTGAAACAACTTCCGCCGTATCCATAACCCAGGGATAACCAAAATGAGCAATCACGATTTTTAGGTCCGGCATATCGGTTGCCAAATCGTCAAAATTCAATGGGTGGGCGTATTTTAACTTCGCGCCTTTTGCCTTTTCCCAAGTGTCGCCGCTATGAAAAACCGCTGGTTTTTTATATTTTTCCAGTAATCTTAAATATGGCCTGACGATCTTATCCGCTGGATAAAAATGCTCATAACCCGTATAAAATTTTAAACCATAAAATTCTCCGGCCAATAACCACTTCTCCACCTGATCAAGCGATGGCTTATTTTTAAGAAGCGGCGAGATAGAACCGATGGGAAAAAGATTTTTCCGGTACGGCGCGACCGCTTCCAATAGCTGTTCATTCGAACAATTAAACATCTCCCCAGCATAAACCAGGGCTTTGTCTATATTGGCCTTCTTCATTGACCCTATCAGCCCCTTGACATCAAATTGTTTATCTGAATAGGACTCTAAATGAGTATGACAATCTATGATCATATAAATATTTTAACAAGCTCGTTCCTACTTTACAACTTTTATTATTGTCAAAAATTCTTCTACTGTTTTACCGCAGCTTAATTTTTCCATTGGGCATAAATCATCCCCCGCAAGATTTAAAATATTTTTAACAATTTTATCATATTTTATTTCTGCGCCGCCGCGCTGCAAAATCGCCAAAGCATTGCGCGTAATCACCGGCGTTAAAATTTTTTTTGCGCCGCTATAAGATAGCAGCAGTGCGGCGGCGCGGCCGATGATCTTGTCAAAAATCATGGCTCCGCGCATCTGCGCTTTAAATTTTTTCAAACAAAAAAGCAAGGGCAAGAGCCTCTGCCTTTTTGAAAAATAAATAATCTTATTATTTTTTATCAAAACAAAAGAATACTGCTTCGATAAAAAATATTCTAAGCTATATTCTTTCATTTTTTAAAAATTTTGAGACCGCGGCAATCGCTATCGGCAATAATATTATTTGCAACAAAATGCCCCGCCAGCCATCCTTTATCGCGCTAAAAACATAAGACGACGCCACTAATTTTGTCGGCAATAAAATAATACTAAAGAATAAGATTGCCCGCCCGACAATTAACGCGCCAACCAGCGACAACCAGGCATTTTTTAATTTTTCTTGAAAAAAACCGACCAAAAATCCATAAACTGAACTCTCAACGATAATAAATGGCAAAATTGAAACCGCCGGCATGCCGGTTAAAGAATAACTGATCAACGGCGTTAAAATGCCAACAACCAGCCCCCCACGCCAACCCAATAACAATCCGGCGGCCAATACGAAAAACTGCATCGGCAAAAACAGGCGGCCAGCGGCCACGCCACCAAAATAATGAACTAGCATCGGAGTGGCTACCGCCAAGGTGGTAAATGTCGAAACAAAAATAAGTCTTTTTATATGCGTCAATTTAATAACTTGTGTGTTTATCATTATAATAAATTTTCAAATCTTCCCGATTCGCTATGCGAATCGAGGATTCTCGATGGCTTTGCCATCGGAACAATTTTTAATCAATGATCAATATTTCCGCCCAAGGCGGATCCGCCTCTGGCGGATAATTTTCAAACGTTTGAAAATTTAGTCATTGCCCGCTTCGCCTCTAACCTCGACTGAATGTCGAGTCTAGGCGGGCTGAATCGAGGCGAGAAAATTCATTGGTTATTAGATATTGATAATTGGATATTTTATTTATTGAAGATATACCCGATTGTTTTATAGATTAACTTCGCTACCAAAAAATCTGGCGCATGAAAATTTTTGATTGGCGCCAATTCCACAAAATCTGCTCCGATAATATTTTTTTGAGCACAAACCGCTCGCAAAATATCAATTGTCTGATCCCAAAAAAGTCCGCCTGGCTCGGGCGTGCCGGTTGACGGCATAAGCGCGCAGTCAAAAGCGTCCACGTCGAAAGAAATATAAACATCTTTCTTCAGGGCCTTTACAATTTCCGCTATCTTCCAGTTTTGCTTATCTTTGGCCCAGAAAGTCTTAACGCAGTTTTGATTTTTTTCCCAAAAAACTAATTCATCACTATCATTACTAATATTTCTAATCCCAACTTGCACTAAATTTATCCCGTCGAAATCGAGAGAGCGCCGCATGGCCGCCGCGTGAGAATATTTTTTCCCCAAATAACCGTCGCGCAAATCCGCGTGGGCATCAAACTGCAAAATGCTAAATTCACCAAAGCCAGATTTTTTATAAGCCTCAATAATAAACGACGTAATGCTATGCTCACCGCCTAGTGTAATCGGTAATTTTTTCAGCTGCAAAATTTTTTCAATTTCTGAACCTAGCTGTTTTTTTGCCTGCGCGACATTTTTTGCTGGCTTGGTCCCTAGACTAGTTGTAATGGCTACTTTCTTATTAGTCTCTTGCCATAACTCCTCATCAAAAAGCTCCACCTGGCCGCTAGCTTCGATTATTGCTTTCGGCCCTTTATTGGCGCCATGGCCGTACGTAGTTGTCGCCTCAAAGCCAAAAGGCACAATGACAACTTGTGCTTCGACTAATGATTTTTTTTCAATATCTAAAAAATTTTTAATTGCCATGGAATAATTAATGCTGACTATTTTTTAATAGGCCATTCTTTACCCTTCCTTTATCGTAATAAGCCTTTAAGGTGTGTCTCCTTAAAGTTTTATCCAAAAAATCGATCGCTTCGCCTCGATGGTCAAGCAGATGCCGCGATTCTCTTTCTATTCCCTCTTGCAACAAGGCATGAACGATAAAAGGAAAAGTAGAGGTGACATCGGCAAAAACATATTGAGAATTTTTGACGCAATCTTCCGAAGTCTTGCCCCAAGTATGCGCTTCGCTCGCTGTGCAAGAAGACAAGCCGCCGTTTTGCACGTGCGCGTCACAAATTTGAACGTCCATATCGTAACCGCCCGCGTCAATGTCACAAACTTGGGTTAAATATGGCTCGGGTTGCAAAGAATAATTTTTTGGCACACCGCCGCCCAAGACAATAATTGATAATTTTTTCGTCCAATGATTTTTAGCAAAATAGTGATATGATCCAAACTCGTGAATATCTTCTTCTAAATCAATGCTAAACTTATATTTATTGTGCCCTAGTTTTCTTTTTAAAAATGCCAAATTCAAAAAAATAGAGCCATCTTGCGGCGCACCGCAAAAAACTGGAATTGCATTGCGATAGGCCTGAACCAAAATGCTATGATTTAAATCGGCCCGCTTAAAACGCCGCCGGCCATATCGCGCCAAATGTCGCCCCAGCAAATTATGAAACTGGGTCGTGGTCATAGAATGGTTAAAATCCGGTCGTCGCATTAAATCCATCACCAGATTATCAGTTTCCCAAAGATCATCGTCCGGGAAGCCGGTATCATAAATTCGCGTCCAGCCGGCTTTATGTAATTTTATATCACCCTGATTGGGATTTAATTCAAACCAATTATCGCTTTCCTGGCGCTGTAAATCGTGATATAAATTCGCGCCGGTTGTCGTGAGAATATCGACAAAACCAGCTTTAATAAAGGGGATAATACAAGAAGTACCGAAATCAGCCGGTGTCATCGCGCCCGAAAAAGCCAAGACGATTGTGTGATCCTTTTCGATCATCTTTTTAATAATTTCGTAGGCGTTGCGAACTTCCCGACCGACATAAGCGCCAAAAGCCTTGCTAAAAAGTTGTGCCGTGGTTTCTTTGCCCGTAATTGGCTCGCTTAAGACTCGGCGGCCAACTAATCTTTTCGTTAAATGCTTCATTTTGATATTCTCCGCAAAAACCAAAACAAACGCAAAATAAATTTGCGTTAATTTTTTATTCTGATTTTTGTTTCGCTAACAATTTAATTAGCAGCCACCCCTCCTAATGACCGTTTTTAGAATTATTTTGCTGATCGTCTTTGCCCTCAACGTAAGACGGTAGAATAAACACAGCGCAAGAAAGAACTGTTGTCCAAAGACCATCTTTATTGCCGAGCGCCGACTGCGTAATATTAGTTGTCCGAATAATCTTACCACTCATCTTATAAAGATCTTCACGCTCGTCCCAGGCAGTATTTGGGTCAAATTCAATACCTAGCGTTGTGGCCAGCATGGTTGCTGCTAAATCTTCGGCATATTCGCCGGCTTTTTGATCAGTTTCGCCAAAAGAATGATGCTCGGAAAGATAACCATAATGTTCAGCATCGGCTGGTAAGGCACAGCCTACCGAAGAAGCAATTAAGCGATTGGGCTCATTCGTTGCGTTGCGACTCATAACCACGTAAACAATTTGCCCCGGCTGCATTAACTTTAGACCTTCTTCCCTAGAAATTCGTTTGCAACCAGCCGGAAAAATACTGGAAACTGTTACCAAGTTAAAAGGAGCGATACCGGCGTCACGCAACGCCATCTCAAAGGAAGTTAAATATTCTTTGTGCGCACCAACTCCCTTCGTAAAAAAAACCTTATTGGGAACCATTTTTCTTAAATTTTAAATACTAAATTTTAAATTTTAAATTAATCTTCCCTAATTTCTAAATTTAAAATTTGATTAAAAAATTCTTGTTGTTAATTATAATCTGCTAATTTTTAAAACGTGCCAACGGCGAAATGCGAAATTTTTTAGCAATACTTCGCGCTCCGCGGATAAAAATAGTATCTTTTTTATTTTTGAATTTTTTTATTTCTTGTTCTAGATCATCTCGCATCTCATCAATGGCTGAAAAAATGTCGGTCTGCTCTGATTCGGCCCGAAATGTTTTGCCCTCCAAAGTTATGTTTATTTCGGCCCTAAAAATATTGCCTGATTTTTGCTTGCCCGTTGATTTTCCCAATTCAACTTCGATAATTCTTTTTTCTTCGCCAAAAGATTTAAAGAATTTTTCCAACGTTTCCATTTTTTTCTCAACGTAGGATTCAATGCTTGGCGTTATTTCGAAATCTTTTTCCTTAAATATTATTTTCATTTATTTTTTTCTTTTATTATATTATCTTATTTTTCAAATGTAAAGTTTTTTTAATGATTTTTTATAACGATACCCGCTAAAAACCGATTTTTCTAATTTCTTCTTCTAGCTTCACGCCAAATTTCTCCTCGACCGATTTTTTTGCTAATTCTATTAACGCCAAAATGTCACTCGCTTTAGCCTTGTCGACATTTAAAATAAAGTTGCCATGATTTGACCAAATTTGCGCCCCACCAATTTGCCGACCCGTTAAACCACAGGCCTGAACCAAAAAACCGGCCGCTAACTTCCCTCCCCTAATTTTTTCCTTAATTTCTGGATGATTTTTTATTAGCTGGTCATTCTCGGCTACTATATAATTTTTAAACACGCTGCCCGCCGAAGGGAAATTTGGCATTTTTTCAATTACTTTTTGCGCTTCGCGTAGCAGCTCTTCCGCTTTATGCTTGTCTTGCTTAATAAATTTTAATTTCGCGCCCAAGATTATTTCTTGATGATGCTTAAACCTTGAATCGCGATAACTAAATTGGCAATCGCTGGCTAAAATTTCTTTCTCCATCAAATCCGCGTCCAAAATTCGCACGCTTATCACCGCTTGCGACAGGTCCTGGCCCAATCGCCCGGCATTACCGCAAACAGCTCCGCCCAGGGTTCCTGGGATGCCAAGTGCCCATTCCAGCCCACCCCAGCCCCGGCTAGTGGCCTCAAATAGAATTTCTGCCAATGAAACACCCGCCCCACAATTAACCGTTAAATCTTCTTCTGAACCAAAAACTATCGTTTCGTTTTCCATTTTAACAACCAGTCCGTCGTAGCCCTGATCGGCAAATAGAATATTACTGCCGCCACCCAGAATAAAAAACGAAATGGAGTTAGCCTTCGCCCAACTAACCGCCTCGATTAATTCTTCTTTATTTTTCGCCGCCAAAAAATACTTGGCCGCCCCGCCGATCCTAAATGTTGTATGTTCGGATAATTTTATATTTTCTTTTATGTTCGGTAGCAAAACTTGCATCATCTTGTTTAATTAAAAATGCAAAAATCAAAGTGTAAAGTTTTGGTATCCCGCTTTGCTCGCCTCGCCTTCGTCTCGTCGAAGCAGACCAGCCTCGCGTCGACAAGCGACAGCGAGTCGAGGCGGGCGGGATGGATTTATATGATTTCAAATTTTACATTGTAATTTTTAACTTTGATTTTTACATTTTAAATTATATTCTTACGTCCGCTCCCATCCTATACCAATCTCTTTCTACTCGATTAACCACATAAACCATTTCCCACATCCGGCCCGAGAGCGAAAATTGGTCAGCGCTCATGTTCAGCCAGTGCTTGGTGCCATCGCCATTTATTTCATAAACCCGAGCATCCCCCTCGGCGCGAATTAACCAAGAAGTCTGAAAAGCATCTAGTTCAGTTTGGCTCACCTCAATAACATTCTGCCAGCCAAAGTGCGGATAGGCGTTAAAAATGGCCAGCGACTGGATCCAACGTTTATAATTTCCCGAGATCACGTAAACTTTTGCGTCCCCACTGGCACGAAGCAATGAGCCATCTGCGTAACTTGGCCTAGTCGCTGGCAAATTGTTTTCTGGGGCGCTTGGCGTTAACGATGCTACCGGGGTTGCAACCGGCTCTAAAATAGTTGGCAAAGTTGATGAAGCTGTGATGCTGGCGGTGTAAGAAAAATCGTAAGTCGGCTCACTGGCCGAAAAGCTCGCCGCTTTAGTTTCATTCGCCGCCATTAAAACTACCCCCTTCACTTCGCTCCCAAAATTAGGAATCAGGTCCTGACCGATTTGCTGAGTATTCAATTTTAAGAAGCGAATTTCTTTGGTCCCATTTTTATAAAAAATAATTACCGGCACCTGAAAACTACTCAACTTGCTCCCCTCAAAAGTTAATCTTAGGTTTAAACCTTCACCCAGCGGTAAAATCTCATACCAACGGCCTGACCAATCCTTAATTGCATCAGCAAAAGAAAATTCCATTCCGTCTTTAACCATTAAAAAATTTCTAGCCAAGGGAGCAACGTGAAAACTGTTAACGTCCAGCAAGGGATTTAAATAACAAAATTTTTGTCCCTGGCCCAGCTGACAATCATTAACATAACTAGCCACCATCCAGTTGGTAAAAATATCGCTAAATCTTTCCGTAAGGCCCGAGGCAGCCAAAGCAATATTCAAACTCGCAATACCCACATAGTCAGATTTCATTGCCCGGAAAAGAACCTGTTCGCCATAACGCGCCGCAAAATACTGCATAAAAAGATTGGCGACGCCATAGTCGGCTGACTGATTGGTCCATTCGGTTAGTGAATCCGTCGTGGCTCGCATAAAATCAACCACTCGCCGCTGCAGATTGCTGTCTTGATAACTTCTATCATAGCCGCAAAGCGTGGCTGCATATTCCGCTCGCGCTTCATTCAACCAAATATCTTCCACAATATTGCGCAACTTTTCCTTCTGATAAAAATTTATCATGTGAGTAAATTCGTGTGCCAAAAAAACTTTAACAGCGGAAGTATTTAAATAAGTTGTGTTCAAGTAAATTAATTCCCGCTCATTAGACCGCGGTATCTCCGTCTTGGCATATTCATCAATCGTATTAAAATACCCGCCGGTAATTTTTTGCATCGGCATAATTAAAACATTTATCCGCAATTCGTTATCAATGCCCGGGCTCCACTCGCTGCCATAGGCCTGTGTCAGTTTTGGATAAATTGTCTGATCAAATTCCAAAAGCAAATTAGAGATCGCGGTTTTTTGAGTTGCCAAGTCCACCGGCGATAGCGAATTCCACCAATTATCATCAATGTAAAAAATTGCCCGGTCGCCAACGTAGCGCAGCGTTGCACTGGCTTGCGTGCGGCCAGCCGCGTCATAAATTGCGTCAACGTTAAAATTTTTAACTTCGCCCGGCAAAAAAGCTTGGGCTGGCGAAACCGCCAAGAAGCTAAAAAAAGCGGCACTAAAAATGGTTAAATAAATTTTATTGCCTAGTTTAAACATCAATTTAATCTTACTAGAGTCTTCGCCAAAACTCAATGAAACTTGCCAAAAACCGCCAAATATCGTAAAATCTAGAAAATCTTATGGATACCTTTGTCAGCAAAATCAAGCGAGGAATCCTGTTGGGCGGTGATATTTTTATGCTCTATTTGGCGTTATTTTTAACGCTGGCTTTTCGTTATGGCCAAAATTGGGAGAAAAACTGGAATGAACACTTTCTGCCCTTTAGCATGATTTACGCCCTCTCAATATTGGTCTTCTATATAATTGGCCTTTACGACATTAACGTTGCCCAAAATAATCTATCATTTTTCTTAACCCTTACCCGGGCCGTTTTTATTAATGCCGCCCTAGCCATTATCTTTTTCTACTTTATTCCCTTCTTTGGTATCTCACCAAAGACTAACCTCTTTTTAAATATCTTAATCTTCGCTTTAATTTTTGTTATCTGGCGCCAAGCCTATAACCACTTCATTAAGAGCCCAACCCTCTTAAATAATATTATGGTGCTGGGCGAAAGCCAAGAAACTAGAGAGCTAATTGATTATATCAAAGTTAATCCCCAGCTTGGCTACCGCATCCAAAAGGTTGTTAGCACAGAAGACGTTAAACTCTTGCGCGATTTGATTGAAACAATTATTCAAGAAAAGATTCAGCTAATTTTAACAATCGTCAGCCCGCACAAAGATTTAAATCTAGTCCGCAATCTTTATCAATGCATTCCGCTCAAAGTTGTGGTTAGCGAACTGCCCAGCTTCTATGAAAAAATTACCGGCAAGATTCCGGTTTCGGCGATTGAAGAAGTTTGGTTTTTAGAAAATCTGATGGCTGATCAAAAAACTTTTTTCACCGGCCTAAAGCGAGTGCTAGATATTTTAATCTCACTAACTGCTGGAATTTTTGCTCTGATTTTAACTCCATTTATCGCGGCGCTGGTTAAGTTCTCTAGCCCTGGTCCGGTTTTCTACCGCCAAAAACGCGTTGGCCAAGACAATCAAATTTTTGAGATCGTAAAATTCCGCACTATGATTCACAACGCCGAAAAAAATGGGGCGGAGTGGTCGCGCGAGAAAGATGATCGGATCACCTGGGCCGGAAAGTTCCTGCGCAAAACGCGCCTGGATGAGTTGCCACAACTTTATAATATTATAAAAGGCGAAATGTCTTTTGTCGGCCCACGGCCCGAACGGCCAGAGTTTGCTTTCTCGTCCGACATCTTGGCCCAAATTCCTTTCTACCAAGTTCGTCATTCAATTAAACCGGGACTCACCGGCTGGGCGCAGATTAAGTATCCTTATGGCGCTTCGATCAAAGACACCCTCCAAAAACTGCAATATGACCTCTACTATATAAAAAACCGTTCCTTCGCCCTGGAAATCGCCATCATTCTCAAAACTATAAAGATTATCCTCTCGGGAGGAGGAAGATAGATAAAAAACACAGAAGAACATAAAAACTCACCCCGCATTCATGGAGTGAGTTTTTTAGTTCCATTCATTCGAAGTCCGACTTCGAATGGCTAATCATCAATGGCGTAGAGAGTAGATTGATTAGCGGTATAAATTGTGCCGTTGCTTCCGATCGCGCTAAAATAGAGATTAAGATCGCCGTTGTCGGGCGCGTTAAAGCTGGACAGCAGAGCGCCATCAGCCGCATTGAAAATTTTCAAAGTTTTTTTGTCCGTGAGATAAATTTTTCCATCGCTCGTTAAAATTGGCGCGGCTAAATCGACACTCGCCAGATCTATTGACCAGCCCAGCGCGCCACCTGAATTAAACATCGACAACTTGCTTGTGCCTTCCACAATCGTTATGACGTAAACATTACCAGCCGAATCGATAGCTGGCGCTAGCCGGGTGTGGCTATTAAAAATAGTAGCATCTGACCACTGAACTGAACCATCCGAATTTAGAGCATAGAATTCTCCTGCGAAGCCAAACCCGGCGATAAATTTAACAACTGAAAAATATAAAGTATTATCGCTACCCAGGACCATTGAAGAATAAAAATTCCCCAGCGTTTGCTCCCAGATTAAATTACCCGCCGGCGATATTTTATAAATATACTTATCCATTGCGATGATAATATTATCGGAGGCATCAACTACCGGTGCCGTAAAATTATCCGAAGCACCCAAGAGCCGGCCCGTATCAAAAACCCACCTTTGCGTTGCATCTTGATTGATCGCGTAAATTTTTATTAAGGAATCTACGACTGAAACAAAAACAAGTGTTCCATCCGACAAAATAGCCGGCGGCGAATATCTGCCCGAACAACCATCCGAAAAATATTTCCATCTTTGCCGGCCCTGATTATCGACCGAAAATAGCCCGCCGTCGCTGCAAAAAATAACCGAATCATCGTTTAAAACTAACGGGGCTGAATAGATAGAACTGGTGCCATAAAGCCACTGCAGGGCGCCGCTCGAAGAATACTTGGCCAGGCCATCATTCCGGCCAATATAAATATTGCCGCTAGAATCCAGCACTGGTGGAGTAGAAAATACCTCTGTCGACGTTGCCGTCCATTTTACATTCATGGTGGAACTAGCCAAAGAAGTAGCCAGCGACAAACCCGTCCGCGCTAAATTTTTCTGCCACACTGGCCAGGCCGAAGCGGTTGATAAATTCGGCAAACTATTTCTGGGCTCGCTTAGCATCAGCGAATTTTGCGGCGCGGGAACTGATTGCAAAACAAAATCTTGTGAATTATTATCGCTGTCATAATCGTTGCCCTGCCACTTGTCGGCCCCACTAAACATGGTTGCAGCCGTTGAGTCGCCAGCCGCTTTGCGCTCGACCGATTGATTGTCCGGCGGATTTGCGATAGCGGCCGTTTCTGAATTTACCGCC
>Ga0172369_10000923_pt1 | contig 43630 bp, 38 predicted proteins | sample LakKiv25m_FD_114539 | JGI IMG/M metagenome (GOLD analysis project Ga0172369, IMG submission 114539) | Freshwater microbial communities from Kabuno Bay, South-Kivu, Congo - kab_022012_11.25m | ecosystem: Environmental > Aquatic > Freshwater > Lake | place: Democratic Republic of the Congo...
CACCGCCCGCAGCTGGTACCGCGGTACCGACCCGGCCGCCGCCGAACAGATTTTTAAAGATTTAATCAACACCGTGCTGGCTGGTACGCAAACCGTTCGCGAAGCCGTTAATTTGGCGGCGGGACGAATGCAACAAACCTATTAGTTAGGTAACATTATGGCTTATTCATTACCACAGTTTCTTCGCCGAGCGGGTATCTTTGCCGCTGTTTGTTTAATGTTATTTACGGTGGCTGGCAGTGTGTTGGCCGTCGACTTGTCATCGAAATGTACCGGCGGTAAAGAGGCTAACGCACTAATGCAGGCAGTCTATGGTTCGTCAATCAAAGGCGGGTTACTCGGTAGTGTCACCGAGGGCTGCATTCAATGTGGTGCCTGTACTTTGTGTGACTTCTTAAACGTCGCTAATCAATTAGCGCGGATGATCTTTGGCGTGTTTGGGGCGGTGGCTTTGGCCATGTTTATTTACGGCGGGGTGCAGTTTATTATTTCCAGCGGCAACACTGAACTGGTTGGTAAAGCCAAAACTACTTTAGTGAACGCCGTGATTGGCATCTTTATTATTGCCTTCGCTTGGCAAATTGTGCACGTGGTGTTGATAGTGCTGGGTACACCGGAAGAGCAGGGAAAACCAGGGGTAGTATTGATTTTTGGTAAACCTTGGGATGACCCTTGTACTCAAGCAGCGCCAAAAGATTCCGTTTCTCCAGTCGACGAAAATGCCGAAGAGAACTATCTCAATCCGACCTAGAAGCACTATTGTTTGTATGACCAAAACATTTTCAATCCGTCATTTTTGTCGCCGTGGTGCTAGTGTTGTCGGTGCCGTTGGAACATGGCTGCTGCCGGTAGCAGCTTGGGCGCAAGACTTTAAGCCATTACGCGATGATATCCCAAGTCAAAAGTTCTTGGGTGTTAATGTAGTACAGGATCTATCCGGGCAGATAGTGAACAGCGTACTTGGCGTAGTAGGGGCCGTGGCTATGTTTATGATTATGTATGGCGGGTTTCAGGTAATTATGGGCGGAAAAACCTCGGAAGACCGTATTAATAGCGGTAAAAAGACCATTTTATGGGCTGCCATTGGCTTAGTGGCGGTATTTGCCGCTTACGCGATAGTCAATACGTTGTTAGAGCGTTTAACCGGCGCGGCCGGTGTAGTGCCGGAGGCGCCCCAGTAAAATAAGGGCAATTGTGTATAGCTGGTTTGCGGCTGAAACGAAAAATTGGTATACTAGCAAAGAACTATTTGCTCGCGAGATATTTTAGACACTATTTTTAAACACTTTTCTATGAAGCGGAATACCGTCTTAAAACTAGCAACCCTCGTTTGCCTATTGGCCGTGCTATTGGTGCCAAAATTGTTATTAGCCGCCGATCCAATTACCACTGCCACGTTGGGGTTAGAGTTTGGTGAAGATACCGGTTTAACCAGCACCGATGTTCGTACCACTGCCGCCAGCATTATTAACGTAGCGTTGGGGCTGTTGGGCATAATCGCAGTAGTAATTTTTGTCTACGCTGGATTTTTGTGGATGACCGCGGCTGGCAACGACGAACAAGTTACCAAAGCCAAAACCATGATGATTCAATCGGTCGTTGGTATGGCCATTATTTTATCGGCCTACGCTATTGTCAATTTTGTGGTGGTTTCACTCCTAGATGCCACAACCGTTTAGTTGTTTGTTAAATTAAAAGAGTCGTGCGTGCAACACGCCTCAATTAAATTATTTTATCCACTCACACAAACCATGAGTATGCGTATTCTCAATCGAGTATTTCTAGTGGTGGCGTTATGTGCAGCGCTGGTGTTGCCAGTATTTGCCGGTATTGCCAACGCTCAAGATCCTAACACCGAACCGGTTGTCGGCGCCGACCCGTTTGGTACCGCTTTAATCGACGAAACTTTCGAAGAAGCTGGCACCTTAACCAGCCAAGACATTCGCACCACCGCTTCGAACATTATTAACGTGGCGTTGGGTTTATTGGGTATTATCGCCGTGGTAATTATCTTAATCGGTGGCTTTACTTGGATGACCGCCGGTGGTAACGACGAAAAAGTAACCGAGGCGAAGAACTTGATTATGGCCGGTGTAATCGGTTTGATCATTATCTTTGCCGCTTGGTCAATTGCCCGGTTCGTTATCTCCAGCTTACAGACTGCTGTTAGTCCTACCACCCCCGTCGTCTAGGTAACTGTTCAGTAGTTAGCAAAACGTAATTTCTCGTTTGTAACGAATTTGTTCGGGCACCAACTTGGTACTAGCTCCTTAAGCGGAGCGGCCCAGTTGGTGCCCGACTTGGTATTTACACTTTTATGACTCGCAAGATGTTTTTCCATATTGTCACCGCGGCCTTTGTAGCAATGTTAATATTACCGTTTGCCACAAACGTGCTTGCGGTTGAAAATTACGGCCTTGATACAGCGGCAAAAAAGGCTTACGGTAGTTTGCCGGCAGTAAAAACCCCGGTAGATGTAGCCGGTGCTATTGTTGGGGCAATTTTAGCGCTGCTAGGCATTATTTTCTTAATCCAAGTTATTATTGCCGGTATTTCCTGGATGACTGCCCAAGGCAACGAAGAAAAAATCGCCGCCGCTCGTGGCAGTATTATTCAGGGCGCGGTTGGTTTGGTAATTGTAGTAGCCGCCTATTCACTGGCCAGTTATGCGCTCACATTGGCCAGAGGAGCGGTAGGACTGTAGTAATATGACAAACCACAAAAAAGTTAGCACAATAGTTACTACAGTGGTTTTGGGAATGCTGATGTTAGGGAATATACTCCCGGTATTAGCTGAATCGTTGAAAGATGCCGATAAATTAACCGGTGGTTTTGCCACTAAAGCAGGTTTCGAAGGTGGCAGTACGCCAGTTGCTCCAGAAGTTGTGGCCGGTAAAGTAATTGGCGTGGTAATGGGTTTTTTGGGGGTAGTATTTTTTATCTTGATGGTTTATGGCGGTTGGGTGTGGCTATTAGCCCGCGGTAACGACGAAAAAGTTACGCAAGCTAAAGACACGATCAAGCACGCCATTATTGGTTTGTTAATAGTATTCGCGGCTTACGCGCTATCGGCCTTTGTGGTTACCAGCATTGTTGGTATTACCAAGGGGGCGTAATACAGGGTTATGTTTTCTAAACTTCGCCGATTGCAAAGTGTTGGTGTGGCGCTATTGGCGGGGCTAAGTGCTTGGCCAACGGTTGTTTTTGCCGCCACTGAACCAAAAACACTAAAAAATATTGGTGACGCGGTTGATATCGCCGGCAAAGCAATTGGTTTTAATCAACAGGTCGGCGATGTAAATAACGTTTATCGCATTATTGGCCAGGCAATTTTGTGGGTTAACGCGCTGGCCGGTATAATCGTGCTATTGTTTTTAATCTACGGTGGTTGGCTGTGGATGACCGCCGAAGGTAACGACGAGAAAGTTACCCAAGCCAAAGCCATTTTAAAAACCTCGTTTATCGCGTTGATTATTATTTTTGGGGCGGCGGCGATTTCAGGATGGATAATAATTAGTATTGGGCATGGAGATTTTACAACCCAAGGTTATGTTCAATAGTAAAAGTATACGTTTTTTATTTGTAAGTTTAGGTGTTTTGATAATACTATTTGGAATGGGTGTTGTGGTTGATATTCAAGAAGTACTTGCCTCTACTCCCATAGTTCAAGAAAAAGGACTGGAAGCTGGGATAGGGTCGAGTTATGCAGGATTTTTAGAAACAGCTGATTCGGCTGGGTATGCTAATGCCGAACGTGGTTTAATATATGGTTATGTTGGCACAATAGTGCAGTATGTAATTGCCACCCTTGGCATAATCATTTTCATTTTAATCATTTACGCCGGTTTTAGATGGATGACTGCTCAAGGCAATAGCGAACAGGTCGACGAAGCCAAGGCGTGGCTAAGAAATGGAGTAATTGGCTTGTTGTTGGTAATGATGGCCTACGGTATTGCGTTGTTTATTGTTAATCGGCTGGGTGGCGCCGCTGGGATTATTGGCGCTCAAGGTTAGTAATTATGTTAAAGCTTGGCAGAAAAATAATGTGTTTAGGTGGAATGGTAGGGTTACTGCTACCTTTTGTAGTAAAAGCCGTTACGCCGTTAGAAGATGCCGCTAATCGGCTAAAAAATTCCGGTACTAATGCCGGGTTTAATACTACGCCGGCACAAGAAACCCAAGCATTAGAAATAGTTGGCGCGGTTGTGCAAGGAGTATTAGCATTGCTTGGTGTGTTTTTCTTCGTTTACATTATCTACGCCGGGGTTACTTGGGCCACCGCCGGCGGTAATTCTGAACGGGTAGAAAAGGCCCAAAGCATTCTAAAAAACAATTTCATTGGCTTAGTAATGGTGTTGTTTGCCGGCGCGTTGGTAGCGTACGTGATGGCCGCCATTACCGAAGCTGCCGGGTAATAAAATATTATGTCTACTCGCTGGTGTTCTCGACTGTTTCTCTGGCTGATGTTGATTAGTTTGGTAATCCCCACGGCCGTGGGGGCGGTAGGGAAATTAGGTACGAACTCACAAAGCAATGTGTCTAAGTTTTTACAACTGTCCGGCTATTCAGACAGCGGCACGCCGGAATCTCCTGTTAAACTAATCGGTGCTGGAATTAACATGTTTCTGTCGCTCTTTGGCATGATATTTTTAGTGCTCACTGTCTACGCCGGAGTAAAATGGATGACCGCCGGCGGCAATAGCGAGCAAATTGATGAAGCCAAAGGTATGTTGCGTAATGCCGCCATTGGCTTAGCGATTGTATTGCTAGCCTATGTGATTACCTATACAGTTGTTACTTGGCTCAGTCGCGGTAGTGGGTTTAAAATGAACGCAAACTCGACTGATGTAGTTGATTGGATTGCTAATTAATGCCTTGAACTAAAAAATAAGCGTGGTAATTTTGATTTTTTCTATGTCTACCCTTAATCGTTGGTTGTTGTTGGTCTGCGTGGCGGTAGTTATTTCATCGGCATTGGTCAGTCTGCCAGTTTTAGCGGCAGTGCCGGGGTTGGGCGATAATTTAAACGCGCTCGGAAAATCATCTGGCTACGACACGCAGCTAGCCACGCAAGAAAACCCCCTCGCAATGGTAGTGAGCCAAGCGTTACTGGCTTTGTTTGGTGTGCTGGGCATGATCTTTTTAGTGATTGTGGTTTACGCTGGGTTTAGGTGGATGACCGCCGGCGGTAACAGTGAACAAATTACCGAAGCGCAAGAACTGATTAAAAACGCCGCCATTGGTTTGGCGATTGTAATATTAAGCTACACGATTACCTACTTTATTGGCAGCGTGCTGAACACGTCGGTCAGTAACTAGCCTTTGTTTCTATGTCTCGTCTTTCTCGTCTAGCTTGTGTCTTAGGGGTGCTAGCAGCGTTAGTACTTGGCTCGGCGGCTAAAGCTGCCGGCAGTCCGTTTGATAATCTTAACACCGCCCCCGAAGGCCCGTGGCAAATTATGTACGAAGGCGGATTAAACGAAGTGGGGGATCAAGTTTACGGTGATAAGGCGGAAATTACCGATGTGCGGATTACGGTGTTTCATATTATTCGCCTGTTCCTGGGGTTTTTAGGCATGATCTTCATTGTACTGGTAGTCTACGCCGGCTGGTTGTGGATGACCGCCGGTGGTAACGAAGAAAGGGTTACTCAAGCTAAAGACCTAATTAAAAATGCCACCATTGGTTTGGTGGTGATTCTGCTGGCCTACTCTATCACGTTGTTGATTACCGAAACTATCCTGCGGTCGATAAACAGCGGGACCTAGTCCCTAGTCCCTAGTCCCTCGCCCGCAGTGCGGTAATAGCTTTCACCCAAGATTCAAACGGTTGATGACCGGTGACCACTTCACCATTAACAAAGAAGGTTGGTGTGCCGGTTACGCCCAGATCAATTCCGGCTTGCAGATCGTCGCGCACCTCCGCTTGGTAGCGCTGGCTAGCCAGGCAAGACTGCCACAGGCCGGTATTAAGGCCGGCGGCTGCGGCTAGGGTGGTCAATTTTTCGTTAGAGATATTACTTTGGTTGGCATAAAGTAAATCGTGGAAAGACCAAAACATCCCTTGGCCTTGTTCGGCCGCGCATTCACCCGCCATGGCGGCCAGCGGACTGGTAATAGTATCGAGCACTGGAAAGTCGCGGAAGATAATTTTTACATCGCGCGGAAACTTAGCTGCCACTTGCCGCATTACCGCCGCCGATTTTTGACAGTACGGGCAATTAAAATCGGCGAACTCCACAATTACAATCGGTGCGTCCGGATTGCCTAAAAATGGATCGTCGGTAGTTTCCGCTCGCGCTCGCCGCTCAGCCATAGTTGTAATAACCGAAGTAGTCGGCGCCGTGCCATCTAGATCGGCGAGCGAAATTTGCCCTTGATGATATTTCCACACCAATTCAGTCGTGCGAAAAGCTACGGCGAACCCTACCACTAATAAAAGCGCTAATAAGAGCAACCCGCTTACGCGTAACCAACGGCGCTGTCGGCGCAATGGCGGCAGAGTTTGCGCGGGGATAGGTTGAGCTGATTCTAAAGGCATATTACCAACCCAGTGTATCATAATTGACAAAAAAACCGTAATAAGGTAGAATGTTCGCGTAGTTTTTCCTTATGTCTCTTACCTCAATTTTACCCATTGTTCAGATCATCTTATCCGTTTTACTCGGCGTATCTGTGCTATTGCAGCATCGAGGCGGCGGGGTCGGTTCGCTGTTTGGCGGCGGTGGTGAAATGTACCAAACCAAACGCGGGGCCGAGAAAGTTTTGTTCTGGGCCACCATCGTATTGGCGGCATTGTTTCTAGCCATTGGCTTAGTGCAAGCAATTATCGTGGCCTAACGTAAACGAGGAGACTGGCCCGACAACTTTTTCTTTTTTGATTTTGATTTTTTTGACTTTGTGTCTGTAGATCATTCTCTTCACACAGCAGTTGATGAAGTACCGATTCGTCGGCAACGGTGGTATCACCGCGTGTGGCGAATGCTGCATCACTCGCCGCACTTAGCTCAACATCAGGCTAAACGGTTGATCGATCAACAGGTGGTCCGCCAAATGGTTGGGCAGCGTCGGCGTTGGCCGTCGTGGCAACAATGGCGGCAGCTACCGCGATTTTTGTCGGCTCAGGAAAAGGCGGCCATGCTTGTGGCCGGTATACTTGGTTTGGCGGCAATAGGTAGTTTGGTTGGTAACGGCTATTTCTTTTTTCTCCAACCGGTGCCAAAACCAGGCGGTGAATATTCCGAAGGATTCGTGGGTACGCCAAAACTGCTTAACCCGGTGTTAGCGGCAGCGAACGATGTTGATGCTGATATTACCCCCTTGCTCTTCTGTAGTTTATTAAAACGGCAGGGCACGGAAGTAGTGCCAGACATTATTACGCGTTACGAAGTTTCGCCCGACGGCAAACAATATACGGTGGTATTAAAACCGGATATTCGTTGGCACGATGGCGAAGCTTTAACGGTCGACGACGTACTGTTTACTTTCGATCTTATTCGCGATCCCGAAGTTGGTTCGCCGCTATTTAAAACTTTTAGCGGGGTAACCGCTCAGGCGGTTGACGATCGAACGATCCAGTTTACTTTGGCTAAACCGTTTGCGCCGTTTTTAAGCACGCTCACTTTTGGTATTTTACCGGAGCGCCATTGGGGGATAGTCCCGGCCGCGTCACTTAAACTAGCCGAGCTTAACCTTAAGCCAATTGGCTGCGGGCCGTTTGGGTTTCAGTCCCTTAAAAAAGATAAACAAGGCAACATTCGTTCGCTCACCTTGGCAGCGTTTTCGCAGTACCATGCCGGCCGACCGTATTTCGATACCGTCATCGCCAAGTTTTATCCAGACACGCAAAGTGCGGTGGCCGCGGTAGTGAACAAGAATGTGATGACCTTAGGCGGTGTTTCGGCTATTAATCGACCGGAACTGGCGGCAGTGACCAGCCATGGTTGGGCCTATTATCCGCTTAACGTGCCTCAGTATACGGCGATCTTCTTTAACCAAAGTCGTTCAGGGGCGTTGGCCGAACTACCGGTGCGCCAAGCACTTTACCGAGCACTAAACCGGCCGCAATTGGTGCAGGCGGTGCTAGGCGGCGGCGCCGAAGTAATCGCCGGGCCGTTTTTGCCCGATGCGATTGGTTACACTCCCGATGTGCCACAGTATGTGTTCGATCAATCCGCCGCCACCGCCGCGCTGGATAATGCCGGTTGGAAAGGCTTAACACCGAATGAATATATTGCTTTGCAGCGAGAAAACGAAAAAGCACAAACGCCCGCCGGGCAAGAATTTGTTGACCGGTCAGACGCCGAACGCTTAGCTGAACTAAACGGTCAAGAATATTTCCGGGCCAAGAAAGGTCAGCCGTTGGAAATTGAGCTAACGATTGTCGATCAGCTGGAAAACCAAGCCGTAGCTAAAGCCATTCAAACCGACTGGCAGGCGATTGGTGTGCGCACAGTTATTCGTTCAGTCAGCCCCGAACAAGTTCGCCGTGAAGTGCTTAAACCACGGGCATACCAAGCTTTGCTTTATGGTGAGATTTTAGGTACTGATCCGGATCCGTTTCCTTTTTGGCACAGTTCGCAAGCGGCCGACCCGGGCGTAAACCTAGCCCTGTGGCAAAATCGCAAGGCCGATAAGTTGCTCGAAGACGCGCGCACCGCCACCGATCCGGCCGTGCGGCAAGAGAAATACAAAACGTTTCAAGATATTCTTTTAACCGAACTGCCAGCCCTGTTTTTATACCGACCGCTTTATTCCTACTGGGTTAATAAAGATGTAAACGGTGTGAATGTAAAAAGTATCGCCGTGCCTAGCGATCGATTGTCCGACTTATCACAGCGATATTTATATACCCGGCGTGTTTGGCCAAAATAGAGCCGAGTTGGTTGATAATAGATACATGCCGAAGTGTCCCGCCCGGCGGGATTTCGTCCTGCTGGACTCAAGTGGAATTGGTACCTGCCTGCTTGCCTCGCGTAGCTTTGGCGAAGCGTGGGCCGGCAGGGATAAGCTAGATTTTTGCCGAAGTGGTGGAATTGGTAGACACGCACGGTTCAGAGCCGTGTGACCGCAAGGTCGTGGGGGTTCGAGTCCCCCCTTCGGCACCAAATAAAAACAGTCAGTTCAATTTCGATTGTTCAACTCTCCGGTAGATCGTCAGTTAACGAACTACCTCCCGCCCCTGTCTCCAGTCAGCGGTTGAAAAATGGAAACTGAACAACTCTCCTTAATTCAAGTTGTAGTGGTGATACTTTAATTTACACCCTGCAACCACCGGCCTCATTTATAGCGCCGGCTTTCAGTCATTTTCTGTATAGAAAAATATGACTGATCCTGTGGCAGCTAAACCTGTACCACAGTCGTTTAACTTATTTTATGGTTATTAAGAACAAGACCTCACGTCGTGGCAGGCAAATGCCTGCTACGGCACCGTCGGTGCGACGGTCGTTTCCTACCAGTATGGCGGGAAAAGCTGCTCCAACTCAAGCGTTGGCGCCACGACAGCAGCAGCAACAGCACCAGGCGCCACGGCCACAACAGCATCAGCCAGCTCGGCCGCAGCAGGCCATGTCACGGCCGCCACATCAGCACGGGCCGCGGCCACAACATTCGTCCGCGCCGGCTCATTATACTCATCAACACGCGCAACCGCGTGAACGACGAGCAGAGGTGACAACGCCGGTAGCAAAGAAAGCAACCACACCAAAACACGACACGTTGCGGATTATTGTGCTGGGCGGCAACGAAGAAGTGGGCCGTAATTGCACTTTGTTTGAGTACGGCACCGACATTGTTGTAGTCGATATGGGCTTACAGTTTCCGGAAGAAGACATGCCGGGGATCGATTACATCATCAACGATTTTACTTACCTGCAAGATAAAATTGACCGCGTGCGCGGGGTTATTATTACCCATGGTCACTACGATCACATTGGTGGGATCCCTCATTTAATGGAACGAATCGGTAATCCGGTGCTTTACACCGGGGTGTTAACCGCCGGCATCATTAAAAAGCGCCAGCAGGAACACACCAGCGCGCCACCGCTTAAGATCCAAACTATCAACGAAAAAAGCCGCCTAAAGTTCGGCAATTCGTTTGTAGTTGAATTCTTCCACGTTAACCACAATATTCCCGACAGCTACGGCTTGGTGGTTAAAACCCCGGTGGGTAACGTGGTTCATACCGGCGACTTTAAGTTCGATCATAATCCGGTCAACGAAAAGACCATGGATATTGGCCGGTTAAACCAAATCGCCGCCGATGGCGTGCGGATATTAATGGCTGACAGTACCAACGCCGAACGGCCCGGGCATCAGCTGTCGGAAAACCAAGTTGGTACCGAACTAGAAGAAATCTTTCGCCAGGTGAAAGGCCGAATGATCGTAGGTACATTTGCCTCCAACTTATCGCGCGTGCAGCTGTTAATTTCACTGGCCGAAAAATACGGCCGCAAGGTATTGGTGAAAGGCCGCAGCTTAACCACCAACTTGGAAATTTCTCACGAACTGGGGTTCATGAAGTTTAAACCAAATACGCTGGTGGATATCGTACAGGCCAAACACGTGCCCGATAATAAACTAACCGTTATTTGTACCGGCGCGCAAGGCGAAAAGAACGCCGTGTTAATGCGTTTAGCTAACGGCGACGATCGTGAATTGCAACTAAAGAAAGGTGACACGATTATCTTTTCCTCCTCGGTCATTCCGGGTAACGAACGCACCGTGCAGAACTTAATGGACGGCTTGTACCGCCATGGCGCCAATGTTATTCACTACAAGATGATGGACATTCACGCCGGTGGCCATGCCCGCCAGGAAGATCTAAAAGATGTAGTGCGTCTGCTCAAGCCGGAATACTACATGCCGATCGAAGGCAACCACTTTATGCTGCGGATTAACGCCAACGCTATGGTGGAAGCTAAACTGCTGTCGGATAAGAATGTAATTGTGAGCGACAACGGCCAGGTGATTGAAGCAACCAAAGATTCAGTGCAGCTAACCAAAGAGATGGTACCGGCCGAATACATTTTTGTGGATGGCTTGGGCGTGGGTGATGTGTCGGAAGTAGTACTGCGCGATCGCCGGCAGTTAGCCGGTGACGGCATGTTGGTGGTGATTGTAACCGTGCGCCGCAAAACCGGCGAACTGGTGCAAAACCCCGATCTTATCTCGCGCGGCTTTGTGCATATGAAAGAAAGTAAGCGCCTGGTAGAAGAAACGCGCCAGCAGGTCAAGAAAATCTTAAAAGACCGCGACCCGAAATCTCCCGCTTACGAAGATTACTTAAAGAACAAGATTCGCGATCAGATCGGTGAATTTGTATGGCGTAAAACCAAGCGTCGCCCGATGATTTTGCCGGTGTTGATTGAGGTGTAAAAATATATAATTAAAAACCCTTTGCAATGTTGTGGAGGGTTTTTTGTTTGTCCTTTTATCTTTGTCATCCCGAAGTGGCATCGAGGGACCCCCTTTAGGGTGTTCAAAGATATTTTCGGTTATGATTATGTCGATATGTGTTAAGAGTATATTTATTAGCTTTTTACCCAATAGTACTTACGATAAGGTAAAGAGCTCCTAAGACGTTAAAGGGGTCCCTCGATGCCACTTCGGGATGACAGTTGATAGGGGTGATCGCTAGCCCCCAAGCGCTTTTCGTATCCTTATTTATAAGAAGTTAGAAATAAAAAATCACCTTGATATTTAGTTGAATTGGTACTAGAATATGAAATATATGACTACATCCAAACCAACCATTCTTTCAGGTATCCAGCCCAGCGGCGAACTTCATGTCGGCAACTATTTGGGGGCACTTAAGAATTTTGTGGCCTTACAAAATAGTGGCCAATATCAGTGCTATTTCACCGCGGTGGATTATCATGCCATGACCGAAGGTCCATCACCTGAGGAGCTAGCAGCCAGCACGCGGTCGCTCATCGCTAGCTACTTAGCCGCCGGGCTCGACCCAAAAAAGTCGACTATCTTTGTGCAGTCGCAAGTGCCTGGACATACCGAGCTGGCCTGGGTTCTGTCGACTATTACGCCAGTGGCCGAACTATTTCGCATGACGCAGTATAAAGATAAAGCGGCTAAACAAGCTAAAAACATCAATGCCGGTCTACTCACTTATCCAGTACTAATGGCAGCAGATATTTTAATCTATCATTCCACCCATGTGCCGGTGGGGCACGATCAATTGCAGCATTTAGAAATATCCCGCATGGCGGCGCGTTGGTTTAATAATCGCTATGGCGAGTATTTTACCGAGCCACAAACACTACTGACTGAGATGCCGCGGGTAATGAGTATTATCGACCCAACACGCAAGATGTCTAAAAGCGCCGGTGACGTGCACTGTCTGTACTTAATCGATGAACCGGAGGTTATTCTTAAAAAGCTCAAACGAGCCGAATCGGACAGCGGCGCCGGTGATTCGGCCGGCGGTAAAAACCTCTTCGATTTACTTAAACAATTCGCCGATGCCGATACGGTCAATTACTTTACCAAACAGCGTGTGGCTAAGTCGATCAAATTCGGCGAACTTAAAGTTAAACTAGCCGAAGCGATTGCCGAACATTTTGCCGACTTCCGTGCCAAGCGGGCCGAGTTTAATGCTCACCCGGAGAAGTTAGATAAGGTTATTGCTGATGGCGCCAAAGCCGCGGCAAAAGTTACCGCTCAAACTATGGCCGAAGTTCGCCGTCGAGTGGGGCTGGTCTAGGGACTAGGGGCTAGGGTCTCGCCTACGTTCGCCGCGGCGAACTTCGGCGAGCGAGGGCAAAGAACGGGCCAGAGTGGCCTGTTTTTTAGTATGCAGGGGTCAGTATGCAGTATGCAGGAACTATTTTTCACGAACGTGCATATATGCTCCTGCATACTGCATACTGACCCCGACATACTCGGAAACATTGACTTTTCACCCCACCAGTGCTACATTCACCAATCAGGTTCATTAACAATTAAACCAATACTAAGCCTCAAAAGAGAGGAATAATCATGGACCACGAAGACCTGTCACTGTCTGATGTTCTTCGCCTAATTAAAGCGATCGAACAATCCAGCACTAATCCAGATGTCATACGGGCGATAATTGACCGTGTGCCGGCTGAGCCGGTGGAAAACGGTCGCGTGACTATTGGCTCGATTAATCGTCTGTTAAAACAAACCAACGGTTGCACGGTTCTACCAGAGGAAATTGTGGCGCAACTAAACGCGCCGGAACCTATTACGGTTCAGCCGGCTATAACCCAGCAGTTTACTATCAACCCGTATCTTTGCCTTGTTTCTGACCAGCCATTAATGATCAGCCCAACAGACGGTTCTAGAACTATTGCAACTGCTCTTGATGTCTTTATCGGCGCCATCGATAAAATTTTTGATCGCTGGGGCACTAATAAGCCGGAGTTGCCGGCCAAGGAAACGCCAATCTTAGCGTACGAATTGGCACAAGATGCCACCTTCGCTCAAATGTTCAGCTCACTGTCACCCGATCTGGACAAACTATGCTTGACGCAAGCCCAGATCATCGAGTTTGTCGCAACGCACCCCAATCAGCTGCGAACTGAATGTTGCGGAAATTTCTTTCTCTTTAAATCAACGGGGAAGCCAACCGGAAAACTTTTCGTGGCCAGCGTATTAAGTAGTGATGCCGGCGCGTTCCACGCTGACGTCTGTCAGTTTGATGATACTCACATTTGGAACTCCGAGCTCCATCATCGCTTGTTTGTTCCGCAACTAGCTTAACCGCCGGTAATCTTGTCTCCCGGTCACTTTTTCCCTATTAAACCCGCAACAAAAGGAGAAATAATGGAAAAGCTAAAAATAGGCCGAATGATTGTCCTGTTTCGGAAGCTGAAGAGAAAAGCCCTTGCAACAATTGCTCAATTCATCTTGAAGCTCCCTATAAGAGGCACACCGCATGCGGTTTTTGTGAAATCAATATATCAAGCGTTTCAAGTAGGAGTATATGCAAAGTGTGCAAGCATGCTTCTAAATGTCCGAACAAAGTAAAATAAAAATATCAACAGAAAAAACCCTGCCAACCGGCAGGGTTTTTTATTTGTACCACGAGACTGATAAGCCGAATTCTGTCTCCCGCCACAGGCGGGATGATGACTATCTCTCTAGGATGATTGTTGCCAACCACCTCAAGCGAACTTACGTTCTTGCACCAGGAAGGGTTTACCGCCACACTCCGGTCACCCGGAGGGGAGTACAGTAGCAATGCGGTTGAAAAATCATATGATTTTTTCAAACACTCACACCTGCACTCTTTTCACCTTTTGTCCCGCAAAGCGGGATTAGTATAGTCTCTGTGACACTTTCCCTAAGGTTGCCCTTGGTCGCCGTTAGCGACTTCCCTTGTCCGATACACCTTTGAAAAAGGTGTATGGGGTGTTCGGACTTTCCTCCCCCGTGTCATTGCTGACACAAAGGCAGTCATCTTGTCTCGTGGAACAGCTGGTACTATAGTATATCTAAGCTATTTTGTCAATCTTTCGGTTGTTTTTTACCCGTTAACGCGGTACAATCCATGCCGTTCTATACCCTATGAAAAAAGCCGAACTTCTCTTTAGTTTTCTGCTATTACCGGTCGATTATCTAATGATCGTGCTGGCCGGCATGGCGGCGTATACTTTGCGTTTTCAGTCTTTTGTCACCGACGTGCGGCCGGTAGTTTATGCGCTGCCGTTTGGCCGTTATTTGGAAATTGTGAGTGTGATGGCGCTCGGTTGGTTGGTAATGTTTGCCCTGGCCGGTTTGTATGCCACCCGTGGCGCGCGACGCTTTCGCCACGAAGCTACCCGAACGGTGTTGGCTTGCTCCACGGCGACCTTAGCGCTGATTGTCTGGATCTTCTTTTTGAAAGAGGAACTGTTTTCGTCACGGTTTATTATTTTGGCCGTGTGGGGCTGCAGTATTGTTACTGTCTTGGTGGGCCGGTTAGTGGTGCGAGGAATCCAACGGCTGCTTTATTTGGTGGGGTATGGCGTGCACCAGGTCGCCATTGTTGGTGCCGATCATAGTACCGCCCAGATGGTGCTGGCGATTACCAATCACCCAACGCTAGGTTTGAGAGTAATAACTCGCACTAGTAATTTTGACAGTGCTGCGCGCCAAAAGTTTACCGTCTTGCATGCAGAGCATCATCTCGACGAAGTTATACAGCTCGATCCCAACATGCCGAGTGAACAGATGTTGGATGTGGTAGATTGGTGCGACGAGCATCATGTCACTTTTAAATACGCGCCTAATTTATTTCAAGCTCAGGCTACTAACATAGAAATTACTACCTTGGCCGGTCTGCCGTTGATTGAATTACGGAAAACGCCGCTGGAGGGTTGGGGGAGGATACTTAAGCGTTTGTTCGATATCGTGGCATCGATTATATTGATTGTGATCAGTTCTCCGGTGATGTTAATTATCGTCATCGCCGTGCGGTTAGATTCAACTGGCCCGATCATCTATAAAAACCAACGAGTGTCAAAAGACGGCGTATTTAATACCTACAAGTTTCGGTCGATGAAAATAGAATACTGCACCGGCCCGGGTTACGGTGGTCAGTCGGCTGAACAAGTGGAAACTAAATTAGTCCAAGAGCGCAGTCAACGCCAAGGGCCGGTCTACAAAGTATTAAACGATCCGCGGCGCACGAAAGTTGGCCAGTTTTTGGAACGAACCAGTCTAGACGAGCTGCCGCAGTTCTTTAATGTACTGATTGGCAATATGAGCTTAGTTGGGCCACGGCCGCATCAACCGCGCGAAGTGGCCAAGTACCAACGGCATCACAAACAAGTGCTGGCTATTAAGCCGGGAATTACCGGCTTAGCTCAGATCTCCGGTCGGTCTAATTTAGACTTCGACGAAGAAGTGCGGCTCGATACCTATTACATCGAAAACTGGAGCCTGCTGTTCGATCTATGGATCTTGTTGCGCACCCCCTGGGCCGTTATCAGCCGCCGCTCCTAGCCCCTAATCCCTAGCCCCTAGTCCCTAATTCCATGAAAGTCGCTTTAGTTCACGATCATTTGGTGCAATACGGCGGAGCGGAACGAGTGTTAAAAGCGCTCCACGATTTGTTTCCAGAAGCACCAATTTACACGCTGCTCTACGATGCTAAAGCAATGGGGAATGATTTTGTAAAACGCGATATTCGCCCGTCGTTCTTGCAAAAATGGCCCGGGGCGATAAAGCATTACATGTGGTATCTGCCGCTTATGCCAACGGCGGTGGAGAGTTACGATTTATCGGGCTACGATCTGGTTATTTCTTCTACTTCCGCTTTGGCCAAGGGAATTATTACCAGCCCAAAAACATTGCACCTGTGCTACTGTCATACCCCAACGCGATACTTATGGACCGACACCCACACCTATCTGCGCGATCTAAAAAAGAATCGGTTGGTTAAGCGGCTGGGTTTACCGTTTTTAACTTATTTACGACAATGGGATCGCCTGGCGGCAGACCGGGTTGACCAATTTATCGCCAATTCAAAAAACGTGAGCGAACGAATCCAAAAATACTATCGCCGGCCAAGCGAAGTAATCTATCCGCCGGTGGAGATAGGTACCTTTCAACCGGCCGAACGAGTTAATCATTATTACGTGGCCGGCGGCCGGCTGGTGTCGTACAAGCGGTTCGACATTGTAGTGCAGGCATTTAACCGCCTGGGGATTCCATTAAAGATTTTTGGCACCGGGCCGGAAGAAAAGAACTTGCGCAAAATGGCCAAACCACACATTGAGTTTGTGGGTAAAGTAACCGATCAGCGCAAAGCCGAACTCTACGCGCATGCCTTGGCATTTATTAACCCGCAAGATGAAGACTTTGGGATTACGGTGGTAGAAGCCATGGCCGCCGGTCGGCCGGTGATTGCTTACCCGGCCGGGGGAGCGTTGGAAACGGTTATTCCCGGCGTCACCGGTGAGTTTTTTGACGAACAAACTTGGGAAAGTTTGGGTGACACGGTGATTCGTTTTCGGCCGGAAAATTACAACCCCGAACGAATCCGTCACCACGCCGAACAATTTGGGCCGGAACAGTTCCGCAAACGGATGACTGATTTTGTAGAAAAACAGTACCAGGCTTTTCGCGGCACCACACTGTTAAAACGCTAAAGCTCGCACAGGCAAGTCGCCCCGCTTCTACGGAGTGGCTTTTTTGTTTTGTAATTACTCGCCCTTATCGTCATTCCTTCCACTCTGTCATCCTGAGCCCATTCGGTGCCACTCAGGGTAAACTCGAGTCGAAGGACCCCTTGCCCGTGTTTAAATCATCTACCTACTTAATTCACAGTTCGCCTGCGGTAGGCATTACTTTCTGTCACCAGAAAGTAACCCCCAAAGGGGCCCCTTTGGGGCAAAAAGCTTTGGGGGTGGCGGAAGTTCTCATCCTAAACAATTATCTCATTAACATTGGCGCGGCGAGCCCCTACGCCGGATCCCGCCTGCTGGCGGGATGCTTCATGGCTCGCCGCTTCCCGAACTGCCGCCACCCCCAAACCCCCGGCAACTTAAATAACCTTTTATGCTCCAAAATTATAAGGACACGATTATTTTGAAGTCATAATCGCCAAAATAAAACTGCTCCCTATGTATTGGAACAGCGGTTAATTTATTCGCTTAATTAGCAACTTTGGCCGTGGCCAAGGTTGCTTTTTTATGTTATTCTAGGCGTAGTAACTACTCTCTAACTTTTTGTATGGAAGCAGAACTCAATAGTTTCATTACCACGCTTATTACCAAGGCTGGTTTGGGTGGCGTGCCCGAATCTTTTAGGGCTAAATACATTGAGCAGCTGAGTAATCAAGTGCAGCAGCGTATTGGCGTGGCGATGATTCAACGGCTGCCAACCACGGCCCTCGATTCTTTTTCGGCGCTGACTGCCGGTGACGCCTCGGCCGAAGAAATTCGCCAGTTGTTCGCACAACATGTGCCGGATTACGAACAAGTGGTGCAAAACACCATGCAGCAATTTGCCACCGAATTTTTGCAAGACGCCGCCAAACTGCAGGCGTTAACTAAACCAGCGGCCGTTTAAGCTAGCTTATGCCGCAGCGAAAGAAAGCCAAGCTAGCCGCTAATGCCGATCCGTTCGAAACCATTGAACGGATTTATGCCGAGTTTGAACAGAAAATCGCCGGTTTGCGCAAAAAGCGCAATCAGCAGTTAGCACAGATTTTAGCGCGACTAGATTCCGAGCGCGCGGCGGTGGTAGCGAAAGAGATAAATAGCCTGCGCCCGACGAAGTCCAGCAGGACGTAGGCGGGTGATTAGTGAATAGGGTTTTATGGTGTCACTTGAGGGTCAAAATCAAAGTACAGATCAACTTGCTCCAACCGAGCCGAAAGTGTCGGACGGGCAACTTAGTGCTGCCCGAGAGATTTTAAAAAACCATACTCTTTGGACATATAAAAATCAAAAGGCTGCTTTGGAAAAATTAGGCGTGGACGCTAGTAGTTTGAGAGGTAAAGAAATAACCGAAAAACTTGCTGAGTTTGATATTGTTAAACCGGAAAAAAGAAGGGCTAAAGAATTAAAGGCAGTGGCAGAAGATACAATAAACAAGGTTGAGAATGCAGTGGCTATAGAGGTGGCAGAAACGAAAGCGGCTATTTCGACTGATGCCTCAGCTGATGAAAAGGCGGGGCTGGTTAAAATTGCGGCGGAAGTGACTACTGCTGGTAGTGATGCTTCGCAGCAAATTGAAGAAGTTAACGTGGCTGCGGCTGGTAAAACGGATTGGCTTGACGAATTTGTTAATGCTGATATTGATAGAGACGCTGGTGGGGAAATAATCATCGACGATGAAATGGCGACGAGGGTTATAGAAAATCTTGGTCGCCAAAATAATCCAGATAATGCTGTCGAGGCGGCTCGTTTAGGTTTGGAGAAAAAGGCCAGAGAAGTTGAGGACGAAGCAGAAGCATGGTTTCTTGATCTAGATAATATAAACGAAGCTGATGAAAAACTGTTGTTGCAAAAAATTACTACTCTTCGCACTGCTGTGGCTGAAAGTAAGTTAGACGCAGACATACAAAAAGCGATTGAGGAAGTGCAAAAATTCCAACGTGAGTTTAAGGGCTCGGTTCCTGCTGTAATAGTAAAGCCGGAAGTTGTGCCAACGCCGGCAGTTGGTGTTAACCAAGTGGTTTCTCAAGACGACATTAATAGTATTTTGGCCGAGGTGGAGAATAGGCCATTAAAAAAGCGTGATCGTGATGATGGTACCGATGAATTATTAGCTGACGCGGGAGGCAGCGGCCCAGATTTAGGTGAAATATTAAAAGAACCATCAACTAAGTCTGAGGGGGGCAAAGAAGATGCCGAACGAGCGGAGTTGATAGACAAAATTAAAGACAATGACGAAGTAATCCAAGGAATAGCTAATTTAGTAAAAGAAGGTGTTCCTAAGGCGGAAGTCCCTAAGGCGGTTACTTTAGAAGAAATAAAAGAAAAACTGACTTATTTACTAAAAAGAAGTGATTTAACCAGCAGACAAAAAGCTGACATTAGATACAGACGGCGGCGATTGACTGAAATTAAAGAAGGTACTAATCAAAAAGACGTTCAGCAAAAAGTTGAGGAGGTGGCGAGCTGGTTAAAAGTCCAAGGTCTAAATGTGATTAGTGACCCGGTAGTATCAAGTCAAGTAGACGATTCGGCTATAAATCAACCAACACCAGCGACTGAATTGGAATCGGTGGAGGAATTGCCGAATCCGGCGGAAAAACTGGCTGAACTGCAAGAAAAATCGGCTATCTTAAGAAATTATTTGTTTGGATTAAATGTTGGCGACGTGGCCAGCCGAGAAGATCAAGAATTGCGCGACTACCGATCAAAATTGTTTGGTGCTGCGCTGGGTAACAACGAGCCGCTGGAAACTCAAGAGCTGCTTGCAGAAACTGAAAGGTGGTTAAAACGAGTACAGCCGGGTGTTGATCACGAAGCGGCACTCTTAGATATTGAACTATTAGAAAAAACAAGAGCATACGTAGAAGAGTGCCAACAAGAAAACAAACAACCAACTACAGCCGGTCTGCAGCGGCGGCTTAAAATTAGTTACAATAAAGCGAATAGGTTGTTAGAAAATTTTGAACTAGACTTAGTTGAGTTGGAAGCTCCAATAGTTCACCAGCAAGAAATACACACCGATTCTGAATTTGAAGCCCAAATTGAGGGTGTTATCCGCCAATGCGATTTTATCGACATTCACCCAGAGGAGATAATATGGGAATTTAAAACAGAAGATTGGGAAAATATTAGAACGATATTAACCAATAAAAAACTCGATAAAGACGCAAGGTTAACTGAGGTGAAAAAAATTATTCAGCCGCACTTGGCCGACATCCTAGAAAGAAACAAAGTAGCGACCGATCAGGACCAAGTAGCTGAGATGGTGTTTGAGGCACTCAGTCAGCACATTGAGGCCGAGGTAACCAGGCAAGTGGCTAAGTTCGATCTAGACATGGCTCGGAATGTTACCATTAGCGCTGGAATTACCATGGCCAAAGCCGTGTTAATTAGCAAAGCGGTGGCCGCGAGCGCTACTGCATTAGGTTTAGCTACCGTTGCATCACCAATCGTTTTAACCGCCGGAATTGCTCTAACTACCGGGGCTGTCTTGGGTGGATGGATGTGGACAGGTAAAAAAACAAAAATCGGTAAATACCTAACCCAAAAATTTAACCAAGTATCTAATCATAAACTTTGGGGTAAATCATCTTCGGAACGGGCGGAAAAAAAGAGAGATACTGCCGAGCAGGGGGCTTTAGCGGAGCTATCGGATGAAAAATTAGCGGCTTTAGTAAGCAATACTTTACGGCGCGTAAGTAGCGAAAAATGGCAGACAGTAGAAAAGAACGACGCGGATATTGAAACTAAATTAAAGAACAATCCGGAAGATTTTAAGCTTTGGCAGGAGCAATCAGCCAACATGATCGAGGCGCAAAAGTTGTTTTTTGGGCAGTCGTTATTGGAATTGCAAGAAGGTGAATACGCCAAGGAACCGGCGGAAACGCGTTTGCACATGGCGCTACAAAAAACCATTACCGCTGGTATGTATGTTCGCACCGAGCAACATCAAAAAGCGGCCATGGATAGATTGAAAGAAGATGATCCAGCTAAGTTTAAATGGTTAGCTGAGGGGTTAAAAAAATACGGCCAAATTACCAAGGGTGAAATTGAAGGTTGGCAAGGAGCCATTGCCACAGTTGGTTTAGGTGCGGCGACAGTGTACGCCATTCGTGAGACTGGCTGGGGGCGCATGGCCGCCGGCGCGATTGGTGGCGCTATGTTTGGGTTGTCGTTAGCTGAACGGCAACAGAAAAAAACCGAACTGAAGATGTGGCAAGAAGTGGATAAAATAATAAAAGAAGGTGAAAGTAAGATTATAGACATTACCTATCCCGCCGACGTTGCTCGTTTGGAGTATCTCCAAGCCGACGCTCAAACAGTAGAGGCTCAATGGCAGATGGGTATGTTTAAAGATAATCCACTATTGCTGCAGCGAGCGGAGAATTTTATTTACCATGTTAAAAAACTGGTAGCCGAAAATGTATACGCTGATCAGCTTTTAAACCGAGTAAATGAACATACTGAAGCGGTTAAAATGCAGGCCGCAGAGCAATCGGATAAGTTAAAAAAAGCCATGAAGCAAAGTCGTGGCACTCAGATACTGCAAGTTGTTGGTGCAGCGGCAGGCGGTATGGCGCTGGGTTATGCGGGAATGAGGTTTAGCGAATTGCAAATGGAAAATAATCTTGGCGGAGTGTTAGAGCAGATGCCGGAACCGGTGCAACACCAGATATTATCTCAGCTTGGATTAAAAGGGGAAAACATCCACGACCTTACTCGAGACCAATTATCGCAGGTGTTTTCGGGTGGAAAACTTAGCCACGGCTTTGCTGAAATGGCCGATAAAGCTTATCAGGATTATTTGGTTAACGAACAAGGATTCAAACCAAACGATTTTGTTGCGTTTTCTTCCGACCCAGGAGAAAGATTAGCGCAGCTTAAATTGTTGGAACAAAATCACGGTAAAGGTCTTTCTAACGAGCAGCTTGTCGGTAAAGTTTTAGCGGTGTCAGCTGAACATGCTAAAGCGACGCCAGCGCATGCGGCCAATTTAGAGCACAATAAGAGTCAGGCCGCTGAACCGCAAGGTAAGGTTGTTGCGGATAGTGAAGTTAAGTTAGCACAAGAAGTGGCTAATAAAACGACCGAACAAATTAATGCTTTTAGTGACAATCCAACCGTTCGCCAAGAGCTAGCACAAAGTTTGGCTGGTAATCCAGACAGTTTAGAACAGCTGCAGGCTGCCGCCACTGCCAAAACTGGTTTGGATGGGCTGTCTTATCACAACGGACCATTGGCGGATCATTTAATGAGAGAAGTTGACGGCAATCCAGAAAAATTTGTGCAAAGAGTTGCGTGGATGGAACAAGTTTTGGGCGGCCCATTAGCGGAACATAAACTAGAGCTGGAGAACTTAATCAATAAAGCGTCGCACGATGGTGGAGCGGATTTAGAAGCGGTCTTAAACGCCAACCAAGTGATGGAAGTAAAAGCTGGCGACACGCTCACTAAGTTGCTCCATCAGCAGTTTGATGTGAAAAATGGAGAACCTTCCGATTTGACCAAGAACTTTGTTAATAAATATTCAGGAGTGGAAGTCGGTGATTCAAAAGAAGTCACACAAAGTTTAATCGATAAGGCAATCGGCCGGGCCGGAGTAATGCAAGAAAATCTGCTGCATTCTGGTAATAAACTCATTGTTACTAATAGTGGCAGTATTGAAACAATCAAAGGCGTGGCGGCGCTAGATTCCGAACGAGTGTCGGAAGCGGCTTTACGCACCAATTACTTAACCAGCATTTTAGGCGTGCCGAAAGAAAGTATTAGCGATGTGCAGGTTGGATCCGGCCGTAGTTTTGAGTTTTCCAGCCATGGTCATGAACTGCATATTAGTAATGCCGGTACTGGCCACCCGGAGGTGACAGTAGATGTTGACGGCGAGCCGGTCAAACTAAACTTAGACCACAGCGGTCAGGTAGTTGGAGCGGATGGTGTTGACCTAGCCGAAGTAAAAAGCCTAGATAACTTTGTGCAGCAAGGGCCAGAGAGTTTTGTGGGCAAGACAGTCGATGCCAATGGCCAGATAGAAGTAAATGGCACCAAGTTCGACTTTGGCGAGAATGCTCATGTTCGGGTTCATGGTATTAGTAATGAACACATTGCCGAGACATTACCGAAAGGACAAACACTCCCGGCCGATGCTAAGTTCTTTAGTATTCGCGATCTTGGTCACAATACCAATACAGCTCAAGTACGGCTTGGCGGCAACGCGGTTTTAGAAACGCCGCTAGATAAGTTATCTGCCGACGGTTTGCGAACCGGCTTGGCCCACCAGGCCCAATATCTCCAAGCGGCGCGGGAAAGTATTGTTAGTACTTACAAAATGGATCAACAAAACGCGGCCGAATTGTTAGCGGTGGCACGGCGGGCCGATGGGAGCGTTCATACTTTATTAACCGAAACGCCGAACCAGCCGCCAGCTACGATTCAACGAATAATGGAATCGGTGGGTAATAAACACGAAATGTTGCAGCGCAATGGTCATTTTAATGTTGAACGCATAAAGTTGGTTAGTACACTAACAGATGAGGCACATAAGTTTACTCCCCAAGAAACACAAAGTGCTTTAGAAATTACTCGTGATACGCGCTTAAATGACAGTACAAACTTAAAACTGGCCGAGGCGGCAATTTTACATAAACCAGAGTTGATGAAAGAGGTACTCGGTGCACAAACAGAGGTTGGGGCGATTGCGGTTAAAGGCGATACAGTGGTGATAAACGCCGGCACCAAAGAGTTCCCGGTATCGATTGGCATTAAAGGCTCGGCCGCGGTGTTGGATCTGCCGGGGAAAGATGTTTACCTTGGCACCACCGATCAACAGCTTAAAGGTATTGGCCGCATTATCGCCGCCGGGGTGGAAGACAAGCCGGGCGGCAGCCAGGCCGCCGCGGAGGATGTACTCAATGGTGTTTGGCATGGCGATAAATCGTTTGTTCATCGACTGACCGGTCAAGAATATAATGCCAAGATAGAAGAATCGCCCAAAACCCTGGTGGATCTAATTGCCAATAACGCCGCCGGGAAAGAGTATGCTGGCCAGGCGGCAAAAAGCGATTTGTTTAATCAAATTGAGCTAGATAAAAACGCTCATCAACTTCAGTTTGATGTTAATAAAGGTGCGATCGACGCGCGTTATAATATCGATCAGCGCTCCGGGGTCATTCTCCGGGAAAATGAAATTTTAACCGAGCGGCAATTTGCCGAGCGTTTGAAAGCCGATATCGCTGCGGCGAGAAAGCACGTGGGGGAGTAGAGATAAGATAATAACCACTACGATGAGAGTCGGGGTGGTTTTTTTTGTTTAGGGATCAGGGACTAGGGACTAGGGGCTCTATTACGGGTTGGTTGATTATTTGCGGTTGTGGGGTACAATCAGGGGGCTATGATAATTGGGATCGATGCTCGGTCGCTTCAAGACAGCGCCCCCAGCGGGGTGAGTCGTTATACGGCCGGTATGGTGGAGGCCTTATTAAAGGCTGACAATCGCAATGAATATCGGCTGTTTGTTAATGCCGCCGGCGGTCTAAAACCACCTCGGCCGGATTGGCATTATCCAAACTTACGTTGGCAGGTTGGCCATTGGCCAAATAAGCTATTGAACACCTCGTTTCGGTTTTTGGGCTGGCCAAAATTAGACGAGCTCATTGGTGGTTGCGATGTGTTTTGGGTACCGAACGCCCACTTTTTAGCGGTGTCACCAACCACCAAACTGGTTGTTACCGTTCACGATCTGTCGTTTTTGTTGCAACCGGATCTATTAACGTTCCAGAAACGACTGTGGCATAAGTTAGTCGGTTTGCCGGTGTTATGCCGCCGGGCCGACAAAGTAGTGACTGTCTCCGAGACTACGCGCCGTGATGTAATGCGCGTTTGCGGTTTGGCACCGGAACGAGTAGTCACTATTATTCCTGGATTATCGCCACTACCAGCTCCAGCAAATATTGCCGTGCTGCGCCAGCAATGGCAATTGCCGGAGCAGTTTTTATTTCACGTGGCCACCAAAGAGCCACGCAAAAATATTGCGGCGGCGATTTTGGCGCTAGAGTTATTGCATCAGCAGGGTTACCGCCAACTAGGCCTGGTCTGTGCCGGGGGAGCGGGGTGGAAACGCTCGGCGTTGCAGCGGCAGATTAATGCCAGCCCGGTCCGGGCGCATATTCACCTATTGCCGTACATTACCGACGCCGAAAAACATGCGCTGTATCGAGCGGCAGTTGCATTTGTCTACCCGTCATTTTACGAAGGGTTTGGTTTTCCGCCGCTAGAAGCAATGGCGGCCGGCTGCCCGGTGGTGGCCGGCCAGTTTGGGTCGCTAGCGGAGACATGTGGTGAAGCGGCAGTGTTGGTTGATCCACACCGACCGAGTGATCTGGCAGCGGCTATCGCGGCCTTAATTAGTAGTAGCGACTGGCGGGCGGAAAAAGTAGCGGCCGGCCGAGCTTGGGTGCAGCAGTTTTCTTGGGCGCCAGCGGCACAGCAGTTGAACCAAGTATTCAAAAGCATATGCGAATAGTAATTGACGCGCGCTGGTGCGGCGCCGCGGCCGTTGGTGGTATTGGCCGTTACACTGAACAGTTAATTGCTGGGTTGCAACGGCAAGATACTACCAACGAATATATTGCCTTGGTTCGGCCTGGAGTATCACCAATTCCGTCACACCCGCGTTGGCGCAGTGTAGTAATACCATGGCGGTGGTACAGCGTGGGCGAACAGCTCGGTTTACCACGATTGTTGCGCCAACTGCAGCCCGACTTGGTTCATTTCCCGCATTTTAATGTGCCGCTAGTTTGCCCGGTGCCTTATGTGGTGACTATTCACGATTTATTGCTGCAACAATTTCCGGCAGTTCGCCCGGGGTGGTTAAACGCGATGCGTTACTGGCCGAAACATTGGGTGTATCGGTTGGTGTGCCGGCGGGCGGTTAACAAAGCCGTGAGGATTATTACCGTTTCCGCCACGGTTCGCGAGCAACTTATTAGTTACTATAAGATCAGGCCGGAACGAGTTGTTACTATTGCTAATGCACCGGTATTCTTTCCACCGATCGACGATGACAGCGCGGTACTTTTGCGCTATAATATCAATAGACCTTTCGGATTGTACATTGGCAATGCGTATCCCCATAAAAACATAAAAGGCCTACTGTCGGCTTGGGCGATTTTGTCTCGCGAGTGGCCGTTAGAATTGGTAATAGCCGGCCCAAAGAGTGATTGGTTCGAGCAGTTGCCGGCACAAATAGCTGCCGCTGGGTTGAACACCGAACGTGTTCGCGTTCTCTCAGGTTTAGCCGACAGCGACATCGCCGCACTCTATCGCCAAGCGAACGTACTTGCTCAACCGTCGCTAGCCGAGGGTTTTGGCTTGACCGGCTTGGAAGCAATGGCTGCCGGCTGCCCGGTTGTCTGTAACGATCTGCCGGTATTCCACGAAGTGTATGCCAGCGCCGCTTGGTACGCTTCGTCGCTCCAGGCTGAAGTATTTGCGGCCGCGTTGGTAGAAGTCATAATCAAACCGGCGGTGTCGAATATATTGCGCGCCGCTGGCCCGCAGCAAGCAAAACAATTTTCATGGGATCGCGCTGCCAGTGCACACCAAACGCTCTATCATGCTTGTCAAAAAAACAAAAAAAGTAACGGCGCCAGTTCGGCGCACTAAAATCAAGGCCGCCAAAACCAGCGGCGTTATTTCGCGTCGGGTGAGTAAAAAAAATATCGCCAAGTCGATTGTTGTAGAAGTTACCCAGAGCGATTATTTGAATCATTATGTTTCGCCGCACGTAATCGATCTTAAACCGCTAGGGCGGAGCGTGGCGGCGGCCGAGTTGCCAATGGAAGAATCAGTAGCAACTTATTTTAAGCCTAGTCCGCAAATTTTAACCACGCCAGAAGTGGTGCCGGAAGAAGTTACTAAACAAAAAATTGAATCGTTGCGGCGCGAAATTGCCGCCATTTTAGAACCGGCAACAGAGGTCAATTCACCCCAGACCGTTATCAATCGGTCATGGTGGCAAAAGGCACGGGCTAACCGGCCAGCGGCCTTAGCGGCCAAACCAGTTCGGTCAAAATTAGTTAAAGATACCGTCGCCGAACCGCCGCTTACTTTCACCGTTCGGCAAATAACCGATCGTTCGGTCGGTCTAACCAAGCAGGTGATTGTAGTACTCGATCAAGGCGTAAACAAATTAGCTGAGCCATTTCGTTTAATAACTTTACCAACCAGCGTTAAAGCGTTGTTGGCTTTTGTAGTGGCGGCCGTGCTGTTGGTGTTACCAATTGGCGGAATCCAATACTACCGTACTGCCACCGGCGCGCAATCAACCATTATCTCTACCGCGCAAGCCGCCGCCGAAACGTTACGCGATGCCGGTAGCGACATTAGCAATAAAGATCTTATTACCGCCGAAGCCAAGTTTGGCGCCGCGCGGCAGCAGTTTCATTTGGCGGCGGAGCAGTTGCAGCAAGTAACATCGGCGGTAGCCGGGTTAGTGCGTTTAATACCAACCGCCAACAACAAATTAGACACCGCCAAAAGTTTGCTCGTAATTGGCCAGGCTACCGCGCAAGCCGGGCAGCAGCTCACCGATGGCTTAACGGCTTTGGAACAATCCGATGCCACTGTGGTGGAAAAAGTCACGGCCTTTCGACAGTATTTAGAATCGGCGCAACCGGCTCTCGAAGCGGTAGTGGCCGCCGCACCGAAAATAGACATTTCATTATTACCGTTAGCTCAGCAAGTGCCGTTTGTGGCGTTGTACCAAAAGCTGCCTACCGTGGTAGCGAGTGTAAAACGGTTTACCGTGGTCAGTTATTTGGCCGAGCAGGCTTTAGGGCGGCAATCGCTCAAACGTTACTTGGTAGTGTTTCAAAACAATCACGAGGTTCGCCCCACCGGTGGGTTTATTGGTTCGTACGCGTTGGTAGACGTGGTTAACGGTGAAATTGCCGACCTCGAGATCCCTGGTGGCGGCAGCTACGATCTGCAAGGTAGTTTGCGGGCGAGCGTGGCCGCGCCGGCGCCGTTGCGATTAATTAACGATCGCTGGGAGTTTCAAGACAGCAACTGGTTTCCGGATTTTCCCACCGCGGCCAAAAAGATACTGTGGTTTTACCAGCAAGCCGGCGGGCCAACGGTCGATGGAGTGGTGGCGATTAACGCCAGCGTAATGGAACAGTTACTCGCGCACATCGGTCCAGTAAGTGCTGGCGAACAAACTATCACCGCCGAATCGTTTTTCCCGGTAGTGCAAAAAGCGGTGGAGATAGACTACGATCGGGCGGTTAACCAACCGAAAGCCATTATTGCCGATTTAGCTCCAGTGGTGATCGATCAGTTACTCCATGCCGACCGTGAGCAGTTGTTAGGAATAATGGGCGTGTTAAACCAGTCGCTCCAAACTCGCGATGTCCAGTTTTACTTTACCGATACCGAGTTACAAAATCAGCTCGTGGAGTTGGGTTGGGACAATGGCATTCGGGCTACTGCCGGCGATTATTTAATGGTGGTTAATAGCAATATTGCCGGGCAAAAAACTGATGGTGTGATTAACCAGCAAGTGTTTCATTCCGCCGCCATTGCCGCCAGCGGCCAAGTTACCGATACCGTGCAGCTGATTCGCCACCACCAAGGCGTGGCCGGGGAATTATTTACCGGTGTTCGTAACGTCGACTATGTGCGGTTTTATGTACCGGCCGGCAGTGCAATCGTTTCAGCCACCGGGTTCGAAGAGCCACCGGCCGAGTTGTTTGGCCAGACACAATATCAGCAAGATTCAGACTTGTTAACCATTAGCGGTTTGAGCAGTATCGACCCCGCCACCGGTTTGCATGTTAATAATGAATTTGGTAAGACCGTGTTTGGTGGTTGGGTTTTGGTCGATCCGGGTGAATCGGTAGTAGCCACGATTAGTTATCGGTTGCCATTTTTAGTGACCGCGCCTAAGCTGGCTTCGTCGCTAACTTGGCTCGACTCGGTGCAACAGCGTTTGGGTTTGGTTGCACCGACCGCTCATTACGGATTGCTGGTACAAAAACAATCGGGGGTAGACGGCGAACTATATACTACGGTTACGGCGCCGGCAGCGTGGCAGGTGGCTTGGCAATACCCGGCCGAACCGTTGCACACTGCCAGCCAATCGACCCAGCAAGCGTTCGATTCCGACCAAATGATCGATATTCTATACACCCGTTAAACTTTTATGCCACAACTTCGTCGAACTGTTGCTGCAGCTAATCATCGTCGAGCGATGGCACACCAGCTGGAGAAAATTTACGAAGATGAATCGGGTCATTTGCCAAACATCGGCCGGTTACAACCAACCCGCAAGCGGGGAATAATTCGGTTTGCCTTTCGGGCGTTGTTGGTGTTAGTGGTGCTGGCGAGTGTAGCCTGGGCGGGGTTTTTCTTTTTCACTCGTTATGCTCCACCGGCCGTGCGGACTTTTGTGGGTGGCAGTAGCGAAATGAAGCTGGAAATTGTAGCACCGGAACAAGCCACTTCGGGTGAAATGGTCACTTATACTATCAATTACAAAAATCTTAGCCGGCAAGAGCTTCGCGATGTTACTTTATCGGTGCGTTATCCCAGCGGCTTTATTTTGCAATCGGCCCAACCGGCGGTTGATGCAGCCACCGACGAAGTTGCCGCCGCGCCGCGCCACGAAGATACTTGGAGCGTGGGCAAAATCGGTGTTGATGCTTCCGGACAGCTGAGTTTAACCGGGCAGCTATTGGCGGCGGCCGGCACTAACCAAAACATGTTTGTAGTGCTGTATTACACGCCGGCTAATTTTTCATCGCAATTTCAAACCGAAGCCAGTGCCACCACTAATATCTCAGCCTCACCATTGGTGTTTACTGTCGATGGCCCCGAGCAGGTAACTACGACCGATCCGGTGCAATTGGTGGTGGGCTACGAAAACACCAGCGACGAAGCTATTGAACAACTAACGCTGGAACTGATATTCCCCGATGGTTTTGCGATCGACAAGCTCGACACGGCCCCAACTAACGGCCAGTATCGTTGGCTGTTGCCTAGGCTGGAGCCAAAACAAAAGGGCGAGCTGTTTGTGCAAGGCAAATTTGCCGCCAATGGCAGTGGCGCTCTCGATCTAGTAGCTCGGGCTACGGTTAATCGCGACGGCCAAGACTTTTTGCTGGGTGATTTAACTCGCTCGTTTACGGTGACCGCCGGCGATCTACAAGTGGAATTAAAACGCAATGGCTCTAGCGACAACAGTACGGTCGCTTTTGGTGATTTGCTGTCTTATTCACTCACTTATGCCAATGCCGGCGCTAAGCCATTGGAGCATCTTACGGCGACAGTGTTTTTTACCAGTAGCGCCGAGTTTGTAGAGTGGGGTACTTTGTCCGACCGCTACGATGGCACGCTCGACGAATTCGAAGCCGGTAAATATATTACTTGGACCGAAGCGGAAGTGCCCAATTTAGTTAAACTTAATCCGGGTGACAAAGGCGTGATCGATTTTTCAGTTAAACTCAGCAGCACGGCCGGGGCATTGGCGGGCGACGTAACACTTAACAACATTGGCTCGGTGAAAGTAGAAACTATCGGCGGTAAAAAGGCCAACTTGGAAGCCCGTAGTAACGCCATTACCACTAAGCTCAATTCCAACTTAATGTTAGAAGCAACCGGCCGATATTTTGGTGCCGACGGTAGCCCCGTGGGTAGCGGCCCGTTACCGCCAAAACAAGACCAAACCACCGAGTATGTGATTAATTGGCAAGTGACCAATTCGGTGCACGAGGTGAGCGATGTGGCGGTTAGCACCGTGTTGCCGGAAGGGGTTAAATGGGTAGGCACGCGCGATTTAACTGTTGGTGAAGTAGAATACCAACCGGCCAGCCACCGTGTAATTTGGACCGTTAACCGTATGCCGTTAACAGTTAATCTAGATTACCGCGCCAACTTTGCGGTAAGCATTACGCCGCAAGGGCGCGATGTTGGTAAAATCTTGGTACTGACCGGCGACCAAACCGTTACCGCCACTGATACCGTTACCGCCGGCCAAATTAGTCAAACCCGTGGTTCTATTACCACCGATCTGGTTGCCGACCCGCTGGCGAAAGGCAAGGGGTTGGTGACGGGGGTGGAGTAGGGCGGAGCCCGACGTTAATAGTTTTTAAAGCGGTTTCCGTGAGAGGCCGCTTTTTGCGTCGGCGACGGAGTATGCCGGGGTTAGTATGCAGCATGCAGGAATTGTTTTTTCACGAACGTGCATAATATACCCCCGCATACGGTATACTGACTCCTGCATACTAAACGATCTTGACTTTTTCCGCCCCCGGCGGTATATTCCCGTATTACGTTCTTTTACAACCCCACCTCAATTACGGAGGGTAACAATGTTATTCGAAGAGATAACCATTGCCGATCTACAACGATTGGTTGCCGCCCTTAAAAGTGCCGGTGGCGAAGATGTGATAGAGCGAATCATTGCCAATACAGCGGCGCAAATAACACCGCATGGCCGAGTAACCATGGGCATGGTACAGAAGCTGCTTGATCAAACCAATGGCTGCACCATATTGTCAGCCGAGGCAGTTGCTTGTTTGCAACCAACAGAACCAATGCCGGCGAAAGCTGAATCGGGCACTGAACATAATGCGGAGCTGTTCGCATTGATCGAGCGAACATTTGGAAATATCGGGCGTGGAACAGCTTCGAAACGAGGCAAGTCTTTTGAAAAGTTAGTAGCGGCTTGCAAGTTCGTGCATGTAGATAAATATTTTACCGAAAAGCATTTTCCGCTAGATCGGTGGGTGAGCATACCAGCGGAACTAACCTCAGTGAAAGCGTGTTCGTTTGCTAAGAGAGTAAGTGCAACTGGAGTAACTGCTGCACTTCATAGTAATGAACGACTGGTCGGCATCTACCAAGCCCTAGAGTGTGTGGCGGAAAATCCGCAGCTTGTTCCGGCGCGCGGGCAGCTAGTGATACTTGGCGCTCGTTGGTTTAATAAAAACGATCGCCAAGAGTATGTGCCGATAATCTACCACTATACAAGATGGGGTGATCGTATCGGAGAACCATGGGACGGTCTTTGTCTGGGGTTAACGTCCACCGCACTAGAATTTGGTGAATCATGCGAATTTTTAGTGGGAGTGGAAAAAGAGAAAGGCTCCCGTGGCGGTATCTGCCTATAATCGTTCAGCAAAGCCCCTGGATAATTCCGGGGGCTTTTTAATGCCGAAGTATACAGGGATCAGTATACAGTATGCAGGAATTGTTTTTTCACGAACGTGCATAATATACCCCCGCATACGGTATACTGACTCCTGCATACTAAACGATCTTGACTTTTTCCGCCCCCGGCGGTATATTCCCGTATCACGTTCTTTAATAACAAACCACCTCTTAGGGAGGGTAACATGGATTTTGAAGACCTAACCATTGCCGATCTGAGGCGTTTGTTTGCCGCCTTAGTAGCATTGGGCGGCGATGATATGGTTAAAAAACTGATTGAGCGCGTACCGGCGGAAAGAGAACTGCACGGACGTGTCACCATTGGCACATTGTTCAGATTACTGGAACAAACCGCCGGCCGAACCGTTTTGCCCGAAGAAATTGCGGCGTTGTTAAAAGCATTGTCGCATCCGGAAAAAAATGATCAAGAAATATTGGCGGCAGTCGCTCGGCTGGTTGAAGGGGCCGATAGCGCCGAAGAGATGCCCGAACCGTACGACGACGACTTTGACACTGGGATAGTTGAGGAGGCCGATGATGTCTGGCTAAACAACACCCCAGAAGAAATAGTTGAGCCACCGCCCTTTGCCGACCCGGAAGTGCTAGACGAAGGCCCCGACAGTATCTTCGAAACACTTGAATCGGAACCAGACACCGAGCCGGAAATTGACGATGAAGCTTTCTTTAGGGAAATGACCGAACCGGAACCGTTGCCGGAGCCACCGTTGGCAGACACACCGGAAAATCAGCGGCGAGAAAGGATAGAGCAACTTCACTATCGGCTGTTTGGTAAACATGCCCCGGAGACTAATCCGCCGGCTACTACCGCTCAGCGGCTTGCCGTTGTTGCAGACCGGCTAAGAACACAAACCGCGCTACGGAGTAGTTTAATACAGCTAACGTCCATCAGCACCGTCGTAACTGTTGATCGTGGTCAGTCAATGTCGCACCGAGTTAGCGCTGCCAACTGTATCGCTAGTACCGACCTTAATGTTAATAACTACCTTCGCCACCATCGAATAAAGGTAGTGGATCGGTTGCGCGGCAGCACTACTGAACAATGCCAGGTAGTAACGCTCAGTCGCGAGGCCTCAGTTAGTGCCATCGATCGAGAGCTAAAACTCCTTGGCTACCGTCATGCTACGTTCGATGAACTGGTAGCTTTCGCTGCTACACGCCCAGTGCTTAAACAGCCGCCATCGGCAAGCTTTTCAGGATTTCCAGTGGGAGTAATTGCCATCGGTACAAAATTAAGCGATGGTCAATATGTTCCTTGCTTACGAGCTAGCAAACATCGCGACGAGTTCGATCTAACTACTCATTTCTCCGCTGATATGTACTATCCGGGAATTCAATTTCTGGTGGTTAAGAAAAGCTAAACACACCAGCGCCCTGTCGAAAGACGGGGCGTTTTTAGTTGGGGGATTAGTGTCATTGCGAGGAAGGTCTGCCGCAGCAGCCCGACGAAGCAACCCCATCTCCTTATAGCTATCGTTAATAACGAAACAATCCCGGGTTAATCGTATTTAACATGGGATTGTTTTGTTTTACTCGTGGTGACAATAAGGAGCTGGGGTTGCTTCGTCGTTAATCCCGCCACCTGCGGGTGGTCGAGATTAACTCCTCGCAATGACACTAATCTCTTGACATTTTTCACTGCCAGTGATACATTCCCGTATCACGTTCTTTAATAACAAACCACCTCTTTAAGGAGGATAAATGAATACCGATGACCTCAGCTTAGACAAGATCGAACGGCTAATCACGACTTTGGTGAAAGCCGGCAGCGATGCTTTCGTTCAAGGATTGATCGATCGCGTACCGCCCACGGCTATAAAGCACGGCCGAGTGACACTGGGTATGATCCGCCATTTGCTAGACCAAACCGGCGGCCATACCAATCTGCCAGAGGAAATACTGGCACAAATTAATCGGCCGGAGGAGGTAGCCGCGCTGGTACCAGAACTGTTAATTGATTGCGGCGAATTACCGGCCTATTACAAAACTGCCGTACACAACTCGCACACTTACCCGGTGTCGCAACATCATCCGAGTGGAAAAGTTATCTGGCGGCCAGATTTGTTCCAGCTCTATTTTACTCCAGCTCAGCTCAAAGGACAGCCAGTGACGGGTGAAACCATTTACCGGCGAGTACGATTAGTTGCCAAAGATATTCCCAATGTCTGCGTACTCAAGTGGTTACTGGAACACCAGCAGTACATTCCGGTAGACTGGCAGCAGTACCAGATTGGTTTTTTTGGTACCACGTATAAATCCGACGGCGCATTTTATGGCCACACTATTCCGCAAGTATTTTGGCTACAATATAGTAGCGGCCGCTGGGACAAAGTTCTTAAAAGTTTAGGCAGAAGCGTAGAACACAAGCATCCGGCCATTATGTACGCAACGCCGTCATCACGACGGTGAAAGAAAAAGACAACAGTTAACACACCAAACGCCCCCGAATGATCGGGGGCGTTTTTTAGTGTGGGTTAAGTGTCATTGCGAGGAGTGTAGTCCCGTCGTTCGCAAACGACGGGACGAAGCGACGAAGCAACCCCAGCTCATTTTAGTTCCCCGTTCTATTTTGTCATCCTGAGGGCGTCCGCCGCAGCGGCGACCGAAGGATCTCTTTCCTTGAACGTCTGTCTAAGTCGGAGCGTACCACACTACTGCCCTAGATATATGGAAGGTAATGTGGCACGATAGATGTAAGCAGATGTTTAACCAAAGAGATCCTTCGGGCTGCTGCGCCCTCAGGATGACAAAGTAGACGAATAGATTAAAAAGGCAAGAATTTGCAATGACGGTAAGGAGCTGGGGTTGCTTCGTCGCTCACCCCACTTCGCCCCGCCCGCTGGCGGGGCTACGCGGGGCTCACTCCTCGCAATGACACTTTACCCGCGCCCCCTGAGCAATTGAGCCAATCGGTAAACTTGGTAGCGGGCGGGTGAAACCGGTACGTCGAATGTTCCCGGATAGGCCAAAACGGTGCCGTTAAAGCCGGCCTTAAAACGGGAGACACCTGGCCAGCGTTTTTCGTCGTAGCCCCAAAAATCGTAGGTAGTCGCCCCGGCATCTTTGGCCGCGCGAATTTGTTGCCATTGCAGTAAGTGCGGCGCCATTACCGCTCTAGCAGTGTGGTCACTCCCGCCATGGGCGTAAGTGGTGGTGGTGCCGTAACGGTAAACCAAATTAGCGGCGACGGCTTGGCCGGCATATTCCGCCAGGTACAGCGTCGCTGTCATTTTTCCTTGTGCGCTCAGTAGTTGTCGGTAGTAATTATCTGGATGCGAACGAATACCGGCCCGGCGGTAAGTGTCGGCCAGTAGGCGAATACAGGCGTCAACATCATCGGCGCTAGTACTGGTGCGAACAGTTACTCCTTTGCGTTCCGCTAAGCCGATGTTGTAGCGAGTTTTGGGGTGCATTGCAGTGAGTAGATCTTCGGTCGTTTTGGTTAGATCTAACACCATGGTGTGCATTGGTTGGCGGTCGGCAGTACGTATACCATCAGCTGGTACAGCCAGCTCCTCTGGCGGCTCCACACGAATAAAAGTGGCGCGGCGCTGTCGAGCTAATTCACGCAATTTAGTCCAGATTAATTCAGCCGCGGCTGTGTTAACCGCCAATGGTCCGCGCGGACAATAAAGGTAACGCAAGCCAAAGGGGAGTGGCATTTCAATCACTAGCGCCGCACCGGTCAAACTGCTATCGCCAACGGTTAGACGATGAATGGTTTTACCTAAGCGCTGCTGCAGTTCTCCCCAATCCCAAGACTGTAAAAAATGGCTGCCGTGGGCAGTCACAAACGAATCCCAAGTAGCGGCGGTTAGTTTGTTCATACTCGGCGGCTAAGTTTTTGTAAGGCGGCACGAATGCGGCCTTCGGTGTCGGTAATCTCGGCTGGAATTTGCGCTAGTACTTCGCGAGCGTCGGCGAGCGGGTAACCAAGCGCCACTAGGGCGTCTAACACTTCGCTGCTGCCGCTATCGATAGTGCCCCAGTCGGCTTTGTCGCGCAATTTAATAATAATCATCTCGGCAGTCTTTTTGCCGATGCCGGATACTTTGGTAAGAAAGCCGGCATCGCCCGCGCCAATCGCGCGTTTAATCGCCGACAGTTCACCCACGTCAAACACCGCTAGTGCCATTTTTGGCCCAACGCCGGAAATGCCGATCAGTTGCTTAAACAGTTCCATTGCCTCGGCGGTCGGCAAACCATACAGCTCGAGCGCGTCTTCACGCACGTTGGTGTGAATGTATAGCTCAACACTCGCCCCCAAGGTAAGGTGATAGGCCGTGCTAGTGGGCACAAAAACACCGTAACCGACATCGTGGACGTCAATTACCAATAATTTACCATGTTTGGCTTTAATGGTTCCTTTGAGGTAGGCAATCATAGGTATAGTATACAGGGACTAGGGGCTAGGGGCTAGGGGCTGGAGACTATGGTCTAGGATCTAGATTTTTGGTGATAAAGAAAAAACAATACAAAAAGCGACGCTGCCGGTATGGTCAATTTATTTACCTAAAACAAGTGAAGTGCTAAAAAGTTGACACTACTATATCTAGTGTTACAATTCTTTTACTACCACAATATATTGTGGCTACCAGGTTAAACTGGGTGTACCAAAACAAATAAAAAAGCTCTTTCCGGCCTAAATTCATTCCCTATTCCGGTTGTTAGGAGGCCAAAGTACCCCAAGCATATACGCCAGGGCACTTTTTTTGACCCTCAAATTAGACCGTCAACTACAAATTGGTGTGAATAAGCAGTCAATTTTCATTATTTTTATCATGATATGTCAAAAATAAAATTAATCCGTAAACGCAGCGGGGCAATCGTCGATTTTAATCCAGATAAAATTACTACAGCGATCGATAAGGCGTTAAGGTCAGTCAGGAGTGAGCCGGCAGTAAACGAAGCAGCTCGGATTAGTGACACAGTAACACTCGAACTCGAACGGCTTTTTCCCGCCGAGGCGATTCCGGGAGTGGAAGACGTGCAAAATATTGTCGAGCAGCTATTAATGCAACAGGGTTTGTTTGATGTGGCGAAAAACTATATTATTTATCGTTACGAACGCAGCCAGGCTCGCAGTGCTAAAGCCGAAGCCATTAAACAAGTTACGCAGATAAAATTAGACCAAAATCAACTAACTGTGATTAAGCGCGATGGTCAACGTGTCGCTTTTTCGCGCGATAAAATTCGTCACACGTTAGAGTATTTTGTGCGCGGCGTCGAAACGGAGATTGACCGTGAAGCTATTATTGCCCAATGTGAGGCCGGGTTATACGATGGTATTACCACGCGCGGCATTGCCAATGCGCTCGTGTTGGCGGCTCGATCTTTTATTGAACGTGATCCGGCTTATTCGCAAGTCGCGGCGCGGCTGCAGTTCGATTTGGTTTATCACGATGCTATTGGTGCAGCGACTATAGATTACAGTCAGTTCGACAGTCAGTATCGAACGGCGTTTACCCGTAATATTCAACGGGCGGTTAGTTTTGGCAAGCTTGATCCGCGACTATTGGCGTTTGATCTATCAACGTTAGCAACGGCGCTAAAGCCGGAACGAGACGACCTGTTTCGTTACTTGGGGGCTCAAACTTTGGCCGATAGATATTTTTTAACCGATCCAGAAACCAAACTACCAATTGAAACACCGCAGGCCTTTTGGATGCGGGTGGCGATGGGGTTAGCAATAGCTGAAGTGCCACTGGAACGTAATCAGCGCGCGATAGAATTTTATGAGTTAATGTCACAATTACGGTTTGTACCATCTACCCCCACATTGTTTCACGCCGGCACTACCATGCCGCAATTATCGTCTTGTTATATCACTACGATCGACGATGATTTAGCTCATATTTTCAAGTGCATTGGTGATAATGCCCAACTAGCTAAATGGTCGGGCGGCGTGGCTAATGACTGGTCGAGTTTACGCGGTACGGGAGCTTACATTAAAAAAACCGGCGTAGAAAGCCAAGGTGTAGTTCCATTTCTAAAAATCGCTAACGACACCACCGTGGCCATTAATCGTTCTGGGCGACGCCGCGGCGCTACCTGCGCGTATTTAGAAGTTTGGCATTACGATTTTGAAGATTTTTTAGAGTTACGTAAAAACACCGGCGACGAACGCCGCCGCACTCACGATATGAACACGGCCGCGTGGGTGCCGGATTTATTTATGCAGCGCGTGCGTGATAATGGCGATTGGACGCTTTTTTCTCCCGACGAAGTACCGAACTTGCATCACTGTTATGGTCGAGAGTTTAAACAACGCTACGAGCATTATGAGCAGCAGCTAGTTGCCGGAAAGATTAAACTATATAAAACTTTTCCGGCCAAAGAACTCTGGAAAAAAATATTAACCATGCTGTTCGAAACCGGCCATCCTTGGATTACCTTTAAAGATCCAGCTAACGTGCGGTCACCGCAAGACCATGTGGGAGTAATCCACAGCAGCAATCTTTGTACCGAGATTATGCTTAATACTTCGGCCGAAGAAACTGCTGTGTGTAATTTGGGTTCGGTTAACTTAGCCCAACATGTTAATAATGGCCAGCTCGATGTGGCTTTACTGCAAACAACGGTAACTACCGCCATGCGCATGTTAGATAATGTGATCGATATTAACTTTTATCCTACATCTGAAGGCAAGGCGAGTAACTTAAAGCATCGCCCGGTTGGTTTGGGAATTATGGGATTTCAAGATGCGCTGTATCAACTTAAGCTGTCTTTCGACACCGATGCGGCTACTCGTTTCGCCGACGAAAGTATGGAACTAGTGTCGTACTACGCGATACTGGCATCGGCTCAGTTAGCGGCGGAGCGGGGAGCATACGCAACTTTTCGCGGATCTAAATGGGATCGTGGTATTTTGCCGCTCGATACACTCGATCTGTTAGAGCAAGAACGGGGCGAGGTAATTCCAGTGAGTCGGGGAAGCCGGCTAGATTGGTTGAAAGTACGGCAGGCTATCGCTGAACACGGCATGCGCAATTCCAATTGCTTAGCCATCGCTCCCACCGCCACTATTGCCAATATCGCCGGCGTTTATCCTAGTATTGAACCGGCGTATAAAAACATTTATGTTAAATCTAACATGAGTGGCGAGTTTACAGTTATTAATCAGTATTTGGTGGATGATTTGAAGGCGTTGGGATTATGGAACCAAGAAATGTTAAACGCCATTAAATCGGCCGAAGGCAGTATTGCCAACATCGATTACATTCCGGTCGAGCTAAAAACTAAGTACAAAGAAACCTTCGATATCGAACCGGAGCGGTTTATTCGCCACGCCGCCAGCCGCGGCAAGTGGATAGACCAAAGCCAATCGCTCAACCTGTTTTTACGTGGCACTTCCGGCAAACGTATTTCCGACGCCTACTTTTTAGCTTGGCAGTTAGGGCTTAAAACCACTTATTATCTGCGGAGTTTGGCTGCATCGAGCATCGAATCAAGCACACTCAAACTTAACCAACAACAAGTCCGGTCGAGCGTGGCGCATCAAACTAATGATGCTAAACCAGTAGTTGTTTTAGAGCCAGCGATGGCTGAAGTGGTGAACGAAACAATTGTAGTAACCGCCGCCATGGCCGAACCACTGCCAACATTGCAACTGTGTCGAATCGACGATCCTAATTGTGAATCTTGCCAATAAACTTATGTCGATAACTAAACCAGACCAACCCGGTATTATCAACAATGCTACGACCGATCCAAACAAGATTTTACCAATGCACTACCCCTGGGCGCGTCAGCACTATAAAACTGGCGTGGCTAATAACTGGATCCCAGAGGAGGTGCCAATGATGGACGATATTGAACTATGGAAAAAACAAAACGTTGGCGCATTATCGGCCGACGAACGGCGGATGATTTTGTGGAACTTGGGTTTTTTTTCCACCGCCGAAAGTTTAACCGCTAATAATATTGTGCTGGCAATTTATCGCTTGGTGACTAATCCGGAATGCCGCCAGTATTTACTGCGCCAAGCTTACGAAGAAGCCGTTCATACTGATACATTCATATACTGTTGTGATTCTCTTGGGCTTAATCCAGACGAAATTTACAACATGTATTTAACTATCCCCAGTATTAAAGCTAAAGACGATTTTGTGGTAAACATGACCAAATCGGTATTAGATCCGAACTTTGCTACCGATACAACAATAAAAATTCAACAATTCGTGCATGATCTGGTTGGTTACTATGTAATTATGGAAGGCATCTTTTTCTATGCCGGTTTTGCCATGATGCTGTCGTTATTACGAGGACGCAAAATGATCGGGGTGGGTGAACAATTTCAGTACATTTTGCGCGACGAAACCGTGCACTTAGCGTTTGGGTCCGATTTAATCAACACTATCGTAGCGGAGAACCAAAATATTTGGACATCAGGGTTTAAACAGCAGTTGACTGATAACATTAAACAGGGGGTAGAGTTGGAAACACAATATGCCAACGATGCTTTACCGCGCGGTATATTAGGGTTGCGATCGGATGTAATTCGTCAATACTTGGAATATATTGCTGATCGACGATTGGAACGCATCGGCTTAGACAAGGTTTATGGTACAGCTAATCCGTTTCCGTGGATGAGCGAAGTGATCGACTTAAAAAAAGAAAAAAACTTTTTCGAAACTCGGGTGACGGAGTACCAGACCGGCGGAAATCTACAATGGTAAGATAATAAAAACCCGCCGCGGCGGGTTTTTTGTGTAGTGAAATGGTCAACTAGTGGAAGCTGGCTTGGGCCAAAACCATTGCCGAGCGCCGTAGGCCCAGCTGATGGTATAAATCACGCTCATAGCGACTAGCCCCCACTGATGGTGAACAATGGTAGTGACATACCAGAACGGTTGCGACAGTAGACCGCAGACAAAGCCCCACTTGTTTTTACGTGAGACTAGAACGATGGCGGCCACCCCCAAAACAAAGATAAAGCTTTGCGCAATGGTGTCGAGCGATGGCATTAAGAACTCCTCTGGTGGCAGGTAGTGTTTAAAGAACAACGAGATGGCTATGTTAGCGTACCGTTTAATAAGTGTCAAAACACCAAAAAGGAAAACCCCCACTGCGCTAGGCAGCGGGGGTTTGAACTGTGCGGGCCGAAATGATGACCCTTAATTATACGCGGAAACCTTTTTGCAGCAGAAAAGTTCGCTGCGTAATGCCAAGCTGCCAAATTAGGCGATGGGCGCATTGAATGCCCGGCCGCATGCTGGCGTGCGTGGCGATAATGAGCCGCCAGAATGGCTGGCCGGCTCGATCGATAGACTCAACGCCGACACTGTAATCGGCTACGGGAATAGCCACGCCATCCGCAAAGAATTCTCCAGTGGCCACAGTAGCAGCTAGAAGTTGATGCAATCGGGCGTTAACGCGTTTAGTGCGTCTGGGCACGAGCAACTCGAGTATGTTCTGCTGGGTGAGAAAACGTACGGATAGAGTGTCTTCTCGCAGCGTGCGGGCTAAACGCACTGTTTGCGAAACAGCTATCGGATCGTCGAGGGTTGTCCGCTGTTGCGGCGGACCAGTGGCACGCTGCTTGAGAGCAGTAGTACCGGTAGTGGCGACCGCGGCGGGTCGCGGACGGAGGAAAGGAACCACGTTCGCGTTGCTCACAGCTCGGATACCTCCTTTGCAGAGGTTGATGGGTGGGTCTGCCCGCCATTGCCTATGCTGCAGGCGTTGGCAGGCGGGGAGCTGATACGAAGAACCAACCCTATGTGTATCACGAATAATGATTACTGTCAACAAAACCAAAACCCCTCTACCTAAGGCGGAGGGGTTTTTAATAGATATCGACTTATTATTCAGCGGCTGGTTCGGCCGGCTTTTCTTCTTCTTTAGCCTTACCATCTTCGGCTTTAGCTTCTTCACCAGCTGGCTTAGGATTTTTTACCTGTTTAATGCTTAAGCCCAAGCGGTGTTGTTCAGGCTCGACCGAGACAATGCGGAAGTCTAAAGTGTCGCCGGGTTTGGCTACTTCCGACACGTCGTTTAACGGTTTGTCGGACAGCTCAGAAACGTGCGCCAAGCCATGAATTTCTTTATCGAGTTCTACGAACAAACCAAAGGGGTTAATTTTGAGTACTTTACCAGAAACGATTTGTCCGGTTTGATATTTTTCGGCCACGTTCTTCCACGGGTCGTCGATCAGCGACTTCATCGATAAAAATATTTTGGAACCTTGGATATTTAAGATCTTGGCGCGGACCGCTTGGCCTACTACCACCACATCACGCGGGTGGTCAATTCGTTGCCAGGCCAGTTCGGAAATATGTACCAAGCCTTCCAGCTTTTCGCCAAACTCCACAAAGGCGCCAAAGTCGGTAATAGCGGTGACGGTGCCTTCAATGGTATCGCCGGGTTGGTATTTAGACAGCGTGCTGTGCTGTTGTTCTTCCCAAGCGGCTTTTTCGGAGACGATTAACTTTTCTTCATCGGGGCTCAAAGTGATTACCTTCACGTCTACTTTCATGCCCACATAGCTCTTCAATTTTTCTAAAATCTTATTTTTATCGCCACCCGGAACGCGAGGGTAATGTTCGGGGGAGAGTTGCGATACCGGTAAAAAGCCTGGGATCTTGTTTAACTTAATCATCAAACCACCGCGGTTAGCTTCCACAATTTCAGCGGGTAGAATGGTGTTTTCGTCACGCAGCTTGGCCAGTGAATCCCAAACCTTTTGGTGGCCGGCGTAGCGGAAAGAGAGTTCAACGTTACCATTATCGCTTTCCGTTTCTACTACCGTGGCTTCAATCGCTTCACCCGGTTTAAGATCGGCATACTCAGCCGCTTCGCGATACAACTGCGGGCCGCGTACTATCCCGACACCATAGCCGGGTAAGTCAACCAGCACTTCTTTTTTGCTCGCCGAAATTACCGTGCCAGAAATAATCTGACCGATTTGCGGCACCGCCATCGCCGCCGATTCACTAACCAGCAATTGGGCCATGGCCGAATTCTCGTTTTCCACCAGCTTCTTCTTTAACTTAGTTGGCATAAAAAAATTCACCGTTGATTAATGCTCGGTGAATGCATAGGGGTTAACCTGCCGTTTGAGTTTTATGGCCTCATGGCAAGTCCTTAGATTCCGAGCTAAGGGTTAATAATTGAATGATTGGAGTATAGTCGAAGGGATTCGAATTGTCAAGAGCTGTGTTAATTACAAATTACGAATTGATCTAGGGTAAACTACTGAATATACAACGAAGATTGACATTTTGACGTGGGTATGGTTAGATATTTCATCTGGTTCGTTTACAATTTAAGACCATA